>Ga0137372_10002103_pt1 | contig 19227 bp, 15 predicted proteins | sample SagtaG_6_FD_104911 | JGI IMG/M metagenome (GOLD analysis project Ga0137372, IMG submission 104911) | Vadose zone soil microbial communities from Sagehorn Ranch, Mendocino, California, USA - Sage1_R_60_16 metaG | ecosystem: Environmental > Terrestrial > Soil > Vadose zone | place: USA...
GCGATGGGCCGCTACGCGGCGAGTTCGTATTCGTGAAGCAGACCGCCGAGCCGGTCGCGCCGGCGCACAGGCCACTCGTGGTCAGGCGGCGATCCGGGTTTCGTCTTTAGGAGCGGCGGTTGCTGATCGAGCGAGCGGTGTGGCCGATGCGTGTTGTAGTAGGCGACGTACTCGCGCAGCACCGTCTCGAGCTGCCTGCGCGACACGATCAGGATCCGGTCGAGACATTCGCGACGGACGCTGCCGACCCAGCGCTCGGCATGCGCTTTCGCACGCGGCGCCGCGACCGGCGCCCTGATCGGCCTGAGCCCTTCCGAACGGAAGACCTCGTCGAAAGCGGCCGTGAATTTCTTGTCGCGGTCGCGGACCAGGATCCGATGGCTTTGCCCCTGCTCGGCGAGGGTCATGATCAGGTTGCGCGCCTGCTGCACGACCCAAGCCCCGTCGGGATGGGCGGTGACGCCGGCGAGATACACGCGACGCCGCGACAGCTCGATGAAAAAGAGCACGTAGAAGCGGCGCAGCCAAAGCGACTCGACCGTGAAGAAGTCACACTCAAGGATCACGGCCGCCTGCTGACGCAGGAACTCCCGCCAGCTCACGCTCGCGCGTCTCGGTGCGGCCTCGATGCCATGACGCTGGAGCACGTTCCAGACGCTACTCGGCGAGAGCCCGATCCCGAGCCCGACCAGTTCGCCATGGATGCGCTTGTATCCCCAACTCGGGTTCTCCGCCGCCAGACGCAGGATCAGCTGTCGCGTCTCTGCGAGGAGCGGCGGCCGACCCGGCCGTCGGCCCTCATACGTCCAGCGGCGGCGGACGAGGTCACGATGCCAGCGCAAAAGCGTCGCCGGCTGGACCAAGAACGAGCACGGCCGCGGCAAAAGCCGGCCGAGTGCAGCCAGCAAGACACGATCGGCAGACCGCAGACGCGGCCGACCTACCTGGCGCCGCAACACCTGCAGCTCATGGCGCAGCACCAAGATCTCCACTTCCTTCGCCCGCTCCGAACGACCAAACAGAATCAGCAGCTCGAACAGACGGCGAACGACCCAGTAAGCGAAGGACAGACCCTCAACCAACAGACGTCGACTACCCATCGGCCGACGCTACCCGCTCGAACGACCCAGGGTACCTCCTCCCTCTCCACCCTCTCCACCCGCGCACGGCCCTGCAGAAACGCCGAACGAGTTTGTGGGACCCACACGGCTGCTTCACGCCACAGCTGCACGACCAGACGCAGCTCGCGCTCGCCCAGCACCGGCTCGACCGCCCGCACCGTCCCCACCGACCCGCCGATCTCGATCCGCTCGCCGACCTCAAACGGCCGGTCCCGCGTGAGGCGACCGGTCGCGATTACCTCCTCGCCGCGGCGCAGCTCATACCGATAATCGAAGATGGGCATCGGGCACGCGAACGATACGCACGGGTCCATCAGCGAGATCCTCGTGCGCGCCTACCCGGGAATGCTCGCTGGCGGTCTCGGCGAGGCTCAGGCGCCTGGAAGCGCAGTCGCCAGCGCGCGCTCGAGCTCGCCTACGTCGATGCTGCCGCCGCTGCCCGCGCGAATGAGCTTCCCGAGCGCTTTGCCCCAGAGCACATACACGTCGTCGAAGCGGAGCGGGCGCAGGTCGAACAACGACCAGTTCTCGTCCGACACGAACAACAGCACCGGTGTGACCGCGACGTCGCGCCACTCCTCGTGCTCCGCGACGACCCGGGAGACGGCCTCGACCTGGGGTTTCACTCCCTCAATGAGCTTAGTGCGATCGCGGCCACCCACGTAGAGGCGGAGATCGGTCTTGAACCAGCCGCCCAAGTCACGCTGCTCGACGCGGCCCTTGTAGTGCTTGGTGTCGATCACGAACACGCCAGCCTGGCTGACCACGAGATGGTCGATGTTCGCCCTGGAGCCAGGAATGCGACGGTCGTGCAGGACGGCGATCCCCTCCTCGCGCAACCGGTCGAGGCTATGTCCGATCGTCTGCTCGCCGCGAGCCCCGGTCGCCCAGGCAGTCGTCGAGTGCGGATCGGAGGAGAGGGCCAGCAGGAGCCCACCCAGATGTTTGTGCCGAGTCCGGATCTGCGTCACCCGCCGCTCGTGGCGGCGCTTCCACTCGCGCGCCGCCGACGCGCCCGCCTCTCCGCGGTCTATCTCGACGACGGGCGCCGCGCCGGCTGTCTCCTCCCCTGCGAAGCATGCTTCGCAGGTCGCCGTCTTCGTCGTTCGGTCCCAGCGGGCAAGCGAGCCGCGCAGCAGTTCGCTGCCGCAAGCCGCGCAGGTCGCCGGATAGCGCAGACGGATCAGCTCGTCGGCCACAGCCATCCCAGCGAGTATCGGCAGCCCGCCGCGCGCCCACAATCCACCTTCGGCTGGTCCCGCCGGGGCGGTCGGACACTCGCTGAAGCAGCTTGGGCGGCGGGATCTCGTCGGCGATCGAGCGGCTACGCGATTCGCCGCGTTAGGCTGCGGCGCCGCGCGGACGTGCGCGCTGAAGCTGCCGCGAGCAATGTGGGAAAGTCATGCCGGCGATCTACCACTTCACCCATGGCAAGAATCTGGAGGCGATCGTCGCCGCCGGCGAGCTGCGCGCCTCCGCGACGGCGGCGACCACTGTCGACATCGCCGATGCCAAGATCAAGGGTGGCCGCAAGAACCGCGCAGTCACATGCGGTCCAGGCGGGACGGTGGGTGATTACGTTCCGTTCTACTTCGCGCCGCGCTCGCCGATGCTCTTCCGCATCCAGCAGGGCGGCGTCGAAGGGGTGGACGGGAACCCAGCCGGGCTGGTCTATTTTGCGACCACGACCGAGCGTCTCGACGCGGCGGGCCTGCCGTGGGTGTCCACTGACGGAAACGCAGCAGCCGCGGTCACCCAGTTCTTCGACGACCCGGCCCTCCTTGGCGAGAAGGTCGACTGGCCCCTGATGGGCGCGGTCTACTGGAACAACACCGCGGAGGACGGAGACCGTGTCCGCCGCCGCGGCGCGGAGTGCCTGGTCCATCGAGTCGTCCCCCTTGAGGTGATCGACGAGATCGGTGTCTACAACACGGCCGCTCAGACGCGGGCAGGGGAGATTCTCGCGGCTGCGGGCAGGGACCTCCCGGTTGCCGTCCGTCCGAACTGGTACTTCTAAGCGATGATCGAGTTCGCGACCGGCAATCTTCTCGATGCGGACGTCGACGCCCTCGTCAACACGGTCAACACCGAGGGAGTCATGGGCAAGGGTGTGGCGCTCCAGTTCCGGCGCGCCTACACCTCGAACTACGAGGCATACCGCGCTGCGTGTGCACGGGGCGAGGTGGAGATCGGTCGTATGTTCGTCTACGACACCGGGCGTCTCCATCGGCCGCGCTGGATCATCAACTTCCCGACCAAGCGGCACTGGCGCTCGAAGTCACGCATCGAGGACATCGAAGCCGGGCTGGTTGACCTCCGCGACGTACTTACGCGTCTCGAGATCAAGTCGGTCGCGCTCCCGGCACTTGGTGCAGGGCTCGGAGGATTGCGCTGGGATGACGTACAGCCACGGATCGAAGCTGCCCTCGGCGACCTTCCGATTCGAGTGGTGGTCTACCCGCCGCAGGCGCCGCCAGCGCCCGAAGAAATGCCCGATGCGCGACGGCGGCCGAAACTCACAGCGGCGCGTGCAGCGGTACTCGGCCTCCTCGCGCGATTCACAACTCCGGAAGAGGGCGCGACGCCTCTTGCCGTCCAGAAGCTTGTCTACTTCCTGCAGGTGGCGGGCGAGCCGCTGCAGCTCAACTTCGCGCGCGGCAAATACGGGCCTTATGCCGACGCGACGCGGCACGTTGTCCAAGCACTCGAGGGCCACTACCTTGTCGGCTACGGGGACGGGACCGGTGACCGGACGATCCGGCTGCTGCCGCAAGCATCCGAGGAGGCTTCCAACCGGCTGCGCGACCACCACGAGACGCTGGAACGCTTCGAGCGCGTTGCTGAGCTGATCGACGGCTTCGAGTCTCCATACGGGCTCGAGCTACTCGCAACGACGCACTGGGCTGCGGTCCACGAGGGCGCTGGCCACGTCGACGAGGCGATTGCCACCGTTCGTAGCTGGAGCGCGCGGAAGGAGCGGCTCTTCACCCCCGAGCACATCACCGTCGCCTGGGAACGACTCGCCGAGACCGGATGGCTCGAGTCGACGCGAGTGCTCGCTCCGGCGTAGCAGGACACCAAGGGCCGCCCGCCAGCGTCGAGCACTCGGCGGCGTCCGGGCTGCGTACAGTACGGGCGGGCAAACCACTACCACCGCGAAATTGGGAACTTCTCATCGCGGCGCCGGCCACTACTGGGCTGACCCGTGCGGTGGCTCTTGCGTCTCCAAGCGAGTTGTCGACGCCAGCCGCCGCCGCCAAGACTTCGGCAGCTTCCAGGCACACTATGTCCATGAGCGACGAGTTGCTCGCTGACGAGTTGCCGTGGCCTGCTGAGGGCGATGACCCCTTCAAGATGGGTTCGAGCTCGCGGGCGCTGATCGCCTGCCTAAACTTCACCCACGACGAGCCGTGGGGCGGCATCGCCGAAGGCTTCAAGATGATGGCCGATCTCGGTATCCGCCACATCGAGCAGACCGGGCACGACCACGACTTCCTCGTCTACCCGATCGTTTACTGCTATCGGCATTACATCGAGCTTTCGCTGAAGGAGATCATCCGCGCTGCTCGCAAGCTGCTCGACGAACCGGGTGGTGTGCCGCCAACCCACAACCTCGACGCGCTCTGGAACACCGCCGAGCCGTTGCTGAAGCGGATCGAGGACAGCCCCGAGACGTACCGGAACGTGCGTAGCAGCCTCGCGCGGTTCAACGAGCTCGATCCGCAGTCCGATGCCTTCCGCTACCCGGTCAGAGCGAACGGCGACGCGAGCCTGCGGGGAGTGAAGAACCTCGATCTCGGCCAGGTGCGTGACGTCTTCGAGCGGCTCAGCGGCTTCCTCCTCGGCGCAACCGAGCAGACGCTCGTCGAGCTGGACTTCAAGCGCGAGATTGCTCAGTGGTACGGCCCTTAGCGCCTGCACGGAGCTAGGAGGGCCTGGCGCCTTCCATCCCGCGCTGATCCCGCACGAGGCCGGCGGAAGGCCCCGGCGGGGCCCGGAAATCCCCGCAAGACAACGGGAGGAAAGCCCTACTCTCGCCGCGAATCCCCGCGTATCCCCGAGTCGGCCCCGGAGACCTCTGTCCGGTCTGTCACGCCGGAGGTCGCGGGTTCGAGTCCCGTCGCTCCCGTAAAGTTCCTGCAAATCAGCATGTTCTGTTGCCGAGGTAGGCGTAAACGACCGCCGGCTTCACTCAATCCCGCGTCGATCCCGCACGCGAATCCGCCTGAAATCGCCGCAGGAAGCCGGTCAGAGCCGGTAATCCCCGCAACGCGGAGGGTCGGCCTACTCGACCGGAGGTCATTCGGTGAACGGATGCAGAAGTGCCGTATTTGCAGATGCTTTCGCCTTCGCAGGCGATAGCGTGGTGGCCATCCCGCGGGGATCCGGTCGTCCGCATTCTGTTCTCGCGCGCGCGTAACAGGTAAAGCTGAGATGCGGCACCCTCGCAGCAAATGGGGGCGAGTCCGGAGGTGATGCTTAAGGGGTCGTTTTACGTCGACTGCAACCGCTTGAGGACGTCGCGCATCTTCGCGCGACCGACTCCGGCTGCGGCACCCGCCTCCGTTTTGCTCAAGGGCCAAGCGTGGCGGCGCAGAGCGCGGCCGGCGAGGCGGGCAGCGGATGATCGGCCGATGGGCAGACGACCGCGGCGGCGCCGCCACCGCGGCGCGTGGGCTCGGCCGCGGCCTCTAGCTCGCCGTCAGGCAAGACCTCGATTGCCGTCGCCGCGCCGATCTCGGGCACCTGTGCGGCGATGCGTTGGCCGAAGCGCGCGCTCAACTCGGCGCCGTATTGGGCGGCGAATGCCGGTTCGGCGATTGTGGGCGAGTTGCGCTGTGTGGCACGCGGCGCGGCGATCGCTTGCGGAAGCGACATGCCGAAGTCGAGCCGGTTGAGGAGGATCTGCAGCACGGTCGTGATGATTGTCGAGCCGCCAGGGCTGCCGAGCGCGAGCAGCGGCCGGCCGTCGTGGAGAACGATCGTGGGCGCCATGCTCGATCGCGGGCGCTTGCCGCCGGCCGGGAGGTTGGGATCGGGGGTGGTCGGTGAGGGCGGAAGCGGGTCGAAGTCGGTGAGCTCGTTGTTGAGCAGGAACCCGTAGCCGGGGACGGCGATGGCGCTGCCGGCGATCTGCTCGATCGTGCTCGTCCAGGAGACGACGTTGCCGTCCCGGTCGATTACGGTGAGGTGGTTCGTCGATGTTCCGCTGTCAGCGGCGAGCGACGCAGAGACGGCGCCACACGGCGTGTAGGGCGGGAACGGGTCGCCGGGCGGCTGGGGGATCGGCAGCGCCGTCGGCCCGATCAGGCAGCGGCGCTCGCCGGCAAAATCCTTCGAGAGGAGCCCCTCGAGCGGCACCGGCACGAAATCGGGGTCGCCAATCCAGCGGTTGCGGTCGGCGAAGGCGAGCTTCGATGCTTCCAGGTAGCGGTGCAGCGCGAGCGCACGGTCAGGCGTGGACATGTCAAAGGCCGCGAGGATGTTCAGCGCCTCACCGACTGTCGAGCCGCCGCTCGACGGAGGAGCCATCCCGTAGACGTCGTAGCCGCGGTAGCTGACGTGCGTGGGCGCGCGCGGTGGCGCCGTGTAGCGGGCGAGGTCGTCGAGCGTCATCACGCCGCCTTGGACGGTGAAGCCGAGCTGCGCGTCGGGGGCGACGGGTGGGTGGTCGACGGCATCGACGAGTGCGGCGCCGATCGGGCCGTCGTAGAGCGCTTGGGCGCCGTCGTGCGCGATCAGCCGATACGCCTCCGCGAGATCGGTGTTCCGGAACGTCGAGCCGACCTCCGGCGGCTGCCCCTCCGGCGTCAGAAAGAGCGCCCGCGACGAGGTGAAGGCCTGCAGCCGAACGAGGTTGTCCGCGAGCTGCGAGCGGAAGGTCGAATCGACGACGAAGCCGCGCTCGCCGACCGCGATCGCCGGTTGGAGCAGCCGCTTCAGCGGCATCGTGCCGAAGAGCGAGGCCGCCTCCGCCCACGTCGCCAGTGTCCCGGGCACCCCGACCGCCATCCCGCTCGTCACCCGCTGCGGGAAGAAAGGAATCGGCCGGCCGGTCGCGGGGTCGATGAAGGCGTTGTCCGGAAACGCCTGCGGCGCCGTCTCGCGCCCATCAAGCGTGATCACCCGATGCTCTTGGGCGAGATAGACGACCATAAAGCCGCCGCCCCCGATTCCGGCGACGAACGGCTCCGTCACACCGAGCACCGCGTTGGCCGCGATCGCGGCGTCGATCGCGTTGCCTCCCTCGCGCAGAATCTCGACCCCCGCACGCGTCGCCTCAGAGTCGACGCTCGCGACCGCCCCGCCTGTCCCGACCGCGGTCGCTTCCTTCGTCGGCACCGGTGCCGCCGGCGCGTCCACGCTGCCAGGGGCTAGCGCAGCCGCGACCGCCACGAGCACGGCGATGAGGGCTGCGGCCGACCGAGGTCGACGCTGCTCGCGGTCGCCCTTCGACCGTAGTCGGCCCGCAGCGGCGGCAGGTGCGGTCAGGCGGACGAGGTTAAGTCGGGCGAGAACGACGGCGAAGCGTTTCATTTCCGGCGAGACCTTCTCGAGTTGCTACGGCGGCGTGCGCGATCGGCAACTAAGAGGGGCACGTCGGCCGGCCGGAGCCCGCGTATGGCGGTATCTCGCAAAGCCTCGCAGCGCACGGTCATCGACGAATTGTCTACGGCGTCCGCTCTGGACGCAGTGGGGAGTCTCCCTACTCTTTCGTCGATTCAGCCGAGTCCGAAGCGCGCGTCATCCCGATTTGCATGGAGTGACCCGCTCCTGCGCCGAGCGCCGCAGGAAGCTCCGTCCGCGAGTTGATCCCGAGCTTCGTGTAGGCGTTGCCGAGGTGCTTCTCGATCGTCTTGCGTGTGACGAAGAGCGCCTGTGCGATCTCAGTGTTGCTCAACCCCGAAGCCGCCATCTGCGCTACCCGGCGTTCACTGGCGGTGAGGGAGTCGACGCCCGTTAGCCGCGCGCGTCTCGGACGCACCCCGATCACCGCCAGTTCGTCCTGCGCGAGACGACACAATGCGGCTGCACCGCAGCGATCGGCGAGATCGAGACCGCGCATGAGCGATTCGCGCGCGTCGCTGCGGTGGTTGGCGCGGCGCAGCGCGGCGCCGAGGTCGATAAGCGCGCGCGCATACTCCAAGCGCGCCGGAGAGCGAGCGAGCAGGGACGCGCCCTCGCGCAGAAGCTCGAGTGCCTCGCCGCCGCCGCTGAGGAGCGCCGCCAGTCGTGTGGCCGCTCCCACCGCCGCGTCCGTACCCCAGTCGCGCGCAGCGGCGAGTTCCTCATCGGCGAGCGCGCGCGCGGCTTCCAGGTCACCGAGCGCCCGTTGGGCAACGCAGGCGTCGCCGCGCCAGGGAACAAACGACGGGTGCCGCAGCTCGAGCAGGGCGTTGCGGCGACCACACTCGTGCAGGTCAGCCAGCGCGCCGACGAAATCGCCTCGCTCCAGCCTGAGGCGACCGCGACCAGCCAGGAGCAGGTTGTACTGCGGCTGCGGCGGCAGCTCGTCGCAGTTGACCTCAAGAGCATCGAGCGCGTCCGCGGCCTCGCTCGCCGCCGCCCGCTCGAGCAGTATTGCCATCAGCCTCCCGGTGACGGCGGCCGCGCCGACGCGGATACCCGCGGCGAGTGCGATCTCGAGGCTTGCCCGGGCATCGGCCTCCGCCTCGCGCAGCGCACCCTGGTGGAACGCCAATTCGCTGCGCAGGAAGGAGACGTGGCCGAAGCCGAAGCGCGAGCCCCGCTCCCGCGCCTGGAGGAGTGCCGCGTCGAGCAGCTCCGTCGCGGTGTCGACGCGATCGGCCCAGATCAAGCTCATCGCGATGGCGTTAAGATCAGGCCCCTCGCTGCCCAGCTCGGCGAGCAGGGCTCCGTCGGCGAGCGCACGTTCCGCTAGTTCCGCCGCGCGTGCCGCGTCTTCCGATCGCCACATTCGCCGGTATGCGAGCTGTGCGAGCAGCGTGCGCGCACCCGGTGACTCAGCCGGAAGGTCCTCGTCGATCGCGTCCGGCGTCGGAAAGTATTCACTCAGCGTCGCCGGGTCGTAGATCGCGTACGAGAAAAGCTGCGCTCGAAGCTCGAGCGCCCGCTCGGCGTCCTCGCCGCTAACGTCATCGATCGCGTCCGCTAGCAGCGAAGCACCGTCCCGGAACCGGCCCGAGAAGAAGAGCGGGCCGGCGGCGGCGGCAGCCGCCTCAGCCCGGGTCCGCGCGTCAGCGGCGAGGGCATGCGCCTCAAGCAGATGTTCAGTCGCGGCGGGCGCGGCCGCGCGCGCTTCGGCCAGCCCGAGCTCCAGCAGGACCGTTGGTCTTGAGCCGCCGTGAGTTGGCTCGATGAGCGCGCGTTGGAGGTAGCGCGCGCCGACATCGGGCGCTCCCTGTGCGATGACAACCCGCGCGGCGCGCCGGAGCACGTCGACGACCTCCTGGTCTCCCGCACACTCGCTTTCGAGTAGGTGAGTTGCGACACGCTCGACAGGCGCGCCGGAGGCTCGCAGGATGCTGGCGGCGCGACGGTGCGCCGCTGCACATTCCCGAGGCGGAATATCGGCGTAGATCGCGGTTCGCACGATCGGGTGTGCGAACGCAAGCTGCGCACCTCGGCTCAGGATCGATGCGCGCGCGAGTGCGTCCGCGGCCGTTGCCGCGGCCTTGAGTTCCAGCTCGGCGAGCTCGGCGACCTGCGAAAGCTGCGCATCGTCGCCAAGAATCGAGAGTGCCCGCGCGAACGCGACCGCCTCACCCGAGCCGGCGACGCGGAAGCGCACCATCAACGAGACGTTGCGAGGTCCGATCTGCCGGACCGCCGCCGCTTCGGCCGAGCGTGGACGCACATGCTGCAGTTCGAGGTCGCGCAACAGCTCGACTAGGTAGAAAGGATTACCTCCCGTCAGGTCGACGCACGCGGCGGTGAACGCCGAGTCTGGCTTTTCGCCAAGCCGCGCGCGTATCAGCGTGGCCACACCCGCCTGCGAGAGTGGCTGCGGGCGCACGATCGCCGCATCAGGGTCAGTTAGCAGTCGGCCGACGACCCCGCTCTCATCTTCCGGCGGCGCCCGTGTCGCCACGACCACCAGCAGGGGCAGTTCCTCGATCCGCGGGGCGAGGAAATCGAGCAGCCGCAGGCTCGGCGCGTCCAACCAATGCGCGTCGTCCACCCCGACGAGCAGCGCTCGCTCGTCCGCCAGGTTTGCGAGCATCCAATAGAGCGCGTTCAGGACCGCAAAGCCCCCGTCTGCGTCTTCGCCCGGTGTGCCCGCGCCCTCGCCGGCGAAGAGGCGACCTGCGGGTCGCGCCGCGCCCAAGAGCAAGCCGGACACCTCCTCGGGCGAAGCCGCACGCAACACCGGCTCGAGCAATTGCCGAACACCCGCGAACGCCAGCTCGCGCTCGCGCTCGAGAGCGCGCGCGTTCAAGACACGAAAACCGTTCGCCTGCGCGCGATCGCGTACAGCCCGCAGAAGCGCGGTCTTCCCGATTCCCGGCGGCCCCTCGATCACGAGCATCGCGCCGCGGCCGGACGCCGCCCCCTCAAGGGACGCGAACGATGTCGCGAGTTCCTGCTCGCGCTCTAGCAGCCAGCCTTCGGTGTCGCCACCGTCATGCCTGGCGCCCAAGCTTCGACTCCCTCGTACGGTCCTGTCCGCGATGGCAACCGCTCATCCCTTCGCAACGAACTCGCCTGCCACGCGGATCCTAGGCCCGAACAGCGAGAAACAGTAGGGAGCCTCCCCACTGCGAAACACGCGCGTCCTCTGCACCATCCTGGGATCATCGACGCTTCGGTAGCGAGATCGGCCACCCCGACTCCTAAGCTGGTTTATCCGGCTGCCACCCCGGTCGGACATCTGGCACGGCCAATTACGCCGACACCCTGAGGAAAAGAGTGCCGTCGATCTACGCACTCGTCGAAGCGAAGCTCGGACGGGACAAGACCGGATTCACGCCGGAGGAGGCCCGTCAACTCCTACACGATGAGCGGATGCTGTACGTCGCGACGCTCGGGCGTGCAGGCTGGCCGTGGGTCGTTCCGCTCGGCTTCATGGAGCTCGATGGCCACCTCTGGGCGGGCACGAGCGCGACGACGCGGAAGGTCCGCAACCTCGAGCGCGACCGCCGCGCCGGCCTACTCGTCGAGGCCGGCAGCGATGGCGACAACCCGCGACAGCTGCGGGGAATCTCGATCGAAGCCGACGCGACCATTCATCACGACTTCGACCTCATCGTCGAGCGCAACCGCCAGATCTTCGCCCGCTACCCCGGCACGATCCCGCCCGACATGGACGACGACCAGTTTCGCGAGCAGATGCGCAAGATCGGTCGAACCCTGATCGAATTCGAGCCGCTGCGCGTCCGCAGCTGGGACTACCGCAAGCTATGACATCGAACAGCAGCGACAGCGAACTGATGGCGTTGTCCCTCTTCCGCGGCGGCTTCGACGCAGCCGCCGCAGACGCCGTCGCGGGCGTGAGCCGAGGAAGCCTCGAGCGGCTCGTCGGATCAGGCGAAGTCAGCAACGAGGACGGGCGCTACCACGTCGTTGGGGAACCTACGCGAACCGCCGATCCGGATCTGCGTCGGCGGCATCTGCAGCACTACCTTGCAATCGCCGAGTGGGCGCGGGCCGCGACACCGGGGCCCGAAGAGACGCGAGCGTGGGCGACGCTTCAACGCGAACGGCAGAACCTGATCGCGGCCGGCGAGTACGCCGCCGAGAGCGGGGACGCCGAAGCGACCGTTCGGCTCGCACGCTGCTTCCAGCGCTGGTTCTCGCCGCCGCTCCAGATGATGGGGCACGTGCGCGCCTGGCTCGCGCCGCTGCTCCAGCGAGACGACCTCACACCGCAGCTACGCGCCAGCGCCTACGGAAACGCGACCCTCCAGGCGAGCCTCGCCAAGATTGGGATGCAACAGAGACGCTCGGCGAGCAAGCGCGCGCGCTCTACCACGAGCTGGGCGATGCGGAAGGCGAGGCGTGGATGCTCGAGCGGCTCGCGGACGCCGCACTCGGCCGCGGCGACGTCACCCGCGCCGATCGACTGCTCGAGGAGAGTGTCCCGATCGCGCGCCGCTCCGGCTCGCCGATCATGCTCACGCAGGCGCTCGCACGCGCAGCCGACCGCGCGCTCGCGCGAAACGATCCCGACCGCGCGGAGGCACTGATCAACGAACTCGCCGAAGCGGAAACGAGGAGCTTCTCCAGCCCGGGAATGAACAGGGGCATTGCCGCGTCTCGCGCGCTCGTGACGCTCGCGCGCGGCGACGCTCGCACTGCCTTGCGCCCACTTCTCGAGTCGCTCAAGTACTGGCACGAGCGCGACGACGAAGGCTCCTTCGCCGTCGCCCTTCGATCCTTCGCTGCAGCGCTGGCAGCAGACGAACAGACGCGCGAGGCGGTCGTCCTCGCGGCCTACGCCGACACACGCGAAGGGGCGATCGCCAAGCGACGAGGCTCGGCAAACGAGCGCTACGGAGAACAGGTATACGCAGCCGCGGCGAACGCCTTAAGCCCGGCCGAGGTCAGCGACGCCCGAAAGGAGGGCGAAGCGCTGAGACGCTCAGAGGCACTTCGACTCGCACAGGCGGCCGTGCGCTGATCCAGTTTGCGCGCGGCGCGCACGAGACGCTCGAGAGCGGCGGCGAAGGAAAGCTCGTGCTCAGCTATAAGAGGTCGAGGATGCTCACTGATGGCGCGCAACGTCGGTGATGGTCGAGTGGGTGGTGCCCGGTCCAGCTCGGGCACCTTGCTCGCGAGCTTCCCCCATCGTCATCCTGCACAGGTCGCCATCGCGGCCGCCCTCCTGTCGCCGTTGCCTTGACAGCCGACGAGTCTGAGGACCGCGGGGCCGGACTCCTCAGTGACCTCGGCGCCCGCTACACCACGACGGGCGACGCTATCGCTCCAGCCCCGTGATCTTCGTTCCCGGCGAGAACAATGCAAGATCCCGCGCACATCGCGCCTCGTTCGCTAAAGCGGCAACGCCGCATCCCGCGCTGATCCCGCGGGAGGCTGCCGGAAGCTCCCGCACACACCCGCGAATCCCCGCAGAGCGAGCGCCGGAAAGACCTGCTCTCGGGGGTAATCCCCGCCTATCCCCGCTCAGCCCGGAAGGACCATGACCGGCCTGTCACGCCGGAGGTCGCGGGTTCGAGTCCCCCGTCGCTCCCGTTGAAAAGATCCTGCAAACCGGCAGTTTTTGTTGCCCATATAGGCGCAAACGACCGCGACCTGCTGGTCGTCCACGAGCTCGAGCACGCTTTCGAGCACCAAGCGCTCGCCACCTTCCGCTCCGCGGGAGTCGGGTCGCCTGCATGTCGAACACTGGGGCCGGAGCCTGGCGCCATCATCGAGTCCAGTCGGCGAGCGCTGCCTCGCCCGGAGCCTGTACGGGAATCGCCCTCAAGCCGGAACCATCTCGGCGCACGAGGAAAATGCCCGCGGCGGTGAAGAGCACATGCGTTCCCGGCTTCGTCCAGGTCGGACGCTCCCCATCCTTCCTGGTGAGCAGACGCTGATCTGAGCCGTCCGTCTTCGCGAGCCAGATGCGCTTGTAGCCCGCCCGTGCGCCTCGGCTCGAGCCGTACGCGATCGTCTTCCCATCCGGAGACCACGCCGCACCCTGCTCGTCCGCTCGCGAGGCAATCAGCGGCCGCGGGTGCGAGCCGTCGGCGTTCACAACCCAGATGTCCCACGCCCTTGGGCCGAACGTGTTCCGGTCGAAGGCGATCCTCCTCCCGTCCGGTGACCAGGCCGGGTACTCGCCCGCCAGACGGCTCACCCGTCTCTGCCCGGAGCCGTCCGTCCTCATCACCCAGATGCGCGGCGGCCCGTCACCGCGGAGGGCTGCATAGGCGATCCGCTTGCCGTCCGGCGACCAGGCCGGCGAGTAATCCTGCCCCGGCCGCCGGGTCAGGTTGCGCTTCTGCGAGCCGTCCGCATTCATCACGTAGATCTCGGCGCTCGCGTCGCCGCCTCCGCTCTCGTGGCGATACGCGATCCGCCGACCGTCCGGCGACCAGGAGGGGTCGAGGTCGGCCCCGCGATCGCTTGTCAGCCGCTTCAGCCCCGACCCGTCCGCGTTGACAACGTAGATGTTCTCGTGCGGGTGAGCACCCGCCGAGAAGGCGATGCGACCGGTGGGTGAGGTGCGCGCATGGGCGCCTTCCCGGAGGAACGCGTTCGACGCTGCACTGCCGAGGGGGGCGAGGCCGCCTGGGCGGCCCTGGCCAGACGGGCCGACGACGAGCGCAGCGGCCGCCGAAGCACACACGGCGACAGTGACCAGGCGGGGACGGAGTAGCGGCATCTTGCGCCCCATGCTCCATGTACCTACACCAAGCCGCACGCCACCGTTCCCTGGGCATTGGCCAGGCCCCGGCAGCCTCTGAACCTCAACGCGCGGACGCGCTGCGGAGGTTTCGCTGATCCGCCGCTGCGGTGACACCGTCGCGGCGTGGGCCAGCGTTCGTCAATGTCCCCCGAAGGCGGTTGGGTGAAATCGCGCGGCGGGGGCAGACTGTGGATGCGGTGAGCAGTCCCAGCGTCGTCAGCACTGCGCGCCCACGCCCCTGGGCCGGACTCGCTGCACTCGTTGGAGCGGTTGGGCTGCTCATGTGGCCTGCGAGTTGGAGCCTTTCGGGAATCGTCGCGCCGGTCGGGATTGTCCTTGGTGCCGCTGGATGGCCCTCGGCCCCGCGGAGGTGGCTCCTCTGGCTCGCCTTCGCCCTGAACGGTGTTCTGCTCCTAGCCACCGTCGTTTACTGGACTCCGCTTGTCTGAGAAGGGGTCAAGCGACCTGAGCTAGAATGGCTCGGCACTGCTGCGGCGACGCTCCAACCTGGCCAATGATGCTCCTATAAAAGTCAAGCGGTCATCGGCGGATGTTCGAGGAGGCGGTAGAGGTGGCGGGCGAGGTAGCGCTTGAGGCAGCGGTTTGCTTCGCGTCGGGTCTTGCCTTCTTGGACGCGTCTCTCGATGTAAGCGATCGTGGCGGGGTGTGAGCGTTTCCGTGTGACGAGGATCATGTGGAGCGCGCGGTTGAGTTTGCGGTCGCCGCTTCGGTCGAGCCGGTAGCGGACTGTCTGCCCGGAGGAAGCCGGGATCGGTGCTGCGCCGGCGAGGCGTGCGAATGCGGCTTCCGATTCGATCCGGCCGCGGTGTGACCAGGAGAGCACGAGCTGTGCGGCGGCGTGCGGTCCAACACCGGGCTGGTCGAGCAGTTGCGGTGCGAGCTTGCGGGTGAGTGCCTCGATCTCGCGGGCGAGTTCTCGTTCTTCTGCGGTCAGTTGCAGTACGCGTCGGGCGACCGAGCGCAGCGCGAGCATGCTGCCGCGCAGCTCGGGATCGCGTCCGCCGCCGGGTCGTGTCGCCGCGAGGCGTTGCAGCAGTCGTGCCCGTGTCAGCGGCCGCAACTCGCCGCGCAGCGGCTCCGGAGTCGTGATCAGCAGGTCTCGCAGCTGGCAGAGCCCGGCGCGCTTGGCGTTCACCGCTCCTTCCCGGGCGGCGACCAACGCCTGCAATCCCTGGCGTTCCCCGCCGGCCCGCGGTGTCGCCGGCCGCTGCTGGGTGAGCACGCTGCGGGCCGCCCGGACGGCATCGAGCGCGTCGGTCTTGCCGCCCGCGCTGCGCTCCCGGCGCAGCCTGCCAACCTCGAGCACCTGTTCGCCCCGGTCGGTGAGGAGACGTGTAAGGCCGGCGCCGAATGAGCCTGTCCCTTCGATCGCGAACGCGCGCCGACCCGCCGCGTGCTCTTCGACCAGAGCGAGGGCTTGCGCGTAGCCGTCGCTGTTCGCGACGACGGTCGTCTCGAACACGACCGCACCACTGACGACGTGCACGACGGCGAGTGCGTGCGAGTCACGGTGCGGATCGACACCGACCACGAAGTCCACTTCATCTGCAAGCATCCGTAACCGACCTCCAACCCAGCGTTGGGGGACACATCCGGTGTCGGTCTGGGGTAGAGACCGCTGGCGGCATAACTGTGACGGGTCACGCCTCCGAAGGGCGGACAGGCTTCTGATCAGGCCAGCAAGCGGGCGCCAGGCCGGCACCGGTCTCTCCGCTCGGACAGATCACTGGAAAGACACCGACTGCTCGGGTCATTCGAGAATCGAGTCACAAACGAAGAGCACCGACGCCAACCTGACAAACGCCCCAGACGGGACGACCCGCACACTCACAGTGCGGGAATGTCAGTTGACGGCGTCTGCGGCCTGCGTGACTGTGACGCCTGGGCCAGTGTTCAGGGTTGCGCCGTGCCGGCCTGTCACGCCGGAGGTCGCGGGTTCGAGTCCCGTCGCTCCCGTAGAAAACATCCTGCAAATCGGCATCTTTTGTTGCCCGTCTCGGCGCAATCGACCGCCGGCCTCTACCGGTCACGCGCTCATCCCGCAAGCGAATCCCGGACCCTTAAAGCGCTGCAAATCGCCATGTTCTGTGGCCGGGCACCAGGCTAGAGTCTTCGGTCATCCCGCGCAGATCCTGCAAGCGGAAGGCCAGTTCGATGCCGAAGGTTACGTTCTCCAAGCAGTCGGCGCTGTCGATCGCTGAGGAGTTGCAGCTTCGCGCCGCCATAAACCGCCTCCGGCGTGTTCGCCTGCGTGACCTGGTACGCGCGCGTGGTCGACGTCGGCCGTTCAGGTTGCTTCTAGTCGTGCGCCTGGGCAAGCTGGCGCACGCCGCGCACGATCAGCGCCCCTGATCCGAAAGGGAGGAAGAGGCCCTTATGCGGATCGAGCGCCGTCGTCTGCGAGCGATCAATGCCGACGAGCATGTCTCGGCCGGAGGAAGGAACCTCCATACGCCGCATCGACGTGGAGCCAGACCCGTAAGCATCGGCCACGTCGGCGATCATCGGAAGCGGATCGACCGAGCCGACGTTGATCGTTCCTGCAGTCGCAACCACCAGCCAAGGGTTGAGACCGCTCGCACGATACGGATTCGCGACATCGGCCAGCAAATCGCCGACGCCGCCGGAAAGAGGCCGCCGCCGGGAATGAACGCAAAGTGACGCCCCGACGTCTGGTTCATGCCCGTTCTCCCCACGGGACGGAGAGCGGCAAGCGCGGCGGCGACCCGGGGCGCATCGAACTTCTCGCGCCGCCCGCGCATCCTAGAAATGGATGACGACGCACGTTGTGTCCGAGAGCAGGCTCGCACGGCTCGAGGGGTACCCGTTCGAAGCCCGTTACAGCGTGGGTGCGGAGGCAGAAGCGGTTCGCCTGGCCGAGCTGGCGAAGGACGCGTACGAGTACTTCAGGCGACTCTTTCCCGACACGGAGCCGAAGATCACGGCCCGATTCCTCACGCCTGTCCATTGGCCCGTGGCCGGTTACGGCGTGCCTGCCTATGACCCGTTCGATAGGTCGCTTCGGATCGCGACCGAGGACAACCGCTTCTTCCAGTCGTTTGGGAAGATGGCGCGCCTCGCCTCACCCTTCGGGGCCTACCCACGACTTAAGAGAACGTACGCCGACGCCGAGGGCAGGCTGCAGCTGCGCAGGTTCTTCGACCTGCTCGTCGTCCACGAGCTCGAGCACGCCTTCGAGCACGAGGTCTTCGCGACCTTCCCCGCCCTCTGGCTGAGCGAGGTCTCGGCCAATCTCGCCTTGCACGCGTTCGTCGCGATGGTGCGGCCGTCTGAGCTCGAGAACCTGACCACCTTCCCCGAGGCGCTTCGGCGGATCAAGCCGTTCAACCTAAGGATTCGGTTGCGCGGCTATCGCAGCCTCGAGGACTTCGAGCGCCACTACCCGATCGGGACCGAGAAGCCGATGGACCAGCCCAACTACGGCTGGTACCAGGTCCGCTTCCACACGCTCGCGCGAGAGGTCTTCGAGGAGGGCGGCGAGGAGGCGCTCAAACGGCTGTGGGCGTTCGGCCGCTCGGCCGATCCCCGCCGCACGTCGCCGTGGACGTACTTCCTCGAGCACAACACCCTGACCGGCTGGACGGAACGGACCCCAAGACGAGAGCTCGCCGCCCTGCTCGGGTCCGAAGTGAGCCCGCGGCTCGGGCAGGCGATCGCCGCCTGGAACTGATGCGACACGCCCGCGCAGTCGAGCTCCTCGTGGACGAATTCGCCCTGTGGATGGCGCCGTGGATCTGCGTCCCTCTCTTCGCGTGGGACTCGAACTTCTCGCGCCGCTTGTGCATCCGAGGAGGAAAATGGTGGCGATGACCGCGCGTGCGCTGGTGGAGCCGGCTCCCAGCGATGGGGAGCTGGTGCGTGCCGCCCAGGCGGGCGACGTCGCGAGACTCGGAGAGCTGCTCGAGCGCTACCGGGCGCCGCTGCACGCCGGCGCTCTGCGGCTCGTCGGTCATGGTAGGGCTGAGGACGCGGTCCAGGAGACGTTCGTGATCGCGCTGCGTCGCATCGGGGATGTGCGTGATCCGGAGGCGGTCGGCGGCTGGCTCCATGCGGTGCTGCGCAACGTCTGCCTGATGGCCGTGCGCCGCGACGCCGCCCCGGACGCGCGCGAGAAGCTGCTGGCGGGGAAGAGCTCGGAGGTCGAGCGATCGGTCGAAGAGGCGATCGACAGCCTGGCGCTGCGCGACTGGGTCTGGACCGCCTTATCCCGCCTCCCCTCCCCGCTGCAGGCCACTGCCATGCTGCGCTGGTTCGGCAGCCACCCCTCCTATGCGGAGATCGCGGCGATTCTCGGCATCCCGCTCGGCACGGTCCGCAGCCGCCTAAACGAAGTCAAGCGACGGCTCGCGGACGAGCTGCTTGCGAGCGCCGGCCTTTCGCACGACGGAGCGCGGCGCGCGCGTGAGCGGGGCGTCGCGCTCTACGGTGGCGCCCTCGACGACTCCGTGCGCTGGGACGAGTTCGTGCACACGTTCTCCGACAACGTCGTCGTCGTCCGAGCACGAGGCGACGAAGTCCACGGCCGCCGGGCGGTCGCATCGGTGGTTCGGGCGTATCCGGAGGCGGGGGTGGAGCTGCGTCCGACGCGCGTGCTCTCCGGTGAGCAGGTGACGATCCTGGAGGGCCGCTTCGTGGGCTCTCACCCCTACGGCTGCCCACCGGACACCGCTCAGGTCCATTTCCATCGCCCAGACGGGATGACCGATCGCGTCCGGTTGTACTACGCGC
>Ga0137372_10002105_pt1 | contig 19214 bp, 21 predicted proteins | sample SagtaG_6_FD_104911 | JGI IMG/M metagenome (GOLD analysis project Ga0137372, IMG submission 104911) | Vadose zone soil microbial communities from Sagehorn Ranch, Mendocino, California, USA - Sage1_R_60_16 metaG | ecosystem: Environmental > Terrestrial > Soil > Vadose zone | place: USA...
CCGAGGAGGCGCTCGCCCACCCGACCTGGCGCATGGGGCCGAAGATCACCGTCGACTCCGCGACGCTCGCGAACAAGGGGCTCGAGCTGCTCGAGGCGCACTTCCTCTTCGGCCTGCCGTACGAGCGGATCGAGGTCGTGCTCCAGCCGACCTCGATCGTGCACGCGCTTGTGCGGTTTCGCGACGGCGCCACCCTCGCGCATCTCGGCTATCCCGACATGCGCGTGCCGATCTCCTTCGCGTTGACGTATCCCGATCGCGCCGCGACGCCGATCGCGCGGCTCGACTTCTCGCAGGGCCTCGTGCTCGAGTTCGAGCCGCCGGATCTCGAGACGTTTCCGCTGCTCGCGCTCGCGCGGCGGGCCGGCGAGCAGGGAGGAACCCATCCCTGCGCGTTCAATGCCGCGAACGAGGTGGCCGTCGCCGCGTTCCTGGTAGGCAGGCTCTCGTTCCTGGGCATCGCGGCCACGGTCGAGGAGGCGCTAGCCGAGGTGGAGGGCGCGCCTGCACGCGATCTCGACGACCTGGTCGAGGCCGACGCCGTGGCCCGCAGGCTCGCGGGGAGAGGACTACCGGTCGCATGACCGTTCTGATCGCGATCGCCGGGCTCGGCTTCCTGATCCTGATCCACGAAGCAGGCCACTTCTTCACGGCCATGGCCGTGGGGATGCGACCGCGGCGCTTCTACGTCGGCTTTCCGCCGGCGCTCGTGAAGACGAAGCGCGGGGGCGTTGAGTACGGCATCGGCGCGATCCCGCTGGGCGGCTACGTGAAGATCCCCGGAATGCATCGTCCGGCTCCCTCGGACCTGGACGTGCACTTCGGGTCGGCGCTCTACGAGGCGCCACAGCTACTGCAGTCGATCGAGCGCGTCAAGCGGCCACTCGCCGAGGGCGAGTTCGATTCGGCCCGCGCCGCGCTGGCAGAGCTCGAGGCGGCCCTCGCCACGACGCAGCTCTCGACCGGCGCGCGCCGCCAGGTCAAGCGCGGGCTAAGCGAGCTCTCCGACGCCCTCGGCTCCGACGCGTACTGGCGCCAGCGCACCTGGCGAAAGCTGGCCGTGATCGCGGCCGGCCCGCTGACCAACCTCGTCTTCGCCATCGTCCTCCTCGCGGCCGTCTACATGATCGGCATTCCGTCCGCAGCCTCCCGACGCGTCGACAGCGTCGATCCGAACACGCCCGCGGCACAAGTGGGGCTCAAGTCCGGCGACACGATCGTCGGCATCAACCGCATGCCCACGCGCACGTTCGCCCAGGTGCGAAACGCGATCCAGCACAGCAAGGGCCGCCCGCTCGTCATCTCGGTCACGCCCGGTTATCGGGAGCTAGGGCCTGTGCGGCCGATGAAGCAGAACGGCACCTACATCCTCGGCTTCCGTCCGGCTGTGATCCGCTACAAGCACTACGGCCCGGTCGCCGCCCTACACCTGGCGAGCGGCGACGCGTGGCTCGTGACGAAGACGATGGGGAACTGGCTCGTCCACGTCACCTCGCCCGCGAACCGGAAGCAAATCTCGACCCCGGTCGGGATCGTGCGCACCTCCAGCGAGGCGGCGAGCAGCGGCTACCGGGACTACTTCGCGATCCTCGCGCTGATCAGCCTCTCGCTCGCGCTCCTGAACCTGCTGCCGCTGCTGCCGCTGGACGGCGGCCACATCGCCTTCTCGCTGGTCGAGGGCGTGCGCGGCAAGGCGGTCGGCCGGGCGGTCTACGAGCGCGTCTCGATGGTCGGGATCGCCCTGATCCTGTTCATCTACGTCATCGGCCTCTCGAACGACGTGGGAAAACTGACCGGGGGCTAGACTCCTCGGCGTGCCGAGTGAACGGCAGATCCACGTAGGAAACGTCGCGATCGGCGGCGGCGCGCCCGTCGCCGTCCAGTCGATGACGCTGACGAAGACGCACGACGTCGAGGCGACGACGGCGCAGATCGCCGCGCTCGCCTCGGCCGGCTGCGAGGTCGTCCGCGTCGCCGTTCCGAAGACCGAGGACGCCGAAGCGCTGCCGAAGATCGTCCGCCTCTCGCCGATCCCGGTGATCGCGGACATCCACTTCAACGCGAGCCTCGCGCTGAAGGCGATCGAGGGCGGCGTCGCGGCGGTCCGGATCAACCCGGGCAACATCGGCGGGCCGGACAAGGTCGCCGAGGTCGTCCGCGCCGCGCAGAGGGCCGGGATTCCGATGCGGATCGGCGCCAACTCCGGCTCCCTGCCGAAGCATCTCGCGGACGTCGCGCACCGCGACCAGGCGGAAGCGCTCGTCGAGGCCGCGCTCGAGGAGGTGCGCCTGCTCGAGAGCCTCGGCTTCTACGACTTCAAAATCTCGGTCAAGTCGAGCCACGTCCCGACGATGATCCGCGCCTACCGGATGCTCGCCGCGAAGGTGCCGTACCCGCTGCATCTCGGCGTCACGGAGGCAGGCACGCCGTACTCGGGCTCGATCAAGAGCGCCGTCGGGATGGGCGCGCTGCTCGTGGACGGGATCGGCGACACCGTGCGGGTTTCGCTGACTGCCGATCCGGTCGAGGAGGTTCGAACGGCCTTCGAGATCCTGAAGGCGCTCGGGCTTCGCGAGCGCGGCCCGATCATGATCGCCTGCCCTTCGTGCGGCCGCGACAACGTGGGCGTGCAGACCCTCGCCGAGACCGTCGAGGAGCGGCTCCGCAGCTACTCGCAGCACTTCGAGGTCGCCGTGCTCGGCTGCGCGGTGAACGGCCCGGGCGAGGCAGGCGACGCAGACTTCGGCATCGCCGGCGGCCGGGACGTCGGCTTCGTCTACGCCCACGGCCGCGTGCTCAAGAAGGTCTCGTCGGACATCCTGATCGATGAGCTCTTCCACGAGATCGACAAGTGGATCGCGGAGGGCATGCACCGCCCGAAGCGCCTGAAGATGGCCAAGCCCGCGGCGCTCGCCATGGCCGAGGCGAGCCTGATCCCGCTCGAATAGTCTGCCGGGGCAACGGTGATCGCCCGGGCTTCAGAGCTTTTTATTCCGACCTTGCGCGACGATCCCGCCGACGCCGAGGCGGTCTCGCACAAGCTGCTCGTCCGCGGCGGCTTCATTCGCCAGGTCGCGGGCGGGCTCTGGACGTTCCTGCCGCTCGGCTGGCGCGTCCACCGGAGGATCGAGCAGATCATCCGGGAGGAGCTGGACGCCTTCGGCGCGCAGGAGATCCTCATGCCCGTCCTCACGCCGGCCGAGCTCTGGGAGGCGACAGGGCGGATCTCGATCCCGGAGCTCTTCCGCCTGAAGGACCGCACGGGCCGCGACTACGTCCTGCCGCTCACGCACGAGGAGACGGTCGCCTTCCACGGGCGAGAGATACGCTCGTACAGGGATCTGCCGCAGATCTGGTACCACTTCCAGACGAAGGACCGCGACGAGCCGCGCCCGCGTGGCGGTTTGCTCCGCCTCCGCGAGTTCATCATGAAGGACGGCTACTCGTTCGACCGCGACGAGGCCGGGCTCGACCAGAGCTTCCGCAAGCACTCGGAGGCGTACAAGCGGATTTTCGAACGGTGCGGGGTGGAGGCGCACGAGGTCGCCGCCGAGTCCGGGATCATGGGCGGGAGCGGCAGCAGGGACTTCCTCGCCCCCTCCGGGTCGGGCGAGAACACGCTCGTGACCTGCGAGAACGGCGATTACGCCGCCGACCTCGAGATTGCCGAGGGTCGGCCCTCGTCAGCGGACTTTCCAGAGGAGCTACCCGAGCCGCATGAGGTCGAGACGCCCGGGCAGCGGACGATCGAGGGCCTCTCGCAGTTCCTCGGCGTCGACCCGCGCGCGACGGCGAAGGCGATGCCCGTCGTGGCCGACGGGCGCGTCGTTCTCGCCCTGGTGCGCGGCGACGACCGGCTCAACGAGATGAAGCTCCTCCAGGCCCTCGGGGAGGACTTCCGACCGGCCGAGCAGGAGGAGATCCGCCAGGCCTTCGGGGCCGCCGGCGGCTCGATCGGCCCGGTCGGCGCCTCGGTCGAGGTGATCGCCGACGAGACGCTGCGCGAGGGCCAGTACGTGGTCGGCGCCAACCGCGACGACGTCCACCTCCGCGGTGTCCAGGCCGGCCGCGACTACGAGCCCCGCTTCGCGGATCTGCGAGAAATTCGCGAAGGAGACGCATGTCCCAATTGCGGCGGGCATCTACATCTGCAGGTGGCGATCGAGGTCGGACACATCTTCAAGCTCGAGACGAAGTATTCGGCGCCGCTGGGGGCGAGCTTCCTCGACGAGGACGGCTCCGAGAAGGCGCTGGTCATGGGCAGCTACGGGATCGGTCCGGCCCGGATCATGGCGGCTGCCGTTGAGCAGCACCAGGACGAGAATGGGATCGTCTGGCCGCGTTCGATCGCACCGTACGACGTGCACGTGATCGCGCTCCCGGGAGTCGAGGAGCAGTCGGACAAGGCGGCTCGGGTGCTCGACGAGGCGGGCGCCGAGGTGCTGCTCGACGACCGCGATCAGCGCGCCGGCGAGAAGTTCGCCGACGCCGACCTGCTCGGCTGCCCGCTGCGCGTGACGGTGGGCAAGAAGACCACGGAGGACGGCGCAGTCGACGTGCGCGACCGGTTCACCGGCGAGGAGCGGCGCGTGCCAATCGCCGAGCTGGGAGGCATCCTTTAGTGGCGAGGCGGCGGCGCTTCAGCGAGGAGCCGTTCGGCCCGACGATCGAGCGACTGATGGGGGAGACGGGCGTGACGTACCGCGCGCTCGCCGACAAGACGAAGCTCTCGGCCGGCTACCTCAACCACCTCGTCCACGGCAACCGGCCGGTGCCCTCCGACAAGGTCGTGCGCCAGCTGGCGAAGGCGCTCGACGTCGAGGCCGAGCACTTCCGCGAGTACCGGCTGCGCGTGATCACGCGCAAGCTCGAGGCGATGCCTGATCTGATCGACCGGCTCTACAAGCGCCTGGGAACCTAGGCGACGAGCTCGACGTGGGCGCCTGGATTGCGGACGCGCCAGATCCTCAGGTAGGACTCGACCTCCATCCGCGTCCACGTCTCGTTGGCCCTCGCCGGGATCGCGGCGGAGCTCTCGCGGCAGTCGTGGCAGCGCGGCGAGCCCAGCCGGAACAGCACGAGCTCGATCTGCTCTCCGCAGCAGTAGCAGCGCCCGTCCTGCAGCCGGCGCGCGGCGGCCTCGGGATCGACGGGGTGGCCGACGCCGACGCCGACCATCGTCGGCCCGAGATGTCGGACCTCGCACTGACAACGGCGCAGAAAGGAGACCAGCTCTGGCGCCACCGACGGGTCGTGGAGTTTCAAGCGCACCATTTTGCGGTTCCGTACAGAAAGTCTGATGCGCGTGTCGGCTGTCGCCCACCCGCGAAAGGCCAGGATGGCGGTTAGGAGGGCTGGATGCTCGGCTTCTGCGGCAGGGCGTCCGCGGCGTCCAGGAGGAGCGCCGTGAACTCGAGCGTGTCCAGCAAATCCGCTGCTGAACGGGCTTTCGGCAAGTAGGCGCCGGCGCCAGCGTCGTGCGCCTCGACGGCGTCGATGTCGGATTCCGCGCCGGTGAGGATCACCATTCGCGGCACGGAGCCCTCGCAGATCCTGCGAGTCACCTCGAGACCGTCGAGATCAGGGAGATCCGCGTCGATCAGGACGATGTCCGGAAGGAGCTCGTTCGCGAGATCCAGGGCCTCTTCTCCATCGAAGGCGACCCCGACGAGCTCGAAGCGCGGATGCGTCGCGAGCATCGTCTGAACGGCGTTCGCGAAGAGCGGGCGCTCATCCGCGAGCAGGACGCGAATCGTATCGGGGGCGGCACCCGCCTGCACCCCACAAGTATCCCGCATCGGCAACGCTGAGGGAGGACAGTTTTAGCTAACCAGGAGAACAGACTTGTTTGGGTCAAGCACGTGCGAGTTATGAGCCGACAACAACTTCGCGCAGCCTGCTGAGGCGTCGCTTGCGATGCTGTCTGAGAGGCCGTGCGGCTCAGCCGCGCGGCCGTTCCGCTAACCAGGCGGTGCGGTACAGTGATCGCGCGACGGGGCGTGGCGCAGCCTGGTTAGCGCGCTAGTCTGGGGGACTAGAGGTCCCGAGTTCAAATCTCGGCGCCCCGATGAGAAAAGCCCCGCTCAGGCGGGGTTTTTCGCGCGGGTTGGCGTCGGGCTCGCCAATCGCGCTCCGCTCTGTGAGGCCGAGCCGGCCCCCGTCGGCTCGACCAGCCCGTGGCGGTAGGCCCAGTTGACAGCCTGCGTGCGGCTGCTCACGTCGAGCTTGCGATAAATGCTCGTGAGGTGGAACTTCACCGTCTGCTGCGCGAGCCAGAGGGCCCGGGCGATCTCCCTATTTGACTTCCCTTCGGCAAGCGCTCGCAGAACGTCGAGCTCGCGCTTGCTCAGTCCCGTCTCCTCGACGGCGGGATGAAGCCGGCTTGCGCGTCCGATCGCCTTCGCCACGGGCTTCTCGAGCGCCTGTCGTAGGGCGGCGGCGAGCTCGGCCGGATCGACGCTCTTCCGGATAAAGGCATCCGCGCCCGCTTCGAGTGCCGCCTCGACCACCTCGTGGGAGTCGTGGGCCGAAAGGACGATCGTCCTCACCCAGGGGCACCGTTTGCGTAGGAGCTTGATACAGGTGATCCCGTCGATTCCGGGCATCAGCAGGTCGAGGAGCACTAGGTCGGGGCCTGTCTGGTTGATAAGCGGGAGGATCTGGCTGCCCGATTCGGCTTCCGCCACGATCTCGAAATCGGACTCGTTTTCGAGGGCGAGCTTGATCGCCTCAAGCATCAAGCCGTGGTCATCTGCAATCAGGATCTTCAGCGGCCGCATGAGCGTGTCTCCTTCCGGGTGCTCTGGCAACCGGGCGACGGTCACTGCTGCCCCGTCTGCGGCCGACGAAAGCGGTTGGGTGACGATTCCGGCGCCTGAATTGCTCCATCTGCAACATTCGATGCACGAAATCCACAGAACATGCGCCTCGATGTGGAAAACCTTCCACACCCTGTGGAAACGGTTCAGCTCTCCGAGGCGCGGGTCGAGTCAAGGCGCGGAGAGTGCCCCAGGCAACTAGCTGGGAATGACCACGTCTGCCGAGGCGCCGAAGACGAGGCCCGCGTGCACGTCCTCCACGCCCGCGAGCGAGGGGTGCTCGAGGTCGATCTCGACGTCGCGCCAGCGCTCGAGGCCGAGTGCCCCGGCGCCCTCGTCGGCGCCGCAGCAGAGCAGCGTCGAGACGGAGAGGACACCCCGCTTTCCCGTGCGCCGGCGCGCGATGCCCTCGAGCTCGCGCAGCTCTTCCAGCGGGTCGATCCGGACGTTCGAGTCCGAGCCGATGCAGATCCCGATCCCGCGCTCGCAGATCTCCTCCACGGGGCAGAAGCCGTCGCCGAGATTCGCCTCGGTGGTCGGGCAGACGCAGACGCGCGCGCCGGCGTCGGCCAGGAGATCGAGCTCGTGCGCGTCCGCGTGGGTCGCGTGCACGACCGTCGCGTGCGGGCCGAGGCAGCCGGTCTCGGCAAGCAGCTCGATCGGGCGCAGGCCGTGCTCGGCCAGGCATTCCTCGATCTCGTGCGGCTGCTCGTCGGCGTGCACGTGCAGCGGCAGGCTCTGCGCCGCGGCGTAGCGGCCGAGCTCCTCGAGCCAGTCCCGTGGGCAGGCGCGGACGGAGTGGGGGGCAAGGCCGACGCGCACTCCGGCCGCCCGCACCTTTTCGACCTGCGAGAGGTAGTCCGCCGCCGATTCCTGCCGAAAGCGCTCGAGCCCGCCGCGCCCGTAGGCCGAGAGCAGCAGCACGATCTCGATCCCCGCCTCCGCAGCCGCCTCGACCGCCGCGTGCGCCTCCGGCAGTCCGAGATAGTGAAACTCGCCGACGACGGTGTAGCCGGCCGCGAGCATCTCCCGGTAGACCTGGACGTAGCCGGCAAGGACCTGATCCGGCGACAGTCCCGCGGCCAGTTCGAGCATCGACTCGCGCCAGCCCCAGAAGTCCGCGCCCTCGGTGCGACCGCGCAAGGCCCGCTGAAACGCATGGCTGTGCGCGTTGACGAAGCCGGGCAGCGTGAGGGTCGCCACGACCGCCGTATCCTTTCAGCATGGGGTGGATCCCAAATGCGCTGACGATCGCGCGGCTGGCGATGATCCCCGCCTTCGTGGCACTCGTTCTCGCCTCGGACGGCGGGCACAGCTGGCCGGCGGCGATCATCTTCGGGATCGCGGGAGTCACGGACCAGATCGACGGCTGGCTCGCGCGGCTGTGGCACGTGGAGTCCGCGTTCGGCAAGATCGCCGACCCGCTGGCCGACCGCCTGATGATCGACGCCGCGGTGATCCTGATCTGGCACGCGGGCCGGCTGCCCTGGGTCGCGCTGGCGATTCCCGCACGTGATGTAGCGCTCGTAGCTGGGTACAAGCTCGTCATGGACCGCGGCTACGACTTCTCCGTGAACCTGGCCGGCAAGGCGGCGACGTGGCTGCTCTATGCATCGCTGGCGTTCCTGCTCGTGACGCGCAAGGGCACCGACTGGCCCCTCTGGATCTTCTTGGCCGGCTTCGGGCTCGCCGCGGTCGCGCTGGCCGGCTACCTGCTGAAGGCCCGGCGCGAGGTGAGGACGGCGTGAAGGCCGTTGTAATGGCAGGCGGCGAGGGCACGCGCCTGCGCCCGCTCACCTCGAACCAGCCCAAGCCGATGGTGCCGATCGTCGGCAAGCCGTGCATGGAGCACATCGTCGAGCTGCTCAAGCAGCACGGTTTCGACGAGGTGATTGTGACCGTCGCGTTCATGCCGCAGGCGATCCGGAGCTACTTCGGCGACGGCGAAGCGCTCGGCCTCGAGGTCGAGTACTCCGTCGAGGAGTCGCCGCTCGGCACGGCCGGCTCGGTCCGCCTCGCGAGCGGGAAGCTGGACGAGCCGTTCCTCGTCATCTCCGGCGATGCCCTCTGCGACGTCGACTTGAGCGAGATCGTGCGCACCCACGAAGAGAAGGGGGCCGCGGTCACGATCGGGCTCAAGTCGGTCGAGAACCCGCTCGAGTTCGGGATCGTCGTCACCGACGAGGAAGGCCGGATCGAACGGTTCCTCGAGAAGCCGTCCTGGGGCCAGGTCTTCTCGGACACGATCAACACCGGGATCTACGTGCTCGACCCGGAGGTCCTCAACCACATTCCGTCCGACCGTCCGTACGACTTCTCGAAGGAGCTCTTCCCGTTCCTGCTGGAGATGGGGCGGCCCCTCTACGGCCACGTCTTCGAGGGCTACTGGCAGGACATCGGGAACCTCGACCAGTTCCGCCAGGCGAACTTCGACGCCCTGGACGAGCGCGTCCGCCTCAACATCCCCGGGATCCGGCTGCGCGGCAACGTCTGGCTGGGGGAGGGAGTGGAGGTGGACGACCTCGCGGCGATCGAGGGACCGGCCTTCGTCGGCAACTACTGCCGAATCGCGCCGGATGCGACCGTCGGCGCGTATTCGGTGCTCTCGGCCAGCGTGACGCTGCTCGAGCGGGCCCGGACCGAGCGTTCCGTGATCGACGCCTCCACGCACGTCGGCCGCAGTGCCCGCCTCGAAGGCGCCGTGGTCGGCCGCAACTGCGACATCAGGGCCCACGCGCACGTCCAGGAGGGGGCGGCGATCGGCGACGAGGTCACGCTCGGCGCGCAGAGCGCCGTGTTTCCGGGCGTGCGGATCTACCCGTACAAGGAGGTCGAGACCGGCGCCCAGATCCACGAGAGCCTGATCTGGGAGTCGCGGGCCTCCTCGCACCTGTTCGGCGCTGACGGCGTCTCCGGCCTCGTCAACGTCGACCTCACGCCCGAGGCAGCCGTGCGCCTCGCCGCCGCCCTCGGCACCGCCTTGAAGCGTGGTGCGCGCGTGGTCGCGAGCCGGGAGTCGCCCGCCGCCTGCCGGCTGATCAAGCGCGCAATGATCTCCGGCCTCAACTCGACCGGAGTCGACGTCGCCGACCTGCGCGTGCTCCCGTCGGCGGTCAGCCGCCACCTGCTGAAGACCCACGGCTACGACGCGGGCTTCCACGTCGCCGTCAGCTACGCCGACCCGGAGATGCTCCAGATCCGCTTCTACGAGCAGCCCGGAATCCAGCTCACCTCCGGCCTCCAGAAGGAGATCGAGAAGCACTTCACGCGCCACGAGCTGCGGCGCGCCGCGTTCAACGCCGTCGGCCGGGTGACGTATCCGGCCCGGGTCAGCGAGAGCTACGCGCAGGACCTGCTCTCGGCGCTGGACCGGGAGGCCATCAAGGCGCGCCGTTTCCGGATCGTCGTGGACTACGGCTACTCCGCGACCTCGTTCGTGCTGCCGCTCGTCCTCGGCCCGCTCGGCGTCGAGGCGGTCAGCGCGCACGGGTTCTCGCAGGAGGGCACGCAGGGAACGCCGTCGCTGCGGGAGTCGGTCGGCCAGGCGAAACGCCTCGTCAACGCGATCGGCGCCGACCTCGGCGTCGCGTTCGACCGGGCGGGCGAGCGGCTCTTCCTCATTGACGAGCAGGCGCGCGAGATCCCCGTCGAGCAGGCGCTGCTGCTCTTCCTGCGCCTGATGGGCACCAACGGCCGGCGCGGCAAGCTCGCGTTCCCGGTCACGGTCACGAGCCGCGTCGAGCAGATGGTCAAGGGGAGCAAGCTCGAGGTGATCCGCACTCCGGCCTCGCTCGCCGAGCTGACCAAGGCCGCGGCCGAGGACGGCGTCATCTTCGCCGGCGCGGTCGGCGGCGGCTACGTCTTTCCGGAGTTCTTGCCCGCCTACGACGCCGTCGCGAGCCTCTGCAAGCTGCTCGAGCTGCTAGCGCCGATGGACAAGCCGCTCTCGGAGCTCGTCTCGGAGCTCCCGGCGAGCACGCTCGTCCACCGGCAGCTCCCGTGCCCGTGGTCGCTGAAGGGGACCGTCATGCGCGTGCTCACCGAGCGGCTGCGCAACCGCAAGCTCGACCTGCTGGACGGGATCAAGGTCATCGACCGACGCGGCTGGGCGCAGGTGCTGCCCGACCCGGACGAGCCGGTCGTGCATATCTACGCAGAGGGCAAGACGCGTGAGCAGTCGGACGAGCTCGAGGCCGAGCTGCGCGGGCTCGTCGAGGAGATCATGCAGACGGAAGGGGCGGGGGCGGAGGCAGGAGTCTCAAGCTGAGGTTGACCCTTCTGGCCGCTGCCGCATAAACTAGGAGCGCCCGCTCCTCCGACGAAAGGACCTCTGTGGAAGCGTTTCCCGATCTCGCCTCGGTCTCGGACGACGATCTCAAGCGGCTGATCGACGACCTGACCCAGGAGGAGCACGAGGTGTCGTACCGGCGGCGGATCCTGCACGGCAAGATCGACCTCCTGCGCGCAGAGCTCCAGGCCCGGCTCCGCGAGACCGGGGGCAAAAGCGTGCTCGAGCAGGTCGACGTCGACCGGCTCGCCGCCATCCTCGCCGGCAAGGCAGCCCCGCCCGCCGACAGCTAACGCGTATGTCGCACATCTACTGTCCCGAGTGCGGGTTCCAGAACCCGGAGGCCGCCAACTACTGCTCCAAGTGCGGCGCATTGCTCGTCAAGGACGAGCCGGGCTCGGAGACGACGATGAGCTACACGCCCGAAGAAGGCGGCGAAGCGGGGGACGCCGCGGTTTCGCTCGAGGACCTCGGGGCGGAGGGGCCCGCGCTCGTTGTCCGCTCCGGCGGGGGCCGCGCGGGCGAGCACTTCGTCCCGCAGGGCGATCGGACGACGATCGGCCGCTCGCCCGAGTGCGACATCTTCCTCGACGACGTCACGGTCTCCCGCAAGCACGCGGTGCTGCTCCAGCGCGACGGCGGCTACTACATCGAGGACCTGGGCAGCCTCAACGGGACGTTCCTGAACCGCAAGCGCATCGAGTCGGGACAGCTCGAGAACGGCGACGAGCTCCAGATCGGCAAGTACAAGCTGACCTTCCTGGAGAAATGACCACGGCGGCGCAGGCAGAACGGCAGGAACGGAGGCGGCTGCTCACGATCGGCGCCGTCTGCCGGCGCCTGCAGCCCGAGTTCCCGGACATCTCGATCTCGAAGATCCGCTACCTCGAGGACCAGGGACTGCTTGCGCCGCGCCGCACCCAGAGCGGTTACCGGCTCTTCGGCGAGGACGACGTCGAGCGCCTGGAGACGATCCTGCGCCTGCAGCGGGACGAGTTCCTGCCGCTGCGCGTCATCCGGCAGGAGCTCGCATCGCCGACAGGCCCGGGCAAGGAGCGCCGGCGCCGCGAGGCGTCGCGGAGCATCGCAGAGCCGGACGACGAGCTCGATCTGGGCGGGCTCTGCGAGCGCGCGGCGATCACGCCGGAGCTGGCGCGCGAGCTCGAGGACTTCGGGCTGCTTCAGCCGCGGCGGGAGGGCAGCGAGAAGCTCTATCCCGTGGGCGACGTCGACATCGCGGTCGCGTGCGCGAAGCTCTCGCGCTATGGGATCTCCGCGCGGCACCTGCGCGCGTTCCGGACGGCCGCCGACCGCGAGGCCGGACTGCTGCATCAGCTCGTGGCGCCGGCGCTGCGCTCGCGCAACCCGGACCGTCGCGAAGCCGGGCTCCAGGAGCTCCAACTGCTGGCCGAGGTGGGCCAGGAGCTCTCACAGCTGCTCTTCTGGCGGGACCTGAGACAGCACGCGGCCGGGTGAACCTCGAAGCCAAGATCCGCGACGTCCCGGACTTCCCCGAACCGGGGATCGTCTTCAAGGACATCATGCCGCTGCTGGCCGACCCGGCCACGCTGCACCAGACCGTCGAGCTGCTGGGGGAGTGGATCGAGCCGCGCAAGCCCGACCTGATCCTCGGTGCCGAGGCGCGGGGGTTCATCCTCGGCGCTGCGCTCGCCTACAAGCTCGGCTGCGGCTTCATCGCGGCGAGAAGGCCCGGCAAGCTGCCCTGGAAGACCGTGAGCGCCACGTACGCGCTCGAATACGGCGAAAACGCCCTGGAGCTCCATGCGGACGCGATCACGGCAGGAGCGCGCGTTCTGGTGCACGACGACCTCCTCGCGACCGGCGGCACAGCGGCGGCGATCTGCGACCTCGTCGAGCAGCTTGGCGGCGAGATCGTCGGCCTCGCGTTCGTGATCGAGCTCGAGTTCCTCGAGGGCCGCAAGCACCTCGAGAAGTACGACGTGCACTCGCTGATCACGTACTGACCCGAGGCATCGCTTGCGATGCCGGCTGGAGACCGTACCGGCTTTGCCGGTGCGGCCGTCCAACGCACCTTCTTGGAAACGTGAGTTAAGGCCTTCCTAACACATTTGCCGTTTAGGGCTCGTCCGGCTCGCCGATTACAAGGGAACCATGTACGACGTCTTCAGGACGCGCTACGAGTTCTCTTGCCCCGAGCGCGGGGAGGCCCAGGTCGCGCTGTCGTCGTTCCGCCGGATCGAGGAGCTCCCGGGAGCGGCGCACCCGGCGGTCTACGAGGTCTCGTTCGACTGCGGCTGCGGCGGGCGGCATCCGGGCCTCGTCTCGCACGACGAGCTCGACTGGGCGCCGCTGGGACTCGGCGAGGGCGTCTTCCTGAACCTGATGACCGCGAAGCTCGAGCCGCTCGAGGACGAGCTCGCCGACCTCGCGGCGCGACGGATCCAGGCGGGGGAGTGGCCGTGGAGCTTCTTCTGCTACCCCGAGGAGCGGCCGCGGCCGATCTTCCCGTCCTCGTTCTTCCTGCTCGCGCCGGCCGACGACCGGAGCAGCGTCGGGATCGCGGTGCGCTGCCCCGTCTGCGGGAGCGTCTCCGTGAACCTCGTCTCGGCAGACCACGTCGACCTGCCCTTCCACAACGACGCGGAGATCGGAGTCGTCGAACACGTTTTTCCGGCAGACGCCGAGCGTGCGGTGGAGGAGTTTTCCGACGAGTTGTACTCCGCGCGCTTCGACGCGCGTCGGCTCAGTCTGTAGGCGCGGTTTCGATTCGCCGTCCGGGGTAGGAACCGCCCGGAGGTGGTGACATGTACGGCTTGACACGTGGAACCGTGACGCTCATCGGAGCCGCCGTCGCGGGCCTGCTCGTCTGGATTGCGACGCAGGTCTCGGACACGTCGACGGGCGGCTACTGGGCCGTCTACGGGTTGATCGCGGCCGCAGGCCTGGTCATGGCGTTCTCCCAGCTGCTCGGCGGCTGGACGAAGTGGGGGCTGCCGCGGCTCTCGATCAACGTCTTCCTGATCGCCTTCATCCCGACGCTGATCGCCGCCGGCTGGGTGGTCGTCGCGCATCAGCCGCATCCCAACTGGTTCCGTAACCACGTCCTGAACTGGTCGAGCGACATCTCGATCCTCGGCCTCGTCCGTGACCTGACCGAGTACGTCTCCGTGCTCGCGTTCGGGATCGGGCTCGTCTTCGGCTTCTCGTTCGACACTGCAGGCTCCGGCGACCACGGCCCGTTCGGCCGGCGCAGGCGCGCCGCCGCGGTTCCGGCCGGTGGAGCAGCCCGGACCTCAGATGACGACGCCACGGCTCCGACCGCCCGCGAGCAAGAGGCAGCCCGCGAGGACGCCAGGGCGAGCAGGACGCGCATCCGCCGCCGCGACCGCGAGCCCGCCGAGCGTCAATAACTCTCGTTCCGCTCCGTCCTTCCCTCCGGGGAGGGATGGAGCGGTCCACGAGGTAAGTCGATGCCAGCGGCATGAGCGACCGAGCCGTCGAGCACCTTCTCGCCAACTGCGCCGCCCTTAGCGCAGCGCGCGAGCAGGAGGCGCGCCGGCCCGTCTTCGATCGCCTGCGCGAGCTCCTGGGAGCGGATCTGACCCGCCTCTTGCTGTTCGGGCTAGCAGGCCGTCAGCGTGCGCGCCGCTCGTCCGCGCCGTAGACCCGCACGTACAGGAAGATCAGGAATCCGGCGACGGCGCCGAAGATGAACGACGTGCCGCCGGTGACGCCGACCGACAGCATCCCGCTCCAGATGAACGCGCCGAAGAAGAGCCCCCAGATGAACGAGACGACGCCGTGCGCGATCGACGGTGGGCGGAAGTGGGGCACGGCATTGACTCTAACGTTTGCGCCGGAGCGGTTATCCACAAGCTGCACGGTCTGCTGTGGAAATGTGGATAATTGAATTTCCGCAAATTGCGGTCAAGTCGTCTTCGGACACCCTTGCAAGGGCCCAGGCGAGCCCCTAGATTCCTCCTTGCGCCGAGCACGGGACCCAAGTAGGTCGAAGCCGAGCTCGAGGACTGTAGCCGGAAGGCGAAAGTCAACGAGAGCGGTGGACGAAAGGGAAACCGACTCGGCGAACTTATGGTCCGGAACGGGGCCGAGCTCCCAACTTGCCGACTTGACATAACACCCGTTACCGTGCACAGGCCAGGATTCGCGCCCAGTGGGGGGTTTACTAGTTGCTCAGTGGTGAAAAGACCGCTGAAGTCGGGATGACGACGGTCGAAATCGACAACGTCCTGGCGACCCCCGAGTTGCAGGAGCTGGTGGAAGCGGCCGAGCAAACCGGGTCGCTGCGCTACGCCGAGCTCGCCGAGGCGATCGAAGTGCTGCGGTTGGACGCACTGGAGGTCGATGCCGTCTACCGAGCGCTCGACCAGCGGGGCATCGAGATCGCCGAGCAGCAGCCGGAGCCGCAGCCCGCCCCGCCGCCGCCACCGGTCGTCCAGGAGACGACGACCGATGCTTTGCAGCTCTTCTTGCGCGACGCAGGCCGGCATCCGCTGCTGACGGCCGCGCAGGAGGTCGAGCTCGCAAAGCGGATCGAGCGGGGCGAAGGCCAGGCGAAGCAGACGATGATCCAGTCGAACCTGCGTCTCGTCGTCTCGATCGCGAAGAACTACCGCAACCAGGGTCTGCCGTTTCTCGACCTGATCCAGGAAGGCACCCTCGGCCTAATCCGTGCCGTCGAGAAGTTCGACTGGCGCCGCGGCTACAAGTTCTCGACCTACGCCACGTGGTGGATTCGCCAGGCGGTCGCGCGGGCGCTCGCGGACAAGGCGCGGACGATCCGGATGCCGGTCCACATCGTCGAGCGGATGCAGAAGCTGAACCGCGCCGAGCGGACCCTCTGGACACAGCTCGGACGCGAGCCCACGCTCGAGGAAATCGCGGAGGAAGCCAATCTCCCCATTGCCCAGGCACACGAGGTCAAGGCGGCGGCGCGGGCCTCGACCAGCCTCGACCAGCCCGTCGGCGACACCGAGGACGCCGTCTTCGGCGATTTCGTCGCCGGTGACGGGCCTTTGCCCGACGAGCAGGTCGAGGTCTCGCTCCGCTGTCAGGCTCTCGCAGAGGCTCTTGCGGCGCTCTCGGAGCGCGAACGCAAGGTGCTGATCCTCCGCTACGGGCTCGACGACGCCGAGCCCAAGACTCTCGAGGAGATCGGCCGGCGGCTCGGCTTGACGCGCGAGCGCGTGCGTCAGATCGAGACCGAGGCGCTCAAGCGTCTCGCGCGCCTGCGCGAGATGGAAGCGGTCGCCGGTCTCTCGTTCTGAGGCCGGAGCCGTCGAAGAGCGGCAGCGCGGCCTCCTCCCCCACTCTGGCGCTGACGAGCTCGTAGGCGTCGTCCAGGCGCGCCGGCCGCGTGAGCCGGTGCCCGTCCGAAGCGACCACCTTCGCATGGCCGTTTTCGATCAGCCGCCAGGCGAGCGCTTCCGCCTCGGGCCCGTGCCGGCCGCTGATGCTCGTCGAGTTGACCTGCAGCGGCCAGCCGCGCTCGGCCAGCTCCTCGGCGAGCTCCGGGAGCGCGCGGACGGCCTCGGTCCGCTCCGGGTGCGCGACGAGCGGGACGAGGCCCGCGGCCTCGATGTGCTCGGCGAGCGCCCAGAGCTCGTCCGCCGGACCGGCGAACGGCACCTCGACGAGGACGAGCCGGGTTCCTTCGAGCACGTAGCGCGCCGGGTCCTCCTCGAGCAGCGGCGGCGCCGGAGTCAGCTCGAACCCGAGTCGAAGCTCGAGCGGCGCGTCGCGTCGAAGCTCCTCGAACGCTTCGCGGATGGCACGCTCACGCTGCTCCGTCAGCACGAGATGAGGCCACACGTGCGGAGTTGCATAAAGGATCTCCGTTCCGGCCCGCGCCGCCAGCTTGCAGAGGTCGATTCCGTCCGCGTGTGACTTAGCGCCGTCGTCACCCGAGGGGACGACGTGCGAATGACAGTCGACGAACCGGGGCCGCACCCCGAAGAGGCTACTCGCCGCGCAGATAGAGCTGGAGGCCCGGAGCGACCATCCGCAGCTCGCGGAGAGCGCGGGACTCGAGCTGCCGCACGCGCTCGCGGGTGATGCCGAGGTCGGCTCCGACCTCCTCGAGCGTCTGCGGGGCTTCGCCGTCGAGGCCGAACCGCCGCGAGAGCACGTGGCGCATCCTCGGCGCGAGGCGACGCAGCGCCTCGGAGAGCTCAGCGGACTGGAGTGTCAAAGCGGTCGCCGCGTCCGGGCGGGCGGAGTTCGTGTCCTCGATCAGGTCGCCGTAGAGGCTCTCGCCGTCGCCGACGGGCGTCTCCAGGCTGACGGGGTCCTCGATCAGCTCCAGCAGCGTGCGGACCCGCTCGGGCGGGAAGCCGCTCTCCTTTGCGATCTCCGGCAACAGCGCCTCGCGGTTCAGCTTCTGGGCGAGCACGCGGCGGGCGCGCATGACCTTGCGCACCTGCTCCGCGACGTGGACGGGCAGGCGGATCGTCCGGCCCTGGTCGGCGAGTGCGCGGGTGATCGCCTGGCGGATCCACCAGGTCGCGTAGGTCGAGAGCTTGAAGCCAAGCTTGTAGTCGAACTTCTCGACGGCACGGATCAGGCCGAGATTGCCTTCCTGGATCAGGTCGAGCAGCGGGACACCGGCCTTCGTGTAGTTGCGCGTGATCGACATCACGAGGCGCAGGTTGCACTCGATCAGCTTCCGCTTTGCGGCCTCGTCGCCCTCGTCCTTGAGGCGCGCGAGCTCCCGCTCTTCCTGCGGAGTCAGCAGGCGGCCGTCGCCGATCTGGCGGACGTAGAGCTTGAGCGGGTCCGCGGTCTGCGGCTCGGTTTCCTCGACCTCCTCGACCTCGTCGGCCTCGACCTCGACCTCGACTGGGTCGGGAACGACCTCGAGCCGAGCTTCGGGCTCGGGTTCGGGAAGTGCGTCAGGAAGCGGCCGCTGCGCCATGCAGGCTCTATCGGTAGGCCCCCTCCCTCGCTTGAGGCATGCGTCCACCCGCAAGAGGGATCAGGCGGTCGCGCGGCGAACCGAGAGTCTCAGAGTGGCTAACTCTCGGCGGCGTGTGGCGTCCCAGTGTGTGGCTACCGTTGTTTGGGTAGCTGATCTCGTTCTAGGGGTCTTCTGAGAACCATGTGTGGCATCGCCGGATACAGCCTGAGCGGCTCCAGCAACGTGGAGCGGACGCTCGCTGCCCAGGCGCTCCTGGCGGGGATCGCAGAACGCGGCGCCGACGCCGTCGGCTACGCGCATCGCTGCCCGGGCGGCCCGGTCGAGATCCACAAGCAGCGCTCGGGCGCGAGCGCGCTGCTCGAGCAGGTTCTACTTCCGGACGCCGCGACCGAGGTTCTTGTCCACGTCCGCGACTACACCAAGGGCCACCCGCGGATCGAGGCCAACAACCACCCCATCCGCCACGGCGCGGTCGTCGGCGTGCACAACGGGATCATCTTCAACGACGACGACCTGATGGACCAGCACGGCTTCGAGCGTGCCGAGCCGCTGATGACCGTCGACTCGGAGGCAATCTTCGCGCTGGCGGAGGCCGCCGAAGGAGCCGCGTCCGCCCTTCAGCAGCTCAACGGCTCGATGGCGACCGCGTGGATCGACGAGCGTCGGACCGGAACGGTCTTCCTGGCCCGCGGAGTCGGTCGTCCGCTGTGGATCGGGACCGGCCCGGAGGAGCTCTTCTTCGCCTCCACGAAGGCCGCGCTCGAGGTGGTCGAGAAGTTCCTCCAGCTGAAGCTGCGCAAGCGCGAGATCCCCGAGGGGACCGTGGTCGTCGCCGCCGATGGCCGCGAGCTCCGGCGCGAGCGCTTCAGGCCCGACCGGAACTTCGAGGAGAGCCCCCTGCCGGCCGTCCGAGCTCCGCAGGAAGGCCTCTCCTGTCTGCGCCAGCTCGCCGCGCTAGCCGCACTTTAGACCAGCCGGCCATCCGCGGCGATCTTCGCGCCGGCTTCAACCAGTCGCTCGCGAATCAGGAACTGGAACGTCGACCACGCGCCCCGGCGGCCCTGGAACATGCGGTAGATCTGCCACTCGGTCATCAGCGTCTCATCGTCGCGGCGGGCGTCGGCCCAGTCGGCGAACTTCGGCAGGCGCTTCAGCTTCCGCGCCAGCACAACGCCCTGCTCGAGCGCCC
>Ga0137372_10002112_pt1 | contig 19184 bp, 12 predicted proteins | sample SagtaG_6_FD_104911 | JGI IMG/M metagenome (GOLD analysis project Ga0137372, IMG submission 104911) | Vadose zone soil microbial communities from Sagehorn Ranch, Mendocino, California, USA - Sage1_R_60_16 metaG | ecosystem: Environmental > Terrestrial > Soil > Vadose zone | place: USA...
ACCACCGATGATGCAGAAGGAACTATTTTACAAAAGCTGAAGGAAACAGGATATAATCACGAAACACAGGGACATCTTTTTTGGAAAAAAAATAAAATAGATGGGTTTTATGTTTTTAATAATATAACGTTACCTTATTTGAGTAATCAAAAACTGGATGTGTATTTTAAAGTAGTACAAAAAAACAAGGAAGAAAAAAACAACAGTACCCTTTACCTGCTTGTAAGCAGCGGGAACGAAAACTTTGTTTCACCTGAGGGAGACACAACGCTTTGGAATAGTTCTAAAATGTTTCTTAACAGCTTTGTTGAAAAAACTACAGCATTCAGTCTTGAACAGGATATAAAAGCGCAGGAAAATACAGTAAAGAATTCTCAAAATAAATTAGCAACACTTCAGAAGAATGAAAAAGACGTTGCAGAAAAAATAAGAAACAACCAGGAAGATCAGAAGAATCAGCAACTGGATATAGAAAATCAAAACAAAATCCTTGAAGATTTAAAATTGAAGAGGAAAGTTTAATTACAGTATAAACAATTATTTACTTTTTTTAAGCCATTGGTTTTATTTGCCGGCGGCGTTTGTTTTAGTTCATAATTTCAGGTGATAACATAGCACCTGTAAAGGCATAGAAGATTATTGGTGTCAGTACGTAGTGAAAACATTTTCGAAGAGTTTGCGCATTCCTTCAATTGTATTTGGTTTGGTAAAATAATGAACAGCACCAAGGCTAAGGACCATTTTTTTATAAGCTCTTCCGTCACTGGTGGAGTAAATAATAACAGGAATGTGTTTTAGAGCAGGCTCTTTTTTGATAAGCTTAAGTGCATCAATGCCGTTCATTTCCGGCATGTTAATATCAAGAAATACATAGTGTACGGGTTCCTTCAGCAATAGTTCAAATCCTTCTCTTCCATTATACGCTGAAAGGAATTTAATATTTGGATCATATCTAAATAATTCTGTTTGAAATATTTCATGTTCATCTTTGTCGTCATCTATAAGAAGCACTATCTTTTCCATACTGTTAAGAACGTTTTAATTATTATACTAAAATTATTATTTTTTCCGACGCAAGTGTTTGCGGCTGCAACTTGTAATTTAATTCTCTCTTTCCAACTCGCGTAAGCAACGGGTAATGTGCATAGTGTATCCGGACAATGCTGCTAAAGATCAGAAAAGCCTGGTTACTGAAGTATATGATATATAAACGGACTCCGGACAAGTTAGACGTAATGGTACACAGGCGGTTGATTAATCACTGCCTGATGCTTTAGGTAAACTAAAGAGCATTATTATACCATGCATCCTTAAATTTTATTTTTATCTATCACACAGGGGGATGATTATACAACAACCAGTACATTCCTATTTCGGCTACAGCTTGTGTGAAATTATCGAACTCAACAGGTTTCACCATGTAGCTGTTTGCACCAAGAAGATAAGCCTGTTCTATATCCGGATTTTCCTTTGATGAAGTAAGTACAACAACAGGAATTACTTTTGTTTCCTCATCTGCTTTTATTCGTTTTAAAACTTCTAAGCCATCTACCTTGGGCATTTTAAGATCCAATAAAATTACTTTAGGCTTATTGGATATATTTCGTCCTGCATACTTTCCTTTGCCAAAAAGAAAATCTAATGCCGCAGCTCCATTTTCCAGATGAACAAGACTATTTGCAATATTTTTTTTGCGAAGTGCTAATATAGCAAGCTCTGCATCGTCCATATTGTCTTCTACAAGAAGTATCTCTATTTCTCTATTTTGCATTTGAATTTTATTTATGCTGATTTTCATTACGAGGTAAACCTGTTTGCACTGCAGGCAAACTGAAATAAAAAGTTGCTCCCTTACCAGGAGTTGCTTCTGCCCAAATATCTCCATTATGTTTATTGATTATCCGTTTCACTAAAGCCAGGCCTACACCGGTTCCTTCAAATTCTTCATGACTGTGCAGGCGCTGAAAAACGCCGAATAGTTTATGTGCATACTCCATTTCAAAACCAACTCCATTATCACGAACAAAATAAATGTGCATGAACTGATCATCTTTAAAGCCTATTTCTATTTCAGGTTTTTCAGTTTTAGCAGAATATTTAAGGGCATTGCTTATCAAATTCATCCATACCTGCTTGATCATTCCGGAATCACCTTCACAGGAAGGCAATGAATGAACATGTATGCGCCATTTATTTACTGAATTGTTTTGGAGCAACTCCTCAATACAGGATTCAGCAAGAAATTTCATATCAATAGAATGATTCGTCACTTCTTTTTTTCCCATCCCGGAAAAAGTAAGCAGGTCATCAATTAATTGTCCCATCATTTTAGAACTTCCAATAACCCTGTCTAAAAGCCTGATGCCCTCTGCATCAAGTTTTGATTCATAGTTTTCTTTTAGTATTCTCGAGTAGCCACTAACTGCCCGCAACGGAGCTCTCAGATCATGTGAAACGGAATAAGAGAATGCTTCCAATTCTGCATTTGCCACCATTAGTTGTTCTGTACGGGTGATTACTTTTTCCTCCAGTTCATTATTCAGGTTTAAAATTTCATTTTCTATTTTCTTTCTTTCCGTAATATCCTGTACGATACCAATAAGCATAGTAGCCTTTCCGTTTTCATCATAGATTGTTTCACCCTGTTCATGTACCCATTTTATAATACCGTTAGTAAGTATGATCCGGTGGTCAATAGAGTAGGCTTGATTATTTTCAACAGCGATAGCGGTTGCTGATTTAACTTTTTCAACATCATCGGGATGTATCCTGTTTAAAAATGTTTCGATCCTGCCATCAAAATCACTGTGGTCTATTCCAAATATCCGGAAGACTTCTTCTGACCAGGTGAGTTTACCTGTTTGTTTATCTGAAATCCAATGCCCGATTTGGCCTACTTTCTGGGCTTTTTCAAGAAAGTACTTGCTGTTACGTAAATCAAGTTCTACTTCTTTTTGCTTTGTTATATCCCGACTGATGCCTACAAGACCAGTCACCTTATCATCCTTGTCTTTTATTGGTACTTTGGTGGTGAGTAAATATTTAATTTCGCCTGAAGCTGACACTATTGTTTCTTCCCTGTTAATGATTGCCACACCTGTCTTAATAATGCGTTGGTCATCTTCTATGAAAGGCTTTGCTATCTGAGGGCCAAAGAAGTCAATCACCGATTTTCCAATTGTTTCTTCTTCATTGGAGGCACCCATTAATTGAATGTTTGCTTTATTATTCACCAGGTGAAGGGATTGGGTGTCCTTGACATAAATGTAATCCGGCAGATTATCAATCAAAGTTCTTAAAAGACTCTTTTCGTGTGAAAGCTCCTCTTCTGCTTTTACCTTTTCTGTAACGTCATTGGAAAGAACAAGGCGGGCTTTTTTATCTTCAAAAAAAATGTCATGTGCAATAACTTCTGAATAGGTGATAGTTCCATCTTTTTTTATATGTTTCCATATTCCGCTATTATGTGGCCCGGATGTTTTAGAACGTCTTAATTCCAAAAAACGTTTTTTTTCTTCTTCAGGTCTTATATCAAGTGCAGTCATGGACAGAAATTCTTCGCGGCTATACCCATAATGTTTAATAGCCGCTTCATTCACATCGAGGAACTTAAATGAAGATTGGTCAACTACCCATACAGGCATCGGATTCTGCTCAAACAGGTAACGATATTTTTTTTCACTCTTGAGTAACTCTTCTGCTCGTTCGGCGATATGCTCTTCAAGTTCAGCATTTAATTGAGTGATTTCTTGTACTGACTTTTTTTGCTCAGTAATATCGCGGGTAACTTTCGCAAACCCCTTTAAATTCCCTCCTTCATCATAAAGTGCCGTCAAAACGATATCGGCCCAAAACAGTGAGCCATCCTTACGCACACGCCAACCCTCACATTCAAAACGACCGTTTTCCTTTGTTGTTTTTAAATTGTTTTCAGGTTCTCCTCTTTGTATTTCCTGATCGGTGTAAAAGATTGAGATATGTTTACCAAGAACTTCTGATGCGGAATATCCTTTTATTCTCTCAGCGCCCTTATTCCAACTCCTGATGTGACCAGTAGTATCAATCATGAAAATGGCATAATCTTTTATGCTGTCTACTAACAGCCGGAATCCTTCCTCGTCTGGTTTAAGATATTCTGGTCTTCTATTTACTACAGGATTGGTTTTTTCGTAAATATTTTTCTTCATTGTGAGTTGCGGTTATTGAATACTTTGTCTATATGATAATTATACTATAAAAGAAATATAATCTTGAATTTTCATTAGAAATTATATTTTCTAAAATTATGTTATCAAATAGTACTGATTATTGTTAGGTGAAATTCAATTGGCTCTTACCGATTTGTAGCTTTTTGAGAAAACTACTTTTTTTATTTCATGCCTTTAGGATTATAGCGTTTGGAAAGTAAATAAGGTTTTTATAAAAGACAACAAAAGTAAATATTTTTTTAACATATCATTAATCAATTTATAAAATTTATTCATACATCCTGCTTTCAGAAATAGTTCTTATTAAAAACTATTCTCAAATAGTTTTATTAGTAAAACTTTGATCGGCATCATCCAATAAAAATGATAATTTATCATTTTTCATTACAGTTGCTCGCTATACTTTGCAGTTAATAATTTCGATTATTTCTGCTTCTTTGCTAATGTGAAAAGCAAGTTGAATGTAATAGAAGAAACACAAATAACATTTCGTTGCGTTCATTAATATCCACCAGTCTTAAAAATCCTACAACAACTTCAATAATTCCTCTCTTACTTTATCATAGTCATCCCCCTTTTCACTCCAGGGCACGGCATCTTTCATGGAAACTTCACTTAATGCTTTTGGCACTACTTTGCTGATGATGGTTATTACTTTTTCTCTTCCGGCTTTTTTTTCTGCCATCCGCATAATCTCTGCATCCTGCTGACCTCTTCTGATATTTTTTAAACGGATAGAAGGCAATATCCTGTTCAATCCTCTGTCTTCTTCAGGATAGAAAGGCATGCGGCCAGGATAAAATAATATGCCATCACCATTGCCGTACTCCATCTCCTCGTTGATAAAAGTGAGCGGATTTGCAAAAACATTTTGGTGCAAATGTCTCTTTGGCCCCTGCCCATTATGCTGCCAGTGCGTGCTTTGCCAGATAAACCATGTATTGATCCCATATTTATAGAGTATCCAACTGTTCACGCGGAAATCAACAGCAGCACCTTCCAGTATAATAGAACCATAGCGTGGGCGGTTGCCATTATAGAACCAATGGTCTCCGCCATTCTTGCGCACCACAGGCAAATCTTTTAACTCTACACCGTCATATCCTGCCCAGATATCAATAGCACCTGATAGATCTTTGTTGTAAGATGTGGTTGTAAAAACAGGCAGCGATTTACCTGCGCCGGGATTATCATTTATCCATCCTGCTCTTTCTTTTATCCATGCATATCTATCTTCATGCGGCTCATCAATGAGATACCAGAAATAAGTAACGCCCCGCGCATTTTTATTAAACCAGTCAACCCAAAGATTAGATTGTTTTTGCACGTCATCCTTTGTATCACCCATCACTTTTGATCCATACATACCGACAGGAAAAATTTTTTCACCAACTCCCTCGCCAGTTCCATGATAGCCATTTGCAGGAGTAAACGCAGTACCATTTAAATAAGGTTTATAATCTTCCATCATCTCCTCATTAAATGGGGATTGATTTGCTGTAAATCCACCAACCATGTCCACCCTGTGCCTGTGCCCTTCAAATTTTATCATGTCATCAACTTGCTTTTTAGACAAGCCGGGAAAATATGTATAAACGTCTCCTGAAAAAACCCAAATGTTCTGATGATTTTCATCGGGCAAATAATGTGGCAGCAGTGTTATCTCCAAAGGAATTTCCCGAACAAGATTTCCCTGCTGAAATACTTTCAGTTTGCCATAATAAATTCCGGCAGGAAAATTTTTTTGATCACGTGGCAAGGAAATATCAATCCAGAATCCCTGGTTTTGAGAAGACAAACCCTTGTTGTAAGAAGCAGTTGTATCCAATGGAGCAATGTCAACCGGAAAACCGCCGAGACCACGCGGGGCATCTGTTGGAATCAGCGCATCGGGAATCCAACCTGTCATTTTCTTTGGTTGTGCAAGAGGAGAACCATAATACCAATTGGGTGGCGTGGAATCAATTACCTGTAAATAATGTTCGGAAAAAATTTCAATCATTCCATCAGGTCCATATTTTAAAGTATTTCCTCCTATTGTTTTACCCGACGTCTTTTCAACGGGTGCATTAATTGATAACTCAATTGCTTTTGCTCCGCTTGCACCTGTTTCTACAATCATTTGGAATGCGAGCACTTCATTGTAAAGGCCTTTCAGGTAAATAGTTTTTCCATCCCAGATAAAATTTCCATTTTTATCAGGATGATTTTGATCATTGCGAAAAACTTTTTCTCCATCACCCAATGCCCATATATTTTTTATTTGTGCAAATGCAGTGTAATGAAATAAGAATAAAAATAAAACAGGTAGATTTTACAAAGTTGTTTGTTGGCGAATTGAATTTTTTTCATAAGCAGTGGTGTGGTATTTGTGAAGTTTGTTTGCAAAGTAAAGGTTATTTACTTTTTTGTTTAGTTACGATAGCGAAATGTGGGCGCTGGCAAGGACAAACGCCCGGAAATCGACGAAGGAGATTCGCGAACACCTTTAAAAAATAAATTATTAACGTGAGCAACGTTCGGGTTGGTCTTGATTTTTCTTTGTTACTTTCTTTGCATCGAGGCAAAGAATGTAAAGAGTAACATTTGTCTTGCTCAAATAATAATCCCTTTACCGAAAGCAAAATTTTATCATTCACTTTGCTGTAATTTATAAACATAATGAAAGTATTCATAAAAAAGTTTACTGCAACTTTACTTCTTTGCAGTAATATCTTTATTGTTTCTGCTCAGAAACCGGGAATAAAAGAGCAAAGCAATTATTCTTTTTCATACGGCGGAATTGTTCGCGGTGATTCAACAAAAAAGGAAATAGCTCTTGTATTTACAGGCGATGAATTTGGAGATGGCCTCTCAACTATTGTCAGCACATTACAACAACAAAAAGTGCGTGGTTCATTCTTCTTTACAGGACGATTTTATCGTAATGCTTTGTTTCAGCCTTATATAAAACAATTGTATAAAAATGGAAATTATTTAGGACCGCATTCAGACCAACATTTATTGTATTGCGACTGGAATAAGAGGGACAGTTTACTGGTAACCCAACAATTATTTAAAGAAGACCTGCAGCAAAACCTGAAAGCAATAAAGGCACTGAATATTAATATTTCGAAGTTGCATTATTTTATTCCTCCGTATGAGTGGTGGAATGATTCAATTGCAGCATGGTCAAAAGCTGAAGGATTGCAAATCATTAATTTTACCCCTTGTATAAAAACAGCCGCTGATTATACATATCCTGAAATGGGTACAGCATACAAGAGTACTGCATTGATCATTGACTCTTTAAAACAGTTTGAAGTTAATAGCACCAACGGATTAAACGGCTGTATCATTTTAATACATGCCGGTACAGATGAAAGAAGAAAAGATAAATTATATAACAGGCTTTCCGAATTGATTGATTATTTTAAATCCAAAGGATACCAGTTAAAATGCATTGACGAATTACTGGATTGATTTTAACGCGGCAAATGGATATTACGCTCATTTACAAATTGTTTATTAATTCACAACACATTATTTTTGATTAGTAACACCAATGCTTAACTGCAATCTTTTTTCTTCACATGATAATATAAAATTTTCAACATGAAAACACAACGCAGAACTGCTTTAAAAAAATTGTTCGCCTCACTCTTAGGAGTTACTGGACTTGGATTAGCCACTAAAGCCGCAACCAATTCTAACGATGAAAAAGAAGTAGAAAACATAGTTTATGACCAGGACATTCCTTTGTTTTCAAGTTCCACCAAACTTGGTAATCTTGTATTCATAGCTGGTCAGGGAGCGCATTTTGAGGGCGACATAAAATCGCATACCGAGCATGTGCTAAAATCACTTGAAGATGAACTCAAAAAAGCAGGTTCGTCTATGGAAAAAGTTTTAAAGGTGAGCGTGTTTCTGAATGATATAAAAGATTACCAGGGCATGAATGAAGTGTTCAAAGGTCGCTTTGGAAGCAAACCTCCTGTGCGCACAACTGTTGCTGTTGCACAGGGTGGTGTTCCCGGAAACTCACTTGTTGAAATGGATTGTATTGCTTATGTTTAAACAATGTCAATCGGAAAACGTTAGACGAACCGCCTTGCGGAATAAAAATTCTCACGTCTCACGTTTCACATCTCACGATTTAATAAAACATTTCTAACTGCTTTATAATACTTATATGAAACGCAGAGATCTTATTAAAAATTTATCGCTTCTGCCTCTTGCAGGCGGAATTGCAGCAACTGTTTTTCCATCTGAATCAGCAAAGGCTTCACGGGCAAAAAACAGGGACCTTTTTAAAGAGCTTGGTGTTCGTACGTTTATTAATGCAGCCGGAACCTATACTTTTATGACCGGTTCTTTAATGCATGATTATGTAATTGATACAATCCGCGGCGCTTCAAAAGATTTTTGCATCCTGGATGAACTGCAGGATAAAGTAGGAGAGAAGATTGCACAAATGGTGCATGCAGAAGCGGCGGTGGTAACAACAGGAGCCTTCTCAGGGATGACATTAGGTTTGGCGGGAATCCTTACAGGAATGGATGTTGAGAAGGTGAAACAATTGCCTCACCTTGAATATTCAGGAATGAAATCGGAAGTAATTTGTCAGAAGGCGCATGACATTGATTATAATCATGCACTGACCAATACCGGTTGTAAAATAATAACAGTAGAAACTGCAGCTGATGTGGAAGCAGCAATCAATGAGCGAACTGCATGCATGCACTTTTTAAATATCGAAGCAGACAAGGGTAAAATAATGCATGAGGAATGGGTGGAGCTTGGTAAGAAACATAATATACCTACATCAATTGATATAGCCGCCGACGTGCCGCCTGTTTCAAATCTCTGGAAGTTCAATGATATGGGATTTCATTTTGTTGTAATCTCCGGCGGCAAAGCACTTCGCGGCCCTCAGAGTGCCGGTCTGCTGATGGGTAAAAAAGATGTTATTGCAGCAGCGCGTTTGCACATGCCACCACGGGGTTTCAATGTTGGCCGCGGTTTTAAAGTAAACAAAGAAGAGATTCTTGGAATGTATGTGGCGCTCGAACATTATCTCACTTACGACCATGATAAAGAATGGAAGAGTTGGGAAAAAGCGATTTCCCGTATTCAAAATGCAATTACAACAATTGATGGAGTTACAACCAAAGTATCTGTTCCGCCATTGGGCAATATCACACCAACATTAGAAGTATCATGGGATAACAATAAAATAAAGATGTCTGTAAAGGATTTGCAGGAAAAATTACGCAATGGTGATCCTTCCATTGAAGTGATGAGTCACGATGAAAAAATCATCAACATCACTGCGTGGGTAATGAGGCCCGGCGATGAAAAGATTGTTGCAAAAAGATTGAAAGAGGTTTTATCAAATGGTGCATAAGCACCACTTCGTTTGTTTTATGTTTTTTATTTTATGAGCCAGACAGTAGAGTAAATATGACACTTCTGTTGCGTCGCACTCCTCAAGGTTTTTGTTCGTTACTGAGCTTTAGACAATTCCATACCATGCTTTCAATACAAAAAAGTAATTATCAAAAAATAGTTGTCCGATTAAAATTATATACTAACAATTAATAAGCTTGTATTTACTTCTTTGTGCTCTTTGTGTCTTCGTGCGATTTCTTGACATAAAAAATTTTTCTAAGAGGACAATTGAAATCGAGATAATCGTACAATGTCTTATTAAGTGAAAATAAGAATTCAAAAAAAGAATGTGCAATAAAAAACCATTTACTGCTTTATCAATAAGCTGCATATTTATATCCCTGATTTTTCTGCTTGCCAATTGTAAATCTAATGTTGAATCAAACGATGGAACATGGAAAGCACCTAATGATGCAAACAATTTAAAAAGCCCTGTTCAAAACATATCATTAGCCGAACAAAAAGGAAGAGAACTCTACAATGTATATTGCTGGTCTTGTCACGGTGAAAGTGGCTACGGTGACGGAGCTGCGGGCAAAGCACTCGGACAACAACCTGCAAATTTTCATGCCAGGCGTGTAAAGCAAGAAAGTGACGGAGCACTATTCTGGAAAATGAGTAATGGCAAAGGAAACATGCCACCATTCAAAGATGTGTTATCTGAAGAACAGAGATGGCAACTCGTTTCTTATATACGAAATATCTCTGTTACACAACCGTCGTCCACTCCAAAAGGTTTGCGTCCTGATATTACGGTAACACATTTTATGACTGTTGATTCTCTTGCTGTACGCATTTTGCATAATCCTGTTACCAATGATCTTTGGTACACCACTTTTGATGGCAATGTATTTCGCGTAAAAAATTCCGACAATACAAAACCCATATCAGAAAAAATTTTCTCCGCAAAGGATCATGGTATAACGCGTTTGCAAGGCGCTGCATTTTTAGGCAACACCATTTTTTTATGCGGCAATGTGGATACAAATAGCCACAAGACCACAAGAGGAAGAATGGTTCGATACGATTTGCTTCCATCCGGTGATTACCGGATGACTGTTGTGTTTAACACTGTTAATTATGGAGCCAACAAAACAATTTATGATCATGGTTGGAATGCTTTGGAAATTAGTCCTGATGGAAAATATATTTACGTAAACAGTGGTGCAAGAACAGATCACGGTGAAGTACAGGATAATGGTGGACTTTATCCCAATGCAAGAGACAATGCTTTAACAGCAAAAATTTTCAGGTTTCCTGCTGATGCGAAAGATCTGTTATTAACAGATGATGAAGCAAAATTAAAAGCGGATGGATATATTTATGCAGAAGGAATCCGCAATGCATACGATATGGCTTTTGATGGTAACGGAAATCTTTTTGCTGTTTCCAATTCACCGGACTATGACATGCCGGAGGATATGTTTTGGGTAAGACAAAATCATCATTATGGTTTTCCCTGGGTAATGGGTGGTATCGAAAACCCGCAACAATATCCTGACTGGAAACCTGATCCTGAAACAGATCCTTTTATACCCAGATCATCCCACTCATGGAAAGTAAAATATTTTCATACCGATACAAGTTTTCCAAAAATACCTGCCGGTGTAAAGTTCTCACCCGGTGTGCAAAACTTAGGGCCGGATGCAAATGAATATCGTGGACATTCAGGTAAAATTCTGGATGGAGATCAAACAGGAGTTACCGTTAGCACATTCACTGCACACTGCTCTCCACTTGGATTATTTTTTGATACAAAAAAAATTCTTTCAAAAGATTTTAAAGGAGATGGTTTTGTGATACGATATTCATTGGGAGCAAGGTCATCAATGATGAGACCATTTACAAATCAAGGCTCTGATCTTTTGCATCTTCATTTAACTTACGATATAGCAACTGATAATTATTTTGTAAAGACAACACGTATTGCGGAAGGCTTTACTGAGCCTACCGATGCAGTAATGATTGGCAATAATGTTTATGTTATTGAATACGGCGGTAAGGGAGGGAATATATGGAAGATAACTTTGCCGGCAGAAACAAAATCTGAAGGAAAAAATAGAGCAAGAAAAAAAATAGTTCCTGTTCCCAAAATAGAAAAATGAAAAGATAGCTTTTGCCAATAGCCGGTCGCCTGACCAACTTTAAAGTATTGATCCAAAATTTTTAAATTTTAATAATGAAAAAAATATTTCTCTTTCTTTCCTTTATTATTTGCTACTCAGGTTTTGTTTTCTCACAAACGTATAGCATAGTGATCAAAGAGGGGCATGTAATTGATCCGAAAAATAATATTGATGGTGTAATAGACATTGCTATCAATGATGGTAAAATTGTTTTGGTAGAAAAAAATATTGATGTAAAGCAGGCAAAGCAAGTAGTTAATGCAAAAGGCTTATATGTTACGCCCGGCCTTATTGATATTCATACACACAATTTCGCAGGCACTAATCTTGAGCAAGGATATATGAACGGACCGAACGGACTTGCTCCTGATGGATTTACTTTTCGCTGTGGAGTAACAACAGTAGTAGATGCCGGAAGTTCCGGCTGGCGCACTTTTCCGGAGTTCAAAAAAAATATAATTGATAAGTCACAGACAAGGGTGCTTGCCTTTCTTAATATTGTTGGTGAAGGTATGCGTGGCGGAAGTTATGAACAAAATGTTGGTGATATGGATGGTAAATTAACAGCCAGTGTTGCTATTGCCAATAAAGAAAATATTGTAGGTATTAAATTAGCACATTACCAGGGTCATGAATGGACACCGGCAGATCGTGCAGTTGAAGCAGGCACTAAAGCAAACATTCCTGTCATGATTGATTTTGGAGGAAGCAATCCACCTCTTTCTATTGAAGAATTATTTATGAAACATCTTCGCCCCGGTGATATTTTTACGCATTGCTTTGCGCAGTTAGATACGAGAGAGTTTATTGTTGATACCACCACCGGTAAAGTAAAACCATTTGTTATAGAAGCACAGAAAAAAGGGATCGTTTTTGATGTGGGGTATGGTGGTATTAGTTTTAGTTTTTCACAGGCGATACCTGCAATTAAGAATGGCTTTTATCCCAATTCCATCAGCACCGATCTTCATACAGGAAGTATGAATGCTGCAATGAAAGATATACTCAATGTTATGTCGAAGTTTCTTATAATGGGTATGAATTTGAATGATGTGATAAAAGCAACAACATCAAATCCTGCGAAAGAAATTAAGCACGAAGAATTAGGAAGTCTTTCTGTTGGCTCAGATGCTGATGTAACCATATTAAATTTAAGAGAAGGCAAGTTCGGATTCTTTGATTACAAAAGATATAAAATTGAAGGCAATAAAAAACTGGAATGTGAAATGACCATAAGAGGAGGGAAGATTGTTTATGATTTGAATGGTATTGCAAATCCTGTTGTTGTGCCTAATTCAAAATGAACCATCACATGAATGAAATGTAGACCTCTTCCTGCTCGTCCGGTCAGGCGGGCTTCATCGAGGTGACAAGCTGAGAAGGGGTGAATAGCTAAAGAATAAATTTTAGCTTTACCAAAGAACTTAGCTTGCCGAAGAATGGGCATCTACTGGCTGAGAGAATAATCCTCAGTACAAGTGTGCGACGCAAGAGACGATCAGCAAAGATTTATAGCCTGTTCAAAAAAAAATCTCAATAAAATTTTGTGTTTATAATATAGCTAAGATGAATGCTTATAAATTAATACTCGCTTTGGCTCTCTTATGCTTGATAGTAGCAATTGTAATGGTGTTATCCGGATATACAATAGTAGCAGGACCTTTATTTATAATTTTTTTTATTGCATTGGCTATCGGGTTTCGAGGTTTTCCTTTGCTCAAAGGTTTTTCATACACAGTAACAATTTTTGCGGCAGTAACCACAGCATTATATTATCCGCGTCCTTTTGTAGAACTGAATGGATTTAAACTTGCAACGCTTATCACTCCTTTGCTGCAACTAATCATGTTTGGTATGGGGACATCAATGAGCTTTAAAGATTTTGCAGGCGTAGTAAAAATGCCAAGAGGAGTAGTTATTGGCGTTTGCAGTCATTTCATTATCATGCCGCTTTTGGGTTTTACACTGGCAAGTTTGAGTGGCTTTCCTCCTGAAATTGCAGCTGGTATTATTTTAATTGGTTGCTCTCCAAACGGCATGGCATCCAATGTAATCTCTTACCTCGCAAAAGCAAACCTTGCACTTTCAATTACCATTACTGCAGTTTCTACAATGCTGGCGCCGATTATGACTCCATTATTAATGAAGTTACTGGCTGGTGCATTTATTCAAATTAATATGCTTGATATGATGTGGGATATTATCAAAATAGTAATCATTCCAATTACTGCAGGACTTCTCTTTAATAAATTTTTGAGTGGCAAAGCCGCATGGCTGGACAAAGCCATGCCATTGATTTCTATGTTTGGCATAGCATTCATCATTGTGATTATTACCGCGACGGGGAGAGAAAGTCTATTAACTATAGGGCCCGCTTTAATATTGTTAGTGCTTATTCATAATTTATCGGGATACACGCTTGGCTATTGGTCCGGACGTTTATTTAAAATGAGTGAACGCGATTGCCGCACCATTGCCATTGAAGTAGGCATGCAGAATGGTGGTCTTGCCTCGGGGCTTGCCAAAGGAATGGGCAAAATTGCTACCGTTGGTTTAGCTCCCGCAGTATTTGGCCCGTTAATGAATATAACAGGATCAATACTTGCCTCATATTGGCATAGAAAACCACCTGCAGAAAAACAGGAGAAAATTAATAAAGAGGTGGTACGTGAATTACCCGTTTCTTAAAGAATAGTTTTAGGTCAACTTAAATCGTCGTACAAACCTGAAAGGCTTTATTTTAAGCAAGCAAAGTTCACAACAATCAAACCTGTCAGATTTTAGTTGTATGACACTCGATTCTGATTGCGCTTAATTAATTTCACTTACTCCAAAAACAAGTGTGTCGGGTCCTGGTCTTGCGAGAACTATACGCTGATCGGTAACCAGCTTCACTCTCCAGTTTCCATTAAGATCATCTAATGCAAGTGTGCCGGTAATCCTGATAATCACTCTGTTTGTTTCTGCATCATATCTCCATTTTCCTGTAAATGTTTCACCTGTTTTTGTAGTGGCAATAAAATCGCCATCAATCTGCACTTCAAAACTATAACCATTGAATTGTGCTGTTTCATCAACCGCATCATCTATGAATCTCTTTACAAAAATTGTTGCAGGGATTGGCATTGCGGTAACAATTTCACCAGGCTGCAAAGCATCATGTGATGTTAGGGAAGATTGTTGGGAAGGAGGAGTTGATACAGTTTCTTTTGTACACGATGAAAGCATGAAAATAATTGATGATAGTGTAATCAGAAGATAAACATTGAATGAAATATGTTTTCATAATTATTAGTTTTAGTGGGCAAAAAGTTATTTTATTTTTTCAGGATAAACAGGAATTATTCACGATAAACGTTTTAAAGGAATAAGAAGCAACAATAAACTCTTTGCCATATTTTGCACTTATTAATAATCCCTTTATTCAATTTATATGAAACAATTGTCAACTTATTTTTTGCTATTTTTTTTACTCTGCAGTTTACATGCTTTCTCATTTGATATAAAAGATTTTGAGCAGCATTTTAAACTTATTCCGCAACCACAGAAAATTGAATTGAGTAATGGGAAAGGAATTTCTTACAATTCTCTTCACTCCATTTTTTTAGATGGAACCTTTCCCAGGCCGGTGTTGTATGGATCATTAAATTCTTTACCATTGACTAACAAAGCTGGTGAAGGAGTTTTGATAATGGAAATATCTAATAGCAATAATCTTCCCGGATCAACGGAAGGCTATATACTTGAAATAAAAGATCAGCAGGTAATGCTTCGCGCAAAAGATAAGGCGGGATTATTTTACGGTTGTCAAACGCTATTGCAATTACTTGAGGATGCCCATGATCAAAACATGGCTATTCCTGCCTGCACGATCACTGATTATCCCGATATTGCTTATCGCGCAATACACCTCGATTTAAAACATCATCTTGATGCAGGTCACTATTATTACGATATGATTGATCGTTTGGCAGCGATAAAAATAAATGCAATTATTATTGAGTTTGAAGATAAGCTTCGTTACAGAAAATCGCCTGTGGTTGGAGCAAGTGATGCAATATCTATAGAAGAATTTGCGGTTATCAGCAGGTATGCTAAAGAGCGTAATACTGAAATTAGTCCTTTGGTGCAGGGACTTGGTCATGCTTCATTTATATTAAAGCATGAAGAGTATAAAAAACTAAGAGATGATACAACATCTGACTGGTCATTTGATGCTGTGAATCCGGAAACATATAACCTGCAATTTTCCTTATATGAAGATGCCATTGCAGCAACTCCTTACGGAAAATATTTGCATGTTGGCGGAGACGAAGTAGGCAATCTGGGCATGTCTGAACTGGCAAAGAAATCGGGACTAACGCCGATGCAATTGCAAATGAACTGGCTGAACAAAGTTTGCGCATTTGCAGTGCAACATAACCGCATTCCTATTTTTTGGGATGATATGGTTTTTAAACTTTCTGATCTTTATCAAACAACATGGGATTCGGGTGTTGCTATAGAACAGGTTAAGAATACCTGGAAACAAAATGAACACAGGCTGAGCGAGAACATTAACCTTTTTCCAAAGACATGCGTTTATATGCGCTGGAATTATGATACGCCTGATATATTGGGGAATCAAAAAGCAATTGACTGGTACAAGTCGCACAACCTGATGGTAATGGGCGCAACTGCAGCACAAACTATGTGGCCAATGATACCGCGAGACAGATCAAACTTTCAACCTATAAAAGATTTTTGCAAAATAACTGCTGAAAAGAAAATGAACGGCATATTGTGTACTGCATGGGACGATTGTTCACCACATTTTGAAACCTATTGGCGAGGCTTTTATGATTTTGCTTTTTTTAGCTGGCATTACTCAGATGCAAAAGTTGAAGATGTGCATACAAAATTCCGTCATCGTTTTTATGCACCTGCATTAAGTGATTCTTCTTTTGAATTCCAGGACTTACTTGAAAAGGCACTTGTATTCTGGGAGACAGCTCTTCTTGAGAAAGGAGACCGAAATAATTATCATACCAATTTTGAGTTGATTGAATTGCCTGATGAAAATAAGGCTGGTGTATGGAGTGGAAAATATCAAAACAAAATTGAAGGTGCTAAAGCGGCAATAAAACAATATGATGTAATCAAAGACAGAATAGAAAACGCAAAACAATCGGCCCGAAGAAATCAATATTCATTACTGGTAATGGAGCAGATTAATGAGTTGCAGAGCTATCCTGCAAAACTTCTGCTGTTACTTGAAAAGTATGATAAAACAAATTCTTCAACAGATAAACAAGCAGTAAGACGAGAGATAAAAAATTATGTAAGCAACTTCAGTGAAATAAGAAAAAAATTTGAAGATGTATATTCGATGACAAGAATATTAAATAACCCTGATGATTATCTTCTTGATCAGAATCATCATGAACATTTAGCAAACGGTACAAGAAATGATGATTGGATGTTTGTGTATGAACTTGCGATGAATGAGAAAATAAATGAGTGGCTAAAGGATTGATCATTTCAAAGCTTGCCTCTTTACAAAATGATTCTTTGTGTAAATGAAATTCTTAAATAAATGAAATGAATTTATTTTATACTTTGTATACATAGAAACCACAAATCAATGCGTGGTCAAACAATCAAAAAAAACTGCTCGCTGATTTCTCTGACTGCTTTATTTTTTTATACAGGTTGCAATAATAATATTAATAACAATCGCACCTGGAATGTGTATAAAGCAGATGCGGAAAGCAGCAGTTATTCTCCGTTAAAAGAAATCAACAAAGAAAATGTTCAACAATTGAAGATGGCATGGATATTCAATCCTAATGATACAGTAAAAGGCAGTTCGGGATTTGGTAATAGTGAATGCAATCCAATTGTTATAGATGGTATCATGTACGCAACTTCGGCAAGACACAGGTTATATGCAATCAATTCGACAAACGGAAAACTAATCTGGTCTTTTGATCCTTTTAATAGTGAAAAGGGAGGTGGCATAAATCGTGGCGTTACTTACTGGGAAGATGGAAATGATAAAAGAATTTTATTTACTGCAGGAGATAATCTTTTTGCAGTGAATGCACAAACAGGAAAGCTGATCACTTCATTCGGGGATAGCGGAAAAGTAAGTATGAACGTAGGCATCAGGGACAACCCTAAACTTATTTCTGTAAAACCTACTTCACCAGGAATTGTGTACAAAGATTTATTGATAATAGGAAATGAAGTGTCAGAATTATACGGAGCGCAGCCCGGTTATGTAAGAGCTTATAGCATCAGGACAGGTAAACTGGAGTGGACATTTCATACAATACCCAAACCCGGAGAACCAGGATATGAAACCTGGCCAAAAGATGCATGGAAATATGCAGGTGGTGCAAATGATTGGGGAGGAATGAGCCTCAATGAAAAACGTGGAATGGTTTTCCTTGCAACGGGATCACCAACTTATGATTTTTATGGAGCAGATCGTAAAGGAGAAAATTTGTATGGCAATTGTGTTGTTGCTCTTGATGCAAAAACAGGGAAACATATCTGGCATTTTCAAACGGTTCATCATGATCTGTGGGATTATGATCTGCCTGCTCCTCCAAATCTTGTTACCGTAATAAAAGATGGAAAAAAAATTGATGCTGTAGCACAAACATCAAAGATTGGTTTTTTGTATGTTTTAGATCGTGAAACAGGAGCGCCATTGTTCCCGGTAGAAGAACGAAAAGTACCTGCTTCAGATGTGCCGGGAGAGGAAGTGTGGCCTACGCAACCCTTTCCATTAAAACCGGAACCTTATTCACGTCAGTACATGATTGTAAATGATCTTACTAATTTTTCTTTAGAAGCGCATGATTCTCTTTTAAAAAAATTTAATAGTTTAAGATATGAAGGTTTATTTACACCCCCTTCAATAAAAGGCACACTAAATCTTCCCGGAACAATTGGTGGTTCGGAATGGGGCGGCGCAGCTTATGATCCGGAAACAAATGTGCTTTATGTAAATGGAAATGAGGCGCCGGAAATTGACCTGCTGCAAAAAATTGAGGCTAATAAAGAATTGCAGAATCTTTCACCCTATAGTGCAGGAAAAAAGATCTATATGAATTACTGTGCAAGTTGTCATAAAGAAAACAGGAATGGTGATGCTACTTATCCTTCATTGGTTGATCTGCAAAAGAGAATGACCAAAGATGAGGTGCTGAATAAAATAAAAACGGGAAGCGGCAAGATGCCCGGCTTTTCAGTTATTATAAAAGGACAGGAAGAAGCAATCATTGCTTTTTTATTTCAAACACAGAATAAAAAATATTCGCAAAAAGAAAATGATCTCTCTGAAATTCGAAGCAACAGATTGTCTCACACCAATGCAAATGATAATTCTGAAAATGATACCTCCACCATATATCTCAACACAACTGCTTAT
>Ga0137372_10002116_pt1 | contig 19152 bp, 11 predicted proteins | sample SagtaG_6_FD_104911 | JGI IMG/M metagenome (GOLD analysis project Ga0137372, IMG submission 104911) | Vadose zone soil microbial communities from Sagehorn Ranch, Mendocino, California, USA - Sage1_R_60_16 metaG | ecosystem: Environmental > Terrestrial > Soil > Vadose zone | place: USA...
CTGACTCTCGCTAAAGTTTCACAAGCACGAGCGAAACGTCTCTGCGCAGCCGTCAACCGCTTCTCCCAATACATTCCGAGCGTCAGCGTAATGGATTGCTTCATCACGTTCGAATATTGCAGCTCGATAACGTTCAGTTTGAGCCAGCATAAGGCAGCCTGCCGTAATCTGCCGCGATTGATTTTAGACTGCCGCCTGCAGGATTTTCCGGAATTTTTCCGTAATCCATAAAACCAACACACCCCACCACGCAAAAAAACGGTGGCCTCAGCCTGCAATCTGCCCCAAATTGTTAGTTCTATTGGTGAAGTGTTCGGAGTGTGTTTGTTTGGCAGGTCTTATGAATCCCACGCTCTAACCATCTGAGCTACCCCCAGGTTCGACCCAGAAATGGGCACTCCTAACCTACCAGAATAGGGGGTGGTTTTGTTGGGGTTTCTTGCAGAAAAAGGCCCTCATAACGACAAGGTAGCTATGGGCACCAAGGGGGGTCGTTTTCAGTAAGAATTTGTTTGCTTTCGGGGGGGATTAGCACTATACCTACTTGTGGAGGTAGGATGCGAAGGTTAAATCTACAAGGTCAACGATTTGATAGGCTGGAAGTTGATGGTTTGCCCTCTGCGACGCCGGTCTAGGTGTTGGTGCATCTGTGATTGTGGAAAATTTACTTTTGTGCAATCGGCAGAGCTTAAGAACGGTAAAACGCGTTCCTGTGGTTGTTTGAACGATGATCGATTTTATGAACTCATTACAAAGCACGGTCACTGCGTGACAGACAGACCGTCGCCTGAATACAAAGCATCTTTGACGCAAGATCGCGCTGTTCCAACCCAAAGAACAAAAGCTATCAAGAATACGGCGGCAGTCGCATCAAGTTTTTATTTTCTTCGGTTGATCAGTGGGCTTGCAGAGCTTGGGCCAAAACCTTCTCCGCAGCACTCAGTAGATCGCAAAAATAATAATGGTCATTATGAGCCTGGAAACTGTAGGTGGGCTACTCGTAAACAGCAAAACAATAATCGACGCCGCGTAGCGGCCTGAGAGGGCAAATAACATGACAATAGCGGCCTATTTGCGCGTAAGCACTGCCCAGCAGGCACAGAATGAAACGATAGAATCCCAACGACACGCCCTGGAATCCTACTTCACTCAACACGGCATAAAGGAAGTCCGTTACTTCGAGGATACCGGCGTTTCTGGTGGAACAGATATTCACACTCGCCCAGCGGGGGGGCAACTGTATAAACTCATTCTCCAGGCCGAGGTTGAGAAAATCTACGTCTTTGACCAGTCACGATTAAGCAGAGACACAGCCGACTACACCCAATTTCTAAAGATGGCTGAGGCTTACGGCGTTGCAATAGTAGGTGTCTCCGATGGATTGAATACAGCCGATGAGAGAATGCAGCTAACTCGGGAAATGAAGGTTGTCATGGATGCGGAGTACAAGAGGGACGCCACCAGACGCACTAGGTCGGGACTCAGAAGACGCTTAGACAGTGGGCAGATTAGTACAAGACCACCCTTTGGGTATGCCGTTGAGAAAGGCAAACTTGTAATTGATGAGACGAAGGCATCAGTAGTCCGGCGAATGTACACGGAGATGGCAACTGGCAAGAGAACCAAGGACATTGTTGAGGCGTTGAATGCTGAAGGGGTACCATCGCCTACTAACTCTGCCGAAGGTAAATTGCGTTATGGTGGAGACGGCCACTGGCGACACGACACGTTCCGCTACACCCTCAAGAATCGTGTCTATAAAGGAGAGTTTGTAGCTTGCCGCACTCCAATAAAAAAGAAGGTCAATGGCCGCAAGATCACCATCAAACGGAGTGAGAATGAGCAGGTAGTTATTCAATGTCCCGCAATCGTTTCGCCTGAGCTGTGGCAGGCTGCCCAGGATCAAATTGCCCGCAATCATCGTATGCGGTCTGGAAGGTTGAAGGAGGATTTTTCGCTGCGTGGGCTGGTGAAGTGCGGCACGTGTGGTATGGCTTATACCGCGCAGACAGTAATGGGGCGCAGGTACAAAAAAGCCAACGGCGACATTTCTACCTACAAAACATTTCGATATTACGGCTGCGGTTCCACCAGTAGCCGCGATTACACTCCGTGCGGCAATGACAGAGTGAATGCAGATGTGATCGAGAAGTCTGTTGACTCAATCCTTGGCGAAATTGTCACGTCACCCGAAATAATTGAGAAGTACGTTCTGGCTTTGCAGAATCCTGCTGATGTCTCCGCTATTCCCGCGCGGCTGAAAAAGGCACGGCGCCAGTTGGAACATAACACGGCCGCGAGAGAAAAAGCCGTGTCGAATCTAAACAGGGGTTTGATTAACGAGGATGACTACAGGACTGACAGGGCAAAGCTAGACACAGAGCAGGCACAGCTCAAAAACGAGATTGATACCCTTTGCAGACAATCGTCAGGTGACAAGGAGTTGAAAGGTAAGATTGTAGCGGCCGTTGCTGTCCTTCGGCAGCTCCGTGGCGCTGGGACCGCGTTCGCAGACCTGCCGCCGGCGCTGCAATCCCAAGCCCGCAGGATGATAGCGAGCGTTACGGTCCTCAACAAGACAAGCTTTCACACGGAGCTGATTGTTCCGCTGTCTGCTAAGGAACTGAGTGGTTCTAGTTTCAGTAAGAGTGCATTAGCGTTAAAGAAGTCGTTGCGAAAAAAATAGAAGGCGCGGCCGTAATATTTATTTGAGCCGCCCCGCGTGCGAATGTTGATTCGCCCGCCGGAAGCGCGGCCATACTCGGCTGAAAACTGATTGGTAATAATTTGCACTTCCTCAACCGCTTCTATTGAAGGCTGGAAACGTTCACGAGCAGCGCGATCGTCGTTGTTGTCGAGGCCATCAATAGTGATGTTGTTGGAATAGGCGGGGCCGCCTGAAAGTGAGAACGTTCCTGCTTCTTCAGGAGTGTTGGCAACGGACGTGTTGCGGTCCTCGGCAAGATCACGGGTGGAGAGTGCTTCTTCCGATACGCCCGGCAAAGTGAAGATCAAATCCAGCGGCGATCGGGTGGCGACCGGAAGTGATTCCACTTCGTGCGTCGTGACCGTGCCACCGACCACGGTGCGCGTGGTATCGACAGCAGGAGTGTCAGTGGCTGTGACTACGACCGGATCCGCGATTACGCCTTGAGGAAGGAGTGTGAAGTCGAATTGCACGTTTTTGCCGGCGATGAAGCTTAGTTCTGTTTTCTCCAGTGGCGCAAACCCCGTCGATGTAGCGCGCACAATGTAGGTGCCAGCCTCGAGCTGAATGATGTGATAACGTCCTTCATCGTCAGTCACGGTGGTTCGCGTTGCGCCAGTCTTCACCAGCACAACCTCGATGGTGGCCCGGGGAATGATGGCGCCATTTTGATCCGACACGCGCCCAGTGATGGTGACATTATCAAGGTCCTGTGCGGCTGCAGGTGCTGCCAAAAGGCTCAAGCTTATGCCGACAAGAACCATTTGAATGGTCGAAATCATGAAACCTCTGAGGGCAGGCGTTTTCATTGTTGCTCGTTAACCGTGTTGCAAGGTAACTACGTAAAGCGAGTTGGTTTGGGGTGAGATGGAAACTAGCGGTCTGCGTTAGATTTATGTTTTTGCCAGCGGCTGATGTTTAAGCGTCGTTGGGTGAATTGCGGACGAAATCTAGCACGTACGGGTGCGGGTAACAAAGCTAATCGGATTCCACGAATGCCCGTCGTAATGCAAAGAATCAGGTAACTATGATGGGCTTGTTGCAGGTGCTTCTTTTGTCTTTGACGTTATCGTAAATTCGCATGGGCAGGAATCGACTGTGCCATTTTGATTGTGTACGAGAAGAGGAGCGGGTTCAATAACCAACTCCTACGAAATCAAGTTGTAAAATTCAAAGACATCCAGCAAAGACATGGAAAAGGGCGTTGCCTGGGAGAAGCAACGCCCTATTGTTTTCCGAACGGGTTAAGAGGTGTTGAGAGGTTTTCTAAAACTCAAACCTGACGGCAAACTGCATAATGCGCGGTGGGTAAGCATTACCAGACGTAATCTGCCCAAAGGTTGAGCTGTTGATATTGAAGATGTTGCTGTCTTCGCCAAAACTCGTTGCGTTGGTGCCCGACGCAGCGAAGAAGTTGACGTTGTTCAGAACGTTGAAGACTTCCATGCGCAACTGGAGTCGGGCGGTTTCGGAGAAGGCAATGTTCTTGATCAATCCGGCATCCCAATTGAAGTAAATGGGTCCATTGAGGAACGTGCGCGGCAAATTGCCGGTCTGTCCCGGCTGAGCCCTGAAGAAGACCTGTCCGGGGAAACTGGCGGTCGGTGTCGTCCCGAGGTTACCGCCAGTAGCCGTACCGTCAGGCGCGATCACGGCCGGATTGATGAAGTAAATCTTGCCGTTCTGTTTGAAGATACCTACCAGCTTCTTGATTTCGTCCGTGGTCAGACTTGAATTTGCAGTCTGACGAAGCGAACGGCCTCCCCGATTTAGCGTCCCGGTAAGATCCCGAATCGAAATGGGCGTGCCGGAACTGATGTTAACCAGCGAAGTAATCTGGAACCCGCCGAAAACTCGGTTAATCACCGCGCCCTCGTTAAGAAACCTTTTCCCCTTGCCAAAGGGGAGTTCGTAAATCCCATTGATGTTGAAAGTATGCGTGCGATCGTAATCCGTACGCGCATAGTCGAGTTGCGGGTTGTTATTGTCGAGATATGGATCGAAACGGCTTTGCCCATCGGTTTCGATGTCCGAAAGTATCTTCTGGAAAGTGTAGTTGGCCTGGAAACTCAGCCCGTCGGTGAAGCGCCGCCGGATTTCTGCCTGCAACGCGTTATAACGATACTTGCCACCGTTCCTCAGAAGATCCACCGGGCCCGCAAAGATATTTCTGCGGAAGTTGATCCCAGTACCGGATGCCGGATCGAAATCCAGACCATTCTGAATATAGATTAACGCCAGATCCGCGGGCGTCCCATTGATGATGGGTGTCGTCACGGCGGGGTTGTTGAGAAAGGCGCCGAATGGCAAAAGGTCAAAAGCAGGCAACGGTTGACTGCCGGGAATTCCCGGATTAAACCGCGCGTCGGTGCAACGAAGCAGCGGGTCTTCTGTCCCCGCAATAGTTGCTCCCTGCAGCCGGCAATTGTCTCGAGCGATAAGGAAATCCCTGAGGAAATTGTTGGCGCCGAGATTGATTTGGTTCAGGTCGACGCCGCGCACCATGTTCTTGCTGCGGCCACCTACATAACGAATTTCAATTGCGGTCTGGTGACCAATTTCTCTTTGAATTCCCAGGTTGAATTCGTCATTGCGCTGGACCTGAATATTCGGGTCGATGGCAAAGACCGTGTTGAAGAAGAATCCATTATCGGCATTGGCGTCAGCAAAGCTGATGGGCGGTGTCCTGAATGGCGGCAGAACGAAACTCGGTGGAGCAGTGAACCGAGCATTGATGTTGGCCGCACCATTTGCCAGTCCCGTCAAATTCAAACCCGCATTGCCACCGGCGGCGTTGAGCGCCGAGGTAACATATTCATCGTTAACGTAACTGCTGCGAAAGCCGCCGCGAATTACCGTTCTGCCCTGACCGGGCATAAGGGCGCCGAGAAACTTGTTTTTGAATTCAGGTGCGTAGGCAAAGCTCACGACAGGGCCAAAGTTATTCTTGTCCGTGTTGTAAAACTTTCCCGGGTCTCCCGTGTTTGTGCCCACCAGACCGTAACTGCCGTTCGGATCCACTATGGCGTCGGCGATAGTTTCTCCGGACGGAATGATCGGTTCTAAAAATACCTGGTCCGGATTCTTTAACGGGGTGAAGATATCGTATCGCAAACCCAGGTTGAGGGTGAGCCGAGGCGTAATGCGCCACTGGTCGCCCACATAGGAACCGATGGTCTCAAAATTGAGCTGCTGGATTAGTGGCGCGCCAAGCTGTGGGCCGACGCTGGGATTGACGAAGTTTGCGGCCACCGAATCCACGCCGATTATGCCTCCCAACAGGTAACGCAAAGCATCCGCACGGCCGCGTTGCGTGGCACTGATGCCGCCGGGAAAAAGACTCGCCGCGAGTCGCAGGGTGAGTGGGTTGTTGACGTTGGTGATCGAATAGATCGGAGTGCGATTGAAATTACTGATCACCTGGATCCGCTGGGTGTTGTAATCGACACCGAAGCGGAGCGAGTGGTTGCCGAAGGTGTAGGAAGCGTTGTCCTGCAGAGTGTACTGCCTGGTGTTTCGGCCCTGATCTTCAAAGCTGGCTTCGGGGGTGCTGATCGTCAGGGGCAAGCCTGAGACAGGCAATCCATTTGCGGCAATCGTGCCGATAATGAAATCGCTCGGCAACGAGGTCTGTTTGAAAAACGGCTCAGCTGGTTCGTACGCGCCGCGAACTTCATTTATGAAGCGGGATCCGATCGTGGTGCGGTAGGATGCAATGAACAACTTAGTCGGCCCACTCTGGAGAACGAACGGGTGCGTGCCAAAGCCGCCCGCATCAACTTGCCGCTCGTCGCCATTGTTGTTGTACTTGTACACAACGTTCAAGCTGTTCCGGCTGTTTAAATCGAAGTCGAGTCGCGTGGTGAAGCCATTGCGCGTGTCATTGTCAGACTGATTAAACTGTAACAGCTGAGTCAGGCTGTTATTAGCGACCGTGGAATTGCCAACCGCCGGCATGGGATCAAGCACTCGTCTTTGTATGGTCGGATCGACCGCCAGCGCACCACCTGCCGACGCCGGGATAACGCCGGTGAAGCCCGCGCCGGTCAGCACATTCACGGTCCGAGTCACACCGCCGTTGTCGGTATAGGTAAAGTTGCCCGTGCGCGCCGAGCCCAGCAGAACAGTCCGCGTCACCGAACGTTGCTGGCGCAGCACGAACCTTTCATAAGAAGCGAAGAAAAAGGCCTTGCCTTTGATCAGAGAGGAGCCGCCCTCACTGAAATGCGGCAGCGCCAGGGGACCGCTGAGCTTCCCGCCAAACTGGTTGCGGTTAAGAAATGGCCGCGCAATGCCTGCGGCATTATTAAAGAAATCATTCGCCGCGAATTTTACGTTGCGGTTGTATTCAAACAGCGCGCCGTGAAAACCTTCGCCGCCTCGAGGAGTGACCAGCTGCACCTGTGTGGAACCGCCGCCTCCCTGATCGGCGCTCGCGTTTTGAGTCACGACGGTAAACTCGCCCGTGTCGTCGACGGTGGGCCGGTCCTGAACGAATCCCCCGGTGCGGATGAAGTTATCTTGAACGTTGATGCCATCGCGGGTGTAATTTGTCGACGACGATCGTTCGCCGTTGATCGAGGCACTGGTCGCATTAGCTCCGGCGACCGTGTTGAGCAGGGTAAGCGGATTACGCCCATTGAGCGGCAATTCGAGTACCTGGCGAGGAGAGATCGTGTTGCTCAATTCGGCGTTGGTTGAATTCACCACATCAGCACCCGCGATGACAGTCACGTTTTCAGAGACCTCGCCGACTTCAAGATTCGCATTGAGCGAGTACTCCTGACCAATATCAATCTTTACATCGTTGGCGCTGAAGGTCTTGTGTCCCGGGGCCGAAATGGTCACTGTGTATAAACCGACATCCAGCTGTGGCACGCTGAAAGCGCCATCCCCGCTGGTTGTTACGGTGCGTTCCCTGCTGGTCTGATTATCTTTGATCACAACCGTCGCCCCGGGAATGACGCCGCTGGCATCCGAGACGGTACCGACCAGTCGGCCGGTGGTGGATTGTGAGAGGGGCGTTCGCGCCATAGATAACGAAAAGAGTGAAAGCACCAAAATAAATCTGATTGTTGTTCGCATAAGTAACTCCCTCGAATGCTGACAAGGTTGTAAAATTCAAGCGAAGAAAGCCGGACCTCCGCAAGATCGGAGAGACCGACTCTCCTAAAATTCGTAAGCAGGCCAGAGCAATCACGATTGCCAACCACCAAAGTGCAAAAGGCATTCCCTGTTAGGGCCACCTGCGTTGTTTGAGCACGCCGGTTGAGATTGACTCGATGATCGAAAGGTCGAGGGTCGAGATCCAGATAAATGGTGGCGCGGAAAATTGTGGATTTTGGATAACGAATGAAATCAGAGATCGATGATCGACCAACGGCTGCCAAAAAATTGGAACATTAGATCCGGACTTGAGTGAGTCATGATTCTAAAGCGGAGCGCACGGCGCAGTGTGAACCAGAGGAACGTAACCTCTCTCTGGTCCTGACTTGAGCCTGAGAAGAGATGCAAAAGTTCCCGCGTAAATGCGATCGCTGGAGAATCCTCAGGCCGCAGTTTCCTGATGGTGAATCTCGTCATTGAAAGTTGGTGTGACGTCTGAGCAGTAACCGACCGGCAGGATCTTATAACGCTTAACTTTGGTGTTTAGGGTGGTAAGCTTCACACCGAGCAGTTGGGCTGCGCGACTCTGATTACCATCCGTTCTGACAAGCGCGCTGCGGATAAGTTCGATCTCAAATCGCTGCACCTCATCATAAAGCCTGACATTGCGATTTGTGACGGGCCGCTGCGAAACCCTGAGCGATTCGACCTCTCGCAATAGCGTCAGAGCAACTTCTCTCAAGGTATCGAGTCTATTGCTTAGGGCTGTATCAGGCAGCGGAACTGCCGTAATCGCTGCGTCGGTTGCGCTATGTTCCAGGCTGCTCCAGGCTAATGGATTGCTCATCTTATGCCTCCTCAAATGGGCGAGAGCGTCCGGGGAGGTCGCCAATCTCTGAAATTTATCGCATTGCTCTTGAACCGGTGCGCCAACAATTGGACCGCGGCACTTGGCGTGGGGAGTGGCAACAAGATATGCAGGCGCATTAAAAAAGCCACCTGAATTGTGACGAAGAGGCCAGAGAACGGGACAAGCGGGCAAAGGGGAAGGCCGGATGTGTTGTTAGGACAGTTAGTGGCGCGTAGCTAGCGCGATGCGCTGCGGCGGCGTAGTGCTGCTGCGCGCGTGATTGGGACGAGCGCGTCGGTAGTGCCTTCGGCAGGAGATTCGACAAAGTTTGTTAACTCATCGGCATGTGACTGGAGGTAGCGGAAGAAGCGTTCAAACTCCTGCTGCATCGCGTCCATCTTCTCGCGCATGTTGAGAATAATCTCCACGCCCGCCAGATTCACACCAAGGTCGCGCGTGAGGGAAAGAATTAGTTCGAGCCGCGCGAGATCGGGATCGGTATAAAGACGCGTGTTGCCCTCAGAGCGCGACGGCTTGAGCAGTCCCTCACGTTCGTAAAGACGCAGCGTTTGCGGATGGATGCCATACTGATCCGCAACCGCGCTGATTGTGTATGTCTTCGGTTTGCGTTTCACGATTTAGGTCTTAGGTCTTGGGTCTTTGGTCTTTGGCTTTGCGTAAATTAACTTGAAGCTCACTTCTCACAAAGACCAAAGTCCAAAAGCCAAAGACCGACTTTACTCCAGTCCCATCTCCACCCGCGGGTTCTCAGGATTCAACTTCGAATACTGCCGCAAGAGTTCCTTCGTCTCTTCCGAGATCACTTTCGGCAGCGTCACTTGCACTTCCACAAATTGATCGCCGTGCGCGCCGGGCTTGCGCAAGGATGGTGCACCGCGCTGACGCAAGCGAAACTTCTGGCCCGACTGTGTCGCCGGTGGGATACGCAATTGTGCTTTGCCCTCGACGGTTGGCACTTCGATCTTGGCGCCGACCGCGGCTTCAGGCACCGTTATCGGAACGGTAACGTAAATATTGTCGCCTTTGCGCGTAAAGTATTTATGACTGCCGACATTTGTGATGATGTGCAAATCCCCCGGTGGCGCGCCGAGTCGTCCGCCTTCACCTTTTCCCGGAATGCGTACGCGCGACCCTGTTTCCACTCCGGCGGGAATGCGCACTTTAACAGTCTCGGTTTTTGGAACGGTGCCCTTCCCCTTGCATAAAGAGCAGGGCGACCTTCGGCGGCCGGTGCCACCGCAATCCTGGCATTCCTGAGCAAAACGCAAACGTCCACCCGCGCGTTGCACTTGTCCCGAGCCTTTGCAGGTAGCACAAACCATTACTGGCCCACCAATATCGCCGGCGCCGTTGCAACGCGAACATTGTTCAGAACGATTGACCGTGAGGTTGGTTGTTAAACCCTTGATGGCTTCTTCAAAAGACAACGACAGCGGCATCTCAATGTCCGCGCCGCGTTTGGGCTGCGGCCGCGGCGGTTCCTGCGTCTTGGTCGAGCCGCCGCCAAAAAGATCCGCGAAGATATCGCGAAAACTGGATCCTGCCCCGCCACTGCCCGGAGTCGTAGTTGTGCTCCAGTCGAAGCCACTGAAATCAAAACCCGGCGAGGTGCGGCCGGCGCCCGGTCCGGCGCCACGTGCGGCAGCATCAGCGAGGTTATCGGAATACTGACCAAACTGATCGTAAACTTTTCGTTTTTTCGGATCTGAAAGAACATCGTGCGCTTCAGTGGTTAGCTTGAAGCGCTCCTCAGAAGATTTATCTCCAGGATTAACATCCGGATGATACTTGCGCGCGAGCCGGCGATATGCCTTCTTGATCTCATCAGGCTTGGCGTCGCGCTTAACACCCAGTACTTCGTAATAATCTTGCTTGGCCATTTTGAGCAGTGAATAGTAAATAGTGACAAGTGACAAGTTCCCAAAAACTCAATCTTGTCACCTGTCACTCGTCACTTTTCACTGGTTTTACTTGTTTTCGTCTACGTCGACGTATTCAGCGTCGATGACATTATCCTCGCCTGCGCCCCCCGCAGTTGAAGCTCCTGCCGCTGACGCTTGATCTTCCGCATGCGTTTCGGTACCCGTCGCTGCGGTTTGTTGATAAAGCGCTTCTGCCAACTTATGCGAAGCGGCTTGTAGCTGGTTGAAGGCTTCGTTCAATTTGTCCGCGCCACCTTCTGCCAATGCTTTTTTGGCGTCAGCAATGGCGGTCTCAACCTCGCCTGCCACAGCGCCAACTTTCTCGCGATTATCGTTCAGAGTTTTCTCCATCTGGTAGACAAGACCATCCAAACGGTTGCGCGCTTCGATTTCTTCCTTCTTCTTCACGTCGTCCGCCGCGTGCGATTCGGCATCGCGCATCATCTTGTCGATCTCTTCTTTCGAGAGACCGGAAGACGCCGTGATTGTTATTTTCTGTTCGCGGCCGGTGCCCATGTCCTTGGCCGAAACGTTGACGATGCCGTTGGCGTCAATATCGAAGGCCACCTCAACCTGCGGCATACCGCGCGGCGCCGGAGGTATCCCGATGAGATGAAACTTACCGAGCGTGCGATTGTCGCTGGCCATCGGACGTTCGCCCTGCAACACATGAACTTCCACAGACGTTTGATTGTCTGACGCCGTCGAAAATATCTCCGACTTGCGCGTTGGGATGGTTGTGTTGCGTTCGATTAGTTTGGTAAAGACGCCGCCAAGCGTTTCGATGCCCAGGCTTAGAGGTGTTACATCAAGCAACAGAATGTCGGTCTTCTCGCCTGACAGCACACCTGCCTGCACCGCGGCGCCGATAGCTACGACTTCGTCAGGATTAACGCTCTTGTTCGGCTCCTTGCCGGCAAACAAATCTTTCACAATCTGCTGAACTTTGGGAATGCGTGTCGAGCCGCCCACCAAAACAACCTCGTGAATCTTCGAGGGATCAAGTCCGGCATCCTTGATGGCTTGCTCCACAGGGGATTTCAAACGTCCAAGGATTGGCTCAACCAACTGCTCAAACTTTGCCCGCGTTAGCTTCATCGCGAGATGCTTCGGACCAGACTGGTCGGCGGTCACGAAGGGAAGATTAATCTCAGTTTCCATCGTGCTGGACAGTTCAATCTTCGCCTTCTCTGAAGCTTCTTTCAGTCGCTGCAACGCCATCTTGTCATTTGAAAGATCGATTCCCTGGTCCCTTTTGAACTCTTCGATAATCCATTCGGTCAGACGCTCGTCAATGTCGTCTCCGCCAAGGTGCGTGTCACCGTTGGTCGACTTCACTTCCACAACGCCTTCGCCGACCTCGAGAATCGAGATATCAAACGTACCGCCGCCGAAATCGAACACCGCGATCGTTTCATCCTTCTTTTTGTCGAGACCGTAAGCGAGTGCCGCGGCCGTTGGCTCATTGACGATGCGCATCACTTCCAGACCAGCGATCTTGCCTGCATCTTTAGTCGCCTGGCGCTGGGCATCATTGAAGTAAGCCGGCACGGTAATCACGGCCTTTTCTACCTTTTGTCCCAGGTAATCTTCGGCCGATTGCTTCATCTTCTGAAGGATGATTGCCGAAATCTCCGGTGGGCTCCATTCCTTGCCACCCGCTTCGATACGCACGTCGCCGGTGCCCGCAGCCTTGACCTTATAAGGAACTTGCTTGATTTCTTCGGTCACCTCATCAAAGCGCCGTCCCATGAATCTTTTGATTGAATAGACCGTGTTCTCGGGATTGGTAACTGCCTGGCGCTTTGCGACCTGCCCTACCAACCGGCTGCCGTCTTTCGTAAACGCTACCACTGAGGGAGTGGTGCGCCCGCCTTCGGAATTGTTTATGACTGTGGGCTCGCCGCCTTCCATCACTGCCACCACGGAGTTGGTCGTTCCCAAGTCGATTCCTATAATCTTGCTCATCTCTTTTTGTTCTCCAAACGATATTTAGCCCGTTATTGACATTCCAACCAAGCTGGCTGGCTGGACGGGACCTGCCATAATTGGCAACCAACAACTCTAGTTGAATGGGAAGATAATATAATATCTGAGCGCCTTGTTGTCAACTTTGATTACAGAGCTTTCGCAGATTGGGTAAGAACCTGGTTTTCAGGTGATAACGAGCGCCGGTCAGTTCTGGATGCCTTGTTTACGGTCCTCATTCATGAGCTTCGAGGCAAAGAATATGTAGTGGAGCCCGGAGAGCACCGCCAGCGTAAAAACCGCCGCATAGACTGTGGGAAGGTAGTAACCAGTGTAATAGGGAACACTTGCTGCAAACATGATGGCCGCGATACCCGCAACCTGAACAATGGTGTTGAGCTTGCCCAACCAGGAAGGGCGAAAGCCTCTGAAGCCCGTCATGATGTTGATGGCAGCGGCACCGACAATAATAAATACGTCGCGGCTGATTACCGCGACTGTTACCCAAAAAGGCACGGGTAGGTGACCCGGCAAAGGTTGAGGAAAAACACTCCGCATGGAAAGGACTATGAACGCTGTCACCAGCATGAGCTTGTCGGCAATAGGATCGAGGATTGTACCGAGTTGAGACTGCTGGCTGAAACGGCGAGCCAAAAGTCCGTCGAGGCCGTCGGTAAGGCCGGCCAAAATAAAGACTGCCAGCGCCAGGCTAAATCGCCGATAGAAAAGCAGTGTTACAAAAACAGGAATGAGCACCATCCGAAAGACGGTGAGCAGGTTGGGGACGGTCAGAATCCGGGAGAACATGATCAGTAAATGGTGAATTGTAAATCGTGAATAGATGAACACGCGTTCGGAAGTCTATTCACGACTCCTGACTCACCATTCACTTCTTTCACGCAGTACGTAGCTCAAGTAACGAAACCTCGGGCGGGCAACCAAACCGAACTGGCAAAACTACGGTTCCAAGCCCTCGGGTGACGTAGATCTGAGTTTCGCCCTGGCGGGCCAGGCCTTTGAGCAAACGCCGGCGAGGTCGGCCGGACGCGCTCCGGTCTGAGCGCAAACTAACCTGTCCGCCGTGGGTGTGACCACTAAGCACGAGATCGACTCCAGCCCTCGCAGCGCGTCTCAGGATAACGGGATTATGCGCCAGCAACAGCTTAAATTCGTCAACCTGGGAACCGGCCAACGCGAGTGGCAGATCCTCAAGTCCCACCATCGTATCGTCCACTCCCGCGAGCCAGAACGCTGAGCCATTCTTCTCGAAACGCATGCCCTGATTGACGAGTACGGTCATTCCTTCAGCGCGGAAGAGATCGGTGATTAGCGCCGCATCCGTCCAATGGTCATGATTTCCGAGCACAGCATAGACGCCATGTCGCGCGCGCAGTCTCCCGAGCAGTTCCGCGCAAGGTGCAGCGTACTCCCGTTCCTTGGAAATATAATCACCCGTGAGCGCCACTATGTCGGGTTGTAAACTATTAGCCGTTGCTACGGCACGCTCGATTTGTTCACGGCTGGTGAATGGACTGTGGTGAATGTCGGAAAGCTGAACAATACGAAAGCCGTCAAACTCTCGGGGCAACCGCCGCAGACCAATTCGTTGATGTTCTATCGTAAGCCGGAACGGCTCAGTCAGCGCAGAACGCGCCGCTTCGCTCAAATTGAGGGCCAATGCGCGCAGGGGCGTTTGTGGTCGCCTATTATCGCGAGACGTGACAATTCTGCGCTCTTTCCACCTGATAGGAGTTGACATGTTTTAGGTTGATTTGCCTCTTAGACGCTGCCAGTGCTCGATTCCGCCGGGAATAACTGCCAAACTTAGCCGCTAAAATTTGGCGCATTATAGAAGGGGAACCTCGGGGAAGCAAACGAAGCAAACATAAAACTACCGATGTCGCAGATATGTAATAATCGCCCCGTTTCGCAACAACGAATGAAAAACCGTTCTCTGGCAGTGCTGGCTGCCGCTTCACTATTACTGGTGGTTACACCCGTTGGGGCGGCACCCGAGCAGGCGTCGCCAACGGGTGGCGACGGCCACGGCCTTCAGCCAATTATTCTTATCGGGCTCGCCGTGATGCTGATTGTGGCCAAGCTCGGGGGTGAATTTTTTGAACGGATCGGCCAGCCGGCTGTATTAGGAGAGTTGCTTGGCGGAATCCTTATTGGCAATCTGGTTTTATTTGGTTTCACTGGCGCTGAGGCATTAAAGACCGACGCAGTAATCGGGGCGATTGCGGAGATCGGTGTAATCATTCTGCTGTTTGAAGTTGGACTGGAATCCGATCTAAAAGAGATGATGGAGGTTGGCTGGTCGTCGTTGCTGGTTGCCGTGTTAGGAGTGATCGCTCCTTTCCTTTTGGGTTGGGGTGTGTCGGCTTACTTCATTCCAGAGGAACCGCGCCTTGCTCATATCTTCATTGGCGCAACTCTTTGTGCGACGAGCGTTGGCATCACGGCGCGCGTTTTCAAAGATTTGGGAAAGGTTGCGACCCGCGAGGCTCGCATCATTCTGGGCGCGGCGGTAATCGATGACGTCCTTGGACTCATGATTTTGGCCATTGTAGCCGGGGCAATCAAAGCAACGGCGACGGGCACCGCTCTTTCAATGATTGGCGTCGGCATTATCACAGCTAAGGCGTTAGCGTTCCTGATTGGTTCAATTGCACTGGGACATTTCATCGTGCCACGTTTGCTTCGCGGCGCCGGACGGCTGGAGTCTCGAGGTGTGTTGCTCACGTTGGCAATCTCCTTCTGTCTATTTCTTTCCTGGGCTGCGGCAAAGGTTGAACTCGCTCCAATCGTTGGTGCGTTTGCCGCCGGACTCGTGCTCGATGAAGTTCACTACAAGCCGCCGCGCGCGCGCAAGGAGCGGGACCTTCAGGACCTGTTGCAGCCGGTAATCCTGGTGCTCGTACCGATATTCTTCGTTCTGATGGGAATGAGAGTCGAGCTCCGATTCTTCGGACGACTTGAGCTGCTGGGCTTTGCCGTGGCCCTTACTTTGGCGGCCATTGTTGGCAAGCAGGTTTGTTCCCTGGGAGTACTCGAGCGTGGCACGAATCGATTGGCGATTGGATTGGGTATGATCCCACGGGGCGAAGTCGGGTTGATATTTGCCGCTATAGGCGCAACTCTAATGCTTCCTAATGCCAACGGCGTCAGCGAGGCCGTAATTCGTCCGGCGACGTTTGGCGCAGTCATAATTATGGTGATCACTACGACTTTGGTGACTCCGCCGTTACTCAAGTGGTCACTGGCACGGGGCGCAAGCGGAAGGCAGAAGTGAGAAGGCACAAGGAAGTAGGCAGACTGCAGGAGCAGGCGGCAGGCGTCGTCAGGCCCGGGACAGTGCCGACTGGGTATACGTCACATTAGCGACTACGAGCAAGAAGATGAGCCACTGTTTGTAACGCAGACTGTTAGTTTGCGAAGTGGGTACCAGCAAGGAGTAATCTAAATGGAACAGAAAAGAGATCAGCACAAGGTTGGCGCCAAAACGAAGCCTCGTGGGCAACAAATGGGAACAGCCGGTGCTAAGGATCAAAATCGCGAGGCCATGAAAGAAACGCCAGCCGTGCGTGGTCGTCGTAAATATGCAAACAAGCTGGCCGCGGATAAGTCGGCCCAAAACATCGGTGGCGATGCGGTAACGCCGCGCACGAGCGCCCCTTCTACGCCAGCCATGACTACAGGCGAAGGCAAAGGCGAAAGCGGCGGCGAGAAAGTGTTTAAGGCCCGACTGAATGCGACACGAGTGAAAAAGAAGCATTGATCTATGAGACTACCGGCGACACTTCATAACGAGCCAAAGATTTGCTACCGCGGATAGACGCAGATTTGAACGGATCTGAAAATCCCACATCAGCCGAGCAGCGCCTGAACTTGGAAACATGTTCAAACTGGTTCGCTCTCAAATTTCCCGATCCGCGTTTATTTGCGTTCATTCGCGGACAGTAGTCCCTCACAGTTTTTGCTTCCTGCCTTGAAGAAGTGCAATAATCCGCTCGCTCCATTAGACAAGCCGGCGCTCGGTTTCTTTCAAATAATCAAAGACGAATAACGCGACGCCACACCTAGCGACGCTCGCGCGGAGACGCCTTTATGTTGAAGTTTTCAAAACTCTCAGTATTGATCATTGCCCTGGCAGTTAGTTTCCTGTCTCCGCTTCAGGCGCAAGAAGCTAACAAAGACATCCTTGGCGCGATGCGCTATCGCTATATTGGCCCAGTGGGAAACCGCGTCACTTCCGTTGTCAGCGTGCCGGGCCAACCAAACACTTACTACGTCGGTGCGGCCTCGGGTGGCATTTTCAAAACTACCGATGGCGGAGTTCATTGGGAGCCGGTGTTTGATGCACAACCCGTTGCCTCCATCGGCTCATTAGCCATCGCGCCTTCTGATTCAAATATCATTTGGGCAGGAACTGGTGAGGCGCACATTCGCAGTCACATCTCCGTCGGCGCCGGCATCTACAAATCCACCGACGGCGGCAAGACGTGGAAATTGATGGGCCTTGAGAAAACTGGACGCATCGGGCGCATCGTTATCGATCCGAAGAATCCCGACGTTGTGCTGGTCGCTGCTATGGGCCACAGCTACGGTCCACAACAAGAGCGCGGAATCTTCCGGACGGCGGACGGGGGTAAAACCTGGGAGCGCGCGCTGTTTGTCGATGAGAACACCGGCGCATCTGAGATCGTGATGGATCCCGGCAATCCCCGCACTTTGTTTGCCGGTATGTGGCCCCTGGAGATTCACACCTGGGGACGCGAAAGCGGTGGACCCGGCAGCGGGATTTACAAGTCAACCGATGGCGGCGTGAGCTGGAAGAAACTCACCGGCCACGGACTGCCCACGCGCACCACCGGAAAGATCGCTATGGCGATCGCAAACTCAAATCCCGATCGCGTCTACGCGCTAATCGAAACGGGAGACGGCGTTCCGGTGAAAGGAATTGAAACAGATCGCGGCAAACTATGGCGTTCTGATGATAGTGGCGAGAACTGGCGTTTGATTAGTTACGACCGCACACTCGGCGGCCGCACTCATTACTATTTCCGGGTCGTCGCTTCGCCTGACAATGAAAACGAAACTTACTTCCTGACCTCCGCCTTCTCCACTTCGCTGGACGGCGGCGAGACCCTACGAACCGGTGTTGGCTTTGGCGGCAGTCCCGGCGGCGACAATCACGACATGTGGATCGATCCTACCAATGCCAACCGCATGGCCGTTGCCAATGACGGCGGGATTTCCATATCAGTTACGCGCGGCCGAACCTGGAATCGCATCCAGCTTCCCATTGCGCAGATGTATCACGTGACTGTCGATAATCGCATTCCCTACTTCGTCTACGGCAACGAGCAGGATGATCCATCTTATCGCGGACCCAGCAACACACGCGGCGGTGGGTTTGGCGGCGGTGCCGGACTAATTCCGCGCAGTGCCTGGCAGCCCGTCGGCGGCGGCGAAAGCGGTTGGGCTACGCCCGATCCGGTTGATAACAACATCATCTGGTCCAGCGCTTCCGGATCAGGCAGCGTCGGCGGCATCGTCGAACGTTTCAACCTGACGATTGGTCAGGGTCGCAACGTCGAAGTTTGGCCGGACCAGAGCAACGGCTCCACGGCGGCTGAGCTGAAGTACCGTTTCGTCTGGACCATGCCGCTGACTATCTCTCCGCATGATCACAATCGGCTTTACGTAGGTAGTCAATATATCCATCAGACCACCGACGGCGGGCAGAGCTGGCAGGTAATCAGTCCCGACCTTACTAGCAACGACAAAAGCAAGCAGGGATTCTCAGGCGGACTAACCGGTGACAATATCGGCGTGGAGTATGCGCCGGTGGTGTTTGCTATTGCGGAATCTCCCAAAGAAAACGGATTGATCTGGGCCGGTACAAATGATGGCCTGGTGCAGATCACGCGTGACGGCGGTAAGAACTGGACAAATGTTACGAGGAATATACCGAATCTGCCGCCCTGGGGCACTGTCAGTAACATCGAACCGTCGCGCTACAACGCCGGCGCCGCTTACATCACGGTCGACTTCCACCAGGTGAATAATCGCGATCCGTTTGTGTACAAGACGAGCGATTACGGTAAGAGTTGGAAACCGATCACCAGCGGCATTCCCCACACGATGCTGAGCTACGCGCATTGCGTGCGCGAAGATCCTACGAGACCGGGATTGTTATATTTAGCTACGGAAGGCGGCGTGTTCGTCTCCTTCGACGACGGCACAAACTGGGAACCGTTACAGTCAAACCTGCCGCCCGCCCCGGTTTATTGGCTCGTAGTGCAGGAAGACTTTAACGATCTGGTGATCGCCACCTATGGCCGTGGCTTTTGGATACTCGACGATCTTGGCCCGCTACAGCAAATGAATGCGAACGTGCGCGACTCAAATGCGCATCTCTTTACGCCTCGGCCGGCATATCGTTTTCTCAATACAGTGGTGCCGGTATCAGTCGACTCCGATCCAACTGCGGGACAGAATCCACCGTATGGCGCGTCGATAAATTATTACTTGAAATCGGCGCCCAGCAGCGACGTGAAGATCCGTATTGA
>Ga0137372_10002117_pt1 | contig 19147 bp, 13 predicted proteins | sample SagtaG_6_FD_104911 | JGI IMG/M metagenome (GOLD analysis project Ga0137372, IMG submission 104911) | Vadose zone soil microbial communities from Sagehorn Ranch, Mendocino, California, USA - Sage1_R_60_16 metaG | ecosystem: Environmental > Terrestrial > Soil > Vadose zone | place: USA...
AGTTGCAAATGGTGCTGGCCCGCCATCAGGTAAGACTGGTGCATCGTTTGCGGCGAGATCGCCACCAGGCAGGTTTTCAATTCTTTTAGCTTCGGGAGGATGGCATTCATGGCCTGCATCTGCGCCACGCAGAATGGACACCAGCGTCCACGGATGAAACAGATGACCACCCTGCCGCCGGCCAGAAGCTCAGCAGAGCGGACAAGTTTTCCATTTTGATCCGGAAGCTCGAATTGTGGGGCTTCGGCCCCAACTTGTAACGCTCGACTCGCAATGTTCGATTGCTTTAACTCCTCAACAGCGCGCGCATGCACGGCCTGTATTTCCGTCGGAACATATTTCGCGATCAGTTTCTTACGTTCGGCGTAGATCGCCCGCAGTGAACGCGTCTCCGTCTGCAAGGCGGATTCTTCAAGCGAGCGCCATTTCATAATCAATGCGTGTCCGGAACCAGCACCGTTCTGCATTGTATCGCCAGTCATCGGATTGACAGACCGGGCGCTGGCAACGCCGCTGTAGCCTGTGCTAACCTCCTTTCGTCCCTGCTGTCTAATACAGCGCCACTTCGGAGAAATTTCCTCATGGCGACGACGCGTTTTCTCCTCAACCGCGAACCCCGCGAAGTAGATGTATCTCCTGAAACTCCTCTGCTCTGGGTGCTCCGCGACACCATCGGCTTGACCGGCACCAAGTACGGTTGTGGCATGGCGCTGTGCGGTGCCTGCACCGTGCACGTGGATGGCGTGGCTGTACGCTCATGCTCCACCCCGATCTCCAAAGTTGAGGGTAAGAAAGTCACCACCATCGAAGGATTGAAGCAGGAGGTCAAGGTACCGCTCCAGCAAGCGTGGATTGACGAACAAGTGCCGCAGTGCGGCTACTGCCAGTCCGGACAGATCATGGCTGCAGCCGCGTTGCTGGCGAAAACGCCTCATCCCACTGTCGAACAAATCAACGACGAGATGTCGGGCATCATCTGTCGTTGCGGGACCTACCAGCGCATTCGCCGCGCTATTCAGCGCGCGGCGGGAGGCGGCAATGGCCATCACTAGACGGGCCTTTGTTTCAACCGTTGCCTCTGGCGGTGCTGCTCTCGTGATCGGCTTCTCGCTGCGGCATGACTTCATGGCTTCTCCCGCCGTAGCCGGCCCGGCGCCGAAACCGGCTCCTGCGAATCCATTTGACGCGTGGGTGCACGTGGGCGAAGACAACAGCGTAAAGCTCATCGTTGCGAAATCCGAGATGGGCCAGGGAATCAAGACCACCTTGCCGATGATTCTTGCTGACGAACTGGAAGTCGATTGGCAATCTGTCGAGATCCAACAGGCAGAGACTCGTCCCGATTTGTATCCCCATCTTGGCACCGGCGGAAGCACCAGTGTGCGCACAACCTACATGGATTTGCGGCGTGCCGGCGGCACCGCCCGCGAGATGCTCATTTCTGCTGCCGCGCAAAAGTGGGGCGTGGATCGCGCTCGATGCTCAGCGAAGAATGCAACTGTGATTGACAACGGGACGAAGCGTAGCCTGACCTACGGTGAACTTGCGGCTGCGGCATCAAAGTTGCCGATGCCGGCACAGGACGATGTCCAACTCAAGGCTCCGAAGGACTTCAAGATCATCGGCCGTTCGATTCCACGAGTTGAAATTCCCTCGAAGACGGATGGCACCGCGGAATTTGGCCTCGATGCAAAAGTTCCCGGAATGTTATACGCAGTCATTGCTCGTTGCCCAACTTTTAGCGGCAAGGTGAGGAGTTTCGACGCGACCGCAACAAAAGCTGTTCCAGGCGTTAAAGACGTATTCCAGATCGAAGCTGTCGCCGAAGATGTTCACAGCGCCGGCGGCATCGCCGTGGTTGCCGATAGCACGTGGGCGGCGATGCAAGGCCGTCGGGCGCTCAAGATTGAATGGGACCGCGGCCCTCACGCTGACGAGACCAGCGCCAGCCTGGCTACCGCATTCGAGCAACGCGCTAAATCTCCCGGCACAGTAGTTCGCAATGACGGAGACGTGGACAAACTGCCGGACAATTCGACCCGCATTGAGGCTGTTTATCAACTGCCGTTCCTCGCGCACGCGACCATGGAACCAATGAACATCACGGTCGCTCCCGGCACCGATCGCTGGGAATCATGGGCGCCAACGCAATCGCCTGATTGGGTACAGCGTTCGATCGCGAAGATCGCTGGCGTGGCTCCGCAGCACGTCATTGTTCACACACTACTTTCCGGCGGCGCTTTCGGACGCCGCTACATGGCGGATTTCCCTGTCGAAGCCGCACAGATCGCAAAAATTACCGGCAAGCCGATCAAGCTGGTGTGGACGCGCGAAGATGACATGACCCACGATTTCTACCGCCCCGCTGCGTATCACCACATGACCGCGGCGTTGGACAGCCAAGGAAAGCCGGTCGCGTGGCGACATCATCTTCTTTCCACCTCCATCAATGCGTACTGGGATCCAAAAGCTCCTCCCCATAAATCTGAGATGGATGGCGCTTCGGGAGTTCCATACAACATCCCCAACCTTCGGATTGAGCACAGCAACGCGCCAACCGGAGTGCCGGTCGCGTGGTGGCGCTCCGTTGCGGACGCCATGAATGCGTTCGCCGTCGAAAGCTTCATTGACGAACTCGCCGTTGCTGCGAAAGCGGATCCAGTCCAGTTTCGGTTGCAATTGCTCGAACCGGCGCGCATGTTGAAAGATCCAAACGCTGGTCCCGATGACGACGAGCGTCTCTCCACCGAGCGCCTGAAAAAAGTGCTGCAGGTGGCCGCCGAGAAATCCGGATGGGGCAAGCCTCTACCTAAAGGTCGCGCTCGCGGTGTGGCCTGCCATCATTCATTCGGAAGTTACGTCGCCCAGGTCGCCGAGGTTTCCGCGAAATCAGACGGCTCTCCGAAAGTCGAGCGAGTCTTCTCCGCCGTGGACTGCGGAGTGGTCATCAATCCGAACGGCGCTGAAGCGCAAAGTGAAGGCGCTATCGCCTATGGCTTGAGCGCAGCCCTTTACGGCGCGATCACGATCAATAACGGCGCTGTTGAGCAAACGAACTTTGACGGCTATCAAGTGCTGCGCATGAGTGACATGCCCGAAGTTGAGGTCCACCTCGTGCCGAGTGGAGATGATCCCGGGGGCCTCGGCGAGCCCGGTGTTCCACCGATTGCTCCAGCGGTGGCGAATGCAATGTTTGCGCTGACAGGAAAGCGATTTCGCAAGCTGCCATTCGTCAGTTCTTAAATATATTCAACGAGCTGTCATTCCGAACCGTCCGACGAAGGAGGACGGAGAGGAACCTTACGTGAGCATGAGCTTACGATGCAGTGACAGGGCATTCTCTCGAATGCAGGAGCAATGAAATTTGCTTATTAGCACGACCGTGTTTTTAAAGAGGCAGTGCCGGTTCACAAGATTCTTACCTTTACTTCTTGTACTCCTCTCCCTTTCCGCTTATTCCTGGCCGCAAACTCCCTCTCCTGAAAAAATCATCATTGATACCGACATTGGCGACGACGTGGATGACGCCTTTGCCGTCGCCCTGGCCCTCCGCAGTCCTGAACTGCAAATTCTCGGCATCACAACCACGTTCGGGGACACCGAGACCCGCGCCAAGTTGCTCGATCGTTTGTTGGGCGAAACACATTCAGACATTACGGTCGCGGCGGGGAAAGCTTCGCAAACGAACAATACGTTTACGCAGCGACGTTACGCCGAGGGCGGAAAGTTTGCGCGGGCATCCCATCCTCGGGCAGTGGACTTCATTCTGGATCAAATTCGGCACAACCCGGGTCAGATCACGCTTGTCGCAATTGGCCCGTTGATCAACCTTGGTGCGCTGATCGATCGAGACCAAGAAACATTCCGCAAACTGCATCGCGTGGTGCTAATGGGGGGCTCCATCGCACGCCGCTATGGCGACTTGGGATATTTCCCGGACCGCGGCCCCGAACCGGAGTGGAACATCAAGAATGAAATTCCATCAGCGCAGAAATTATTTGCTTCAGGCGTGCCGATCTTCATGATGCCACTCGATTCAACGCAACTAAAGCTAGACGAGGTGAAGCGCGCGATTTTGTTTCAGGCAGGAACACCGCTAACGGACGCGCTCACGCTTCTTTATCACCAATGGGGACAGGAAACACCCACTCTGTTTGATGTGATGACGATCGCGTATATTCTCAATCCGAAATTGTGTCCGACTAAGCCGCTCCACATTTCAGTGGACGAGCAAGGCTACACACGGCCAGGATCGGGGAGACCGAACGCTGAAGTTTGCCTGAATTCAGATCCGGAAGCGTTCTTTCGCTTTTACATTCCGCGGGTAGCAACTAAATAGCAGCAAATTTCTCGAGGGTGCCCCACCCTTCCCGCGTTTTGTGCGGGAGGGTGGGGATTTTGATTTTCGTTTGTCCCGAAAGGCGCCTACTTTGGCAGCGCCGCCCCGCCCGTGATCTTCACCGATCCTGAAAGTCCTGCTGTCTTGGCCGATCCTTCGCGGCCTGCCGGTTGCCCACCACCAACCCAAACACTCAGAGTACCTGGCGCAATCCTTCTCGCTCCCTTTTCGTCAACAAAGCTTAAATTGCGGTTCGGGATTGCCACGTCCACCTTCTGAGTTTCGCCAGGCCCGAGGTGGACTCGGTGAAAGCCCGCCAATGCCCGCAGCGGCGCTCCCTTGTCCCCCGCATGAGTCAGATATACCTGCACAACTTCATCCCCTGCCATTTTCCCCGTGTTCTTGACGTACACGCTCGCAGCAAGATCATCCTTAGCTCCAACCGCATTCTTGTCGAAGCTCAAATTGCTGTATTCAAAATTCGTGTAGCTCAAGCCGAAGCCGAACGGATAAAGCGGCTCACCGGTAAAGTAGCGATACGTACGGCCCTTCATGTTGTAATCATCGAACGCGGGGATCTGGTCCACGGACTTATAGAACGTAAGCGGCAGCCGCCCCCCGGGTGAAAAGTCTCCTGCTAACGCTTCGGCAACCGCTGTTCCGCCTTCCTCGCCGGGATACCACGCTTCCAAAATCGCTCCGGCGTGTTGATCGGCCCAGTTAACTCCCAGTGCGCTGCCGTTCATCAAAACGACCACCACTGGCTTGCCGCTCGCCACCAGACTTTCGAGCAGCTGCTCCTGTGCGCGCGGAAGATCAACGCTGGTGCGGTCGCCCCCAGCGAAGCCTTCAATTGTGATCGGCATCTCCTCGCCTTCAAGTTCTCCTGCCAGGCCGAGAACCGCGACGACCAGATCAGCCTTCTGCACTGCATCTGCGTAGTCCTCTTTCTCGCCTGGTGCGTGCCAAACCAGTCTTGCCAATCCAGTACTGCCCTCCTGCGAGCATTCGATTTTCACCGCATACGCGTGGCCGGCCTCAAGGTGAACCGTCTTCAGACGAGTCTTGCTAGTGTCGCTATACCAAGATTCGCCGATGAGCTGATTGTCTAACCAAAAATGGAACGCATTGGTTCCTGTGAAACCGATCAGATAATCCCCGCTGAGCGATGGCGTTAACGTGCCCGTCCAACGCACTGAGAAATCCTCTTTCAATTCTGATGTGGCGCCATGTCCCCAATTGAAATCGATGTTGGGCTCGGTACGCGTCATCACCGGACTCTCATGCTGTTCAGTTCCAGCGTGTCTCGTTCCTTTGAAATATTCTGCCGTCAGCCCGGGCTGGCCGGAATTGTTTTTCAGCACATCGCCGGGTACCGCCTCAACTGGTGGTCCCGTCAGCGAGGATCCTTGCGCATAAACCACGTTGGCGTCTCCGAAGCGATGACGTAAGCCCGCGAGAACAGTCACCGGACGCGATGGCGTGCCGTTGTAGTTTCCCAACAACGGATCAACACTGTCGGCATTCGGCCCCACCACGGCAATCGTCTTGTACTTGTTGCCAAGCGGTAGTAGATTGTCGGAATTTTTCAAAAGCACCATCGTCTCGCGTGCCGCCTGCAACGCAAGCTGACGGTGCGGCTCGCTGTCATTGTCCGCGCTCGTGATATTGGCGTACGGACCGGATTCCGGCGGGTCGAACATCCCCAGCTTCATTCGCGCAGTAAACAACCGGCGCACCGCGCGGTCAATATCTTCCTTTGGCAACAATCCCGTCTGCGCCGCTTTGAGCACCGCGCTGCGTTCCATCGCAATTTGTTCTGCCGGCCAGGCGCAAATAATGTCCATACCGGATTTCACCCCTGCGGCCATTCCCTGCTCCATCGTCGCCGTGTAATGGTGAAACCGGGAGATGTCGCTGGCTGCACCGCAATCCGAAACCACGTAGCCGCTAAAGTGCCAGTCTTTTCGCATGTGCTCTTCGAGCAGCATCGGTTGTGCGCACGCCGGCTTGCCATCCACCGAGTTGTAGGCGCACATCACCGATCCCGCCCCAGCCATTACGGTTGCGCGGAACGCCGGCAGGTACGTGTCTTCCAAATCGTGCTCTGACACTTTGATGTCAACGGTGTGCCGCGTCGGTTCCGGCCCGCTGTGGACCGCAAAATGTTTTGGCGTTGCCAACGCCTTCAAATACTTCGGATCATTGCCCTGCAGGCCGGTTACATAAGCGACGCCCATTTGCGCCGTAAGAAATGGATCTTCGCCATAGGTTTCCTGCCCGCGTCCCCAGCGTGGATCGCGAAAAATATTGATGTTCGGTGACCAAACAGTCAGACCGTGGAACCAGTCGCTGTGACCCTTCTCCTTTACTCGGTCGTAGTATTTTGCGCGGAACTCGGTCGCGATTACGTCCGCTTCTTTATGCAACAGATCCGGGTCGAACGTCGCCGCCAGTCCGATTGCCTGCGGAAACACCGTCGCATAGCCTTCGCGCGCCGCGCCATGCAGTCCTTCACTCCACCAGTTGTACTCAGGAATTCCAAGGCGGGGAATCGCGGCCGCTGTGTGCACCATTTGCGACACTTTTTCATCGAGCGTCATGCGCGAGACCAGGTCGTTCACTCTTTGTTCGATCGGCAGCGCAGGATTACGAAATGGCGCCTTCGATAAATCGGGAGCAGCGGACTGCGAAGAAGCACTACCCTTCTCTTGCGCGAAACTTTGGTTTGAGACCACAACAATAAGCGCGAGCATGAGACCAATTTGAAGTTTTTTCACAGGAGAGTGCTCCTATTCAAAGAGTATGTTCGGTCTGCTCCCGACAGCAGAAAACAGGCTCAGCAGATCGTGAAGTCATTTCAATAGCTAGTTAGGGTATGTCCCGTATCGCTTCTGAGTAGTCCACCAATTTAACCTAATCTCGGGAAAGATGAAAATTCAGTTTTTGCGAGGTGTGCCGTGAGAACAACGTTTATCTGCTGCCTTCTATGCTTCACTTCCCTCCTGCCACCCGTTCTTCACGCGCAAAATCAAGACCATCCCAATGCCACCAACAGCGGCCTTAGCACTTCTGGAATTCAGCTTATCGCTCGAACCACCATGGCTGTGAACTATCGGCGGGGTGAAACCACCCACCTGGATATGAAAGATACCGGTCTGATATCGGACCTTACCGGCGAGGCCAAGGTTATCAATAAATCTGGATTGACAGACATTCACGTAGATGTTGACAACCTGCGGCCTGCAAAAGATATAGACGTCGCATATTTGACCTATGTTCTTTGGACGGTGAGTCCCGAGGGGCAGGCCAAGAATGTAGGTGAACTCGTGGTGAAGGACAAGCATGCTTCTCTCCACACCACGACCACCCTACAATCCTTCGCATTGGTGATCACATGCGAGCCGGATTTTGCCGTGTCGCAACCCAGCGAATTAGTGGTTGCGGAAAACTCGGTGCGGCCCACAACTGAAGGACGTCCAGAATTGGTCACCGTGCGGTACCAAGTTTTTCCGCGTTCAATTTACGTCTCTCAAGTTACCCCGGTTCAACAGGATGTCTATAGAAACGACGAGCATGCACCACTAGACCTGTTGGAAGCTCGCAATGCAGTCCGCATTGCACGCGACGCGCAGGCAGCACAGTACGCACCAGAGATTTTGAAACGCGCCGAAATGCTTCTCAACGAAGCCGAGGACTATTACCGCGGCAATCAAAATAAGAAGGCGATCGGTACCGTTGCCCGTGAGGCAATTCAAACCGCCGAGGAGGCGCGAGTAACTTCTGTTCGCGGCGAGGAACAGGCCCGCATTGACCGTGAGCGGCAGGAAGCTCACGAACGTACTGCTCAGGCGCAGGCCCAAGCTGATCAGTCCCAGGATGAAGCGCGCCGTGCTCAAGAGCGCGCTGATGCCGAAGCGCAGCAAAGGGCAGCGGCTGAACAGCAAAACGATCAAGCGCAGCAGCAAGCGCAACGGGCCCAGCAGCAAGCCCAGGCCGAGGCAGATCGGCGAAGACGAATAGAGGAGCAGCAGCAGACCGCCGCCCAACAGGCCCAGCAAGCTCAGCAACAGGCAGATCAAGCCCAGCAGCAGGCCCAGGAGGCCCAGCAACAAGCCCAGGCCGAGGCCCAGCAGCGTGCCGCGGCTGAGCAACAGAACCAGCAAATGGCACAGCAAACAGATGAAGCGCGGCGCCAGGCTCAAGAAGCAAATCAGAGAGCACAAAGTGCCGAGACTCAACAAACTGAGCTGCGTCAGAAGTTGCTCGCGCAATTAAACCAAATTCTTGAAACCAGAGACAGCGCTCGCGGCCTGATCGTCAGCATGCCCGATGTCCTGTTCGACACTGGCAGCGCCAACCTCAAGCCGACCGCGCGAGAACGGCTGGCTAAGGTCGCTGGGGTCTTGATTTCTTATCCGGACATGCGGATCGAGGTGGACGGCTACACAGACAGCACAGGTAATCCGATGTCCAATGAGCAGCTCTCGCAGGAGCGCGCGGCTTCCGTGCAATCGTATTTGACGCAGCAGGGTGTATCCGCTTCTTCAATTTCGATTCACGGATTCGGAGAAGCCAATCCCGTCGCGTCAAACGAGACGCTCCAAGGTCGTCAACAGAACCGGCGCGTTGAACTGGTTGTCACCGGTCAATCGATCGGCACCGCTCAACTCACCCACTAAGCAAATCTATTTCTTCTCGAGCCTGGAGGCCTCTTCTTGAATGCGCTTCCAGGCTCTTTCTACATGCCGCTCCTGTGTGTTGGTTTGGCCGATGCAAACGCGCAACGTTAGTTTGCCACCGAGCTTAGTATGCGTGACATACAAATCCCCACTGCGATTCAGAGAATCCATTAACCGCTGGTTGGCCTCATCACCGGACTTAAAACGGAAACACACCAGATTCAATGGCACGGGAGCAGCCAATGCGAAACGTCCATCCTCTGAAACCCACTTTGCGAATTCCTGAGCAAGCCGCACATGCTCACGGACATGAAACTGCAGGCCCGCGATGCCGTAAGAGCGAAGCACGAACCACAACTTCAAAGAACGAAAACGGCGACCCAGCGGAATCTGCCAGTCACGGTAATCAATCACGGCGCCCGATTCTGTCGCCTTGTTGCGTAGATATTCCGGCAGGATGCTAAGCGTCCGGATCAGGGCTTCGCGATCTGCAACGTAAAAGCAGTCGCAGTCGAAGTTGGTGAACATCCACTTGTGAGGATTGAAGCAATAGCTGTCCGCATAGTCGATGCCATCGTTGATGTGCCGGAACTCGGGACAAAGCGCAGCTGTGCCAGACATGGCCGAGTCCACATGCAGCCATGCGCCAAACTCATGGCAGATTGGGCCAATCTTTCGCAAAGGATCAACTGCGTTAGAAGACGTCGTTCCCGAGGTTGCGCAGACGAAGAATGGAGTGAGCCCGGCTTCGCGGTCTTGCCTCATCGCGCGCGCTAGTGCCTGCGGCTCCATTGCGAAGTTCTCATCCACCTCGATGAGACGAAGAAAATCTCGACCTACGCCGGCAATCCCAATCGCTTTCTCTGTCGCCGAGTGCGCCTGGGTCGAGGTGTAGGCGCAAAGTTTGCGTTGCACTCCGGAGCGATTGGATTCGAAATTCGTGGCGCGCTCACGCGCCGCCAGCAATGCGCACAGGATTGCGCTAGATGCTGTGTCCTGTATTACTCCTCCGCCCGAAGTTGTCGAGAGAAACTTCTCCGGCAATGCAAGCGCACGCGCCAGCCAGTCCAGCATGAGAGTTTCCAATTCGGTGCATGCGGGGCTCGTGGCCCACAACATTCCTTGCACGCCCAATCCAGAAGAAAGCAAGTCGCCCAAGATCGAGACTCCCGAAGTATTGCTTGGAAAATACGCAAAAAAGTTCGGCGACTGCCAATGCGTCACGCCCGGCAAGATAAGTTTTTCAACGTCTTGAAGGATCTTTTCAAACGGTTCGCCATGTTCAGGCGCCTCGGCAGGCAGTGAGGCACGAACCTCCTCCGGCTTGACTTGTGAGAGCACCGGAAGAGACTCGACTCGCTTGTAATATTCCGCAATCCAATCAATCACTTCGTGCCCATGCTTCCGAAATTCCTCCGGATCCATGTGAAACGACGGCTTTCCGCTCGCTTGCGAGGACATGACCAAATCTCCAGTAGCGCTTATTTGGCCGAAAACCGGCCGAAATAGAGCTTCGTATCGTACTCCATTCGAACCGAGCCCGAATTCTGATGGGCTGCAAAAATGCGCCGGAGCTCGCCTATCATCGGCAGATGTGAAGGATGACCGTGCTGAGGCGTGTAGGACGACGACAGCAGCCGCCCTTCGAGTGCAGCGTAATCGAACTCCTGAAAATTTCGCAGAGTTCGGGTCTTGTGCGGAATCGCGCCGAAAAACTCAGTTGAAACCTTGTCGCGCCGCTTCACCTCGGCATAATCGGTTCCATACTCATCCAGCAACTGCTCATATTCATGATCAAAAGCCGTGGCATCGGTTCTGCGATCGTTCCAGATCAACACCAAATAGCCTGCTGGCTTCAATATCCGCCGGAATTCGTCGAGAGCCTTCTCGCGATCAAACCAGTGCGCCGCTTGTGCCGCAGTCACCAGATCAACCGATACATCAGAGAGTGTCGTGCTCTCAGCCGTTCCAGCAATGCTGGTGAACTTCGGATATTTCGCGAGATATTCCTCGCCCGCCTTGCGCATGGCTTCATTCGGCTCCACGCCACGGACGGCATTACCATTCTCCAGTAACAAGCGGGTGAAAATTCCAGTGCCCGAGGCAACATCGGCGACGACCGACTCAGAGGTAAGCCCGCATTCCTCCCCCAGAATTGCGATGATTTCCGGCGGATACGAAGGCCGGCAGCGGGCGTAGTTGCCTACGCGGGAGGAAAACCGCTGGGTTGGAGTGATGTCGAGCATCGAATTGTTGCATGGCCGATCTGGCCTGCGCTTGCTAAAGTATCTAGATTAGCTCATGCGCCTGGTAATCAAAGTCGGGACCAGCCTGATCGCGCCTGGCGGCCGCATTGACACCGTACGTTTACGTTCGCTGGTTGACCAGTTCGACCTGCCGCACCACGAGTTTCTGATCGTGAGCTCAGGCGCGATTGCATCAGGCATGGCCCACCTCGGTTTGACTGAGCGCCCCTCTACGGTTCCGTTGATGCAGGCCTGCGCCGCTGTAGGTCAAAGCGCGCTGATGCACATTTACGAGCAACTCTTCTTCGGAAAGAAAAAAGTAGCGCAGTTGCTGCTTTCAAGCGACGACTTCACCTCGCCTGCGCGCTACAAGAATCTGCAGAACACGCTAAACCAGTTGTTCCGGCTTGGAGTCGTCCCAATCGCCAACGAGAACGATAGTGTGTCAGTCCGCGAGCTCGAGGGCGCGTTCGGCGACAACGACGAACTCAGTGCCCTGCTCGCCGCCGCCGTAGATGCCGACTGGCTTCTGCTCCTTACCGACGTGGACGGATTTTTGGCGCCTAACGGTAAGCGTCCGCGCTTGATCCGCACCGTCCGTAAGCTGACGCCCGAAATGGAAGCGCTTTGCAACGGTCACGGCAGACTCGGTCGCGGCGGAATGCGTTCCAAGCTGCGCGCTGCGAAGATGGCCAGCGATGCCGGTGTCAGCGTAGCGATTGTGAACGGCAGCGAGCCCGACGCCATCGCCAAAGCGGTTGCGCACAGAATCGGCACGTATTTTCCAGCAAAGACGGAGAAGCGCTGATCATGGCCGGCACTGCAACCGCGACGCCATCAACTCGCGCAAAGCTGGAGCGCGCGCGCGTAGCTGCGGCGAAATTAGCCCAGCTTTCAACTGCGCAAAAGAACGAACTGCTGCTTCAAATTGCCGACACCCTCGAAGCCCATGCCTCTCAGATTCTCCACGCCAATCACCAAGACATTCAGCAGTCGGGCCTCGCCGGAGCCATGCGTGATCGTCTGCTGCTCGATCCGCAAAGAATTGCAGAAATGGCGCATGCCGGTCGAGAGCTAGCCGCGTTAGCCGATCCAGTAAACGAAGTGCTTGAACAATGGACACGCCCCAATGGATTACAAATCCGCAGAGTCCGCGTGCCCCTTGGGGTCGTAGGAATAGTTTATGAATCGCGCCCTAACGTCACTGTAGATGCAGCCACTCTCTGCCTTAAGACTGGAAATGCTGTTGTGCTTCGCGGTGGAAAAGAGGCCGCAACCACGAATCAGGTTTTAGCGGAACTCATGGCCGGAGTTCCCGGCATTCCGGAAGGCGCGATCGAATTGCTCGATTCAACCAGCCGCGAATCCGTGCAGGAGCTGATTCGCGCGCGAGGCTTGGTGGACGTCGTCATCCCGCGCGGCGGGCCTGGACTGATCTCGCATGTGATAGAGAATGCGTTGGTTCCCGTCATCGAAACCGGCGCTGGCAACTGCCACATCTTTGTGGATGAGTCCGCCGATCTCAAAATGGCTGCCAGTATCATCCTGAATGCGAAAACGCAACGCCCATCGGTATGCAACGCAGCCGAAAAACTCATCGTGCACTCACGAATCGCGGACAAATTCGTGCCACAGATCGTCCGCCAATTGACAGATGCAGGAGTCGAAGTGCGCGGCGACACGGAAACCTGCCAACTCGTACTCACGGTTGGCCCCGCGACTGATGACGATTGGGACGAAGAGTATCTCCGCCTTTGTATTGCAATTCGTATTCTTCCGAGCCTGGATGCGGCCATTGTTCACATTAATCGCCACTCAACCAAGCACTCGGAAGCGATTATCACCGCCGATGAGAGCAACGCGAACAAATTCCTTCGCGAGATAGATTCTGCCGCCATCTATTGGAACGCCTCGACCCGCTTCACCGACGGCGGCGAATTCGGTTTCGGCGCGGAAATGGGCGTCAGCACCCAAAAACTGCACTGCCGCGGTCCATTTGCGCTCAAAGAACTGACCTCCACCAAATATCAGATCATTGGTAGCGGCCAAACCCGCCCTTGACTCGCAGATCAATCCAGCCCCTGAGTAATGAATATGTGATAAAAACTCTGTTCCGGGAGGAAACAATGTTCACCGCGCGACGCTTGTGGTTCGCTAAAGCTTTGGTTGTACTGACGATCTTCGCAACCCCGCTTTGCGCACAAGACACGACCTTTCCCACGGCTTCTGAAAACCCCGCCATCATTGATCAAGCCTGGCAGAACGCCACTGCGAAATTCAGCCCACAACGCGGCAAACTCCTGGAAGAAGTGGACCGCGCCGACCAAGAAGGCCCATATCGCACTGACTGGGAGTCATTGCAGAAATATGAAATTCCCGAATGGTATCAGGACGCAAAATTCGGAATCTTCATTCACTGGGGCGTGTATTCCGTTCCTGCTTTCGCCAATGAGTGGTATCCGCGCAATATGTATGTCAAGGGATCCGAGGAATACAAGCACCACATCGCAACCTACGGACCTCAAGACAAATTCGGCTACAAAGATCTTGTACCGCTATTCAAAGCCGAGCGCTTTGATCCGGAGGCCTGGGCAAAACTGTTTAAGGATGCCGGAGCAAAATACGTTGTGCCCGTCGCCGAACATCATGACGGGTTCGCAATGTATGACAGCGACCTCAGCGACTGGACCGCGGTAAAGATGGGCCCGCACCGTGACGTCATCGGCGATTTGGCAAAATCCGTCCGCGCCGAAGGCCTACACTTTGGCACTTCATCGCACCGTGTGGAACACAATTTTTTTCTGGGAGTAGGCCGCAGCATTCCATCCGACATCAACGATCCCAAGTACGCTGCCTTCTACGGACCTGCGCACAATTGGCTCGAAGCCAAGAACGGATCAAGCCTCGCCAATGACTTCACCTACGTCTCCTCTGCGTGGGCTGACGATTGGCTTGCCCGCGCGACCGAGATCGTGCAGAAGTACCATCCTGACGTCATTTACTTCGATTGGTGGATCGGTCAGCCCTCGATTCGCCCGAACCTCACCCGTTTCGCCGCCTTCTACTACAACGCTTCACTAAAGTATGGCGATCACGTCGGAATCATTGACTACAAGGAATCCGCAATGGCCGAGCACTCCGCCGTGCTCGACTTTGAGCGCGGACAGCTTGGCAACATTCGCCCGCTTCACTGGCAAACTGACACTTCGATCAGCAATAAGTCCTGGGGATACATCAAAGATGACACTTTCAAGTCGCCGCAGTTCGTTGTCCATCAACTGGCGGATATTGTTAGCAAGAATGGCAATCTGCTGTTGAACATTGGCCCGCGCTCCGATGGCACAATTCCCGATGAAGTGCAGCAGGTGCTCAGGGACGTCGGCGCTTGGCTGAAAGTAAATGGAGAAGCCATCTACGGCACCCGCATCTGGAGGACGTACGGTGAAGGTCCGACTCAGGTGGCGGCTGGAGCATTCCACGATACCGAGACCGCCAAATACACTCCCGAAGATTTCCGTTTCACAACGAAGGGCGGCGCTCTCTACGCCATCGAACTTGGTTGGCCATCCAGCGCGGAAACCGTAATTCATGCGCTCGCCAGCAATGTTCCAGGAAATCAGAAAGTGGAATCGGTTGCTTTGCTCGGCGGCGACGCCAAAATTGACTTTCACCAACGGCCCGACGGATTACACCTGAAGTTGCCGCCGCAGCCGCCCTCCAAATATGCCTCTGCGTTTCGGATTACATTCCAAGGCCCCTAACTGTGTGCTAAAACTTGTGCTCTCAACGCCGGGAAACTGAGGCTCTCGACGAAAATTGGGCAAGGGCTATTAGTTTTACGACCTTCCCAGGAACTCATGGATCCTGAATCCCGATAGCGAATCCTTTACTTGTGTCAAAAAGCCTCGAAGCGCGCGATTTTCTCCAAGCCCGCAACTATTACCATCCTGCGACGGCGAATTTTCCTGAGCGGCCTTTTTGTTAATTCCCCGCATCGAAGTTCGCGGAGAAAGATTTGTCCCAGGTCTATCCCACTTCGTCATCGCAACTCTCCCCCTCGATATCTCGATCACGAATCCAAGCTGATGCGTATTTTTTTGACATAGATGGGACTCTCCTCGTGACTCGCGACTTGGTGCACTGGAATGCATTACATCAAGCGATGTTAGAGGTCTACGGCATTGACACCACAATTGAAGGGTTGTCCTACCATGGCAAAACAGATGTCGCGATTTTGCGTGCGGCGGTCGCAAGATGCGGCGTGAGGTCATCTACCTTCGACGCAGGATTAAAGAAGACGCTGGCGGCGGTCTGCCGCGAGGTCCACGCCAATGCAGAGGCGATTGTTCCTGAAGTGTGCCCCGCGATCCCAGAGCTGTTATCTCAAGTTAGCTTGCGTAGCAAATTGCTGGGAGTAGCTTCCGGAAACCTCGAGGCCGTCGGATGGAGCAAACTCATCTCTGCTGGTCTTCGCAAGTTTTTCTCAGTCGGCAGCTTTGGCGACGCCTGTGAGCTGCGTACTGCAATTTTCGACAATGCCGTAACCATGGCCCGGAGACTTCTGGGCAACGCTTGTACCGTATGTTTCATCGGGGACACGCCCGACGATATTCTTGCCGCCCGCTATGTCAACGCTCAAATCGTAGCGGTCAGCACGGGCACGTTTGAATTTCGTGAATTGTCGCGCCTCAATCCGGACGCCTGCTGCCTCTCCTGTTCCGACCTGCTGGGTGGACTGCAATAGTCCCTCTGCCGAGGCGTTTACCTCGGTAACCCGCATTCCTCACCAATTCCCTTGCTCCACCTAAGTACATCCAGTATTGTTGCCGCAAAGCTGGTTTCTCTTCGTGTCAATCGGGGTTTCAAAAAAGTTTCCTGTCTTGCTCCAGGTATTGGCGGAGTCGCGCCATTGTGCTGGGTCATTGGCGCTGATCGCCGGGCTTAGTCTTCTCTCGCTGCCGCTCACATTGCTCTATCCCTTGCCTTTAAAGCTCGCCGTTGACGGCGCTCTCGGGAACCATCCTGCGCCAACGTTTATGGCCGCGCTCGTGCCTGCCCACCACACTGCGAGCATTTTGTTTTGGGCCATCGCGCTGCTCCTTGCAATCGCCGTTTTGGTGAACCTGCAAGGCCTGGGAAGCTGGTGGCTGCAGACCTATATTGGCGAACGTTTGGTTTGGCATTTTCGTGCCAAGCTGCTCAATCACGTGCAGCGCCTACCGCTCTCGTTTCATGATCATTACGGTCCAAGCGATTCGGTTTATCGCATTCAACATGACGCGCCGGCCATTCAGTACGTCGTGATCCAGGGACTGATCCCTTTGATTACCGCGCTCCTCACCCTCGTTGGCATGGTGTTCGTCACCATGCGGATTGACCCAGCCCTGGCGCTAGTCGCCTTGGCAATCATTCCTTTGCTGCTGGGGCTGACTCTGGCCTGCAGTCAGTTTGTTCGGCTCCGTTCCAAGATGATCAAAGACTTGGACAGCAGCGCCATGTCAGTCATTCAGGAAGTTCTCGGCTGCATACGCGTGATCAAAGCATTTGGGCAAGAAGACCGCGAGCACGAGCGCTTCATCCGGCGCTCAAATCAGCGAGTCTCCGGGCAGGTAAAGCTCGCACTGTGGCAGGCAGTATTCAATATGCTGATCGGGCTCACTCTGGCTGGTGGCACCGCAGCGGCGCTCTACATTGGAGTCAAGCATGTACGAAGCCAGTCTCTGACCGTGGGATCATTGCTGATCGTCATGGCCTACATCGCACAGATGTACCAGCCGCTTCAACTGCTGACCGGCAAAATAACCGACTTACAAAGCTGGATGATCAGTCTTGAGCGGTGCTTCGTGCTACTCCGCCAATCTCCCGAGATCTCTGAGAACCCACACGCCCTCCCGATCGCGCGGGCGCGGGGCGAGTTCGAGTTCCGCAACACCTCTTTCGAATACGCCGGCAGCCGCAGAGGCCTGAGCAATATTTCTTTAAAGATTCCGGCGGGATCGCGCGTCGGAATTGTCGGCGCTACAGGAGCTGGGAAAACCACGCTGCTCAACCTCATCATGCGCTTTTATGATCCCACCGAGGGACAAGTGTTGCTCGATGGCGTTGATCTGCGTGACTATCGCATCGCCGATTTGCGACGCCAGTTTGCCGTAGTACTTCAGGAACCGGTGCTTTTCGATGCCAGCATCGCCGAAAACATCGCTTATGGAAAGCGGAACGCGAGCGATAACGAGATAATCGTCGCAGCCCAATCCGCTAGCGCTCACGAATTCATTGAAAATCTGGCAAATGGGTATGAAACCAGCGCCGGCGAACGCGGGGTAGCGCTCTCCGGCGGCGAGCGTCAGCGGATTTCCCTGGCACGCGCCTTTCTGCGAGATAGTCCGGTTCTCATTCTCGATGAACCCACCAGCTCCGTGGATACCAACACGGAAACTGCAATCCTCAGCGCCACTGCCACTCTCATGCGGGGTAGAACCACTTTTATGATTGCGCACCGCTTGAATACGTTACGCTGCTGCAACTTCATCTTGGTGCTCGAAAAGGGCCGCCTCGCGGAAATCCGGCAATCGGTTTCGGATCTTTCACACGCCGCTGCTTTTTAGCCTTCCCATCGCAATTACACAAAAGCCTGAGCAGCACTCCGCTGCTCATTCGCATCTTTTGCTCCAGTATGCGGCTTGTGATCTTTGGACTAACGATGAGCTCTTCCTGGGGTAATGGGCACGCAACTCTATGGCGAGGCCTTTGCAATGCGCTTGCGCAGACCGGCCATTCCGTCACTTTCTTTGAAAAAGATGTCCCTTATTACCGCAACCATCGTGACCTGACTGCACCAGCTAACTACCGCCTCGAACTGTACCCCGATTGGACTGAAGCCGAACCACTCGCTCGCCGGTCCCTGGAAGCCGCCGATTGCGCCATCGTCACTTCGTACTGCCCAGACGCACGTCCCGCTTCAGACCTTGTCCTCGACAACCCGAAACTTTGCAGTATCTTTTACGATCTCGATACTCCGGTGACCCTGAATATATTGAGCAACAACGGTGAAGTGGACTACATTCCGGGCTATGGACTCGGACTGTTCGACCTCGTCCTCAGCTATACGGGTGGCAAAGCGCTCGATGAACTCACCAAGCGCCTAGGTGCGCGGCACGTTGCGCCTCTGTACGGCAGCGTGGATCCGGCGACACACAGGCGAGTCGCGCAGCATCCTCGCTTCGTTTCGGATTTTTCCTACTTAGGAACTTATGCTCCCGACCGTCAGGTCCAAGTCGAAGAACTTTTCCTCACGCCTGCCAGCCAACTCTCCACTAAAAAGTTTTGCCTTGGCGGCGCGATGTATCCTCCTGATTTCCCATGGACACCGAACACTTACTTCGTCCGGCACTTGGCTCCAACTGAGCATCCGGCCTTTTACTCATCTTCCCGCCTGACTCTGAATGTGACCCGTGCCGCTATGGCGGAAATGGGGTACTGCCCGTCTGGACGCCTATTCGAGGCCGCAGCTTGCGGCACGCCAATAGTGAGCGATTGGTGGGACGGCATTGATAACTTCTTCGAACCGGGAAGAGAGATTCTGATTGCTCGCAGCTCCGACGATGCAATTCAAGCCATCAATTCGACAGACAGCGAACTGGAACGGCTCTCTTCGGCATCTCAGGAGCGCGTGCTTGCCGAGCACACGGCGGCAAACCGCGCGGCAGAGCTAGTCAACCTAATCGAGTCAAGTACATGAGCGTGACTTGGGGAATCGTACCCGCCGCCGGCCTGGGTATTCGCATCCGGCCGTTGGCCTTTTCAAAAGAGTTGTTGCCGGTCGGCGTCCGCATGGACGCGAACCAGCAGAGGCCGCGGGCCGTGAGCGAATATCTGTTGGA
>Ga0137372_10002128_pt1 | contig 19114 bp, 18 predicted proteins | sample SagtaG_6_FD_104911 | JGI IMG/M metagenome (GOLD analysis project Ga0137372, IMG submission 104911) | Vadose zone soil microbial communities from Sagehorn Ranch, Mendocino, California, USA - Sage1_R_60_16 metaG | ecosystem: Environmental > Terrestrial > Soil > Vadose zone | place: USA...
CTCCCGGGTGAAAGCATACGCTCCGTGACATAACCATTTAAAATCAATTCGTGGCGAGTTCGCAAATCGATCGCAAAACGTTCCAAGCCCGCCGTGGTTTTCGCGGAGGTCATCTCCAAACGCTCGGCAGCTTTTTCCTCCAACGGAAAATCTTTCTGCCGCATGCCGAAGAGCGGCTTGTCGAAGTTGAGCCCGGGATAAAAATCCTCTGCCACTGTAATTGGCAGCAGGACCGGTCCAAGGCCCTCACCATAATCGTCGTCCACGGGCTCGAGGGCTCCAGCGAATCACAATACATGTTGGGTATCGCAAAGAAGGGCTTGGCCGCAGGCATGAATGTGGTGCGCATGAATCAGCGCAACTGCGGCGGCACGGAGGGCGTTGCTCCCGTGCTCTATCACTCCGGACTGTCCCGCGATGTCGCCGCGGTAGCGCAGAGCTTGATCGAGCGCGATCACATTTCGGGCTTTGCCCTGGCGGGGTTTTCCATGGGCGGAAATCTCGTACTGAAGCTGGCGGGAGAGTGGGATTCGCAAGCTCCGCCTCAATTGCGCGCTGTCGCGGCAGTCTGCCCGGCGATGGATTTAGCGGCTTCTGCCGATGCCCTCCACCTCAGCAGCAATCGCCTGTACGAGTACTATTTCATATGGAAGCTGCGCCGCCGCCTGCGTGCGAAAGCGCGCTTGTTTCCCGGCGCCTTTGATGTATCGCGCTTGCGTGGCGTGATGACCTTACGCGATTTCGACGACAAGATCACCGCATACTACTGCGGTTTCTCGGGCGCCGATGATTATTACGCCCGTGCTGCAGCAGCCAATGTGGTGGATCGCATCACGGTTCCCACTTTCATTCTCCACGCCCGCAATGATCCGTTCATACGCATTCTGCCCGAAACCCGGCAGAAAATTCTTTCGAATCCCAACATCACATTCATCGAAAGCGCAGATGGCGGGCATTGCTCATTCTTGACCAATCCCGATGGCAACGACGGCCGCTGGGCCGAACAACAGGTACTGGAGTTTCTGCGGAGATTCTAGAGGGGGCTGCGAAAAAAAACTTCGATTCCAGAGTGCGAGACCAAACACGCAGTCCTTACCATTTTGATCCTTGAAGCCACCAGTTCCCCTGAGCGCGTCCGCTGCGCCAGGAACCTGAGACCTGCTGTTCCACCGTCCGTTTCAGCATGTCCTCGAATGTCTTCCCGCTAAAACCTGCAAGATCGGCCTGCCACGTGCCGTAGAGTGCCCGTCCCGCACCTGCGCGAGCCGTCCAAGTACCCTGGCAATGTGGGACAGTCAGCTTGGCCGACGCATTCACCCTCCGGGCAGACCATGTGCCTTCAAGAACAATGCGGTTGGAGTCGTCAAGAAGCGTCCATGAGCCGCTGGCGCCCTCAGACGCTTCGATTTCAGCCCACCACCTTCCGCGGAAAGTTCCGCTCGCGCCGGCGGTCGCGCCCCACACTCCTCGCAGTACCGGGCGCGACTCCTGCGCCAGCGCACAGGAAACAAGCAGGACGCTGAAAACCAGAACGCGACGTTTCATCGGAACAGGAATAGTACCGCGAATCCGAATCCGTAAGCGCCGGAGGGCATTTACAAGAATTTGTCATTCCGAGGGTGCTAACCATTCTTCACGGCAAGTTGAGTGCGCATGTTAAAATGGTCACACAGGTGACCACATGCGTATCAGCACAGTACGGGAATTTCGCGACAAAGCCACGGGCCTGCTTCGGTCCAAGGATCCCATTCTGGTCACCCGCCGAGGCCGGCTGGCGGGCATTTTTTTCCCTTTACAAAAGAGTTCATTGCCGGTGGAACTCAAGCATGAGCTCTTTGCCATGTTGACCACTGAGATCGCGCGGCAAATCAAACGCCGGGGAATTTCGGAAAGGGAAGTCTTGGCAGACTTCGAAAACTGGCGGAAGGGCCGTCGTGAGACTCGCCGCCGACGCTAATGTTCTTCTGGCATCTCTTCTCGGAGGTCGAGCGCGGCTCGTTATGAACAATCCTCAGATTGAAGAACTGCTCACTCCGCAAGTGACCTTTGCTGAAGTCCAGGAATACGCGCCGGTCCTGGCACGAAGAAAGCGTCTCACTGAAGACATACTGCTCCTGGCTCTTGCCAGCCTGCCCGTGACCCTCATAGAACCTGACGCCTACCAAAGGAGTCTCTCTGAAGCCAAACGTCGAATCGGTCGTCGTGATCCCGATGACGTTGATATTCTGGTCCTTGCCCTCCAGTTTCAAGTTCCAGTATGGTCGAACGATAAGGATTTCGAGGGTTCCGGAATTGAGTGGTACACAACCGAGGACTTACTCCGAAAACTTGGCATACTCGATCAGAAATAGATCGTTGTAAATCTCAAACACCAACGCCCCGCCTCGCGGCTGGGCGCTCACACTGAAAGCTGGGAGCTGACGATTATCTCTTCCTCTCGTCCCTTTCCACCACTCCATCCTTAATATGAATCACGCGATGCGCGTACTCCGCGATGTCATGCTCGTGCGTCACAAGGACAATCGTGTTTCCCTGCGCGTGCAGCCGGTCCATCAGGGCCATGATCTCGTTTCCGGTTTGCGAGTCCAAGTTGCCGGTTGGCTCATCGGCCAGAATAATCGATGGCCGATTCACCAGCGCTCGCGCAATCGCCACTCTCTGGCGTTGGCCGCCGGAAAGCTCGTTGGGCTTGTGATGCATGCGGGGTTCCATGCCCACCGAGGTCAAAGCTTCTCGCGCCCGCTGGCCCCGCTCCTCGGCCGGCATGCCCGCGTAAATCAGAGGCAGCTCGACGTTGTGCAGCGCAGTCGCTCGCGCCAGCAGATTGAAGGTCTGAAACACAAATCCAATTTCTCTATTGCGAATGCGCGCCAGTTCATCATCATCCAACTCGCTGACCAGTTGTCCGTTGAGCCAGTAATTGCCTTTGCTGGGCGAATCCAGGCAGCCGATGAGGTTCATTAAGGTTGATTTTCCGGATCCCGACGGACCCATGATCGCGACATACTCATTGCGCTGGATGCGCAGGTTCACCCCGCGCAGCGCCTGCACCTGCTGCTCCGATCCCATATCGTAGGTCTTCCACAGGTCTTCGGTACAGATCATGCACGATTCCGGCGCTGCCGACACTGCGGGTTGAGCAATGCTGATTACTTCTGCGGTTGCCATTTTCCTCTCCTGGTCTTCTCGGGCCACCAATCAGCTCCGATCCTGACCGCTCATCATTGGACGCGCTGTAACCCCAGCCGTTAGTAACCCGGCATCAGACCTCAGACCTCAGCCCAGAAATCGACTCATAACCTGAGAGCATTCGAACGCCGAAGTCTGACGTCCGACGTCCAATATCTAACTCTCATCTTCCTTCTTCGGCGCCTTGTTATCGACTTTCACGCTCGCTCCTGGACGCATCGTGCGCAGAACTTTGTAACTCCCGGTCACGATCTCGTCCCCTTCTCTCAGCCCTTTGAGGATCTCAATATCCGTGGTTCCTGTGATCCCAGCAACAATGGGCACATATTCGGCCTTGCCGTTGCGAATTACAAACACACCCTGAATTTCTTCTTTATCTTTATCTTTCTGCTTGGATGCCGCGTTCTGCGGTCCAGCGGCTTGCACAGCGCCGTTCTCGGTCTTGCTTTCCAGGTCCGCCTGCCGTCGAATCGTCAATGCCTGAATCGGAATTGTCAGCGCCTGGCTGCGAGTCGCCGTCGTGATTTTTGCCGTCGCAGAAAGTCCCGGCCGCAGATCCTCCGGCGGATCCTGCAAGGTCACCACAACTTTGAAATCCTTCGCTTCCTGACTCGCCGATGTCTGCTGCGAAGTCGAAACACCCGTCGAGCGCACAATCGCGTTATTCCCAATTTCTGTGACTACAGCCTTAAAAGTTTTCTTCGGGATCGCGTCGATGGAAACCTCTGCCGGCTGTCCCATTGTGACGTTCACGATGTCAGTTTCGTCGACCTTAACTTCAGCGGTGATCACGGACATATCGGCAATCGTCATCAGCGTACTTCCCGGCGAGTTCTGGATTCCAATGACTACGGTTTCGCCTTCGCGTACGGGCAGGTTGGTAATCATGCCATCAAACGGCGCTGCGTAGGTTGTCTTCTGGAGCACGTCCGAAGCGTGTGTCAGATTAGCGCTCATCTGCGCGATGTGACGTTCAGCAGAATCTTTTTGTGCCTTAGCCTGCGCCACTCGCGCTTGCGCCTGCGCCAGTCCCGCGTCTGCGGTCTGCCACGCCGCATGGCGGCTGTCGTACTCAGATTTGGCGATCAAAGCTTCTTTATAAAGTCCTTTCGCCCGATTCCAATCAAGTTGCTCGCGTTCGTAATCAGATTTCGCCCGGTTCAGGTCTGCCAATGCCGTATTTAGAGCGGCCTCGGCTGCAACCGCGTCTGTCCGCGCCGCTTGCAGAGACGCCCGAGTCGCGCTCACATCGGCCGACGACTGCACGTTTTCCAGTTGCGCCAGCAATTGCCCTTTCTTTACCCGGTTGCCTTCCTTCACGTATAGCTTTGTGATTTTTCCGAAAGCGTTGGCGCCGATGTTGACGTAGGTCTTAGGCTTGATTTCACCCGATGCGCTCACGATCGAAGCCAAATCCAGTCGCTGCGCCCTGGCCGTCTGGACCGTGACAATATCTTTGCGGCTCTCGTAGACGCTTATACTTACGCCGGCTGCAACTAGAACGACTACTCCACCGCCGATTGCAATTTTCTTCCAGGTGCGCATTGCTTCCTTGTCGGGTCCCGCTTACTACCCGGTCTGATGAGAGATGCAGATCCACCGAGGCATCTTTCCCATGGGTCTCTGCATCGCATCCTTCAGCTTTGGGATGACAACGTGCACGTCATCTGGTACGGGTTTGAGGGTTCAAAAGTTCCTGCGAAGGATCTTCCTGCGAGGATCCGCTCTGGCTTGCAATTATAACGTGCCGCGGAGGGCGGATCGGCAAAGCAACATTGACGCTAATCCGTTGTGGCAACCTGGATTGCGAAAGGGCAAATGCCAAGTGCTAATTGCCAGTCGCTTCTTTACAATTGGTTTCCCATGTTCCACTTAGCCTTGCCTTGTACCGGCCAAAGTCATAGAATAATCTCACCTGAGTTGTGCGTAAGGAGTTCCCCTTCCATGTCCCGGGAAAGCTTGCCTAGTCGCGTTTTCATTCTTTCGTTCCTGCTGGCGTTTGTCTTCTTCCTCGCGTCCTTTGCCTCAGCGCAGGACCCCCAATCCGACAGTTCTAGCCAGTCCGGTTCGGCCTCTCCCCAGCCGCAGGATAAGGAAACCGATCCCCTCAAACGTCCTTTGACCGAGAAGCAGAGGAAGGAAAACGAGAAGCGCTTCAAGCAGGAAGTCAGCAGCAGTTACAAAAAATGGCTTAATGAAGACGTAGCCTACATCATTACGGACGAAGAGCGCGCCGCCTTCAAGCAGCTCTCGAATGACGAGGAGCGCGATAACTTCATCGAAGCTTTCTGGCAGCGGCGTGACCCCACCCCTGACACCGTAGAAAACGAGTTCAAAGAAGAACACTACCGCCGCATCGCCTACGCCAACGAGCACTTCGCCGCCGGCATCCCCGGCTGGAAAAGCGACCGCGGCCGAATCTATATAGTCTACGGGCCGGCGGATGAGATTGAGTCGCATCCCTCGGGTGGCACATATGAGCGGCCGATGGAGGAGGGAGGAGGGTCTACTTCCACCTATCCGTTCGAAGATTGGCGGTACCGGTATATAGAGGGGATTGGGCAGGAAGTTATCATCGAATTTGTGGATGACTGCATGTGCGGCAATTACGAGATGACGATGGATCGCTCTAAGAAAGACGCGCTCCTGTACACCCCCAATGGCGGCTTGACTCTTTATGAGCAGATGGGGATGGCCAGCAAGGCTAACCGATTTACCAACGGCGGTCTGGAGCGATTGGGCTCAGGTCCGTTCAATCAAGATCTGCAGACCAAACAGTTTGACCGCTTGGAGCAGTTCTATAAGTTGCAGAAGCCTCCGGCAGTCAAATTCAAAGACTTGGAAGAAGTGGTCAGTCACAAGATCAGCGTGAACTTGATGCCGTTTGATGTGCGAGCTGATTTTGTGCGGGTCACAGGGGATACGGTGCTGGTTCCGGTCACGATCCAGATTAAGAACCGAGACGTCACGTTCGTGAACAAAGACGGCGTGCAGCGCGGAACTGTGAACATCTTTGGCCGGGTGACGACTTTGGCTGGTAGAATTGCCCAGACTTTTGAGGACACGGTTCAAGTGGATGAACCGGCCGAGCTATTGCCTAAAGTTATTGAAAATTCCAATGTGTACTGGAAGGCGCTACCCCTGCGGGCTGGAAGGTATCGCTTCGATATCGTTGTGAAGGACGTAAACGGCGACCGCAAGGGTAGCTGGAGCAAGGGTATTGTCGTTCCGGAATACAATGACGATAAGCTTTCCGCGTCTTCCCTGATAGTTGCGGATCAGATGGAGCCGGTTGCAGCGAAGAATGTGGGCACTGGAAACTTTGTCATTGGAACGATGAAAGTAAGACCGCGGGTGCCTTCCTCGGATGGCAAGCCAGTGGTCTTCAAGCGCAATCAAAAGATGAATTTCTGGATGCAGGTGTACAATCTTGGGGTTGACGACAAGACCCACAAATCTTCGGCCACAGTCGAGTACGACGTAGTGAACGCGGCAACCAACAAACCCGTCGTTCACACGGTAGAATCAACCGAACAGATGGGGAATGTAGGCGACCAGGTGACCCTGCAGAAATCGCTCTCGGCCGCCAACCTTGATCCTGGGGTGTATCGCATTCAGATTAAGGTGAATGACAAAGTATCCAAGCAGACGGTGGACCCGTCGGCGACGTTTGCCGTCGAGTAAAGCGTAAGCTTGTTCCCGCGAGGAGTGGGATTGATGCTCCGCAAGCTCGGGTTGAAGCTCGGGTTTCTGGTAATTGTGGTGGGATCGGTGATTCCGGTCTCTGCCGCTTCCAAGCCGGGTGCTATCTCAGGATATGTGCGCAACAGCGCTGGCGCGCCGCAAATGGGCGCAGCCGTGGAAGTGCTGGGATCAGCTTTCCATTCCTTTAAAGTCTTCACTGATGAAAATGGGTTCTACTCTGCAAGCGGCGTGATCCCCGGTGTTTACAGCCTAAAAGTTAGCGCTCCTTCGTTTTTGCCGGCGTTGCGGGAGCGCGTTGCCCTGCGCGCCGGCGCCAGTGTAGTGGTGAACGTCACGCTGAACACGCTGTTTGAGGCCATCCAACTCGGCCCGATGCGCGGACCTGCCGACGACGAAGATTGGAAATGGGTGCTGCGCTCAAGCGCCAATCGGCCGATTCTCCGCATGCTGCCGGACGGTACGGCGGTCACGGCGGCAAACTCTGAACAAAGCAATCGCGATCTGAAGGGGACGCTGTCGTTTGTGGCAGGTTCGCCCTCGGGCGGATTCGGAAGCACGTCCGACATGAACACCGGATTCGCGGTGGAGAAATCTATTTTCTCCTCGGGAACGATGGCGGTGCAGGGCAATGTGGGGTATGGAAGCGGCTCGCCGACGGCGGTAGTTCGCACCTCGTATACCCACAAAATGGCCAACGGCTCACAGCCGAAGCTAGCATTTACCATGCGTCGGCTGGCCGCGCCGGAAATGAACGGGCGCAGCACAGTGCTGCAGGCGCTGGCGCTTACCAGTTCGGATGATTTCACCGTCGGCGATGTGCTGGAACTGAAGTTCGGCAGCGAGCTGCAGACTATTCAGTTCATGGGCCGGGTAAACGCGTTCCGTCCGTTCGGGTCGGTTGATTTGCACCTTTCCCCGGATGCGGTTGTGGAGTATTCCTACGCAACGTCTGTGCCCGACAGCCGCCTGGACAAAGGCTTTGACACCGCGCCGGCAGATTTAAGCGAGTCCGGGCCTCGCATGAGCCTTTCCGGCTTCGCGCCGAGGCTGGAGAAAGCACACCATCACGAAGTTTCATTTTCGCGCCGCATGGGAAAAACCAACGTGCAGGTCGCGATGTTCTCGGACCGCGTGGTTGACCCGGCACTGACCGGCGTGGGCGATCTGGCCAGCGATAGCGGCGACGTTCTGCCCGACCTTTATTCGGGAACGTTTACCTATCGCGGCAAAGAACTGGATACCCGCGGCATGCGGCTGGTGCTGCAACAGAAGCTGGCATCCGATTTGACCGCCACCCTCGATTACAGCTATGGCGGCGTGCTGGATTTGGGCAAGTCCGATGTGAGCGTGGAAGACGCGCACCGCTGGCTGCGAGTGAAAGACCGTCAGAGCGTGGCGGCGAAGTTCAGCGGCACTCTGCCAGGCGCGAAAACACGCTGGATGGCGTCATATCGCTGGACTGATGGCCCGGCGCTCACGCCCGTTGACATGTTCAATGCCTCTGCAGGGCAAGCCGATCCGTTCCTCAATCTCTTCGTTCGTCAACCCATCCCGAAAAACGCCTTCCTCCCCTGCCACATGGACGCGATCGTTGACGTGCGCAATCTGCTGGCGCAAGGATACGTCCCCGTCATGGGCCAGGACGGCCGGACCGTTTACCTGGTGCAGTCGGCACGGGCGATCCGGGGCGGAGTGGCGTTCACGTTCTGAAAACCAGCTATTAGCAATTAGCGTTTAGCTCTTCGCTTGACCCGCTACGCGCTCTTTCTCTGCCACCATTTCTTCTTCGGCGCAGGGCGGGCGGGCTGAGGCGGGCGGTTGAAGACGGGCTCATCGATGAGACCGAGGAATCCAGTGGCTTCATAAGAAACGGGCTCGGAGGAATCATCCACCGTGCTCGGCTCATGCTTCCACCAGAACTTTCGCTCAATCTTCGGCGCGGAGTGCGGCTCGGCTCTCGGCTCAATGTGCGCGAGCAGGACTTTGCCGGGGATGCTGGAGGGCATCAGCAGAAGGCTGGGTTTGCCATAATTGAGTGCGGCGTCGAGGGGGTTGCCGTCGTGCAGTTCGGAGGCGCCGCGCTTGAAGCGGCTGATGATGGCGTCAGCAGTTTCCTCGTCGAATGCGATCCAGCGAACCATAGGAGTAACCCTTGGCCGGCCGCACTGGGCCTGCGATTCCGCTATTCTAGCCCAGTAATCCGGCCTTAAACCAGAGATGCTTGCGGCAGGCGGGCTGTTGCCCGGTTCCTTTGCTTCGGGCATTGGGGTACAATTTCGGCTTCCCATAAAAGTGCGTATCGGCATTGGCTCTATTTCTCCGTTCTCTTCTGCGATGAGTTGTGAGACAGACAAAAGCTGCTCCCCAGAAGCGATGCTCGGTGATCGCAACAGGGGAGACAATTGCTTTCACCGATCGCGCACCTTTCTTAGCCAAAAGTCAAAAGGAGAATTTATGAGAGTGAGGATGGTCCTCGCTTTTGTGGTGTTGGCGGCAACGTCGCTGATAGCGCAAACATTTCGTGGAACGATTCTGGGGACAGTGACCGACCCCTCGGGCGCAGTGGTAGCCGGCGCCAAAGTTACAGCCAAGAACGTGAATACCGGGCTGGAACGCACCACGCAGACCAGCGCCGATGGGAGCTATAGCATCCCCGAGCTGCCGATTGGGACGTATACGGTGACGGTGTCGCAGAGCGGGTTTCAGACATCGTCAACCACGAATGTCGCCGTCGATGTCGCTGCCGAAAGGCGCGTGGACGTAGCTCTGAAGACTGGCGAAGCCGTGACTGTAGTTGAGGTTTCGGGCGAGACGTTGCCGCAGGTCGAGACCACCACCGACACCCTCGGGACGACGTTCACTGCTGCACAGGCGAAAGACCTGCCGCTAAACGGGCGTGACTTCCAGAAGCTGATTTTCCTGACCCCAGGTGTCTCGGGTTCACCGGACCAGATCACTGATTCCCCTGGCTCATTTGGAATTTTTTCGATGAACGGCGCCCGCGGTCGCTCGAACAACTTTCTCCTTGATGGTACGGACATGAATGACGGCTATCGCAATGATCCGGCCATTAACGAGGCCGGTGTGTTCGGTACGCCAGCGACCATCCTGCCGGTGGACGCCGTTCAAGAGCTGCAGATCGTCTCCAATTTCATGCCCGAATTCGGACGAAATGCAGGAGCCACGGTCAATATTGTGACAAAGAGCGGGACTAATACTGTGCACGGCTCGGCCATTGAGTATTTTCGCAATGATGCGCTGGATGCCAGAAATTTCTTCAACCCTTCAAGCACTCCCAAGGCGCAATTCCACAACAATCAGTTTGGAGGATCGCTCGGTGGTCCCATCGTGAAGGACAAAACGTTTTTCTTTCTCAATTATGAAGGACAAAGAGAGCGGGTGGGGGTGGTGACGCTGGCGACGGTTCCCACAGGTAGTGCTGCGGATGGGTCCTTGAGCCCCAGCGACGCAACGAACCCAGTCATTCAGCAACTACTTGCGCGTCATCCGTGGCCGGCACCGAATCTCAGTAATGACCCGAACGCTAATGTTTCGGTGGTCTCGCCTTCTTACAATCGCCTGGATTCGATGATCGCCAAGATTGACCACAACATTAACGCTCGCAACTTGCTTTCCGGCAGATATTTCTTCGGCGATAGCTCGCAGTCATTCCCTCTGGCTCTAACGGCGAGCGGTGGACAGCTTCCCGGTTTCAACACGTTTACTCCGACGCGGGTTCAGCTTGTATCGCTTTCTCATGTCTGGACAGTTTCCCCGACACAGGTAAACGAATTGCGTTACGGCTGGAACCGCTTTGCGGAAGATTTCTTGCCGGAAGACCGCGCTTTCCATCCAAGTTCAATCGGCCTAAATGTCGGGTCCGGTCTTGCGGATGAAGGGTTGCCGATCACGATCGTCAGCGGCTTTGCCCAGCTTGGTGCGACCAGTGGCGACCCACGCGGCCGGGTGGACACGAACAATCAACTGATCGACAACTTCTCATGGAAATTAAACAAGCATGACCTCAAGTTTGGTTTCGAGTATCGCCGTACCACGATTAAGCAGTATTTTGATAAATATTTTCGCGGGAAGCTGACTTTCAGCGACACGTTCGATCCCGTTACGGGCAACCTGATCGCAACAGCTCTTCAAAATTTCCTTTCAGGAACCCTGGACGACAGTTTCGGCTCAAGCTTCCAATATTCGGGTAACACGAGGCGCCACACCGCAGAGAATAATTATGGCTTCTACCTCCAAGATAGTTATCGGGTAACATCTCGGCTTACCTTGAACTATGGACTGCGCTGGGATTATTTCGGTGTGGTTTCGGAGAAGAACAACCTCTTCAGTAACGCAACCACGGCGGACCCGGCCACGAACACGTTTGTGTTAACCCAAGTGGGTCAGCCCGGACTCAGCCGGTTATACGAGCCGGATTACAAGAATTTTTCTCCGCGCGCGAGCATCGCGTGGGATGTAACCGGCCAAGGCAAGACAGTAATACGCGCCGGAGCTGGCATCTTCTATGATGCGTTCTCGCAAGACACCTTCCTGGGACATCTGCCATATCCGCCTTTCTACGATCCTGGTCCCGCTTACAACCCGATTGGGCCAGCCCAGATCATTCCAGCGGCGAATACAACGGGAAGCATTATTTCAGGACAGCCGGTCTTCGATACGTCGGGCTGTAGCACCGTGGAATGCGATATTTTCACCGTTGATCGCCACATCCGCACACCTTACATGGAAAATTACAACTTGAACTTGCAACACCAGCTTGCGAGTAAGGTGACGTTGCAGGTCGGGTACGTGGGGTCGCAAGGGCATCGTCTATTCCAGTTCACAGATATCAGTCAACCGAGCCAGGCGACGATTACGGCATCCGATCTGGCTAATGGAGTTAGCAGTTACGGCGTTCCTCGAGTGTTCGATTTCCCGTATGGTTCGTTCTACATCATGAGGGAGCAGTCGACTGCCAAATCGAATTACAACGCCTTGCAAACTAGCTTGCGCGTGAACGGGTGGCGCGGGATTACGTCGATTGTGAATTATACGTGGTCGCATTCACAGGACACTGCCAGCGATCTTGAAGATTTTGAGCCGAATGCGGCACAGCCTTATGACAGCACGCGTCCCCAACTGGAATACGGAAATTCAAATTTTGATGTGCGCAACCGGTTCACGTGGATCTTTGGTTATGAACTCCCGAAGCAGGGGGCTGGTCGGCTGAGGAACGGATGGGGCTTTACTAGCAGCCTCACGCTCCAGAGCGGGCAGCCATTCCAGATGAACTACAACTTTGAAGATGACTTCAGCGGAGCGGGAGAGGGCATCGACCGACCCGATGTGGTTGGGCCGATTGTGTATCACAAGCGAGACCCGTTCAATTACGTCCAGCTCAGCTCATTTGCGATTCCTTGTACAGTTACTGCCGCCACCGGCAGTGCATCGGATTGCATCGCTGGCACGCGCCACTTCGGCAACGAACGGCGCAACTCGCTCATCGGGCCCGACTTCCGGCAGTGGGACTTTGCGGTCTATAAGACCACGGCGATTACGGAGCGGCTGAATATGCAGCTTCGGGCGGAGTTCTTCAACATTCTGAATCACCCGAACTTTGCCAGCCCGTTCTTGCCACTGTTCATAGCGGATCCCGGTGTGAACGGATTTGCCGCCAGTGGAAGCCGAGAAGTTGGAGTGGGAGGTTTTGGTATAGGCGCCACTGGCGACGTCGGCATTGGCAATCCTTTCCTTGGCGGGGGCGGGCCGCGCGGGATTCAATTAGCGGCCAAGTTCACGTTCTAGCCCACACTACGGGATTTCTCTCAGCTCCTCTTGCCGATGGCAAGAGGAGCTTTTGTTTGCAACGATAATTGTCGAACTGATCGAGGTTTCTTACTATTCGGTGACGCAATGGATTTCCGCGACTTCACGTCGCGATTAGGCCCATCGCCTTCAGGTTTTCGAGCTGTGTAGAACGCTCCCATCCAGAATGTGGTACTCTCCCTCCTCCATGGCAGAACCTAAGTCTGAACGCCGGACGCAGAAGCGCCTAAGTCTTGCCCTGCCAGTCACGATCAAGTCTGAGCAGGGTACGATTGAAGCCAGCGGCTGCACGCGCGACTTGAGCAGTAGTGGGATTTTCTTGTACAGCGACGCGCATTTCAGCGAAGGAAGCGCGCTGGAGATGGTTCTGATTTTGCCGAAGGAGATGACTGGCGGTGAGAAGAGATGGGTGTGTTGCCGAGCATCCGTTGTGCGTGTGGAGGCTAGCGGCGAGCAGCGCTGCGGAGTAGCGGCGCGTATCCTAAGCATGGAGATACTCCCAGAAATTAGCGGCTAAATGGAAGATGTGGCTGAACTTTCTCAAATTGACCGTCAAGGAGAGGGGAGTCGGGCACTATCGGTGTCTTGATAATATTTTCTTAATGCGATGCATCGAATTTGGTGCAATAATGCTGGCCCTTGAATTGCTCCCGTTAACAAATTAAGAAACTTCCAATCTGCGGGTGCTTCGAATATGTGGATGCAAAAGCTGTCTGACGGTGTGCTGCGCGTGCTGACACCGTTGGGACCGCGCTACATCAGGCCGACATTTCTTCAGCGAATCTACATTCTATGGATTTTCCGCCATTTTCACGTGCTGCCTTTGCAGGTGCTGAGTGGGCGGCAGCGCGCCTTGATCGAGTCGCTTTGCGCGCAGCAGCGTTTTGTCTCTCTCTCGCCGACCGACGAATTTGAGTACGCGCCGATTCTGGGCACCGTGGAACGCCGCCCGCCGGTGGAAGTAGAAAACCTGCCGCCGCGAAAATCGAGCGCTGGAGTTGCCGAAACCGTCTCTCCACTGGTCGCGGATGTTCGGCAGGGGTCTTAAGGCAGAGCGCCGATTTTTGCACATCGTGACCTCAAGCTTCGACTCCATCGCGGCACACGTAGGGGCGGGTGCCCTCACCCCCCACCTCAAATCCACCCAAATTTTCCTAAGCGACAGAACGGACGGGTCCACAGGGACGCCCGACGCCTAATATCTGATGCCCGAAGCCCGAAGCGTCCGCTAACGAACAATCCTGCAAAAAATTTCTCTGCTGCCCCTCTAAACTGAGTTTCTGGATTAATATATCTGCAACATTCTTTACCGTTCCCGCCAGTAAGAGCCGCGTGTCCTGGGTTCAAGGATGTTTTTCCGCACTAGACTCAAACCTTTCACAGGGTTCATTGAGGAGGTTGCAGTGTACAGGTTTGTTGTTTTGTTTGCCGTTGCTTGCATCTGCCTGGTTCTGGCTGGATCCGCGGGTGCGCAGACGTTCTCCTGTCCGACCGGCACGGAGGACATGCTGAATTATTTTGTGATGAAATATCCCGATCGCGCGGACTACTACATGGGCCCGGGGAATGCGAATCCAATCTATTCGGCGATTTTCCCCGACAATGGACTGAGCTTTGCGACAACTGGATATTTTGTCTGGACCAAAGGCGCGAATGGATATCCGTGGGATGTGAAGACATTCGATCAGAATTTCGTGTACGACCGCAGCACGGAACTCACATGGACCGATCCGCAGACGTTTAAGCGATTCAACGTGGATATTCCCATGTCGCCGCGCTGCGTTGCCAAGGGCGCAGCGAGTCCGGCGATCCAAATTCCGGCCGCGAACTCAAGCTACAGTTTTTATTCTGCATGCACGGCATACAAAACGGCCGGTTTGAAGAATGTGCTGAACCAGATTTCCGCGCCAGCGCAAGTGAAGGCGGGCGGTAATATTGGCAAGGTCAAGACTCGACTGTTCACGTACCAATATAACTGCGACACGAATTACGGGAACTGCAGTGATAAAGAAGTGTTCAGCCTTGGCTTGGGAGTCGGGCTATACGACTGGAAGCACTACGTCAACCAGAATGCCCAGTGGGTGTTTGTGCAGGAATCGGCGATCAACAACAAGGATGTCGGACAGACGACGCCCTATTTCCCCTGCCCGAACACTTATCAATGATTGCAGCCATTGTCGACGGCATTTGGGCGAACCGGTTCATGTTAGACTCAATATGGAAGCCACCGCAGTCATCCCACCGTAATGGGCGCGTAGCTCAACTGGCAGAGCAACTGACTCTTAATCAGTAGGTTGAAGGTTCGATTCCTTCCGCGCTCACCATTCCTTTCAATCACTTACCGCAACTACCACTGCATCATTTTCGAGACTTTGACCAAGATTTTGACCAAAGATCTCTTCCGTCCCGTCTAACGTCTTCATCGCGCTCGTTCGGTTCTCCATGTTGCGGAGATTAATTGCTTCCCGAATCTGCTTCAGACCTTGATGCTGATAGATCATCGTGGTCTGCACATTGGCGTGTCCCATCGTGTCCATTACCGCGGCCACGTTCCCTGTTCTGGCTAAGGCATCCGTGGCATACGTGTGGCGGGCGCAGTAGAGCACCAGTGCTTCTGGCAATCCAGCTTCGTGTCGGGCGTACACCAACTGATGTTCGACCGTGCTCAAGCTGAAGTGTCCGGTACGTGAGTCCTTCTTTGGCGACGGAAAAACCCAGCCCTGGTTTGCGTCGGTCCGTCGCTGTCCCAAGATGCTCAGCACGCGTTCACTGATCGGCACCACGCGACGAGCCCGCTCTGTTTTGCCGGAGGGGTTCGACGCTGTTTTTTGCAACCAGTCGATGTGCTCCCAGCGCATCTTCAGCACCTCGTCCGGCCGCAAACCGGTGTCCTGCATGATGACGAGCACGTCCCGCAACGGCTGCCGAGCGAACGAAAGTAGTTGCTGCTCACGCTCGCTGCCGATCAAAAGCGTACGCCGCTTTTCCTTCTGCAGCCGGATTTTCGGAGCAATGCCCGAAAGACCCCAGGTGTGCGCTTTGCCCAGCATTCGTCGAAGCGTACGCCGGGCATTGTTAACGCTCGCAGCCGATCCGGAAAGCCGAAGAGCCGCAATTTGCTCTTCACCGCGTTTCCCATGGGTCAGTCTCCTGTGAAATCCCGTTCATTTGTGCTTTGGAAAAGTCTTTCCGAACATGGGCGCGCCACTTTTCGATTGCTCTGCAAGATGTCGGCCCCCCAGACTCTTTAGCGACGATCGTGCTTGCGCGCAAGCGCTTTACCCAACATCTTGGCTGTCATCGTCCGACTGCGATGATGGCTGGTTCGGCGGCATATCTTCTACCAGAACAGCAACGTTACGAATGCGACTGCGAAATTCCTGTGGGAGCGAGTCGAGCGCGTCCTCGACTACCTTGACGAAATGTTCACGTTTCATCCTTCACCCACTGAAATAAATAAGGGCAGGCTCACTCTGAGTAGCCGTCGTCTTTGTTCGTCATCTTCTTTGCCGTCGCCTTCGTCTTCCTCTTCGTCTTCCTCGCCTGGCCGTTGTCGAATGAGGACATCGGCAGTTACCGACCAGAAGGGTCTGAGTCGGGGCATTCTGGATGTATTCTGCCCATGTCCAATGGTACGCCTCGTAGCCTTTGGCAACCTAGCGACAATGGGCGGCCCACTGGCGGCCCACTGAGAGACAGCAAAATGTTATGCCGATTCTGAAAACTGGCGTGCTCTATTTCGAGCTCGTATTCGTAGCGGGCTTCGTGCTTGGAACCATTCGCACACTGTGGATTGTCCCGTGACTCGGGACAAGAATGCCGGAGAAGGCATGAAACGTTTTGCTGGCGAACGCGAAGTCGAAGGAGAAGAACAACAGAAATGAAAAGGGCCGTGACATTGGTTGTGCTCTAGCCGCCAACTCTTGCGAGGGAGCCAGCAGCGTGGAAGCACGCACCATCACAGCCCTCTGATGCGATCACTGCTTTCGCAGTCCCAAACCCCAACTGGTCCTCGCAGAGCCAGTCGGATTTTTCGGGTCTGGTTGCCCGGCAGGTTGCCCTACCGAGCGGATCACTCAATCTACTTTGGACTGGCTAATTTTATTTGAACCAATCCTTTCGATCGTCGACGCTGCGCACCGTAAACGGTCTATCGCTTGTTGTCAATGCCGCTTTTCGGTGCAATGTCCAACTTGACCAGTGTGCACAGTTAGAGTTGCAATTCATTGAATGGTTGATACTTGCTGAATGTGAAGAACACATTGTAATGGTTTTCCACAAAAGTTCCACAGCGGAGGGAAAACCCCCGGCCCGGCATTTGCCAAAGAACCAGATAAATATCTTGACCTCAGAAGCATTCTGCGGCATGTTTGTTCAAACAGGAGCGAATGTTAAATCTCGTAGCCTTCGTGGACGGCGGCTCTCTGGGAAATCCGGGGCCTTCTGGCATTGGGGTGGTGATCGAAGGGTCTGAGACAGGCACAATCAGAATTGCCAAATGGATCGGCCACCAAGATAACAATGTGGCTGAATACGTGGCGCTGCTAGAAGCCCTGCAGTGTGCTCTGTCGCTTAGAGCCAAGGCGCTACACGTCTACTCCGACTCCGAAGTGATGGTCAGGCAGATGAGGGGTGAGTACAACTGCCGCTGTCCGCGCCTCTATTCTCTGAATTGGATCTGCCGCAAGTTGGCCCACTCCTTCAATTTCTCCATCTCCCACGTCCGCCGTGAGCACAACTCCGAGGCCAACGATCTGGCCAACTCCGTCGTCCGCAAGCGGCTTTCATAAGCGCCAGCGTTGCTAAACTCTCCGTTTCTTAGGCCAGAGCCTTACTCAACGAGGCGTCTCCCGCGCAAGGCCTAGGTCCGACTTGGGTCTCGACAGTCTTTATGCGTTTCTACAGCGCACGTTCGGTCTTTTTCGGGGAATCAAGGAGTGCGTGCTGGGGTGGTCGGCGGCGCGCCACAGCACGTATGGGCTGAATATCTATCTGCAGGCAATGGATCATACGACGCAACGTATTACGGTGCATGCCGAGATCTTGGGCAGCTCTAACCTGATTACCCTTTTGCCCTTGTAAGACTGTAAGAATGAAACCCTTTTCAAACTCACGCACGGCTTCAGAGTACCCTATGCCAGTCTTGTACATATGCAGTACGAGATTTTCGAGCTGAACTTTCACGACGGAATTCTCCTTCGCTTGCACTCCTCAATTACGGGCCCCCGGAGCGGAGATTTCGTCGGGAGATGCGCCATCTTCGCGACTCAAGGCCACCATTAGTTCTTGCTAGCACACGCTTCTCTAGACCATCCTGGCTCAGTCGTCAATGGGATTCTCACCGTGCTATGTGGTTTATCGTCAGCGGCCTGCAGATTGTCGAAACGCGTGTGCCAGAAAACTGTGCAGTCGAGCTTCGGCGTGCTCTAAGGGCACAGCAGTCCTAGAGTTGCAACTTGGCCGGCTGGATCTTGCGCGCCCGCTGCGCTGTGGAAATCTCGAAACAGCATAGAAACGATAACAATCGACGAGATAGCACTCACGTGCCAGAGCGGGCACTCACGTGCCATTTCAAGAACCCAGCCGATGTCCTAATCTGGTGTTGAACGCACTCGGGGGAGGGGCGTTCAAAGTTCAAGCGCCTCCAGTTAAATGCGAGGCGCTTTACTTTTTCTTAAGCATTCGCTTCTTCCAACTTCGTACAAGCCAACACGCAAAAATGCCAGCCAAGTACCGCACGGCGGCTCTTTCGAGCCATTCACATTGTTCCAGATAAGCCGTTATGGTTGGTGGTACAGACATTCGGGAGGGGACATAGCAGATCATCTCAAATCTTCGTTTGCCATTATTCGCTTCAACTCCCGTACGTACGAGTCTGGCGGCGTTATGGCCGTCCTGAAAGCCCGCACTGCGGCAGAAAATCTTATGAGGGACTACGAATTCGGCCAGAGCGAAGAAGATCGATACAACGGCTGGCGCTATTTCCTAGAAGAAACCGATCTGGCTCCTGGCATGAACGCTGATGAGGCAACCAAGCTTCGGCAAGTTCGGCTTGAGCGTCGAGAATCAGGTGCGTTGACAACACCTCAGTAGGTTAGACTTTTTCAGTGGGCAATCGTAGAACACCATGATTCAGCGACGCTGTTTCCCGTCGCCGCTCATTCAAGAGAAGCCCATAAAAAGAAAAAAAACCACATCAATGCGGTCTTGTACTGACATCGCCATTGCGCTGCTACCGAGTCGTGCGTGGCTGAAGAAGCTTGCGTTTCTTCACCAACCCGATGATCGGTTTTCCGCACCGGGTGCAAAACGAGTAGGTAGGCCAGCAAAGTCCAGCGACCACTTCGTTGTTCCCTTTCTTCACCTCCTTTCTGCAGTTGTCGCATTTATGCGA
>Ga0137372_10002137_pt1 | contig 19089 bp, 22 predicted proteins | sample SagtaG_6_FD_104911 | JGI IMG/M metagenome (GOLD analysis project Ga0137372, IMG submission 104911) | Vadose zone soil microbial communities from Sagehorn Ranch, Mendocino, California, USA - Sage1_R_60_16 metaG | ecosystem: Environmental > Terrestrial > Soil > Vadose zone | place: USA...
AGTCGCATTTGTTCTCCGCGGCACCGGCGTTAGGCGAACACTCGCTTCACAGGACTACAGGATTTTTCAGGATTGACCATGATTTACGGTGCGGTGATGCCACTGTAATAAACTGCACCGCAGGAAGGGCCGGTGATGGCTTTTCCAGGGGCGCTAACCAATACTTCTGAACCATTAGTAGCTACTGAAGTTGCGAAATGTTCTTCGATCAATCCATCGCCGGCGACGAGCTTGGTCTGTTGCGACCAATTCAACTTGTCGTCGGCTGTGAATACGTAAGCGGCGCCGCGTTGTCCATCGGCCCCGCTGTTTCCAGCGATGATCGTTGAACCATGAATCGCAACTGAAACCCCAAAGAAATCCCACTCTGCCAGTTCTTCTTTGACGAACAGTTTTTGTTGCTGTGCCCACTCACCACGGCTCCGGACGAAGACGTACACCGAACCCTGGGTGCTTGAACCGTGCTCTTCGTAATAGGCGCCAATCACGGCTATGTTTCCATCGATCGCCAGGTATCGACCAAATTCGTAGCCTCCTTTCCAAGTAGACGAGGTGAGTTTCTTTGTCCCGCTCCACACGGTCCCTACCCTCTCATACACATAGACAGCGCCAATTCCCGCGCCATGGTTCGGCGCAATGTATTCGCTTCCCACCAAAACAGTGTCACCACTGATGGCGACCGAGCCGCCATACATTTGATCGCGAATCTGATCACTTGCCCTGAACTTCTGCTGGAACGACCAAACTCCATTCTGATCTCGCGTGAACACCGACGCAGATCCCGGAAGAAAGTTATCATCACCGTCCCCACCCGCTGTCACAACGATTGAATCGCCACTGATTGCGACCGCACCGCCAAACCCGTCACCAAAACTCGGCTCGGGAAGTAGCAGTTTCTGCTGAAGCACCCAGTTGGACCCATCCCTCACAAAAACATAGGCTGCTCCTGCGAAACGAAGACTCGGATCCCCTTCTCCGGGCGCGCCCACGACAATCGTATCGCCGTCGATCGAAACAGAGGCACCAAAAACCTGATCGTTTGCAGGCGTTGTCGGAAGTAGTTTTTGTTGTTGGACCCAGCCGGCCCCATCTTTTACAAACACGTAAGCCGAACCAGACCAAGGTGCGTCGTGCGAATCGTCAGCGTCTCCGATTACAACGGTGTCACCACTCATTGACATGCGCACACCGAAGGCGTCGCCTAGCGCATTGTCGCTCGACGTGAACCAAGAAGTAGTTGAAGTAGTGTCTGTTCCCGCAGGACTCTGGAAGGCAGGCAGGAGCGATAACACAACCGAGATAAGCACTGCGGTAAACGGACGAAGAGCGATCATAAGTATCTCCTTACGAAAATGTAGGCTTGACGGTTGAAGATCAAGAGAGCTATGGGACAGTTAAGAGACTATCATCCGCAGTGACCCGACGGCAATAAAAAAAGTCAGCCGCGAGAAAACACAAAAACTCAGTCAAGACATGATGGATGCGAAGCGATTTGAGATTGTGTTGCGCAGGGAAAGTAAAACAGTCTTCATCGAAAGCGGCCGGCAAGCCGCTCCCGTAGTTCCAATAGCTGTCGGCTATGTGCATGGTATGCTGAAGCGGACGAGGAGCGTGGGTAGTGCTCCCATGGTCTCTGATTTGATGTGCCTAAGTTGTTGATTCCATTCAGAGGTTGTCGAGGCGAGTTCAAGAATCTAATACGCAGTTTTTATGAATCTCGGCAAATCAAAAACGGTCTACATTCTGCGATTCTTGTAAACGATTGCAGGAGAATGAGTTTTGGTAGCGGGGGGGAGACTCGAACTCCCGACCTTGGGGTTATGAATCCCACGCTCTAACCATCTGAGCTACCCCGCCGTGCTTTAATTATCAACCATTTACGGCCATCGGGAAAGTGGCCGAAACGTCACTTGTGACGCATTTGTGACGCTGATTTTTCAACATCACCGCTTCGCCCGCGCCAACCGGCAGATTGCGAACGTAGCGTTGACTCGTCGTGATGCTGGCATGGCCCATAAGCTTTGCTATGTCGTAGGCGTTATAACCCGCCTCACCTAACCTCGTGCCATACGTCGCGCGGCGATCGTGCCATACAAGCCCCTCGATCTTCGCATCGGCGCAGACACTAGCAAACGCTCTCTTAACGTCCGTGTACGTCTCGCCCGTCGCCGGACTTACCCACACATGATCATCGAGCCGCTTGCCCTTACAGAGATCGAGAAGGATTTGCCTAACTTCCGAATTCATCTCGACCGTGCGAGGTTTACCGCTTTTCGTCTTGTCGAATACGATCAGGTCGCGGAAAAAATCGACCTGTCGCACCTTGAGACTTAGTTGCTCGCTCTTGCGTGCGCCGGTGCCAAGCGCAAAGCGGATCATATCCGCCAGGTGCTTACGCTTTCCGGTGCATTGAGCCAGCAACACGGGTTCCTCATCCGGTAGCAAATATCTGTGCCGCTGATTCTGCAACTTGAATTTGCTAACTCGACTGCAAGGGTTGGACTCTGCGTGACCTAAGAAGATCGCCAAGCTGAATATGCGCGACAGTAACTCTAACTCACGATTCACGGACGCCGGACTGCGTTGTGTTTCATACTTCGTGAGAGAGTTTCGCCGCTGCGACTTGAAGCGCTCAACCACATCGGCTGTAATCTCGCCTAGTGTCTTGCCCTTGAAGGCTTTGAGTAGCGGTCGCACTCTGAATTGATCATGTCTCCATGATCGCTTGTTGATCTTGGCCCATGCTAAGAACGTGCCCTCACCAAATTGATCGGCATCGGGATCGCCGACAAACTCAGAGAACGGCATCGTCCCAAACTGCTTGCCGTATTTGCCCTCAAACATGTCGCGTTTTAGCTTGACCTCAGCCTGCTCCGCTTCATATTTGGTGCGTGCTTCGGGAATTGGTTGGCGGACTCGCTTCCGTTTGATTTGAAAATCGCACCACCATATCCCGGCCTTGCCTCGTTTTTTAACTGACAAAGATCATCACCTCCGTTCGGCGGTTGCAGCCACAGAGGTTGCATGATGGTACATGAGTGAGCGCGTGCATCGCAATGGTCACTTTGTAAGTTGCAGACTCGCAGTTATGGCGCGATAATTTATCCATTATGTCATTTGCACAAAGAGCAATCGCCGAAGATGAACAGAAGCGGGAAGCCGCGATCCGCGTCGCGCTTATGGCCGGGGAATTGAAGCAGTGCGACCTAATCTGCCGACAAATTTTTGAGCAACATTCTGAGGACACCCTTGAAAGCGCTTACAAAATCGGCAACTCGCTCATCAGCAAGAGTGATCCTGCCGTTGAGCCATTCAAAGACACAGTAGCGGATCGCAATGAACTAAGTGCCATACTCGAAAACCTTTGGACTGACTTTCGGAACAAGTGCAAGTGCCAAAGTGTGAAGGACGACGAAGATTAGATCGATTTGGCTATCGCTCTCCTTTAGCCTTTGTCCACTCAATGATCTCATCGAGATCGAACCGCAGCCGATTGCCGACTTTCCGATAAGGGATGCGGCCCTGCGACTTCATTACGTAAAGCGTATTAACCTCGACTTGAAGGAACGCCGCGCACTGTTCGGGCGTCATCAACTGACTTGACGCTATTCGATCTGTGATCTGTGTTTGTTCGGTTAAGCTTCGTCCAATTCTCATCCCCTTTCCATCCCGCTGCTTTTGCTTATTTCCAGTATTGGCGCGAAGGCCCAAGCTATTCTTTCAACTTAGCCTTGAGCGATTCGGTTCTTGATCAGAAACGTGAACCTAGAATAATGAGCAACCTTGATTGGCCCATGTCGAATTTCCCATGTTGTGCTAAATTCACTCTGACAATGTATTTAGTCACAGCACATACAGTACAAGGTATATTTTTATTGATGATTGATTTCTTAAGAGAAGAATAGACACATGTACTGATGTGCTGTTTAAGTTGTCCTGACTCCAAAAACGCCACCAAGAGGTTTAAGGCGAATTCCCAACCAGTAACGTTTGCCGTTGATCGGTTTCTGTTCAAACCCTTTTGATCTCATGGCGTCCGTCAGATAAGACCGGGCGACCTCGCGCTCGCGGTTGTCTTGGCAATATGTTTGAAATCTAAGAAAGAATTCGCCGATTTCGGTGCGGTAAGTTTTAGATGGCATTCCGTTCTCCATCGCTGGCCCAATCTCGCATTCTTCGCTCACGAATTGTTCAGTCATGTCTTCTTCGCGCCGATAGTCCTCAATCAACGCTTTGACTCTTTCGGGTATGAACAGACCATCTCGCTCATACCATTTCTTTGCGCCGGGCGCGATGCGGTTGAATATACCGGGCAGTTCCTTCTTCAGTTCCTGATGTATGCCTCTGAACCTCTTTTCGACAACGTGCGTGAATTCGATCAGAATGAGACGCCGCCAGCTTGCTTTGCTCGGACTAGGGATGCGCGGCTTGTGGTTGCCAGCCATCCATATCTTTGCGCGGTTAATGAACTCAAAATTAGCTCCATATAACTGACGCGCCTTCTGATTGTCTTCGCCGGTCATAGTCTTGACCAAACTCTCATTCAACTCTTCTCCTTGGTTCGTCTCAATCGCATGGGCCATGCGAGCGCCGCGCAGGTCCGCAATCGCCGGTGTAGGTCCGTGTGCCGACGAGTTGCGTTGCTTCATTAGGGCTGCGACTGGCAGAGCTTCGGCATATCCAGTCATCGGTTGACCGCTTCGTCCGGCCATGAGTTGACGCAAGGTTTGAACGAAGGTGCTCTTACCACTATGCGGCGGACCATAACAAAAGAAGAAGCACTGTTCGCCTGTCTCGCCGGTCAAGGTGTAACCGCCAGCGTCAAGCAGAAGCGTCACAAGCTCTTGGTCGCGGTGTTGACTTTCAAGCATGATTCGGTCAAAGAGCGGGCATGTGGCCTGCGGATCATAGGTCACATATATTCGCCGCGTTAGTTTGTCATCGGCCTGATGCTCGCGCAGCACGCCCTCACGCAAATCGAACGTGCCATTGTTCATCGTTATGAGATGGTTCGATTCGTCCGAGTCCCATTCACCTAGCGATGCGTAGAAGTCGTGTGCCCGTAGTTTGACAGCGGCGACCGTTGCGGCCAGGGCTTGATGCGTCTTCTTAGCCCATTCAAAGATTAATTGTGCGCCGGGCGGATCGCTTACAACACGACGTGCCGCCTCGTTTGGCAATAGCTCAGTAGCGAGCTTGACGGCATAAGGCACGATCTCACGCTGGGCATTCTTGTCCTTTTCCATCACCCAGCGAGTGCCTTTCCAAAACAGCCACGTCTCGGTAGCCGGATCGTACCGCATGAGGTCCCCGAAGTGATCGAGAATACGCATGGCGTTCCCATCGTGATTTAGTGGGTAGAGCTTATTTGTTGTCATAACTTAGTCCTTGGTCGATCACACGATCTCGCTCAAATTCGTCTAGCGAAGGCTTAATCTTTTGTGCGTTGTATTCGAAGGCAGTCTCGCGTATGACATCGTGCGATACGCCACGCGCCCGCAATGAACAGACCAGCCGAAAGAGCGCCATGTTGCGACCGCCCTCATGGACCTCTGTGCTAGGATCGACCGGCTCTTTAATTCCGGCCATCATCGCGTCGTTAATCTTTCGAACGTCTTCGCCGAAAATCCGTTGGTAGTCGTCTATTCCGGCAATCGGCTCAAAAGTATTGTCGTAGCTCACGCTTTGCAGCCGCATATTAGTAAATGTGCCGCCATTGATGGGCGACCAGATCAGATAGTCGAAGAACGGCAACCGCATCAACCGAGCGGGATTCCCGATAGCCGGATCGCTCTTGAATCGTGCGATTAGCTCGTGCTGCAAATGTCGCCACGCGCCAGCCGTCAGATCATTCGGGGCAAGTAACCAAAACGCGTGGGTGGACTTGAGTGTGTCGCACCGGATGTTGGGATGGAACTTGTCAAGTATCCTATGCTGTTTCGGAACAGAGATCGTATCGCGCTCAACGAAGAGGGCATTGAACCGCGTGATCTCATTGTCGTTGTGACCGCCGGTGTTCGGGCGAAAGTACATCCCGCGACTCTTGTTGATCGCGCGCAGTCGCAGCATGGTGCGTTCGTCGCGAAGTTCCCGCCGACTCGACACCATCATCTCAGGATACCCAGGGCTGTCTTTAGGCGGCAGCGCGCAGAGATGAATCGGTTCGTCTTGGTCAGGAAAGAAGTGACTCAGGAAATAGTCAAGCGATTGATTCATTCATCTAGATGCCGATCACAAGCTCTGGCAAGGGATCGTTGGGATCGGTGTCCTGATAATGTGCCTTCGGACGAGATGGGTGCTCATACTCTATATAAGCGAAGCTCGCAGCATCGACTAGATAGACCGTATTACCGGTCGCGATGTAAGCCTCGATACTCTTAATGACGTTATCGAGCGCTTCTTCCTTGTGCGGATAGTTCTCTTTCAATTCACCATGCTTAGATATGCGTGACATCAATCGCTCGCGCATCTTGAAACTGAACCTACCGAACGGGCCGCGACTACCCCGGTTTCGGTCATCGGCAGGAGCGTTGACTATAGGATTACCTCGATGTCTTGTCATTCCTTAACTCCACAGTGGTTTCTGAGTCGCTCCAAAAAAAAGTCTCGTTGAGCACAGTTATGCCCAATCGAGACGAAGTTACATCTTTGCCGAACCGCTGCCTACCTGCTATTTGAAAATAATTCGCTACCCTCAGTTTGCGAAAAAATTGCGGGGAGTTCGCTTGCGCTTTAGGTACTTCTGCGCATGAAACTGATATGGCAAATGCTCATTCGTGCTGAAAATTATGCTTAATGCCTCTCGGCTTTTTCCTCCGGTCGGCTTGTCATCCCATTCACGAAGCATCGTCAGATCGCTCTCAATTTTCTTTTCATCGATGGTAGCGATCTTTCGGCGGCGCATTCTCTGCAAGAAGATGCGAACAGCAAGCGATTTTAGAGTTGCGCCTTTCTTCAAATGCTTCGCCGCGATCTCATACAGTTTCGGATTCCGACTTGAGGCGCTCTCAACTAGTTGTATCGGCCCGCTTAGAATGGTCTTAGAGCTTGCGTTTGCTGGCTTGGATAGATAGGAAAGCTCGCACATTAGATGACGAACATCTAATGCCCTCTCAATAGGCTCAGATATCGCGTGGGCTTTAGGATAGAGAATTCTGTGTATCTCAAAAAGTCTGCCTTCTGCCTTTTTGTCCCCTCGCGTTTTACGAATAAAGAGAAGCCGCAACATATGCTGCATTGACTTCAGCATCGGGTTGTCGTCGAGTGGGTGGTGTTTGCTTTGTGTGATGGTTTCTACGATCCGTTTGGAGTTAAGCAAAATTCGGACACCCGAAGCCTCACATGCAATCAGTGGAAACGGTAAATCGTCTCTTTCCATGTTAACGTCTTCTCACTAATTGTCTTCCATGCTTTGGGACCCTGGGCAATCTCGCAGGCAACCGTTAATCAGCACATCGACCAGATACGCCCGCAACCGTTTAGACCAACAAAAAAAACCGGACGAGCCGGTTTATCTTCTGGTCCTAATTCAGTTTCCGTTTTTAACGATTTCGAGGAGTCATTTGATGTCTATCTTCAATCTGACCTCGAAGTTTATCCGTCTTTGTCTCTTTATTTTGGGTTTCCTATCAGCGAGCGGCTTGGTCCTGATGCGGTGTCCCCATTGTTTAATTTTTTCGACAATCTTGATTACATGTAAAAGAATAATAAGGAGTAAGTTAGCGTCGTGCATGCTCTAACCACCAACTTAGAAACGAGCGGTGTGCATACTCTAACGACCGACTTAGAAACGAGCGGTTTCCATACTCTAACGACCGACTTAGAAACGAATAAAATATTATTTTGTAGGTAATGTTGTAGATCACATTCTTTATTCTCCTTCATGGTCATCGTTTCGTACCCTTCAGGGGCTCTTGGCCCGGCCAAGCTCGGATTGCCGCATCCGAGGCATCTACTAAGATGCATCAATTCGGTCTAAATAGCAAAAAACACTAACTACAATGAGTAGCGGATGACAGAATCATCAAGTGCGGTGAAATAAAAGTCAGGCCTTGTTAAAGTGTTACTTTTGGTTACACGCGTTGGATAGCTGCGGTCGCGCGACACCCGCACGGCACGATCCGGGGAAGGACCCACCCAACACATAAGGAGTCACAGCAAGTCACCCGAGAAGAGCAAATACGTTGCACACCGTGAAGAGTTCTTAGGACCGCATAAAAACCGACTCTTTGACGAAAGATTCTATTGACATCTAAGGTTATATAACTTATGATAATTACACTTAGCGAAAGCTATTTTGATCTTTGAGCACTGCCGTTAAATAACGAAGCCCGCGAGAGCGACTAACTCTCAACGAGCTTCTAACCACAACTCGATTCCAACGACAAAGGAGAAATCGAATCATGGCTACACCGAACTTTACCATCCTGTTGCAGGATGCCGTCAACAAGCCTGGATCGATCATGCAGGCTTACTCAGCGTTTCACAACTATTCCCTGGGAAACCAGCTTCTTGCGCTCTTTGAATGTCACGCGCGCGGAATTGAACCCGGACCGATCAATACCTTTCCGGCATGGAAAGACTTAGGCAGACACGTCAAGCAGGGTGAAAGAGCGATCACACTCTGTATGCCGGTCACAGTTAAAAGAAAAGAGACCGACGATAACGGAGAAGAACGCGACGCGACGTTTACGACGTTCGTCTATAAGCCTCGTTGGTTTGTGCTTGCGCAGACAGAAGGCCAAGATATCGAAGTGCCAACTATTCCCGCTTGGGATTCCGACAAAGCATTAAGCGCTCTAGATGTTCAGCGCAAGGAGTTCAACATCCTGGACGGTAACTGTCAGGGTTACGCACAGAAACGATCCATCGCGATCAATCCTGTAGCCCAGCTTCCGCATAAAACCCTCTTTCACGAGATCGCGCACGTAATTCTTGGGCACACGTCGGAAGCTGACTTCAGCGACTCAGAACAGACACCTAAGAGCTTGCGGGAGGTTGAGGCGGAGACGGTAGCGCTGCTTTGCTGCGAAGCTCTTGACCTGGACGGTGCGGAGTTCTGCCGGGGCTATATTCAGGAATGGCTAAAACGCGACGGCGCAACCGCGATTCCCGAAAGGAGCGCACAGAAAATTCTCCGCGCGGCTGACCAGATTCTTAAGGCCGGAAGCGTTTGATTCAATCCGGCAGCCTTCATTGAAGGTTGCCGCGTTCTATCAAACCCGGACGGAGCAAAAGATCATGAACCAGCTAATCAGACAAGATGCAATCGCGGAAGTTGCGATCCAAACTGTTCTAGATAGTTTGGACAGCGAACACAGTAGGCGAGCATACCGGCGGCATCTGAAAGAGTTTATAGTCTGGCACCGGACGAGCGGACAAGGCGCGATTAACAAGGCGCTAGTCCAACGCTATGCAGCGGAGATGCGAGAAGCGGGACTATCCCCGGCAACGATCAATCAGAAGCTCTCTGCGATTCGCAAGCTCGCTCTAGAGGCTGCCGACAACGGAGCAATCGACACTCAGATCGCTAACGGCATCAAAGCAGTCAAAGGCATCCGGCAAGAAGGAACGCGCACGGGAAATTGGCTGACCAAGCAGAACGCGCAAAAGATGTTGAATGCGCCGGACACTGGCAAGCTGAAAGGTTTGCGGGATAGAGCGATCCTCGCAGTGCTCATCGGATGCGGTTTGCGTCGCGCCGAAGCTGTTAACCTAACTTTCGATCACATTCAGCAACGTGACGGACGCTGGGTGTTGGTCGATCTGATCGGCAAGCGCAATAAGGTTCGATCCGTGCCAATGCCGAATTGGAGCAAGAAGGCGATAGACGAGTACGGGAGTGTTGCCGGTGTGACGGACGGCGCGTTATTCCGTCCAGTCAACAAAGGCGGGCGTATCACTGGCGAGCGAATGACGGAACAGGCAATCTATAACATCGTTTCAGAATATGCAGAGAGTTTAGGCCAGGGCGAGATCACCCCTCATGATCTGCGGCGCACGTTTGCTAAGCTCGCGCGCAAAGGCGGAAGTGGCCTCGATCAAATTCAATTATCGCTGGGCCACGGTTCGATCCAAACCACGGAGCGATACTTAGGTGTTGAGCAAGATTTAACGGATGCGCCATGCGATCATCTAGGTTTGCGACTCTAGGGCGCGAGTACCGGCAACGTGGCTGCATACTGCATTCACGATTAGTACAGGTTGAAGTTGTATTCCAACTCCATTCGAAATGAAACCCTCTGACAGTTTGCTTCCGCAGGAATAAACCGGATGTTCTTTGCTGCCTCTATAGCGCGCTCGGTCAGGCCCTGTGACAGCCCTCTCCTTACCTGAATGTCGGCGACTTCGCCTTTGGCTCCTAACAGCACCGACAAGACGACCGTTCCAGTAACCTGCGCCTGTCGCGCCTCTTTGGTGTATTGGGCCTCTGGCTTCTCAAGAATTCGTGGCTTGCTGCTTCGGCACATTTGTGGCGAGGGACGCTCAGTCTTCTCACTGACGGTCACTTCCGGTACGGACCGAGTAGGTTTCTGTTTCGCGTACACTTGACCTGTGGAGGAGTCAAAAAACCATACCTCGACTAGTTCTGTATTGACGCTATACTCATTAACGAAGAACTCCTGCGGGTCATCGATGGTGGGCTTGCTGTACATGGTGCCCTCTATGATGTAAGGGTAAGCGAGGCGGCAAACAAGCAACATTCGCAAATTCTCTTTCGCTCTCATTGCAAATTGCGCATTCATCTTAAGATCGGCAGAGAGAGCGGTATCTTTCAAATGATCGTAGATTGTTTCAGGATTTATCCCTAAGCGTGCATACACTGCCTCATCATCGGCGACTTCTTGTGTGCTCTTCCGCAAATACCTGATCGCGAACTGTTGATAGTTCTCAATGGCAATTTCATAGAAGTCAGATGCGGTGCTCTCTACCCTAGTCCGCGCTCCGAAAGCATTGGTGCCGATATACGAACTGCTACTCCGGTTGACAATGTTCCAATGCAAAGACATCCCTTTCTCCCTAAGAGTGACGCCCTCTCTAACACTCGAAAGCTTAGCCTTCGCATGTAACACTTGCCTGTCGGCATCGTACTCTGACTCCAGATCGTTGACGACGAAGGCGAGCAAACTGTGAAGTGTCATTGAGCCAAGCAAAGGTTCGGAGGCTTTTGTTTCCATCCTCTGCCTGTACGCCTCGGTAGTCTCGAACTCACCTTTGGTTGAGGCTTGTTTTCGCTCGGCAAGGCGCTTGTAAATTTCTGCGGCATTATGACCACGAAAATGTGCGGGCAGTGACGCGATTGAAGGATCAAAGGCTTGCACGAAAAAGGGCGTTTCAGATGTCGTACTTCGGGTCGCTCTGCGTTGTTGGCCCATGATGGTAACTTGGGTGCATACTGCTACGAGCGAAAGCGCGATTGTCTTGTTAATGAGGCTCATGCGTGCGGTTTCCCCCTTTCAGTCTGAAGTTCAGCGGTTGACGAATTGATCCTGTTCTTTGCTATCTTATCCGTCATTGAGTGCGCGAATCCTGTGCCGTGCGTGACAAGGCTTTAGAGCGGCGGTGATGATTGCCGCTGCGGAGCAAATAAGAAAGCTCCGGGCGAACAAATTATCCAAGGCCATTCTAAGGTTATTTACCCTTAGCGGCAAGGCAGGGTATCCGAATGCTCTCTTGTCAGGAGGTCGATCCTGATGAGTAGAGCGTCACGGCAGAAGCCGCGTCATCTGGCAAAGAAGCTACGCGCGATTAGGGATGCGCTTGGCCTTTCCCAAAACGGCATTATTCGCAAGCTCGGATTAGCCAGTGAGATCACGCAGGATTACATCTCAGCCTATGAGCGCGGTGTCCGTGAACCGCCTTTGCCGGTTCTGTTGAGATACGCGCGAGTGGCGGGGGTGTGCGTTGATGTCTTGATCGACGATACCATTAGACTACCTCGAAAACTTCCATCAGTGCCAAGACATTCTTGAAGGCCCCCGCCGGGCCGATAAATCAGTGCTTGCATCTCATGCCCTACTAATGTTACCTTTTAGGTAACATTACAAAGGGCGGCGCGTATTACCTTGCAGGACCATGCTGGTTGAAATTCCGAATAACAAGCTCAAGCGCTCAATCGAGAATGATTCCGAAAGGCAGCGGCGCTACGGCAAAGAGATGGCGAAGAAGATTCAATTAAGGATGGGTGCTCTTGTGGCTGCTCAAACTGTAGGAGATTTTTGGCCTCCGTACTCGCCGCCTGAAAGATGCCATGAACTGAAGGGCGAGCTAGTCGGAAAATTCTCAATGGACCTGACACATCCTTATCGGCTGCTTTTCAAGCCCGCGACAACCCAGGCGCAGCTTTCTATACGCGATCAAGCAAATGCAGAATCGGGAGATCAAAAGGCGCGCTGGCACTCGATAGATTCGATAGAAATCGTAGGTGTAGAGGACACACATGGATAACCGTAAACAAATCCAATACGAACCAATGTCAATTCTGCATCCCGGCGAGTTTTTGATGGAATACATCGAATCCAATGGGTGGTCGCAACGAGACCTCGCTCGTCGGACAGGTCTGACACCAAAAACAATTAGCGAAATCTGTAATGGCAAAGCTCCTGTTACCCCGTCTACATCGCTGGCATTAGAGCGTGTCTTGCAGCGTCCCGCCCACTTTTGGTTGAACCTTCAACGGCAGTTTGACGAGGCAGAAGCCAGGGAGCGAGAGCGTTCAAAGTTTAAGCAATGGGCGGATTGGGTAGACAAATTCCCGATTAGAGAGATGAAAAAGTATGGGTGGCTTGAGCTAGAAGGAACGAAAGAAGGCAAGCTCGAAGCGCTATTGAATTTCTTTGGTGTATCATCACCCGATAGTTGGGATGCAGTATGGCGGGCCACGAACGTCGCCTATCGTCAAACGAGACGGTTTCGGACTACACCTGAAGCAGTTTCTGCATGGGCGCGAGCCGCTGAGCTTGAGGGTGAACAGCTTGATATAGAGATAGACGATTTTAATGAGAGTCATCTGCGGTCGCTTCTTGAAACACTAAGACATCAAACTAAAGAACCGGCAGAAAAATTTGTACCTGCCGTACAGCAATTGTGCGCCACTGCGGGTGTCGCAGTCGTTTGGGTGCCGGAACTCCCGCACACGGGTATTAGCGGCTGCGCACGTTGGCTAACGGACAAGCGGGCATTGGTTGCACTGACTCTAAGATACAAAACAGATGATCAAATGTGGCTTACATTCTTCCACGAAATTGCCCATATTCTTCTTCACAATAAGAAGCGATGCTTCATTATGGATAATGCGGATCAGGATCTAGCTGATAATGTAATTGATCCTCAGATGCAGAGTGAGGAGGAAGAAGCTAACCGCTTCGCAGAAGACACGCTAATACCTCCCGGTGAGTTATTCGAGTTCATAAAACGGAGTAATTTCACGCTTGATTCCATAAAACGGTTTTCCGATAAGTTAAATGTAGGTCCCGGAGTAGTTGTTGGTAGGCTACAGCGAGACGAAATTCTAGGCTATCACCAAGCCAATGGACTCAAACGTCGATTCAATTGGACGATTCGCGAAGGAGAATGAAGCTAGTTATAAGGAGTAGGTATGCGGAAGGGTTACATCTACATAACATCGAGCGGCTACGACCCTGAGAAGGGCACGCCGTTTAATGATCCGTATCTGGGAAAACAGCCGACGCTCGGTGCTTGTATGCCGAATATTAGGAAGTGGGTCGCCCCTGGTGATGAGATATTTTTCGTATCCGGCAAGACTGAGGGTGTTTCGCAGTTCGTTGTTGGAGGATTTGCAGTCGCCGACAAGATTGACGCTATGACTGCCTACGAGACGCTTCCCGAACACAGATTGCGCCTGAATCGCGAAGGCAAGCTGCTTGGTAACATCATCATTGACTCTAAAGGACACCAGCATCCTTTGGACACTCATAGCGTCTCTTCCTTTTCCCGGCGAATAGAGAATTATGTCATCGGCAGAGACCCGGTAGTGCTGAAGCTACCGCACGAAATACAGAAGGGTCGCGAACAGACCGTGTACTTTCTTACAGGGTTATTTCGGAAGAAGGGGAACACGCCGTACGAGGTGATGGGGCGGGCCAGCAAATTGGATGAGCAGCAGCTAAAGGAGTTGCGTGATTGGCTGTTCTCAATTAAAGCAGGTCATTAGGAAGGCGGTGGGGAAATGGACGAAACGTTCGATGATCTAAGAAGTCGCGTGCGGCAGGTTTTTCAGGCGGCGGCTGAGCGACGTGACGTTACCTTTTCAGAACGGACGCTACAGGACCTTACCTCGAAAGCGATTTCGAACGCAGAGATCGAGCGCGGCGGTTTTCAACGAATCTTATCGCAAGGTGATTTCAAACCGAGCAATAGGTTGGCTGTGTTTCTGGCTGAACAGATTCGTCGGGTTCTAAAGGTTTCCGATGTCGAGCCACTATTTGATTTGCCATCTTTGCTAATCGAAAGTCTGGGGATCGAAACGATTGAAATTGAGGAGAGTTCAATCTGCGGTGGGTGTGCCGTAATCGCGGGTCAACCCCTAATTTTCGTTTCTAAATCTGATGGCACTCAGCAACTATTCACATGTGCCCACGAACTTGCTCATGTGATCTTACTTTCGAGCCAAGGCGAGAGTGCGGTCGTAGATCGTATTGGCGATTCGCTAGGGACTGCGAAAAATCCCCACGAACATTTTGCCGATAACGTGGCTTTACGCCTACTAATTCCACAAAAAGGGTTAGGTATTGCGCTAAAAGAAACAAGGCGAATATTGCGCGCGAGTGGAGCGTTAGGCGATGTGGAATTGCTCTACGTGTCACGAATCTTTGGCGTGAGTTTTCTCGCGATGTGCAAAAGATGTGAACAAGCAAATCTCCTGCCGAGAGGCGGCGCAACAGCGCTGGACCGATTTCTATCAGAAAAATTTGGAGGCGCTGAACAAAGAGCCGCCCAGCTTGATCTTCCCCCAAGACCGAGATTCTCCCTAACAGCACGCGGATCAGTTGATGGTAAAGAAGTGAGATCGTCCGCACCACGTCCGCTTGTGCGGTCCCAAAAACAACTATAAGGCATTATGAAATTCGTCAAAAACAGAAGCGTCTGTGACATCGTTTTAGTCGGTTCACGCCGAGACGGAGGGAAGCGCTATTGGTGTTTAGAGCATAAGGCGGACGCTACAGCCAAATATGGCCGCAGGGCAACGGTGTGCCGATATGCCGATGTTCCGCCTCTTGCTCCTTCTGACATCCTTAAGCTTGATCCTAACCAGTATCCAGGCGGCGTGGGGATTTGGGGCGCAGTACCGGCTATCTACGACACGACCCGATTACCTAGGGAGCACGGTGTCCATGTTCACGCACGACGTGAAGAGGCGGGTAAGAAGTTGATAGATGCAACATATCGAAGCGTACAGCTGGCATTGCCGAAGACAGAGGGTGGGCACAAATACATTGAGATTTCAGAATTGGATGCTATCTATTTCATGGTCGGCTCTGTTTTAGGATACGAAACGAAATTTGTTGAATGTACATTTTGCCATTATCCACACTTAGACAAGGATTGGTTTAGCGTTCATAACCACCGTACCCATCTGTGCGCCGGTTGCGGAAAGTTGTTTCGAGATGAAGTTCGTGGAATTGGCAACCCGGCCGTAAAAGTGCGTGAGGCATTCAATCATAACACTACACCTCGACGCGCGAAACGCTGCATCGCTATTCGACAGACTGAATATCCCGGAGGCATTCAAATTTGGGGTTCTAATCCGGCTTTGCTTTGGACTGTACCTCGAAATGAAGAAGAAGGTATCCACGTACATGCCTTTGCTGAGGACGAAACGACGCTCTTAATTGATGAGACATTCTCTCAAGTCAGTGTTGACGGTTTGAAGCTGAACGCGAAATTGGTACGGGTAATGATGGCCCAAACTGCTCTTCCATACATATCGGGCAGAGTTATCGACATTTCGTGTGGTAAATGTGGCAAGCCTCATTTTGACGATGGAGAACTAACAATTACTCCTCACGACGATCACATTTGCGTTTCCTGCGGTTCCAATCTGCGCGGGAAGGGGCGACTTCGTAAGACAATTTCCAATCCGATGTGCGGAGTGCTTGAACGTCTTGCAATAACCGCGATTCGCGAGCCACGCAAACACCAACCTTACCTTATTCCTGAAATGAATTAAATGAAAAAGAGACAAAGGTGCACACACGGAAACCGCTATAATGTCGTTCGTCGATTCGCATTCCCCCAATGAAAACCACTCCTCAGTTTCGGCTTTCACGTCTCAACATCTTCCTGTTCGATTTCCGCCAAGCGAGGCGGCTTGTTAGATACATCCTTAGAAGGAAACTGCACGGTGTGAAGAATCCGCAGGCTGTCTCAAAACTTATACACATTTCATTCAACACGTCTTTGGTCGTTGCCTACTCCCGTCCGTTCCACAAGAGCAACGACGGCGTGAATGTAAGGGTATCGCTCTCCGATACGGTTGACGTGATCTTAGAGACACCGGTGGAGCAAGCACTTCATCGCAAGGTTATTGACATGCGGGATCAAGCATTTGCGCATTCAGACGCTGCGGCGCATGAGATCGAGGGGTTTAATTATGACGGCGCAACAGTTCAATTGTACAAAATTGCGTTTGAACCGCTTACAAGGGAAGAAACGCTGCTCTTAAGTAGGATGATCGAAAAGTGGGTAACTTATCTTGAAAAACAACGGTCAGAATTAAAAAAAGCGAAAGCGCATGCCGAAAAGACCCGATACAGAATCTGATAAAGCTTTTGAACGCCGAAGCTTTGACACGGAAGTTGAACACGCGGAAAATAGTAATTGCGTATCAAAAGCTCGACCGGTACGCCCACCGTTACTAGTGCGGTGAGAGTTCTTTGAAAGAGGTAAACTATGGACGCTTCTTATCTCTTGAGAGGATACGGTGCGTAAAAAGCGCCGTGCGGTGCCAAAGCAGCACCGCAAGTCCTCAAAAGAGGATACCGTGAAGGACTACGGTTGGATTAGGCTACACCTAGCTGAGAGAGGCAAACTCTTGGTGATGGTGGTAACAGAATTAGTCCTCTTAATCGCGATTCTGTTATCGGCTTGGGCCGTTGCTGGTATTGAACGACGCCTGTTCAATCATGAGCCAGCATCACCATGCAGGGATTTTGGCCCGTCCCAACCATGACCATATCATATTACGCTAGAGCGGGGTGGGATTCCCTACTGTGGGAAGGACGCCCCGCTCGTTGGCTTTTTGAAACCACTAAAACTTCAGTTGCGTGATCCTCTTCAGATCGATACAACTTAATGAAATGATCATCAGCAGAATTGGTCAATAAGTGGTCAACGGAAATATGCGAGCTTGGTAATTAAAGAAAAAGGAAGCGGTTGTGGTTCCGCCTCCCTTCTCAATGCACACCGGATAGATGATTACGGTTACGAAGCTAGGCACGGGCGGGGCGTTACGATTTTGAGAGAACGATGGTCGCTTCGATACGCCCGTCTCTTCCCGACTCATCAAACTTTTCCATTTTCACACTTCTGAAACCTTGCCCACCACATGCAGTATTCGGAGCGAACCGGATTTTATCGGCTGCTAACCGTGACACATAATAGAATGACTGTGTTTCCTTGAGTGACATGGGTGCCGATGGGGCGAAATCCGTTAGCATCATCTGCTTCACGAAGGCCGTATGTTTCGGCAAACAAACCACCATTAAGCTCTTTCCAACTTTCGGATTGCGATTGGCGATGCGATGAATCTCCTCCGTCAGATATCTTACAATGGGTTCTGGCCCAGTCTTACGTTCAAAGCATTTTCGGATCTTCCGCCGTAAATGGCTCAAGTCCTTATCTAGTAGTGCCTGACCCGCGCTCACGACATTAAAACAGGGTTGGCCGGGGCCGATGCTGTAATTAACTGAGAAATCGTCCTTAGCTTCATTCAACCAATTACCCTTGCCGTCGAGGGCATTAGAAACTGAGCAGATAATGGGAGAAACAAAGCCCTCATTGCGCAGTCGAGTCCACCCCACGCCGACAAAGGCGTGTCTCTTTTCTATCTTGCTGTATCTTATCTTTTGGAATGCAGCCGTAGCCTGACAGGCAAGTGAGTCAACTGCGTCCGATAAAGATTCGGTCTTTGCGTTGACAAGTGCCCGCGTGAGCCATTCATCCGTTGGCTCTCTGGCTACTTTCGCAAGGCCTGTGTAAGCGAACGCAAAACGTCCACAGAAAAGCACGGCTTTGTTGGTTTCATCATCCTCTACGCGTGCACCTACTGTGAGGCGACGATCAGAAACCTGAACCGCATAATCACCGGCGACTGCACTGAGGATTAGTGTCATTGTCGAGTAGTAGGAGGCTTGGGTTTGTGACGCATTTGTGCCACGAATTTAGAGAAAGGAGTTGGGAGCCGATATAGCTCAGTATTGAATTATCAAGAACGCTAGGAAAATCGCTGCGGCTGCAACCGTATGCGTGTGTTTTAGTTACCAAAATGGCGTGGCTCGGATTATGAATCCCACGCTCTAACCGGCTGAGCTACCCCGCCACGCTTGTAGATTCAAAACTTTACCACAAGCGTCAGGGCGGGTGAATCGTGGCATCGTCTCGGTCGTGATTAACTTAGATCACGACCAGCGTCTCAAAGTGTCACTCCCATCACCGTCGGTCACACACTGCCGGCGAAGTTGAGAATTGAAGGACGTGTGCTGAAACCGTCCCAAGGGATTACAAGATCGTATCGATAAGGAAGGAGAATTCGAAGCCCCTTTAAGTCAGGATCCAGGACCATCTCAGTCCTTAATCTCAGAACTGAATGAGATTCACTTTCCGAGTATCCTTTTATCTTTGCGCCTCAAGGCTTCTTCAACTTGTTTCCATTCGTCGTGCCCGTGAGAAAGCTTATGAAAATCACCATCACTATCGGTCTTCATGCTGGCAAGCATCTCTTTAGCCTGACCGCTATCGATGGCTTTTCCCGCGGCAATTGAGAGCGCAGCAAACGCCGCGTTGTGCGTATGCGTCTGGTCTGCTCTGACAGTTAACTTCGCGCGCTCGTACGATAAACGATAATCATCG
>Ga0137372_10002143_pt1 | contig 19057 bp, 17 predicted proteins | sample SagtaG_6_FD_104911 | JGI IMG/M metagenome (GOLD analysis project Ga0137372, IMG submission 104911) | Vadose zone soil microbial communities from Sagehorn Ranch, Mendocino, California, USA - Sage1_R_60_16 metaG | ecosystem: Environmental > Terrestrial > Soil > Vadose zone | place: USA...
GCAAAGGCAGTAAAGAATCCTCCTGTCACAATCGAGAATAAATCACATGGTTCGCACTCCAACGCTGCGCATCGAATTCGCGCCGCCGCGTTAAATCAACTGTTAGGTTTTAGAATATGCCTCCGAGCCTTCTGTCCCATACTATCGAAGCGCTGTCTGCCGTAGGGCGCAACGTCGTGAATTTCCAACGTCTGGAACAAATCCTCAAGCATCTAGCGTTGGCGGCGCCGATATGTGTGCGATTGTCAACGCTCCAAAGCGCGCTTGAGACGCGAAAGGCTAAGAGCGAGCGCCTAACCCTTGGAGTCGCTGTTAAGAAATGGATAGAAAGCGCATACCACACAGGACCACTACAGGACCCGCAACCTGTCAACGAAATAATAGTTTCCTTCGGTTTCGTGCTTCAATGGCTGCCGGGAAAGCTCGATCAGCTCTCTGCCGAATTAGAGTCATTGGCGCGGGAACGAAATAGCCTAATACACCTGGACTTGGCCCAACTTAACTTTGAGGATGAAGGAGAATGCATCGCGCTCAGCTCAGTGCTCAGAATGATCGAATAATCAGAGCAATTGAAGTACTTGAAGCAACCCTTACAGGATCGCAGGATCTGGCCCGGCGGATGGCCTCAGACAAGATATTACGTAAGATAAATGGTCCTAGCGATGGTTGAGTGAAACCACGCCGCCGCGTCAACTCAACCGCTCGGCGGCTTCCTTATTTCCTAGTTGGAGGTATCCTTGAAAACGAAAAGGTTCATCTATAGTTCGGTACTATCTACCTGTCACGGATACAATGTCGCGAAGAAAGGTTAGTGTTGCTTAGTGTGATTAGTGGATCGTTTACTTATCCTTCTGATTTAGGCACTACCCGCTGGACGCACAAATCCAAACTGCTGAAACGTCATAATTCAAGAGTCTTAAAGACTGAAAACTCGGTGACGCAAGTGCAATCCACAATGCTCGACTTAGGAGACATGCACTTAACATCGAGCCGACATCTAGCTGGCTGCTTGCAAACGCTGCCTTCGTCGTATATCAAGATGAAAGCATGACAAGCCAAGGCCATTTCCCCGAGGTCATTAGTATCCTTCGCCTGGAAGCCGACGCAATCAGCCACACAGCAGCCCGACTGGACCAGAAGCAGGTCGAAAATGTTGTGAGCTTGCTCGCAGCCTGCAAAGGAAAAGTAGTAATTGTCGGCGTGGGTAAGTCAGGAATTATCGCACAAAAGATTGCCGCGACGATGACCAGCACCGGCACGGCAGCGTTGCATCTTCATCCTTCCGACGCGCTTCACGGTGGACTGGGGATCGTGAGTGCGGATGATGTTGTGATCGTTCTGAGCAATAGCGGTGAAACAGATGAGATTGTCGCTATGCTGCCCTATCTAAAGCACCGGCGAGTACCGATTATTGCAGTGGTAGGCAACCTTAAATCCACTCTCGCGCGACGTGCAGATGCAGTGCTCGATGCCTCGGTTGACCAGGAAGCCTGCCCACTCAACCTTGCTCCGACAACGAGTACAACAGTAGCGCTCGCGCTAGGCGATGCACTGGCGATGACGCTGATGAGAGTCAAAGGACTCACGCCTGATGATTTTGCCATCAATCATCCGGCGGGCCGGTTGGGGAAGCGTTTGACTTTGAAGGTCGCGGATTTGATGCATAGCGGACCTCAGAATCCAACAATCCAAATGGGGGCGACCTGGGTGGCGGTGGTCCAGGGCATCAGCAACGGAGGCCTTGGCGCTGTGAACGTTGTGGATGAATCGGGACAACTGGTAGGAGTTATCACCGACGGTGACTTGCGGCGCGCGATACAGCGGGCTGACCACGCCTCCCTGAAAGAGCTAAAGTGCGAAGAGATCATGACTAGCAATCCGGTAGTCGTTGCAGCCGACGTGTTGGCCTACGATGCGCTGAGATTGATGGAGGATCGTAGCTCACAAATATCTGTCTTACCGGTTGTCGATGGTGCGCGCGCCTGCGTGGGGTTGATTAGACTGCACGATATCGTTCGCAGTGGTTTGTAAGACGTTCTTTGACTTGAGGGATTGCAATGGCAGACCGAATGAAAACCAAAGTAAGACCGCTTATCTTAATCAGCATACTGCTTTCAGCAGCGTTACCCGCCTATGGCCAGGCAACTCAACAGCACCCGCCGCAGACAGGTGAAGCAACCATCACGGTCACCGAACAGTTCTTCAATTCATTTTTGGACGCCATCTTCAACAACCTCAAAGCCCCTTCAACACCCCTGGTAATCACTCCTTCCGATAAAGGTCGGCAGGACGAATCCTCAAAGTCATGTCCCAGTGTGATCACGCTGCAACGAGAGAACAGCGGCATCAAAACGGGAGTGAAGTTTGAGCAGGGGAGAATTCTTGCGCCACTTGCCTTTGCAGGTTCCTACAACTCCACGCTTTTGAATTGTCTCGAGTTTCGCGGTTGGGCCAACACAGAGTGGGACTTGGAGTTTGATAGAACAGCGCAAGTCCTGCAGGCTCGCATTAAGATCATTGACATGAGTCTCGAGAATGTACCTGCCCTGGCGCAGGGGTCGATCATAAAGCTGGTCCAAGCCGCGATCGATAACCGTATCAATCCATTGAAGATTCTCCGGCCAGAGCAATTATCGAGTGTGGTTCCGGTTGCTCCAGCCGGCGGCTCGCTGAGGCTTAGGGCAAGGGAAGTAAAGCCGGAGATCCTCACCGGCACTCTTCAGCTCCGGATTACCTACGAGTTCTTACCGGTTAAGTAGGACGATCTCACGACAACGCCTGCGCCATGCGTGCTCGCACGGGCATATCGACAATATCCCACGCTGAACGCGCGCGCAGAAGTTTCGACATCAATCCTGCATGCATAATGTGCCCGCTGCGTTCCGCTTTGACGCGGCCCAAAATGGGCATGCCCAGCAGAGCCAAATCGCCGATGATGTCCAGGATCTTATGGCGCACAAACTCGTCGTGAAAGCGTAACCCGGTTTGATTCATCATTCCCCCGGGGGTGAGCACGATCGCATTGTCCAGTGAGCCACCTCGAATTAGGTTAGACCGTTGCAACTCTTCAATCTCCGCGGAAAAGCCAAAGGTACGGGCTGGTGCGATCTCGCGACTGAATGCTCCATCAATCAACTCCACGGAAAAGCGTTGCACACCAATCATTGGATGGGGAAAGTCGATCAGACAGTCAATCTCGTAGCTGTCGGCCGGCTCAACACTTACCCGACGATTGCCCTGCTCAAATCCAACTCTCTCCCGCACCAGCAATGCCCTGCGTGCCAGCGGTTGCTCGACGATTCCAGCCTGTTCAATCATCTCCGCAAAAACTTCGGCGGAGCCATCGAGGATGGGAATCTCAAGGTTATCGACTTCGATAAACACGTTGTCGACGCCAAGGCCGCGCAAGGCCGCCAAAAGGTGCTCGACTGTCGAAAGCATCACGCCTGTGCGCATGAGTGTCGTGGCATAACTACAATGCGCGACTGACTCTACAGTGGCGGGAATCTCAAATCCTCCCAGGTCCGTGCGACGAAAAACGTATCCCGTGTCCGGGGGCGCCGGCAGTAGCCTGACCCTTACATGAACTCCAGTATGGAGGCCGATGCCATCAGTCTCGGCTGCCCCACCAAGCGTAGTCTGTTTAAGCAAAGTTTGTTGACCCTGGCCCTTGCCGGTTTCGAGTAGAAAGTCCTAAAGCAGTTATCGGCGAGCAAGGTCCATGCCGGATGCAAAGCCAAGCTAGCTAAACAAAGAGCTGCTTGATTTGTGGCGCGAGGGCAACAGTAGTCGAAAGAAATAGGTGCGAACGCAACAGTCTGCGCCGGAAGCTCTAAAGAAACCTGCGTGGCCTCCGACCGTCAGTGTTGTACTGGTGTAGTGGGACACATTGCTTTCGTAACAGTCTCATTCACACCGCGGCTTTAGCCTGGTGTCAAAGCGAGCTTCGCCACCCGGAACCGTTTCAACGGTTTTCTCGTAAGGCTCATCCACTCGGCCCAATCCAAACCGTTAAAACGGTTAGAGAATCAGGGGGGCACTCCTTACCACCGGGCTAAAGCCGCGGTGTGAATGAGAGAGGCAAGATGCATCTGTTTGACACTAAGAAAGCCCCTCTCTATGATCGATGCAAATGCCAACCCAACAGGCCGCAACTGGTAGTGGACCAGTTGAGCGGGTTTTTCTGATCGATTCTATGTCGCACATCTTCCGCGCATTCTTTGCGCCGATGGCGAATCGCGTCGCGCCGCTTTCAACCTCGCAGGGACAGGTCACACAGGCGGTCTTCATTTTCACAAACATGCTGCGTAAACTTCTGCAGGATGAGAAACCAAATTACATCGCCGCTATCTTTGAGTCGAAAGAAAAGACGTTTCGGCACGAAACATTCGCCGATTACAAAGCAAACCGCCTGGCGATGCCGGACGACCTTGCCTCGCAACTCCCTTACATTCTCCGCTTGTGCGAAGCGCTTAACATTCCAGTGATTAACGCGCCCGGCTACGAAGCCGACGACGTGATCGGAACCCTTGCGCTCAAGACGGCGGAAATGGGTTTGCAGGCGGTTATCGTTTCCAATGACAAGGACATGTGCCAGTTGGTCCGCGACCCGTACGTAATTGGCATGCGCCAGAATTCTCAGGTGGCAAAGCGTAAAGAGCCCGTGCCGCCGATTGAATGGTGTGATGAAGCCTGGGTTGAGAAAAAGTTTGGCGTGCCTGCGTCGAAGGTTGTCGATTTACTCGGGCTGATGGGTGATTCAATAGACAACATTCCGGGAGCTCCCGGAATCGGCTCCAAGGGAGCTGTCCAAATCATCCAGCAGTTTGGCTCAATCGAAAACGCACTCGAACGCTGCGAAGAAGTGAAGCACAAGACTTATCGCGAATCGTTGCGTGATAACGCCGATCTGATCAGGCAGTCGCGAGAGTTGGCGCGAATAAAAGTTGATCTCGATGTTGACCTCAATCTCGATGAAATAAAGGCGCGCCCGCCGGACCGCGCTGCGGCTTACGAATTGTTCAAAGAACTCGAATTCTCAACCCTGATGCGCGAGTTCGCCGATGCGAGAGTCGTTCCCGTCAGGGGCCCTTCCGCGCTTAATTACACGGTGGTCCGCACGCGTGCCGAGCTCGACAATTTGATCAAAGGACTTTGGGACGCGGAAAGTCTGGGCATTGCCGTGGCAGATGCGACACCAGCCGGAACTGGGGAGCAACAATGTGCAACCGATTTCACCGCGGCGAAGGGCATTGCGATTTCCACTGGGCCGGGAATGTCAGCCTACGTAGATCTCGAACAGTTTGGAGAAGGACATGAGTCGGCCACCAGTGCGCTCCGTGAAGTTTTGGCAAACGGGTTAGTCGAAAAATCCGTTCACGATCTGAAACGGGCAGTAGGGTTGCTGGCGCACCTGGACATTAAGCTCGAAGGCGTAAAGGACGATACCTTTCTTGCCGCGTACCTTTTGGATCCGAATCGCAGCAAATATGAGCTGAATGATCTCGCTCGCGAAGCCCTCGGACTAGAAGATCTCGATGGCATGCCGGGCGGTTGGACTGAGTTTCAATGGCAAACCGCCGCCGCCGCTGACATAACCGCACGCACCGCGAAAGTTCTTCGCACCCGTATTCTCGAGAAAAAGCTGGAGACGATCTATTCGGAGGTGGAATTACCGCTGGCCCCGTTGCTCTATCAAATGGAGCAAGCCGGCTTGAAGGTGGACCGCCAGGTATTGGGAGACCTGTCGAGCTATTTGGGGCAGGAGTTGCATAAGCTGACCGTTAAGATCTACCAAATGGCGGGCCGCGAATTCAACATCGGGTCACCAAAGCAGGTCGGGGATGTCCTTGGTGAGCTGAACATTCTTTCCGGCCGCAAGACTTCCACCGGTCGCGTATCAACAAGTAAAGCTGTGCTGGAGGAATTGGCCCAGAGCTACGAACTGCCGCGCTTGATTATCGATTACCGCGAGCTTGATAAGTTGAAGAGCGTTTACACAGACGCCCTGCCTCAGCAGATTTCTGCTGACGGGAGAATTCATTGCCTGCTGAATCAAACGGTGGCAGCCACTGGCCGGCTCTCTTCGAGCGAGCCCAACTTGCAGAACATTCCCATTCGCACCGAGCTCGGGCGTCGCATTCGCCGCGCCTTTGTTGCTGAGAAGGGAAACAAGATCATATCCGCGGACTATTCTCAACTTGAGCTGCGATTGCTTGCGCACATCACGCAGGATCCGGTGATGGTGGAAGCCTTTCAAAAAGGAGAGGATATTCACGCGCGCACAGCCCGTTTGGTATTCGGCGCCAAGACAGAAGATGAACTGAAGGAAGCACGGCGCTTTGCTAAGATCGTCAATTTCGCAATAGCCTATGCCATCGAACCATGGGGACTGTCGCAACGGGTGGGAATCTCACGCCAGGAAGCAAAGAAAGTGATCGGGGATTACTACAATACCTACAAGGGTGTGCGCCGGTACATGGAAGAAGTGCCCATAAGAGCCCGCGAGCACGGATATGTTCGATCTATTTACGGTCGCATCCGGCCGCTGCCGGGAATAAACGACCGCAATGCGAACATCAGAAAGGCGGCAGAGCGCGAGGCGATTAACATGCCGATTCAAGGGACAGCCAGCGATATCGTTAAGATTGCGATGCTGCACGTTGAGGAAGAATTCGAGCGGGCGGGTCTTGCAGCGCGGTTGTTGATGCAGGTACATGATGAACTTTTGGTGGAGGCACCTTCTGCGGAAGCTAAACAGGTCTCCGACATTCTTAAGCGAGCGATGGAAACTGCGGTCAAGCTTGACGTGCCACTAATCGTAGATGTCGGGGTAGCAGACAACTGGATGGACGCGAAGCCCTAATGAATTTCGGATGGCGGACTTCGAAATTCGAATCTTAGGTTTCTGAAAGTAGTCAACCCGCATCCGCGAATCGAACTAAGTAGTTGGCCTATGCGCAATTCCGACTGGGAAACACCAGGAAATAGCAAACCCGCCAAAGTTGCCCGCGAGTCGGAGGCTGGCCGTCAGGACATCACCCCAGACGGGTTGCATCCTGGGGTAAGCGGCGATAGTCGCGATTCGAGTGGTGACGGAGAGGTCGTTTACCGTCGCGTAGCCGCGGCGGAGGGCACTGCACCTGGCATTTCTCCTCCCGCAGTCACGCGTGCCAGTGGTCCCTCGCGCGAGATAGCGCCGGCAATTTCACCCTTGATCATCGGCTTCACTCTGCTACTCGCGCTCATTCTCACTCTCGGGTATCTGAGCGTTCGTCGCATGGATGACTTTAGCTTTCGCGTACTCGACCTGGAAAACCAGCATGCTGCAAAACTAGGTTTACTTCTGAAGTTACGTCTCGGCCTTACAAAACTGAACAACGAAGCGCGTGCACGGCAGGAGGCCGATGCTCGTCGCGAGCTGAAACCTCCGTTCGAGTTTCGCTTGAGCCTGGCGCGCGACGAGGTCAATCAACTGCTGGGCCAACTTCAAAAGCCACCCCTGTCGGACGACCCGGCATGGCATCGATTTCGCGTTGATTTGCAGTCATATGTTGAGCTTACTAATGACTTGCGCACCTATTCATTTCAGGGTTTTTCGAAGTTTCGTATTGTGGACGAAGAACTCGATGGCTTGTTAAAGGCCTCCACCCTCGAGCAGTCGGAAATTTTTAGCCAGAGTGAGGCAATTGAACAAGAGGCAACGCGAGCGATTCGTCTTTGGAGTGTAATTGCGCTACTGGTTGGTGCCATAGTGGCTGCGGGAACGATCTGGGAGGTGCAGCGCCGTTTTAACCAGATGCGCCGTAGCATGTTTGAGGCGCGCCGTGAGCGGACCTTCACAACTCAATTGCTCGAAGGGATGGTTAGCGCCGTGGCAGCCATTGATGAGCACGATCGCATTCGCAGCGCGAATGCAGCTTTCTTTAAGATTTTTCCTGGCGCCAGTATAGGCGCATCTGTACTTGAGAAGTTCGGTCCTGATGATGCAATGAAAATGCTTCAAGCGGCTACCACTTCGCCCGCGAGCAAGGCTTCGTATAGAGGCCGTTGGGTTTGCAAGATCGAAGGTGACGAGCACAATGAGAAAGCGTTCGATGTGTATTCTTCAGCGCTCTCAATTGATGGTGATCGGGGTCAGATTGTAACTCTCGTTGATGCAACCGAAGCAGCTGACTCTGAAAGGAGCCTGCGAAGATCGGAATCTCTGGCGGCGGTGGGGCAGGCGACCGCACAAGTGGCCCATGAGATCCGAAACCCCTTGGGCAGTATCCGCCTGGGCGTCTCGATGCTTCGAGATAGCGTCAGAGATAAGGAAGGGCTTAAGACCATCGACCTCGTCGAAAGGGGTATTCGACACTTGAATAAGTTGATACTCGACGTTACACAGTTCTCCCGTCAGAAGTCTTTGGAACGTGCCCCGGTCAATCTTCATGAGCTGCTCGATCGAAGTCTGGATCTTGTTTCGGAGAGCATTAAGGAAAAGCGCACTCCGGTTGAAAAGAAACTCAGCGGCCAAAATCTAATCGGCAATTGGGATGGACACCAGTTGCGTCAGGTTTTTGTTAACGTGATTGCAAATGCTATTGACGCAAGTCCTGACAACTCGCCGATTACTGTTTCCACGGAAACTTTGAGCTCGGATGAAAGCGGTAACGGTAATCGTGTCGCTCCCAGAGAGTATGTTCGGATCACTGTTGCTGATCGAGGCAAGGGAATCGATTCGCCCACGCTTGATCGCATTTTTGAGCCATTCTATTCGACGAAAAAACGCGGCACAGGCTTAGGACTGTCGATCGTTAAGCAGATCGTAGAGCAGCACGAGGGACGCATTTCCGTTGATAGCACGTTAGGTAAGGGCACAAAATTTATTATCGACCTGCCGCTGTAAATCAATGGAAAGGGTAAAAGGAGACCGCACTCATCGAGGCGCTGCCTGCCACAGCGAAGGACGGCTTGAGAAGCTTTATTGTTGGACGTCTCGTGTGCGTTCATGCCTGAAGCGCTGCAAGGTAGCGATAAGCTTCCCGCGCCGCGTCGATTGTTCGGCCTATAATCTCGTCCGTATGAGACGTGCTGACGAACGCCGCCTCAAACTGCGAAGGGGCAAGATACACACCCTCATTCAACATCGCGTGGAAAAACCTTCCATATGATTCACGGTCGCTCTTGCCGGCTGAGGTCCAGTCTGTGACTGCTTCTTCGGCGAAGAAGCTCGTCCACATCGAACCGACCCTGTTTACAACGGTAGGGATGCCCGCGTCGGCAGCAGCGGCAGACAGTCCGTCACACAGGTTCGCCGTAGCTCGTTCAAGGTTTTCGTAAATCGATTTATCTCTTAACCGTCGTAGCGTAATGAGACCAGCGGTCAGGGAGAGAGGATTGCCGGAAAGGGTTCCTGCCTGATAGATCGGGCCGGACGGGGCGATGTTACTCATCAGATCCTTGCTGCCGCCATAGGCGCCGACGGGTAGGCCACCGCCAATGATCTTGCCGAGAGTGGTGACGTCGGGCATCACGTCGTAGAGTTCCTGAGCGCCGCCGCGGGCCAGGCGAAATCCAGTCATTACCTCATCGAAAATCAAGAGTGCTCCGTTCATGCTGGCTAGCTCACGCACCCTTTTCAAATAACCGTCTTTCGGTGGAACACAGCCCATGTTTCCCACTACTGGCTCGATGATTACCGCGGCAATGTCGTTATGTTGGTTGAAAACCTGCTCGAGCGATTTAGGATCGTTGAAGGCAACCGTGAGTGTGTTTTTCGCGAGCGATGCCGGCACCCCGGGACTGTCAGGCAATCCGAGAGTGGCAACGCCCGATCCGGCCTTAACAAGCAGACTATCGCCGTGACCGTGGTAACAGCCTTCAAACTTAATGAGCTTATCGCGGCCCGTTACACCCCGCGCCAGACGGATAGCTGACATCGTGGCTTCGGTGCCGCTGCTGACCATTCGCACCATCTCAATCGAGGGCACTGCATCCACAATCTCTTCCGCGATCTCAACCTCAAGTTCGTTGGGCGCACCGAAGCTCGTGCCGCGCGTAGCGGCTTCTGCTAAAGCGGCAACGACCTCCGCGTCTGCATGCCCGAGAATCATGGGTCCCCATGACCCCACGTAGTCAATGTAGGTGCGGCCATCGACATCGGTCATCGTTGCGCCTGTCGCACTCTTTATGAAGCGCGGCGTTCCGCCAACGGCGCGAAATGCCCGGACGGGCGAATTTACACCGCCAGGCATTAGTTCCGTCGCACGAGCAAAAAGTTCGTTCGAGCGACCGGCATCTTCTTTACGTTCTGGTTTCACAGAAATGCATTCTGGGCGAAGAGGCTTGATTAGTGCAAGAAGCGCCCACTTCCCAACCTGCGAATTTCCCCCCGACCTGCAAATTTCTGTCTCTTGATCAGGTCCTGTTTCTTTATGTCAGCAACCTGAGCGAAGAAGCGGCTGTCAGAATACTCTGACAGCCGCTTTGCAAAAACCACCAACGCCCTCTCCCTAATGGTACGGGCTGCTGGCTTCATCCCCTGTCGGGCGGGATTATTAACTGCTGCCCAACCTGGATCCGATCGGGGTCGCGGAGTATGTGGCGATTGGCATAGAAAATCAACATGTACTGGTTCGGGTCGCCGTAAAACTCCTTGCTTATCTTGGAGAGATTGTCGCCGGGTCTTACTATATAACTCTCGCCTCCCTGGCCGCTGCCGCCGCCGGCAGCCGCTCCCATGGCGCGCCTCGTATCCACGCTGATGTCCGCTGTAATGTCATCCGCGTTAGGATTTACCAATTTAACCTGGTCCCAGAATTTGTTTTTTGCCTCTTCAGACGGGGCGACGCCTTTGATGAAGAGTTTATCGTCCTGGACGTGAAGGTTCTGAAACTCTATGTGTTGCTGATCGGCAGCATTCAGCACCGATTGGTATTTTTGTTTGAGTGCGTTGAACCGTTGTTCAGCCTTCGGTTGTTGTTGAGCTTCGGACGCGCCTCGCCCGAACATCTTGTCAAAAAGTCCCATCTTTCTTGTTTCCTCCCTTTCTCTGCATGAACCTGCAAGAACCTGGGCCGCCGTGTTGATACGCCCAAAATCTAACGCGTATCGCAATCGCACGTCCCAAACTAACGTACGTATTCTGATCTGCAAGTGGTCGGCCAGAGGAGGAAGCTGGGCAGAAACTTCTATCTTCATCAGAGTCTTCTTAGGGAGTGGGTTGTGGGCAGGTTAATTTGAATGGCGCTGTATGTTTTTCGGAATCCCCGATATGCGTTTGACCACCAGCTCTGACTGTTAGCTACTGCCCCGTCTCAATGCGGTCTATGCTCTCTTTTGGTTCAACCGTAATGGTTTTGAAACTGGACATGCGAACCAGTCCGCGTGCTGCACCCTTTGGCTTTGAGAGAAACTTACGCGGCGTATAGTGAATCGTAACCTTTGAGTCGTCGCTGGCCTGGCTAAACTTAGCCGCAAGTTGAGCGGCTTCGATAATCGTCCGATGAGGAATCTCGTTGCGCGTTTGGTTGCGAATTACTACATGCGAGCCCGGGTAATCGGCGGCATGAAGCCAAAGGTCATGTGGGCGGGCCACACGAAAGGTCAAGTGATCGTTGGTATGGGCAGCACGGCCAACAAGTATTTCATAACCATCCGACGAACGGTAACGCCGTACCCCAGGTATCTTGTCGGCTCCCTTTCTCTTTCTTCTTTCATTAGGAGCCGGGGCTTTTAATCCTTCCAGTATGGCAAGTGCATCTTCGTCGCGCGAGGAGATAATACTCTCAAGCTCAGCGCGTCTAGCCAGAAGTTGCGGAATTTCTCCCTCCAATTGGTCCAGCCTCGTGGCAATCTCTTCCGCGGCGCGTTTCGCCTTTGTGTAACGTGCAAAATATCGGGCCGCCTCGTCCTGTAAAGAACTGTTTTCGTCGACCTCAATTTGAATCTCCGGCGTATCTTCCGAGTAGTAGTCCGTGAGCGTCACAGTGTTTCCCTCGCGCCGGGCATTGGCAATGTTAGCCAACAAGAGATCGCCCATTCTTTTGAGTTGTCCGGGATCGCCGTGGGCAATCAAATCGCTTGCTAGATTGCTCTTTAGCTTTAAGGCTTGAGCTATCTCCTTTTGCACGCGAGTCAGTAGCGCCTTTGATCGATTGGCGAAGATGGCGGCAGCTTCCAGGCGAGTGTAGTAATCGTCTGCAGCCGCGGAGATGGAAGGAAAGGCGCCCTGTTCCAGGGGCTTTTCTTCGGCGGCGCCGAGTCCTGCAGGCTGGTGTGAGGCGGGAGTGTCGCGGAGGCCTCCCGGAGGGCCGGGATTCTGCAGTGTGGGAGGGTGATATTGGTCACCGATCTGTTGACCGTCGCCCCGGGGGACTCGCAAAGTATGTGTGATGCGACCCGCTTCATCGAGCAGGAATAGATTTGCGGAGCGACCACTAAGCTGGGCCACCAGGGCTGCCTTGTGCGACTCGCCTGTTTCACACTCGACTAAAAAAGAGAGTCTAACAACGCGTTCGGCATCGTCCCTGATTACTGACAGTAACTTTCCACCACTCAGATTGGTACGCAAGGCGTGAGCGATTAACGAAGGTGCAACAGATTGTTTTTCTAGTTCTCGACCCCGCCGCTTGATCAGGTGCAGGCGAGGCCAGGCGGGATCAACGTTAATGAACAAATAACCGGCTTCTTTCGAGCCGAAGTCGAGCGCCAAAGAGAGTGAAGAGAGCTGGAAGATCTTGCCCATAAAGCGACCGGCAAGACTGGCGCTAATTTCTTTGACGATCTCCGCTATTGTTTGCTGATGCACGGAATTAGTTTCGCCGGCAGGCTAACAGATCTTGCTGTGCAAGCAAAAAGGCCCTGCTCTAAATAGAAGATACAGAGCCAATTCATCGCTGGACTGAAATTACGCCAGGATAACTGCGGTGCGTGTGAGGCGATCGTGAGCTGTTCGTCGTTCGGAATCAATGAGCGCGTAAAAGATCCCGATTCCCAGAGCCAACAGCGATGCAAGATAAATGAACGCTCGCCCGGCGGACTGGCTGCCTGTAGGGATCAAGCCAGTTCGATTATCCACAACACGCAAGGATAAAAGCCGCATTCCAAGCGTCCGGCCCGTAAGCGCTGTCGAAACTGTCAGGTATATGAAGCCTACTATCGGAAAAACCCCAGCTCCAGCAATCAATACTCTCAAATCCTGCCAGTTTAGATTTGCTAATTCCACCGCCGCGGCGAAAGGAGTCCAGAGGAGGCCCACAACAATCAAATCAATTAAGGCGGCAACAAATCGAGAAAGTACTGGTGCTCTCACATGACTGATGTCTTCAACGCGCACTGCTCTGGGAACAGCATCCAGATAGTTGAGCGCGGAATCATTGGGATCGCCGGTGATCACTCGTCTGGGCAAAGTGATGATTTGCAGGCCTTCGCTCTTTTGAGGCGGCGGTACTACAACCAGGCTGTGAGCTTTTTCAGGCTGTGCTGGACTGGGCTCCAGAACTGCTTCCTCCAGTTCCGGCTCGGTGGCTACGACCTCTGCAATAGCCGAGGTTGAGATAGTTTCAATGTCGAGATCTTGTTCAACTTGAGTTACGTATTCGCTTTCAACAGCATAAGCCACGGCAGTGGCTGCAACGGCATTATTTGAGCGATGACCGCCGGCTGAGGATGGCACATGAGCTCGTTCGATCCGACGGAGTGCTGCAGCGACCAGGGGATTAATAGGGGGCACTTGAGCTTGAGGCATTAGCTCGAGTTGCACTCTTGGTTCGGCGATAGTTTCTTGTCGACGTTGCTCCTCTTCCGCAGCTTCGAGGGCACGCCGCTCCAGAACTTCCCGCACTCGTTCGCTCAGTTCCTGACGCCACTGCGGCACCGAGCTTCGCGAAACGCCCGGAAATTCGATCAGTTTAGATGTCTGCCTTGTGCGTTTTTTTGAGGTGGGGGCTCTCTCGGCGACTGTTTCCGGCTGCTCATTTACTACGGACGCTCCGCATTCAGTACACTGCTCGAAGTCGATTTCATGGAGGGCGCCACAAGAGTGACATCGCATACGAAAGTGCCTCCGAGAGGGAATTATCAGAGCTCGTTCAGCAAAGAGCCCGTGACAGCTAAACCCAAGCTCAGTAAACAGTCGCGTCGCATACTATCAGGAACTACTTTAAGTGGCAATCAGAAATTTAAGCAGCGTTGGAGTTCGGAATTCGACGCCAGTACCAGTTTAGGTGGGTATGAAACTGGCAGTTGCGAGTCTCAAAGAGGAGTGCGACCGGCGAAACCTGCGTCCACATCGTGCCACCATTCCAACTTGTCACCATCGCCAAGTTGCCAGCAAAGGAGCACGACCCGCCCATCACGGAGGGAGGGAAAATCTACCAGGCCCCGCTCAAAGTCTTTGAGCTGAACCCCCAGGGACTCCAGTTCCGCCATTTGCGCGGTGAGGCCGATCAAGAGAGTGGCATAACGCAGCCCGTCCGCTAAGCCGCCGCCCCCTTTTTCCGCGCCCTCGGAAGCTTTTCTTGCGGCCTCCCGATAGGAAAATATTCGTTTGTGGGCGCGTTGAACTTTGGCCAGAATGTTACGCACTGTTGGCAGGAGTGCGTTTGCCTCATCGACGGTGAATATCTTCATTTGTGAGTATTTCGTTAAGGACCTTTAGTGTTCATCGGTTACGCGAATAAACGCGGTCGCCGGTCCAAATTCGTCTGCCTCTTCGTCGATGTTGGACTCAATGACCACTATCGCCGTTTGAAATCCAGAGGATGAATTCTCCTGCGGCATCTGAATATGCTCATGCATGTAGGGTGTGGACACGTGCTCGTGCAATTCACGCTCGTCATAACGCGGGCCGTGAGTAGCCTCCTTGCGCACCTTGTCCGCGATTTCACCCAGGTCAATGAAGTAGTCGGCAACATCGATCAACTTTGGCGCCGTGTTTGAACGGAAACCGGCAACTTCCACCCTGCAACCTTTGTAAGCGACTGCGTTGACTGCGTAAACGAAATCTTCGTCACCCGAAACAAGGACAGCCGTGTCGTAACGGCCGGCGAGCGAAATCATATCGACAGCAATCTCGACATCGAGATTTGCCTTGCGCGTTCCGTCATAGAATGTTTTCAGTTCCTTCTGCACGACGCGAAAGCCGTTTCGTCTCATCCAGAGCAAAAAACCCTGCTGTCGCTCGGCGCCGATATCCACGCCAGTGTAGAAGAAAGCCCTGAGTAATCGTCCATCGCCAAGCAAGACGCGGAGCAGCTTGTTGTAGTCAATGTCAATGTTGTGAAACCGTGCCGCGTGAAAAAGATTGTTACCATCAATGAACACAGCGACTCTGCCACGATTACCCAACTGCCAGGAAATATTATTGGTAGGATCAAAATTATTCATTTGCTTCCAGGGCTCCAAATATAGTTTTGAAATCAAACTAGGATGCGTTTTTAAGGGCTTTTGGTCAAGTTGACAGGCCCGCAGCGTAGTGGGTCATCAGTTTGAAATCAGCCGCGGATTACCGCGAATGGACGCAAATCTGAAAAGACGCAAGAAGGAAGGTATACCTGGTGTTTATCGAGTGGCGATTATCTCGTCTTCTATCGCGTCGATATAAACGTAGCTGACGGGAGCATTTTTGAGGGCGACTTCCCAGGCCAGGTGGAATTCAAGCGTATTAGCTCCGGTGGGAAGGGCATAGATAACTAATTCGCTGGTGGTGATCTCACTGTTCGCGGATAGCTGGTAGTGCTGCTGCTTACCGGCGGAGTCGGTATAGGTTATGCCCTTTGCGCGCAAACGTGTGATCATATCCTCGGAATTTGCATGCGGAACAACAGCCGCGAGCGCCGCTTGCAGTCGCTCCGCATCAGGTATGCAACTGCTTGAGACGTCAAGCAAACGCCGGTCTGGCGTGAAGTGAATCTCCAGCTTCCCATAATCACCGCGAAGAGGATAACGAAAGGGCCGCTGTTCATATTTTGCTACTTTCGTTCCATCTTTCTGATCAATTCGCTCAACGAGTGATAGAGTCGCCGGGTCGGCTCCGATTAAGGTCCGCCAATCGCTAATGAATCTTCGCAACGACTCTCTCGTCTCCTCCTCGTTCATTTCAGTGCCACTCCCAATCTTCGGCAGGTAGAGCGGAGTGGCAAGATTTCCTGGCAGGCTTTTTACAGTTGCGGTGACAGGCTGCAGGTAGGCCGCGCTTGGATCGCCTTCATGTGGGTTGATTCGTTTGAAAGCAATGACAGATGATTCTCTTCTTTGAGACTGTTCGGTCAGTATTACGGGATAGGGCGGACCCCCTGCTCTCGGGCCACTAACCTCCGCAGGTTTCATAATGGCACACGCACTCATCGCCCCTGCAGTAACGAAAATCAGGAAGAGCTTTGGTTGGCAACTCTTAGTCGCGAACTTAATCATCCCGCACAAACCCGCACAAATTGGTCTCGAAATTCGATACATTCTGGTCCTCGTCGTATAATCCAAACCATTGGAGGAGCTGTTGCCTAAAGATAACGAAAATATTCCCTTTTTCGACGATGAACCAGTGGCTCGCCTGGAGCCACAAGGATTTGCCCCAGATCAAATGGTCCGCTGCGAGGAATGCTTGCGAGCAAACGCACCAACGAGATTAGACTGCCTTTACTGCGGAACTGCCCTGCTGCTTGACGAAAAGACTGCCGACCTGCGCAAGCCGACCCTCAAACCAATTGATCAATCGGCTCGAGGGTTTAACAACATTTTTCTACCTCACGGGGCAAGCAACTTTAATCCCGAGATTGTGAGCGAGGCGGCGAGTCTATTGAAACTCAGCACCAGCGATCTGGATCGAATCCTGGCCACTGGCATTGCTCTGCCCCTGGCGAGGACTGCGACGCTTGCCGAAGCGCTACTGATTCATAGCAGATTAGAAGCTCTCGGGTTGAACACTGAGATCGTGTCGGACACTGATCTGGCCCTGCAAGAATCCCCACCAATTCGGGTCCGGGCGCTGGTGATAGATGAAACGGGAGTAACTGCGATACCTATCGCCGCAGCAGACGGGATACAGATTCCCTGGCAGAACTTTGTCCTGCTCGTGACGGGAAGATTAACTACGAACCGGGTCGAGCTGACAGAGCGAAAGGTACGTGGCCGCGAGAACGAGATTCTGGAAGCCGATCACTTTTTCGCGGATGAGGGGGTCGTGGACCTATATTATGAACAGAAAGTTGGAAACCTGCGAATTCGCGCGAGCGGCTTTGATTTTTCCTGCCTGCCGCAAAAGAGCCTGACCGTCGCGGAAAACCTTGCACTTCTAATCAAGCTTCTCCGTGAGAAAGCGCCAGCCGCCGAATACGATGATTCGTATGACTTAGTGCACAAAGCGCTCGAACTAGTGTTGCCCTCTGAACAGCAAACAGAGTCGCGCGGTTGGCGGCGTCAGGGGTTAGGTAAATACGCGATCGAAGCCGCCACGGAGGTTACCAACGAAGTGCAGTTCACTCGCTATTCGCGTCTTCGTTATCATTTTAAAACCAAATCCAGTGGTTCCTCCTGATGAAGAATCAGAAGCGACAACGATACGGACCATCTGCAGATAGCCAACCGATACCTCAACCGGACTGCCCGCGTGGGGACCCTGAACGAACTCAGCCGCACAATACTGAATACAACCGCATTGATTCCGGATCTTTCGGTTCAAGCGACCAAATCCACGGGCTGATCCCGGTGCTGGAAGCTCTTCGAGCAGGCAAACGTTCCATCGAGAGTATTGCAGTTGCCACCGGAGCGAGGCACGACCGATTGAGAGAATTACTAACATTGGCAAGAGAAGCTCGAGTGCCCGTTCATCGTGTGCCGCGAATTAGCCTTGATCGGTTCTCGGGAGGAACTTCGCACCAGGGTGTTGTTGCCAGAACGTCGGCGGCCCGTTATCGAGATGCGGACGAACTCCTCGAAGTGCTTGCCGCGCGGGTCGGTACGGATCGACATCCGCTCGCGTTAGGTTTGGATGGAGTCGAAGACCCGCGTAATTTCGGGGCCATTTTACGAACTGCCGAATGCGCCGGCATTGATGGAGTGTTTATTCCGGAGCGCCGTGCCGTGGGTTTGACCGACACGGCAGCGAAAGCGGCTGCTGGTGCAATCGAGTATGTTCCCGTCGCGCGAGTCACAAACCTTGTGCGATTGATAGAGCAAATGAAAGAACGTAACATCTGGGTTGTAGGAGCAGCAGCAGATGGTGCTTTGAACTATACTGAATGGGACTGGACACTGCCGACGGCGCTCTTTCTTGGCAATGAAGGCTCGGGCCTTCGTCGACTGGTGAGGGAACGATGCGACTCGCTCCTTCGGATTCCGATGGTCGGACGTTTGAATTCACTTAATGTCTCAGTCGCAGCAGGCGTTTTGTTTTTTGAAGCATTAAGGCAGCGAACGCAGGCGAGGATAGTAATGAAGTAGCTCGGCAGTTGGTTGGACCAGGCTGAATAGCTGGAAGGACGACTCTAAAGGATAGTAGGAGGTCGAAATGTTCTGTCCGAAATGTGCGGCGCAAAATCTGGAAGGGGCCAGCTATTGCCGTGTTTGTGGCGCCAACATCAGTCTTGTGCCACAGGCCTTAACCGGTCAATTGCAACAGGGCAGCGAAGATGGATTATCGCGGTTTGAAAAGCGCCAGCTCCGGAGGCATGGCAAAGAAGCTAGCCTTGAACGCGCGTTTAAGAATGTGTTTATGGGTATCGCCTTTCTAATTGTGTCGCTGGCGCTCATGTTTTCCAGGGCTGGCACGGGCTGGTGGTTCTGGATGCTAATCCCGGCATTCTCAATGATGGGAACCGGGATCGCCCAGTTCATCCGCTTGAGAGAAGGGACAAGTCGATCTCTGTCTTTTCAGAATCTTGCCCAACCAGCAATTCAAACCCCTCCACCCGTCAACTTTCCAAGACGTAACACAGGCGAACTGACAACGCCACCACCCAGTGTGACCGAGGGCACGACGCGCCACCTTGGCACTGAAGCGCCCACCAGGCAACTTGATGCGCAGGCTGAACGGCCGAAATAATGATTTCAAATCTACGCAAGACAACCCCACTGC
>Ga0137372_10002145_pt1 | contig 19053 bp, 20 predicted proteins | sample SagtaG_6_FD_104911 | JGI IMG/M metagenome (GOLD analysis project Ga0137372, IMG submission 104911) | Vadose zone soil microbial communities from Sagehorn Ranch, Mendocino, California, USA - Sage1_R_60_16 metaG | ecosystem: Environmental > Terrestrial > Soil > Vadose zone | place: USA...
AAGCGCGATCTGCAAGAGGCTCGAAAACAGATCGCTTCAGTCTTCGACTCGATAGACCTGCTCGTGACCCCAACCGCCCCGATACCAGCACCGGCGATCGCCGAACTAAAAGCGAATCCCGATCAACTTCGCCCGCGAGAACTCGTCCTGCTGCGCAACACGCGCCCCATGAATGTATGGGGCCTTCCGGCGATCTCCGTTCCATGTGGCTTCACACAGTTCGGACTTCCTATCGGCCTGCAGATCATCGGCCCCCACGGGGGAGAGTCCGAAGTTCTGCAGCTTGCGCACGCCTACGAGCAGGCTACAGCTTGGCACCAACACCTGCCCAACTTGTAGCGTCCTCCGGCGTATTGCGGCGTCTTCCCAGCTCCCAGTTCGGCTAAAATGGCTCACCATGATTGCCCACCTACGTGGAACACTGCTGGCAAAACACCCGAACCAGGCTATCGTTGAGACCGGCGGGATTGGCTATGACGTGACCATCAGCGTGCCAACATTCTCGGATCTCCCCGGCTTGGGCAGCAATGTTGCCCTACACATCCATACGCACGTTCGCGAGGATGTGATCGCGCTCTATGGGTTTCTGCGCCCCGAGGAAAAGCAGCTCTTCGAGAAGCTGATCACCGTCAGTGGGATTGGGCCGAAATTGGCGATCACAATTTTGAGCGGCATGGCGGCTGATGACATGGTAAAAGCGATCCGTGGCAACGATGTCGTCCGCCTGACCCGCATTCCCGGAATTGGCAAGAAGACCGCCGAGCGTATGGTCCTGGAATTGCGTGACAAACTTCCGCCCGCGGGCGCCGACGCGCTCACTGCCATTCCTACGCTTAGCGCAGTGGAAGAGGATGTGTTATCCGCATTACAAAATCTCGGCTATCAGAGGCCAAGCGCGGAGAAAGCGGTAGTGGCTGTTTCGAAGAACGGCAAAGGTGGAGCGTTCGACGCCATGTTTCGCGAAGCTCTTGCGCTGCTCTCGAAATGATTCCGCGACGGCTCAATTTCCCACAAACCTTAAATACAAATCCCGGTCCGCCTGGCAGGTTTGAGCCATTTGTTTGATCTTCTCCCAAGCTTCCTTCTGGGATTCGTCGTGCGCCCGTTCACGCACCTGTTCCCATTCTGCAAGAAAAGTCTCCATTTGCAGATGATTGAAAACTGTCTTGCCATATGGATCAATGCAGCGCAGGCAAGGGAAATCGCGCTCTTCGCGAGAGGGAATTACGCCGTGCAGCATGATCCAGTCGCTGCGTTCGCCAAGGTCGTCTTCGAGCTTCACCACAAGCGACAAATCCGCCTCACAGCAGAAAATGTACCAACCTCGTCACAATTCTCCAAGCAACTTGCTTACTTCCCAATGCAAAAGCTGCTGAAGATCAGATTGAGAATGTCATCGGTCGTAGTCGCGCCCGTAATCTCATCCAATGCACGTAGCCCGTTGTAAAGATCGAGCAGCACCATTTCATGCGGAATGTTTTTCCGAACCGCAGCCGCCGCGGCATCCAGCGCCGTGATCGATTCTTTCACGCGCGATTGATGCCGCACGTTGGTGAGAAATCCTGATTCCGCCGACTCGTGAGCTTCTCCGCCTACATAGCGCAGAATTTCGCTTCGAACTTCTGTGATCCCTTCACCAGTTACCGCCGACGTCCTCACCTCGCGCATCTGAGAACTGGGAACTAACAACTGAGAACTGGAAGCCGAGAACTCAGCACTGAGCACATCAACTTTATTTTCAACGACAATCGCAGGCCGCTGCGCCGCCTGTTGCAAAAGTTCCCGGTCTTCAACCGTGACGGGCTGTGAGCAATCGAGCACAATGAGCACCAAGTCGGCATCGGCAAGCGCCTCCATCGATTTCTGGATACCAATGCTTTCCGCTTCATCCAGCGCCCGCCGGATCCCCGCCGTATCAACCAGCTCGACGGGAATTCCACCGATCGCGACGGTCTCACTCACTAGGTCGCGAGTGGTGCCCGGCGTCGCAGTAACAATCGCCCGCTCGCGTTCAACCAGACGATTGAATAAGCTGGATTTGCCCACATTCGGCCGCCCCACAATCGCCAGCGTCAGACCCTCATGCACGACCTTCCCATAGCCGAACGATCCCGCCAGCTCTACCAGAGGCGCCTGGATACTCGTGATTTGCTCCATGATTCGTTCAGGTGGCAGGACTGATACATCATCTTCCGCAAAGTCTATTCCGGCCTCGAGCAGCGCGATGAGTTCAACCAGCTTTTGCTTGATCGGCTGCAGCCGTCGCGAAAGCGCGCCTCCCAGTTGCTGCGCCGCGACTTTGGCTTGAAACAGTGTTTGCGATTCGATCAGGTCGCGGACCGCTTCGGCCTGCGTTAAATCAATGCGTCCGTTCAGGAAAGCGCGCATCGTAAACTCGCCAGGCTCCGCCAGGCGGGCACCGCGGGCAATCGCCAGCTCGACAATATGCCGCAGCACAACCGGCGAGCCGTGCGCAGAAATTTCGACAACGTCGTCGGTCGTATAGGAATGCGGCTTCGCGAAGTAAGTGACTACGACTTCATCGATGCGTTGCTTATGTGGCGCGGGCGCCCCCGCCCGCGACTGATTTCCAAGTTCGTTTCCAGCGTTTTCACGGACGATGGGATCTGCGCCACACGGTTCAATCAGCTCGCCGAAAATAGCTCGACCCGGCTCAAGGTCTTGCTTCAAGCGCAGCATCGGCAACGCAATCGCTCGCGCCTCAGGGCCTGCAATCCGCACTACTCCAATCCCGCCGCGCCCCGGAGGAGTGGCTATTGCAACAATCGTATCGTCAAGATTCACTGCTAGATTGTAGCGGCGAAGTGATGCCTGCGATCACAAGCCGGTTCTGACCGCGGAACTGCGCCGATACACGAGAAAGTAGTAAAACGCAGGACCCACAGGAACTGTGAAATACAGAAATATGAACCAGAGCGCTTTCCTGAACCAACTCGAATCATCAAAGTTGAACCAGAAATACCACATTGCGATACAAAGCAACGCAGTACCAATCATGCCTGGCCAAAGAAGGAATCGAACAACTAAAGCCGCAGCCGGGCTTGATTCAAAAGATTTGGTGCCGGCAGATCCCAAAGCCATGAGACTGGCAATGATGACGCCGACGAGGGAAAACGCTGCTACGGCGCAGGCCAAGTACGTACGGTTCGCGGCAGGCGAAACGATCCAATTGCGGCGGATTGGCAGGTACAGCATTTGTCGCCGTACTTTATCAGCAGTGCTCCGCGTAATCCAGCCCAGGCTTACCCGGCGATCAAGGGATGGTTTTTCTGGCAGGCTTGGGAGCGCTCAGAAAATTTTGGGGGTACACCACAACATAGCGCCGTAGCCCATCGCCCTGGCTTTCTGTACGCAGATCGGTATGATCCCGCAGCGCAAGATGCACAATGCGCCGCTCCCGTGATGACATGGGAGCAAACTGGTACGGCGCTCCGCTCTTGCGAACTTTCTCCGCAGCCACGCTTGCGGCGATGCGCAATTCTTCCAAACGCATCGAGCGATGATTCATGCAATCGAAGCAGACTTTCTCGTGTTCGTTGCCGGGCAAACGGAGCATCTCAATCGCCAGCAATTCGATGGCGCGCAGCAGCTCAGCCCCGCGCCCCAAGAGTAGCGGCGAATCCGGCCCGGAAAATTCAACCAGAATCTCCGGCCGCTCCCAATCGCGCTCCTCAGCCATCGGAGGATCAACCGTGATGCGGTATTTCAATCGCAGTCCGCCATGCTTAACGATTCCGGATAGGAGCTCATTGATCTTGTTTGCTGCGCCGATTTTGTCGGGAATGGCCATAGGCAGCTCTCAACTATTAGCTCTCAGCTTTCAGCTCTATCCATTGCTGCTATCAGCATTATCACGCAAGCGTTGGTGCCGATGAGATCATCTTTTGCCGAAAGCCGATAGCTGATAGCCGAAAGCTACTTATCCTTCTTTCTCGCCCGTTTCGCCGCCATCTCACGCATCTCCTGTCCCAGCGTCGTGCGGTTCATGATGGACTGCTGCGCAATCGAAATCAAATTGCTCAGGGCGTAATACAAATTCAAGCCGGAGGCAAGATTAAAAAATATGAAACCCATCATAAGAGGCATCATCACGTTCATCATCTTCTGCTGTTGCGGATCCATGCCCGCCTGAGGCGTCATTCTTTGCGTCGCGATCATGCTAACCACCAACAAAATCGGCAAGATAAAATACGGGTCGCGCGACGAAAGATCGTGTATCCAGAGCCAATGCGCATGCCGGAGTTCGATGGCAGCTTGCAGCATTTTGTAATAAGCAAAGATGAACGGAAGCTGGATCACGAGCGGCAAACAGCCGCCGATGGGATTCACGCCTTCCCTTTTGTATAAATCCGTAATTTCTTTATTCATTTCCTGCTTGCGCGGATCACGCATGCTGTACTTCTTATATTTTTCCTGGATCGCTTTGATTTGCGGCGCCGCCTTCTGCATCTTCAGCGCCGATTTCATCTGCGAAATGCGCAACGGCAGCAGGGCGAGAGTGATGATCGCCGTCTGAATCACGATCGCCCAGCCCCAGTTCGGCACCCAGTGCCTATAAGTCCAGCGCAGCCAAAGAAAGAGAGGCCGTGCGATTGCACCCCAAAATCCGAAGTTAACCACGGCGCGCAGATCCTTCTCCGCACCGGTAATTGTGGGAACTGGAACGGACTCCAGCACATCGAGCGACTTTGGCCCAACGTACATGCGCTCGCTGGTCGGGCCAGTAGAACTGCCTACCGCAACGCCCAGTACGTCCACCGGCTGCGTTTCCTCTGGCTTTCGCGGGTCCTTGGGCACATCCAGCGGATTTCGCAACGTAACGAGGCTCGCGCTCTCAAGACTGTCCGGAATAAATGTGGCCGTGAAGTACGACTCGCTGACCCCCGCCCAATTGAAAGGACCATGCAGCGTGGCTCCGCCGCTGATCTTCTTCAGATCGAGGTGCTCCGTATTGTTGTTGTACTGATATTCCACCTGGCCGGAGTGATACGAAGCCAAAGTTGTTTCATCGCCGAAACCCGCGGGCCAAGCCGGAAATGCCCCCACCGCACTTCCTCTTAGAAGAACCGAGGCTTCGATGTGTATTACGTATCCATGCTCGAAGCGCACTACTTTTCGTACCGCCAAATCCCGGTCGGCGTATTCGAAGCTGATTCCCGTGGGCGCGTCAAAAGTCTTGGAGAGCGCATCACTTTTTGGTTCGCGATCCGGCGTCGCAACATACAAGACCGAGTTCAGCTTATTTCGAAGATTCTCGTCGTAGGTCCACAGCGAGAGCGGATATCCGTATTTTGCCGCGGCCGCAGTGTTCCCCAAGTCCAGCGGATGCCCGTTGTCATCATCGTACTTTTTTAAAATCCAGGATTTGACCTGCGCGCCCCGATTCGTCAGCGTGATCTTATAAAACTCATTCTCGACGACAAGTTCTGATTCTGCCGAAGCCTGCTTCGTAGCATTCGTCGGTTTAGCAACCTCCGCTGGAGCCAGGGATTGCGCTGCCGCTGGCGGATTGTTCGCAGGCGCCGGCTGAGTTTGATTCTGTGCCGGTGGGGTCGGCGGCTGCGGCAAATATCTTTTCAAGATCGGCTGAAACAGGACGATCACCAGAAATGTGAGCGCGAACACGAGCAGCAGACGCCGCTCCATTCCGGGGTCCTGCTGAGGATTGGGGAATTCAGGCAAAGTTGGCTTACTCAGTGATTCGAGACTTCTGCCGCAAGGCAAGCGGCATTTGAATTTTGTTCCTTCACCACCGGATCGTATCCGCCCTTCGCGAATGGGTGACAACGCAACACACGCCAAGTCGCCATAGCAATTCCGCGCATCACTCCACGGCGTTCCACCGCTTCCATCGCGTACTCAGAGCAGCTCGGGACGTACCGGCAGGCTGGTAGAAACATGGGCGAAATCGCCCACTTGTAGCCACGCAACAAGTACAGCAGCAGATCTCTCGCGCGGAATCGATTCATCGCAAGACGTCTCATCGCCTTCAGGATCCTCAACGACTCACGTAGGGGCGCGTGCCCTCACCCGCCCAACCCCATCACCTATCTTCTATTCGCCTATTCGCCGATTTCTGAATCACTTCAAATGCGCGGCTGATTTCACCTCTCAACACCGCGAACTCCGCGGCTATCACTGACTTCTTCGGATTGATCACAACATCTGCCGCTGGGCCGGGCCACGTCGCCTCGAGCCGAACCGCTTCCCGCAGCCGTCGCTTCATTCGATTCCGCTGCACTGCCCCGCCCAACATTTTGCCAACCGTAAATCCTATCCGCAGGCCCACGCCTTCCGAACGCTGCAAGTAAAACACCGTCATGTGTGCCGAGAAATGCCGCCTGCCCTGCTTGTACACGCGCTCAAAATCAGCATGCCGCAGCAGCCGCACGCTGCGTGGAAATTTGGCCCGCTTGCCCAAACCAGACAGACCGGGACTGCCATTCGGCGTAATGGCGTTCACAGCTCACAATCCAAACTCAGGTTTGCTGCAATTCCGGAACAAGCGGGAGCTACTCGCGGAAGCCGGGCTTTACTGAAACCCGCTTGCGGCCCTTGGCGCGCCGGCGCGAGATCACGGCCTGTCCGCCCTTGGTCTTCATACGCGTGCGAAATCCGTGCGTCTTCGAGCGATGACGGCGGTTGGGCTGAAATGTGCGCTTAGGCATGAAAAAATAGCTGCTCCTGATTCGTATATTCGCTGGAGAACAAACGTTGAGTATAAATGAGCAGTTGCGAACGCGGCAAACAGGCGCTGGTGAAAACACCTTGGACGAGAATAAAGATCAAGGCGAAAGATAAAGTATCCAGCCCGCCCGCTTCACGGCCACGCAAGCTTCTCTGGATTTCAGCACCCTCCGAAGAACACTCCACGCTGCACAACCCTCGCGGCAGTTATAAACTCAGCACTTGACAGAAAGTTTTTTAAGGTTCTGAATCTTTCAGACAAGAAAAAAAACTTCGGCGAAGATTTCCACAAACGTAAAATTTTTGTGCTACTATGCCGAACTGATCCAGCTTAGTGAAATTTTCAGAGCCCCAGCGTAACCGCCCCGCCCAGTCCGAGGCTGCTCTGCTGGAAACATAAAGTCTTCTGCAAAGATTCTGATACCGGCGCTGGCCTTGGCGGCAAGCCCACGAAAATTGTTTATGTCCGTTTCAACTCCGACCCTATCTCCGAATCCGTGGTTGCGCATTCTCGACGCGCTGGAAAAAAAGATCAATCGGCACTCGTACGATACCTGGCTCAAGCCCACGCGCTACAGCCATTCCAGTGGTGGAGTTTTGTTCGTTCGCGTGCCCACAGTCGAGTTCCGCCACGTTGGTGACAAATACGCCGATCTAATCCAGGAAGCCGTCGATAACCTCGGCATGGAATATCAGGAGGTGAAATTCGTCACTCCTGAAGATGATCCGGCCTCCACGCCCGTTCGGCATGATGGCGGCCTCTCCGCGCACTTTTCTTCTTCCGGTAGCCATGCCTCGCAGTCCCGTTTCGACTGGGACGGTGCCGCGCAACTGAACCCGCGCTACACTTTCGACGCTTTCGTCATCGGCAGCGGAAACCAATTTGCCCATGCGGCTTGCCGAGCTGTTGCAGAGCGTCCATCTAAGGCCTATAACCCGCTATTCCTCTACGGCGGCGTTGGCATGGGCAAGACTCACCTGATGCAGGCCATTGGGCATGAAATCAAGCAGCGGCAGCCACAGTCGGCCATCTGCTACGTCTCCAGCGAGAAGTTCACCAACGAGATGATCAACTCGCTGCGCTACGACAAGATGACCAGTTTCCGCGACAAGTTCCGCAATGTTGACGTGCTGCTGATCGATGACATTCAGTTTCTCGCCCAAAAAGAGCGCACCCAGGAAGAGTTCTTTCACACCTTCAATGCACTGCACGAGTCGATGAAGCAGATCGTCATCGCCAGTGACCGCCCGCCCAAAGAATTAGCAGAGGTAGAAGATCGTCTGCGCAGCCGGTTCGAGTGGGGATTGATCGCCGACATTCAGCCTCCCGATCTTGAAACCAAAGTCGCCATCCTGCAGAAAAAAGGTGAGCAGGAGAAAGTTACCCTGCCCACCGATGTTGCTCTGTACATTGCCTCCAACATCCGCTCCAACGTCCGCGAACTCGAAGGCGCTCTGATTCGCCTGGTCGCGCACTCATCTCTGATTGGCGCCGAAATCACTCTGCCCTACGCCCAGCAGGTCCTGAAAAACTTCATCGACTCGCAGGCCCGCAAGGTCACGATTGAGTCAATTCAGAAAGCGGCCGCTGAGCAGTTCGGGCTGCGGCTAGTCGAGATCAAAGCCAAAAATAATTCGCGCGCCATCGTCTATCCCCGGCAGATTGCCATGTACCTGGCCAAGCACCTTACCGAGGCTTCCCTCCCGGAGATCGGACGCCAATTCGGCGGCAAGCACCACACCACCGTGTTGCACTCGGTCGAGAAGATCAACAAAGCGCGCAAGGACGACAAAGATTTAAACAGGCTACTCAATAAATTGACCGAGCAGTTGGGCGGATGAGTCGCGGTTTGCACATCGATTTCCACTCAGCAGCAGAGTCTTCCGTCGCCTCCGCTGTGAACCGGGTGTGGAACTTGTGTAAGAGCAGGATGAAATCTCCGGATGCGGCCAGCTTCTACCCTCGCCACCGCCAAATCCGGAACTGGTTTTAAAATGGCACTGTCGCCGCAAGGCAAGGTCCGCCATACAGTTGGGTCAGATTTCCACTTTTCCCAGCCCCCTACTGTTACTACTGGTTTTATTGCTTTTTCTTTTGATATAAGGAAGTATTCAAAGTAGCAGGGAGATCAGTATATATGCCGGCAGAAGCTTTAGCCTCAGCGGCGGGAACAGCCACTATGGAAATCACAGTCAGCAAGTTCGAACTGTTGCGCGAACTCACCGCCACCCAAGGCGTGGTCGAACGCAAGACCACCATCCCGATTCTCTCGAATTATTTATTCGAAGCTGCCGGTGACAAGCTCTCCCTGACTGCAACCGATCTGGATCTCAGCTTGCGCACTGCTTGTAGCGCGAAAGTGAAGAAAGAAGGCTCGTGCACCATCCCTGCCCGAAAGCTGCATGATTACGTCAAGCTGCTTCCCGATGCTGATATCACCATAAAACTTCTTGAAAATCATTGGGTCAGTATTCGCTGTGGACGGTCGAATACCAAGATGGTCGGCATGGCTCGCTCCAATTTCCCCAGCCTGCCGGCATTTCCTACTGCGGGAGTTGTAAAGATTCCCGCTCAGGTGCTGCGCGGGATGATCGCCAAGACTGGATTCGCCATCGCCAACGAAGAATCCCGTTACACCCTGAACGGCGCACTGATGGTGCTCAAGCCGGAGTCCATCACCATGGTCGCCACCGACGGCCATCGCCTCTCGCATATTGAGCGCAGCGGCGAAAAATTCGACGGCATCTCTGGCGAGATGAAAACCCTCATCCCCAAGAAAGCCATGGACGAGCTGAAATCGCTGCTCGACGGTACAGACACCGAGACGATCGACTTTGCCAAAGATGAATCCACGCTCTACTTCCGCATCGGCCCGCGCCTGCTGACCTCGCGCCAGCTCACCGGCCAGTTCCCCAACTACGAAGCTGTCCTGCCCAAGGACAATAGCAAGAGCATCACCGTAAACGGCGAAGACCTTAGCGCCGCCATCTCCCGCGTAGCCCAGTTCGCCGACGAGCGCTCCCGCGCCGTCCGCATCAAGCTCGAGAAAGGCGAACTGAAACTTTCCGCCTCCTCCACCGAAAGCGGCGAATCCGAAGACTCCCTCGAAACCAACTACAACGGCGACCCGCTCACCGTCGGCTTCAACGCGCAATATGTTCTGGATTTTCTGAAAGCTGTTGGCGCCGGAGAAGTGAAGCTTGAGCTGAAGGATGCCCAATCCGCCGGCCAGCTCCGCCCCGCCAATAGCGAGGATTACAAGTACCGTTATATTGTGATGCCGATGAGGATCTGAGGGAAAGTGCAGTTGCGTGTTCTAAGGGCACCGACGGGCGCCCTTTCACTTCTTGTGACATTAATATAGTGGACCGACTAAACCTGAGGCCGTGACTACCATTTTATTTTGAGATCAATCGTGCTTTTCTTGAGAATTCCATCCATTTCAGCTCGTTGAAGCTTAAATATGCGGTGATTGCGCCGCCGAATAATGACTCCAAAGACCTCCATTGGAGTGACAACCCCTCTGTCCTCTGCCACAATTGGCAATCCGTACATTTTCCGCTTATAAAACTCCCTGCACGTGAATGCGGCTAAGTCGGCACATTGCAGCGCAGGCACCAGAAATGAGGAGCAATAGACAGTATCGCCAAGGAACTGGGTTAAGCTTGAGTTGTGGAATTTTCGCATCTCTGCGATTCGCTCAAGAGCTTTAGGAGAGAACTCATTTTGCTCATCAAACACAAAGTGCACCATCTCTTTTTGTTTCGCGCCGAGTTCAAGCCCCCGAATGATGACAAGGTTGAACGGCACGAAATAGCCGCATTGGGTTTGCCGCTAGTTATGAATTCCTGCTTATTGGAGTGATAGACCGCTCCAGTTAGGTATTTCCGTTGCGAGACTGGATAAGAGAAGAAATCCTCCAAGCTGATCGTGCCGCTCAGCAGATGAAGGTTGTATGAACTGATAAGGCGCAATAGCCTGCCCATGAATCTGTTTGCTTTCGCAAAAGACCACTCTGCATACTTGCCGCACAGCCCTCCATCCTTCCGGCGCTGCCAGAACTCTTTGGAATGGAATTCATCAATTCCGTATTCAGCCAATACGTTCGACCAGTGCTTTTGAAATGTTTTCCAACTGGAGTTCTGTGTTGCAAAGCCCCCTACGCAACAAACCTGCTCATCCTTGTTTTTTCCTAGACCGCTCTCATCCATGTGGAACTTCAGCATTGCAGAGTTGGTTGCCGCATTGGCTGTGGGGTAGACGAGTTTACCTAAGTACCAAAAATATAAACCGCGCGAATACCTAATACACAAAATAAACCGGCTCCTGCTCGAGGACTTGTTTCACAAGAAAGTCCCTGGTTATGCCGAACGCGCCGACGCCGGCACGGAATGCGTCCTCGAATGAAGGGTAGAAACCGAGGACATTACGATCCTGGACCACCACGTATTTCTCGGAATGTTCTTCCAGCCAGTCCGCTTTGTGAGCAGCGTAAAAATCGAGTTCAGCGGCTAGGCGAGTTTGCTCTTCGGCAGCCATTTAGCCTCGTGGTCGATGGCAACTTTGAATGACAAACGCAGCGACGGTGACGTATGCTTGTGATCCTCAGAACGCATGATGCGGTGGCCATAAGCGCTCGCGTCAAGCCTCAAAGCAAATGCGCCATTCGCTCTCGGGAGGCCTCCATGCTCAGCGGATTCAAGCAATTCATTCTCCGTGGCAATGTAGTGGATATGGCAGTCGGCGTGGTCATCGGAGCTGCTTTCGCTACGGTAGTCACTGCCTTCACCAAAGACCTGCTCACGCCGCTCATCGCCGCGATCGCCGGTAAGCCCGACTTCTCCGCCATCAGCTTCACCATTCACGGCTCGCTGTTTCCGATCGGAGACTTCATCAACGCGGCCATCTCGTTTCTGCTGGTCGCCGCAGCGGTTTACTTTTTTGTAGTGACGCCCATCAACGCCCTGGTCTCGCGGATGCGCAAAGCTCCTGCCCCTGCCGATCCCACGACCAAGAAGTGTCCCGAATGCAAAATGGAGGTCCCGATCGACGCCCGCCGCTGCGCCCATTGCACCTCGCCGTTGAGCTCGGCCCAAGCCGCATAAGAAAAATCAACCGTAAAAGGGCACGCCTTCACCACTCGGCCCGAAGCGGTTTTGGCGTGGCGCAGCGCTTCCAGCGCTGCGATAACTGCCAAGATAAAATCACCCCGCGGAGCGAATCCCAGCTCCAACAATCTCTTATACGATAATCACGTGCCCGCTTTCCTTTGTCAGTCTCGAATCCTGATCGTGGTCCTTCTGTTCTCGGTCTTCACATTCGGACAGCAATCAGGCGAGTCCTCCTCGCGCGCGCATTCAAAGCCCACGCAGCAGTCGAAAACGGAATCCAATTTGGGCGCTCTCGCTGATGGTATCTATCGCAACGCCTTTTTCGGATTCACCTACAAACTCCCCTACGGCTGGGTGGATCGCACCGCTGACATGCGGGAAGGCGACGATCCCGGCAAGCTGCTGTTACTCGCCGTCTTTGAGCGCCCGCCTGAAGCAACCGGCAGCACAATAAACTCGGCCGCTGTAATCGCCGCAGAAAAAGTTTCCTCGTTCTCTGGCCTGAAGACCGCATCCGACTATTTCGGACCGATCACCGAGCTGGCTACCGCCAAAGGTTTCTCTGTGCTGAATGAGCCGCATGATTTTGTCGTCGGGACGAAGCGCCTGGTCCGTGGCGATTTCAGCAAACAGCGCGCCTCCCTGACCATGTATCAGACGTCGCTGGTCACGCTGGAGAAGGGATACGCGTTGTCGTTCACGTTTATTGGCGGGAGCCAGGACGAGATAGAAGAATTGATCGAGAAACTGACTTTCTCGCCGTCGAAGCCAGCCCATTCGCCCTAGCACGATCGCGTAGGGGCGGGTGCCCTCACCCGCCCGGCGGAGCGAAGCTCCGCTGCTTTTACTCCAGCGGCTCTGGCTGGAGCGCAATATTCTGCTCCCCGGCAGCTTTCTTAGCCGAGTATTTCTTTACCCACGCTTCCCAACTTTTGCCTACGGCTGTGTCGCGGCCGGTAAACGCGAGGGCGGCAATATCGGAATACGCAATCGAAATCTTCTGAGACGAATCCTTGGGATAGAGCCTTACGAGGGAATCAGCCAGCGTCGGCCCGCTCCGCCGGTCGAATAGATAGCCCTCAATCTTCGTGCCGTCTTTGCGAGTAATGGTGATGTCGCCACGATAGTCGAACGCTTTCTCGAGGGCGCTGCGAATTTCCTGCTCGCTGGCGAGCTCCGGAATCCAGCCCTCGAGCTTCTCGTGTCCCCAACCAGGGACGACCTCGAGCGCGTCTGGATTGAGCGGATTCGGCTGCTCCGCTGACTCCTGGGGCGCGTGTCCAGCGGCCTTGCCCGTCACACCCGCGTCTCCTCCAGCGATTCGCTAGGCGCGGCAATCTGGACCAGCGGATGCGCCGGAGCCACAGGCTCATCCAGCAGCCTCAAAGCACCGGCATCGGGATACCGCGAGAACGTAGCCTTCACCGTGGCCAAAAAACCGCTCAGCGATCCGAACGTATCGTTCACCGCAGAAGCTTCATACCCGCTGTGCACCATGCAATTCGCGCAATGCGGATTGCCAGACTCCGTCCCGTAGTTGGCCCACTCGGTCTCACGAATCAGCTCATCGAAAGTTTCGGCGTAGCCATCCTGAAGCAGGTAACAAGGCTTCTGCCAGCCGAAGATGTTGTACGTCGGCATGCCCCAGGGCGTGCAGGGATAATGCCGCTTGCCCATGAGAAATTCGAGAAACAACGGCGAAAGATTGAACTGCCAGCTGGGCTTGCGATTAGAAAGAATCGCGCGGAACAGCCGCCGCGTGCGCGCCCGCCCCAGAAAATGCTGCTGGTCGGGCGCCTTCTCGTAAGAATATCCGGGTGAGAGCATCATGCCTTCAACACCCAGCTCCATCATCTCGTCAAAAAATGCGCGAACGCTTTTCGGATCTGCGCCGTCGAACAAAGTCGTATTGGTGGTCACGCGGAAGCCGCGCTGCAGCGCCTCGCGAACGGCATCAACGGCAATGTCGTACCCACCCTCGCGGCAGACGGCAAAATCGTGGTGCTCGCGCTGGCCGTCCAAATGAACGCTGAACGTGAGGTATTTCGTGGGCTTGAAGAGATGAATCTTCTCCTTCAGTAGCAACGCATTCGTGCACAAATAAATATATTTCTTTCGCGCAACCAATCCTTCGACAATCTTGTCGATCTCGGGATGCATCAACGGCTCGCCGCCAGGTATTGAAACCACCGGCGCGCCACACTCATCCGCTGCCTTGAAGCATTCTTCGGGCGTGAGTTGCCGCTTCAGGATGTGCGCCGGGTACTGAATCTTTCCGCAACCCGCGCAGGCCAAATTGCAGCGGAACAGCGGCTCCAGCATCAGCACGAGCGGATATTGCTTGCGCCCCGCCAGCTTCTGCCGGATCACGTACGAAGCCACCGTCCACATCTGCGAGACAGGAACACTCATGCTGCGGATAGGTCTCCTCTCGGTATGCTAACAGGGCCTAGGCCGATTCGTCCTCTCCCAGGTAGCTGATCCGTACAGGTCACGTAGGCCCGGACGCCCTCGTCCGGGCGGGTGAGGGCACCCGCCCTTACGTCTGCGGGACCGATTTACCTCCTCGATTCTGGGATCGAAAAACCCGCCTCTGTATGGTACAATTAAACGTAAGTTCCGATGCCATAAATGCCAGTAATTTCAGTAGTTTGAAGTGGGTTGGGTACATCGGAAAGGCGTGCCGGAGAGCGCTCAACTCCGGCTTCTCCACGGAGCTGAATGGCCACGAAAGAGATCACAACTTCCATCGTCGAAACTAAAGCAAAAAACGGGAAGCTCGCTGCCATTAATGGCGGCAACGGCGACTATACCGCCGACTCGATCAAAGTGCTCGGCGGCATGGAAGCCGTCCGCAAGCGTCCGGCAATGTACATTGGCTCGACGGGCGAGCTTGGGTTGCATCATCTTGTGTACGAAGTCGTGGACAACTCTGTCGACGAAGCGCTCGCCGGTTTCGCTGACAAGATCGAAGTCACCATTCACCTCGACAATTCGATTACCGTGATCGACAACGGCCGCGGCATTCCCGTCGATTCCATGGACATCGATGGCGAAAAAATTCCTGCCGCCGAAGTTGTAATGACCAAGCTCCATGCTGGCGGCAAATTCGATTCCTCAACTTACAAAGTCTCCGGCGGATTGCACGGCGTAGGCGTGTCCGTCGTAAACGCGTTGAGCGAGGAACTCGAGCTGGAAATCTGGCGCGACGGTTTTACCTGGGAGCAGACCTACTCCAAAGGTGAGCCTACCAGCAAGCTGAAGAAAACTGGCGCCGTTAAAGCGAAGACCGGAACTAAGGTCCGCTTCTTGCCAGACAAATCAATCTTCACCGTCACCGAATATAACTTCGATACGCTCGCCCAGCGCCTGCGTGAGCTGGCTTTCCTAAATAAAGGCTTGCTGATTACACTCACCGACGAACGTACTACTGATCCCAAAACCGGCGAGGCGAAAGCAGTCGAGTTCAAGTACAACGGCGGCATTGTCGAATTTATCAAGCACCTGAACCGCGGGAAGCAGGTTCTTCACGACAAGCCGATCTATATGGAAGCCGAGCGTGGCGGCGTTGCGATGGAGATTGGGCTGCAATACAACGACGGCTACTCTGAGTCGGTTTTTAGTTTCGCCAATAATATCAATACGGTCGATGGCGGCTCGCATCTCTCCGGTTTCCGCATGGCGCTTACGCGCACAATCAATTACGCCGGGCAGCAGATGGGCCTGTTCAAAGACGTCAAAGAGAATCTCACCGGCGATGATGTCCGCGAAGGTCTGGTCGCGGTCATCAGCGTGAAATTATCGCAGCCGCAGTTCGAAGGGCAGACCAAAGGCAAGCTGAATTCGGATATCGCCGGAATCGTGCAGGCATTCGTAAACGAGCGCCTGGGGGCGTATCTAGAGCAGAACCCGACTGCCGGACGAAAAATTATCAACAAGGCGATCGAAGCCGCCCGCGCGCGCGAAGCTGCCCGCAAGGCCCGCGACCTCACCCGCCGCAAAGGCGCGCTCGATGGTGGAGGTCTTCCGGGCAAACTGGCCGACTGCTCCGAGCGCCAGCCGGAACGCTGCGAATTGTTCCTGGTTGAAGGCGAATCCGCAGGCGGAACCGCAAAGCAGGGACGCAACCGCCGCTTCCAGGCAATCCTCCCGCTGAAAGGCAAAATTCTAAACGTCGAAAAGGCCCGCTACGACAAAATGCTTGGCCACGAAGAAATTCGCGCCATGATTACGGCGCTCGGCACCGGTATTTCAAAAGAAGATTTCGACGCCGCCAAGCTGCGTTACGGCAAAGTCATCCTCATGACCGACGCCGACGTGGACGGAAGCCACATCCGCACTCTGCTGCTCACGTTTTTCTTCCGCCACATGCAGGAACTGATCAAGCGCGGCAACGTCTTCATCGCGCAGCCGCCGCTCTACTCGATCAAAAAGGGCAAGACGCAGCAGTACATCAAAGACGATCGCGACTTTGTGAAAGTGATGGTCAAGCGCGCAGCCGACGGCCTGATCGTCCGCTACGGTGAGGGTGCCGCGAAACTCGAAGGCGCCAATCTAACTAAATTCATCACAGTGCTTAATGAATACCTTACCTTCTTCGACAAAGTTGACAAGCGCCTGCGCGACGAAAAAGTTGCCGACCTTCTTCCCAAACTCGACCTCTCCAAGCGTGCCGACTTCGAAGGCGATAAGAAGTCCGCGCCAAAGAAAATCGAAAAACTGGAACGGGAACTAAAGAAAATTCAGAAAGAGCGGCAGTTCAAGGAAGTCGAGAGCCGCTTTGACGAAGAACACAATCTGTGGGAAGCGCGCTACGTCAACTCGCAAGGCGCCGAGCACCTTATCAACTGGGAGCTGGCCTCCACGCCAGAATACCGCCAACTGCTCTCGAAATTTAAGCAGATCGAACCGTATCTCGAGCCGCCGTTTATCGTCGAGACGGTTGCAAAACCCACGTCGGCCAGCGGCAATGGCGAAGAGCTCAGCGACGCCGAGCGCGAAGACATCGAAAAAGCCCAGAAGAAGACCACCAAAGCTGTGCCTAAGAAACGATCCGCCGAGCCGGAGGTCGTCGAGAAGGCCTCTGCCCGTGAGCTGTTCGATTACGTTCTCGCTGAAGGCAAGAAAGATTTCAGCGTTCAACGCTACAAAGGCCTGGGCGAAATGACCGCCCAGCAGCTCTGGGAAACCACCATGGATCCCGAGCACCGCACACTACTCTCCGTAAGACTCGAAGACCTCGCCGAGTGCGAAACCATCTTCACCACTCTGATGGGCGAAGATGTCGAAGCCCGCCGCAAATTCATCGAAGACAACGCGCTGGATGTGAAGAATCTGGATATCTGATCTCCCGACCCGGACCGGAGCCGCGAAGCGGCGTAAAATGCAGCCCATGCCGCAACGCCTAGGTGGAAGCTATCGCCAAAAGGACCGCAATTTTCATATATTATGGTCCCCGAAAGGCCCACCTAAAAGGTGAAACAGGGTGAAAACTGAATCGCTTGTCTGCGTCTTTCTCTTTCTCGTCGCTGCAACTCTTCTTTCCGGCGAAGAAAAAAACAAAAAGCAGACCTTCACGGGCTACCCGCCTTCCGTCTACATACAGGAGTTCCATGCATGCTCCTCTGACGCAACGTGTGACAGAACGACAGAGTTTCGCGTGGACCCCGTGCCCAACGGCTGCTGCATTCTAATGGTCACCAATGGAAATGGTCTGGGCAAGAATAAAGTTCGCAGTTATGAGGTGTTTCTGAACGGCCAGCGAGTCATTCCCACCGGTGGGTCCCGCAGCGCGCAAGCAAGGGTCGAAGTAGTGCAGCAAATACTTTAAAGGCGATTCTGATTGGGGAACCAAGTTCTAAAGTATTCATTCTAGTCGCGTACGATCCACGCCAATCGAAGTAAACTCCGCGATCAAAATGTTGAAATATCCCAGTTCAGCAGTAGCCCGCATGGCAGGGTATTTGTGGGTGGTCTAATCAAAACCGCATGCCAGTCCCGACGGGAGGAAGGAGCTAGTCCCGCCTGACCGGCAAAGGTCCAGCATGGTTTTCCCAGCAAAGCCCGCTACTTAAACCCAATCTCCCTCACCGCTCCCAGCAACTCCTCCACATCCGGCGTCTGGTCCAACGGATACACCTTCGCCCAAACCAGTATTCCGTTCTTATCGATGATGAACGCCGCCCTTTCGCAGATTCCAGGGACCGGCGGACCCTCCCGCAGAACGCCGTATTTCTGCGTTACCTCCCCATGCGGATAAAAGTCCGAGCACAGCGGAAAGTGCATGGTGCCGATATCTTTCTTCTGCCACGCAATATGGCTAAGAATCGAATCTGCGCTTATGTCCAGGACCTGGGCATCGAGCGCGGCGAACTTCTCCCGGGCGGAGTCGAACGCCGGCAACTGCGACGCTCAAGTGGGCGTCCAGTCCAGCGGATGAAATGCCAGTACAACGTGCTTTTTGCCGCGAAAGTCACTGAGCTTCACTCTAAATTCTTGTTCTCCCTCGACTGCCGGCAGATCACAATCCGGCGCCGCATCCCCAATCTTGAGTGGCATTCCTGAACTCTCCCAAAAAACTTCTGACCACAAGTCTATCTCCTGAGCGCAGCCTGTGCACACGGGTCAGCAGTTCCTCCGATCTGTCGACGGCATGGCGGAGCGCAACGAGCATCGCTCAACCCCCACGAAGTTTGACTGTGTCATCCACACGTCCTAACATGGGACGCTCGCAGTCGCGCTGCCACGTCAGACACATAAATGATCAGCCAAACCATCTCGCATTACCGCATCACCGGCCGACTCGGCAGCGGCGGAATGGGCGTGGTTTACGAAGCGCAGGACCTCACTCTAGGTCGTCGTGTCGCGCTTAAGTTTCTTCCTTCTGACGTGGCCCGTGACTCCGCCGCGCTTGATCGCTTTCTGTTCGAGGCCCGCGCCGCCTCTGCCCTGAATCACCCGAATATTTGTACCATCTACGCGGTTGAAAACTCGGACGGCCAGTCCTTCATCGCGATGGAACTGCTCGAAGGCCAAAGCCTTGATTACAAGTTACTCGGTCCGCCGCTGCCGCTTGATCGCCTGCTCGATATCAGCATTCAGCTCGCCGAGGCGCTCGAAGCCGCGCATGCCAAGGGCATCGTTCATCGTGACATCAAGCCTGCCAACATCTTCATTACTCAACGCGGTCAAATAAAGGTTCTCGATTTCGGTCTCGCCAAGCTGACTCGCGAG
>Ga0137372_10002151_pt1 | contig 19037 bp, 12 predicted proteins | sample SagtaG_6_FD_104911 | JGI IMG/M metagenome (GOLD analysis project Ga0137372, IMG submission 104911) | Vadose zone soil microbial communities from Sagehorn Ranch, Mendocino, California, USA - Sage1_R_60_16 metaG | ecosystem: Environmental > Terrestrial > Soil > Vadose zone | place: USA...
AGCGTTTCGTTTCATGGATGCGCTCTCGCTGTGCGTACGTTCGACGAGTTTAGGCGATGTGTTCACGGGAGTGCTGCACCCGGCTACAGCTTCGCATCGGGAGGTAGCTCCGAAACGACGACTTCAACTAGGTATCTCGGACGGTTTAGTGAGAATCTCCCTCGGCATAGAAGACATAGAAGACATCATCGCCGATATCGAGCAGGCACTGGAAAAAAGCGTGGAGGAGTAATACGATCTTATTGCGCTCTATCGTCCGGCAGCTCGCTAACAATCACGTCCAACACCCTGAACGCACCTCCTTCCGGCACGGTGAAGGAAACCTCCATGTCGCCACTATCCGTGGCCACAACATCTAATGATACGTGATGGTCGCTTTGGAAGTGACACGCATGCCGCTGCGGACATTTGGATTCCCGAAATGGGTGGCTGGATTTATCAGGATCAGACTTTCAAACGTAGGCGTTCGAGTGCGCTCGTCAACCGGGCCGGTGCATTCGTGAGTTGCAACGAAGTTGCGTTGTGAGTGCGCTGGGGAGGAGAGGGAATATTTATTCCAAAATTCTGCGCGTCAACCAGTTATCCGAAGTTAGACGCCCGGCGAACAGGATTTGTCAGAAAAATTTTGGTTACACTTACCGTTGGTTCTGAAGCAGCGAGAGTTGGTGTGCGTTTATTACAGTGTGCGTATATGCACAGTTGAGATTCCTTGATGGTAATAATACAAACGCTTGACCTTTCGCTGAGAGAAACTGCCGTCGCCGTCCACGTACCGTCTGATTTGCAATGTTTTTAGGTCTGAGTACTAGGCGCTCGGCAAATCATGAGCTTATAATCTTGGCTCGACGAGTTACTCACAGTTTGAATCAGCGCTCGGATCTTCGCACCAGGTTAGCAATCAGCAATGGAATTTCGCACGGACATGTCTCTCCTACTGGACACGCTTCCAACGACAGACATTAATGGGCAGGATCATGAGGTTATCTGCCTCCGTGACACAGAAACTGTTTCGGTTGTCGTTCCATCTTATAACCACGGCCGCTTCATTGCCCATTGTCTTCGTTCAGTAATAAAACAGGGCTACAGTCCGCTGGAATTGATTGTTATTGATGATGGCTCAGATGATGAATCGCCGAAGCTGATTGAAGCTGAACTAAAGAATTGTTCCTTCGCCTGCGACCTGATATCTCGGCCTCATAAAGGTCTGGTGCCGACTCTGAATGAGGGTCTCAGGCAGAGTAAGGGAAAGTACTTTGCTTATCTGGGTTCGGATGACGTCTGGCTGCCCGGGTTTCTTGACTCCAGAGTGAAGCTTCTTCAGTCACGAGCTAATGCTGTGCTCGCATATGGTCATTCGTTCGTAATCAACGAGGTTGACCAGATTGTCGAATGCACGAACGAGTGGGCCCCTTACCGCGATGGTTGCGTACGCGAAATGTTGCTGCACCACGTGGTTCCTTTCAGCCCTTCCGTCCTGTATCGTCGGGAAGCTTTGGAGCGGCAGGGCTGGAACGAGAATAGTGGATTGGAGGACTACGACCTTTATCTTCGGTTATGTGGTGATGGTGAGTTTGCTTTTGACGACGATGTCCTCTGCGCGTGGAGAAGCCACGGAGAGAATAAGAGCCGCAACCTGGACTTCATGCTAACTCAATGTTTGGAGGCCCAGCACCGCGCGATGGCCGACCTGAATATTCCAATGGAAGAACTCGCCAGGGCGCATTCTGAGTTGAAGTGGCGATACGCCGGTGATTTCATACGAGCGGGACAAAAGCTGAAGGCGCTCAGATTGATCAGCACCAATTTGAAAGGCGCTTCTTCGTACCGGTCTGTGGCACGAATGATGGTGGCTTTGGCGCTGCCCAACCCTTTGTTGCGGTGGCGCAGGCAAATTGCCGAACACCACGCGACCAGAAGTTACGGATCTATCCAGCCTTAATTAAGTGTTATTGAGAATCATAAGTGAGTATTGACTGTTTTGAGTAAAATGAGTGCGATTAACCCCGTTGCGTCAGAAGTCAACGAGGGCAAACAGAATTTCTCCGTTCGCGGTAGAACCCCTCTGATCGTTAACCAGGCGGACCGGCCACTCGGCGGTCTGGATATCCCAGGGATCTGGGCCTACCGCGATCTGCTTTTTTTCCTCACCTGGCGAGACATCAAGGTCAGGTACAAACAAGCAGCAATGGGAGCTGCATGGGCTATCATCCAGCCGCTGGGTATGATGCTGATCTTCGCCGTGTTTTTTGGGACCTTTATCGGAGTGCCGACCGAGGGCACACCTTATACTCTGTTCTTCTATTGCGGCCTAACACCCTGGATGTTTTTCTCCGGAGCCATTACCGCGGGAAGCGTGAGTCTGCTCAATAACTCAAACCTGGTGACGAAGGTTTATTTCCCAAGACTAATTGTTCCTACGGCGGCAGTGGGAGCCTTGCTCATCGATCTGCTAATTACATTTGTCATTCTTATTGGCTTGGCGGCGTATTTTGGGATGGTTTGGGGCTGGGGCCTCCTTGTCTTGCCGGCAATGATTGTATTGACGGTCTTGCTCGCTTTGGACTTTAGTATTTGGCTGGCGGCTCTGACGGTAAAGTATCGAGACGTCAGACATGCGTTGCCGTTTGTTCTTCAGCTCTGGATGTTTTTGACGCCTATCGTCTACCCGTTGAGTGTGGTCCCTCAAAAATGGCGATGGGTCATGTACCTCAATCCCCTAACCGGCATCGTCGAAGGAGTACGTTCTTCGCTAACGGGTCGTAAGTTTAACTGGATAGCTATATCGTTCTCGATCTGTATCGCTGTTTTTGCCCTGCTGTCGTCGATACGAGCATTCCAGCGGATCGAGAAGAGATTTGCGGATCTTATTTGAGTATGACGGCGGTCATCAGCGTTAAGAATATTAGTAAGTGCTATCAGATCGGCGGCCTCAATCCCGGTTACGCGACATTTCGTGAATTTCTGGCGGAAGCGATGGCCATGCCCATAAGGCGCTTGCGGCGGATTCAGAAATCGCAAAAAGAGACCATCTGGGCGCTCAGAGACATAAACTTCGACATGGAGTCGGGAGAATTGGTCGGATTAATCGGGCATAACGGAGCCGGCAAATCAACACTTCTCAAGATTCTCTCACGCATCACGGTTCCTACGACCGGCCGCACCGAGGTGCATGGAAGGATCGGCAGCTTGCTTGAAGTCGGCACTGGCTTTCATCCCGATTTAACGGGCCGCGAAAACATCTTCCTCAACGGGACCATTCTCGGCATCACCCGATCTGAGGTTCGGAGAAAATTTGACGAAATCGTGGCCTTCTCTGAGATTGAGAAATTCATTGACACACCAGTCAAATGGTATTCGAGTGGCATGTATCTGCGACTGGCATTTTCCGTCGCAGTGCATCTTGACACAGAAGTTCTGATCATGGACGAGGTGCTCGCAGTTGGCGACGTGTCGTTTCAACAAAAGTGCCTTGACAGAATACATGAGATAAGGAATCAAGGGAGAACGATCCTCTTCGTTTCTCACAGCATGGCTGCAGTAACTCGTTTATGTAGTCGGGCGATTCTGCTCGAAAAAGGGCACCTGATCGCCGATGGCCCGGCGAGTGAGGTTGTCAACGACTATCTAGGTTCAAGCTGGAAGGTTACCTCCGAACGTGAGTGGACCAATTTGAATGACGCTCCCGGTAATGAGGTTGTTCGTCTTCGTTCAGTTCGGGTTCGCGATGAGACGGGACATACCCTCACGTCGATTGATATTCGTCGGCCGCTAGGGGTGGAAATAGTCTACGAAGTGTTGCAGCCAGGTTATACGCTTACGCCAAAAATTGAACTTTTCAACGAAAACGGTGCGCACCTTTTCTCAGCGCATGATGTTGGTGACGAATGGAGATACAGATCGAGGCCAATCGGACTTTATTCCAGTACCGCGCGCATTCCGGGCAACTTTCTTGCCGAGGGTAATATGCTCGCCAGCGCGTTGCTGATGTCTCACATTCCTGAAACTATAACGCATGCTCAGGCAATAAATGTCGTAACTTTCCAAGTTGTCGATAACCAGGAAAAAGATTCCGCTCGAGGCGACTTTCTTGGACCGATTACCGGGATGATTCGACCACTATTGAACTGGACAACCGAATATCACCGCATCGCAGACGAGCAGCTTGAGGAAGTCATTTCACGGTGAAACGCAATTTTCATCTTGCTGCTTAGGCTTGGGCCGATTCGAGAACTCTTAGTTATCTCCATAATCATCAAACAATTAACCTGGGAGCCCTGGTCATGAACGCCCCTTCATTGGTTAAAGACCTGGAACAGGTAAACTTTAGTTTACCGCTGCATCACATTTGTTTCAGATATCCATCTCGGATAGCGACCTCGGCATGGATTGGGCACGTGCCATTTGCCTTTTACTTAATTGATGCGCTGCGGCCGAAAGCGCTTGTGGAACTGGGAACCCATTTCGGAGTCTCGTATTGCGCTTTCTGCCAGGCAGTTAAGGAATTGGATATTGATACGCGATGCTTTGCCATCGATACTTGGAAAGGCGATTCCCAGGCTGGCTTTTATGGGCCAGACGTATTGCAAAACTTAAAGGAACATCACGACCCGCTCTACGGCAGCTTCTCTCGACTTGTGGAAGGCACGTTCGATGACGCGCTGAACTACTTCGCTGACGGCACCTTTGATCTACTGCATTTGGACGGCTTTCACACTTACGAGGCGGTCAAACGGGATTTTGAAAAGTGGTTGCCAAAGATGAGCAAGCGGGGAGTAATGCTGTTCCACGACATCAATGTAAGGGAGCGAGAATTTGGCGTTTGGAAGTTGTGGAAAGAACTCAAGGCTGACTATGACCATTTCGAATTCTTACACTCACATGGATTGGGCGTGCTCGCCGTGGGTCCCGACCAGCCGAGTCAACTGCGACGGCTGTTTGAGTGTTCGACCCAAGAGGCAGTCAAGGTTCGAGATTTCTTTTTCGGGCTGGGTACCCGGTTGGAGTCAGCTCAAGAGTTGCAGGTACTTAGACAATCCAGCCAAGAACTTATAGCTGTTCGCAAAGACCTCGAAGAAAACACCAGACAACTGCAAGAAAAAGACTCCCTGATACATGAGAAGAACCTGCAGATCATAGCTCTAACGCAGCAGCTTCGGGGGAAAGATGGGGTGGTTCATGAAAAGAACTTGCAGATCATAGCTCAAACGCAGCAGCTTCAAGAAAGAGATTCGCTGGTCCATGAAAAGAACCTACAAATCCTAGCTCAGACTCAGCAACTGCGGGAGAAGGATTCGTTGGTCCAAGAGAAGGATCGGCAGTTCGCGATTCAAACCCAGCAGCTTGAAGAGAAGGATCGCCTCGTGCATGAAAACAGTTTGGAGATCGCGGCTCATGAACAACAAACCCATGAGTATCTAGTGCAGCTTGAAGAAGCTAATCAGCGGCAGCAGACGAAAGATAAACTTCTCCAGGAAAAACAAAATCAGATTAGAACGATAAAACAGGAGCTTAAGGAAAAAACAGGACAACTTCAGCTTCTGGAACGCCAGGTACAGTTTAAAACCGAGCAGTTGCAGCAAAAAGAGCAGCTGGAACCGGCGAAGAATCAACAACTGCTGGAAAAAGACGAACAGCTCAAATCCAAACAGTCAGAGGTTAGCGCGCTAAACAGCAGGCTTGAAGAGAAAGCGAGAGTGCTACAAGAGAAAGAACGGATCATTCAAGGGTTTATAAAGTCGGTGGAAGACTTCGGACGGTCAGGTTCCTACAGGCTCGGCCGGGCTTTATCGTTGCCGTTTCGCGTGGTGAAACGGCAGCTTTCAGCTCACGATAATAGGGGAGTTGCGTCAAGAGAGAGCTTCAACCACGTTCAGCTTAATTCTGTCGAGGACGTCGCGCTGCTGCCAGCTGATCAAGCCGCCACGCCAACGAACGCAGAAGATCCCTGCTACAACTATAAGCGCTGGACTGAACTGTACGACACCTTAACCGATCCTGATAGAGAAGGTATTCTGGCCCGCATTGGCAAACTTAAGTATAGACCGTTGGTTTCCGTAGTAATGCCGGTCTATAACGTCAAGGAAGAGTGGCTTCGGCGCGCAATCGAATCGGTGCGCAGACAGCTTTATCCTTATTGGGAGTTGTGTATTGCCGATGATAATTCAACTCAACCACACTTACGCAGGGTACTCGAAGAATATGCTGCCAAAGATTCCCGAATCAAAGTCGCATATCGGAAGGTGAACGGACACATCTCTGCGGCGTCTAACACGGCGTTGGAGTTAGCGACGGGCGAATTCCTTGCTCTGTTGGATAATGATGACGAATTGCGGGAACACGCCTTGTACATGGTCGGCGAGGAGATTAATGCGCATCCTCAGACTGATTTAATCTATAGCGACGAAGACAAATGGGATGAGTTGGAGGGGCGTAATAGTCCGCACTTCAAACCAAATTGGACCCCAGACCTTTTTTATTCTTATAACTTCATTTCGCATCTTGGCGTCTACCGTACTGCTATTGTTAAAAAGATTGGCGGGTTTAGAGTGGGTTATGAAGGGAGTCAGGATTATGATTTGGCATTAAGATTTATTGAGCAAGTTCCGCACGATCATATTCGACATATTCCACACGTCCTTTACCACTGGCGCGCCGTGAAGGGCTCGGTAGCTTTGGAGCCGTCAGGCAAAGAATACGCGCATGAAGCCGCGCGCAAAGCTCTTCGCTCTCACTTCGAGAGGACAGGCATTGACGCTACGATCTCGGCCGGTCATGGATATCACCATCGCGTGAAGTATTCCCTCCCCAACCCGCTTCCACTCGTGAGCTTGATTGTAGGAACGCGAGATAAGGAGGAATTGCTACGTCAAGTTATCGAAGGCGTGCTCGAACAAACAGACTACCAGCCTGTCGAGATAATTATCGTTGACAACCAAAGCACAGATCCGGCTACGCAAACATATCTTAGTCAACTTAAGAGGGATCCTCGGATCAAAGTATTGCAATACGATGCTCCTTTCAATTTCTCTGCGATGAATAATCTGGGAGTGCGGGCAGCAAAGGGAGAGGTTGTTGGACTACTGAATAACGATTTGAGGGTGATCAATGGCGAATGGTTAAAGGAAATGGTAAGTCACGCCTTGAGACCTGAAATTGGAGCCGTGGGAGCTAAACTGTTGTTTTCGGATGATACTGTTCAGCACGCCGGAGTAATTCTGGGGGTGGGCGGAGTAGCTGGACACGCGCATAAGTATCTTCAGAGGGAGAGTAGCGGCTACATAAACCGGGCCCAGGTAATTCAAAACTTTTCCGCTGTGACGGGGGCATGCCTGGTAATGCGACGTAAACTTTATGAGGAAGTTGGCGGATTGGATGAACAGAATCTGGCAGTTGCATTCAATGACGTAGATTTTTGCATTCGAATCAGAGAGTCGGGATACCGTATTCTTTGGACACCCTATGCTGAGCTCTATCACCTTGAATCCATTTCACGCGGATCGGATGCGTCACCCGAGAACGCGCCCAGATTCCAGGATGAAGTGCACTATATGAAGCGCGTCTGGCAAGAAGTCCTCTACAATGACCCCTGTTACAATCCGAACCTGACACTTGAACACGAGGACCTGTCCCTGGCTTCACCACCGCGGACGCCGAAACCCTGGCAAAACAATCAGGTACTGTAAGAAGCTATCGTGGAGGCGTATCGAAGCTCGAAAATATATTATGATCTCAAAACATAGGAGAGATGGACACATGCGAACTTTGAAGAACCCGATTGTTTTACTGAAGATGAGCGTTTCCCCTGGCTGGCTCGGTCGAGTCGCTCTACTGTTCTCACTTTTGGGCCTGGGCGTCGTTTACTGCGCTTGCTCGGACGGTGACGGCAATACGAAAACTGAAAAGGGCGTTGAGACTGCTTCGCTGCAAAAGGTTGAAGGTGCTCCTGTCTACAGTATTGATGCGATCAATAGCCAACCCGTTCCTAAGGCCGGTCCCATAGTCATCAATGCAGCAACCACTCCCGCCATCGTCATTGGAGGCTGGGCGGTGGATGCTCCGGCTAAGAACGCGGCCGGGGGAGTTTTTCTGAACGTTGATGGCAAGTCTGACCTGACTGCTACTTATGGCGCAGACCGTCAAGATGTCGCTAGTGTCTTGAAGGAGCCAAACTACAAGATGTCAGGCTTTGGAATCTCCATCCCGACCGCCTCCCTGGACAAAGGGCGACATACCCTGGGCCTTAAAGTGTTAACTGCCGACAAAAAGGGGTATTACGAACCGAGCCAGAAAATAGCGATCGATATTGAATGAAATGCGAAGCAGCGTCGCTATATGAGCCTATTGAACACGAAGGTGATATTCGCTTGAGATGAGAGTCGCTTTCTGAACGGAGGAGTCTGGAAAATGAGCAACATTGTCCTCTCGGACCAGCAGAAGACTGGTTATGAACGCGATGGTTATTTGATATTTGATCCTGAGATTCCGGCGAGCGTGTTGGACGGGGCCATTGCCGACCTCTCCGACAGGTATCAAAGTGAGGGTCGAATTCAAGATGCCTGGAAGACAAGCTTGCATGTTAAAGCCATCGCGCTAGCCCCCGCAGTCCTCAAAATCCTTCTCGAACTATATGGAAGGGAACCTCTGCCATTTCAAACACTGAACTTCCCAGTTGGCACCCAACAGCCGGTTCATTCGGACACGATTCACTTTAACTCCCAGCCCACCGGTTTCATGTCCGGTGTGTGGGTGGCTTTGGAGGATATCGAGATGGATGCAGGACCAGTGGTCTACTATCCCGGTAGTCATAAACTGCCCGAGTTGATTCTTGATGATGTCGTGCCCACTGCGAGAGAAGGGTTTCACGGAACAACCTCCGGATCGAGTCAGGGCACCGCAGTTATGACTGCGCCGCTGCCTCCACCAGCCGATCTTTATCCAATGTATTATGAGCCGTACATCGCCGACATGATCGCGCGGTCCGAGATGAAACCGCATTACGCTACCCTAAAGAAAGGTCAGGCGTTTTTGTGGGCCGCGAATCTCTTACACGGAGGATCTCCTCAGACTAACAAGAGCCGGACGCGACATAGTCAGGTGACGCATTATTACTATGAAGGTTGCACGTACTACACGCCGCTGTTTAGCGATGAAGACAATGTGCACTGGCGGAACCCTGAACGCATTTCATAATGTTGTCCTGCAAGAAAGTCCGTCGCTAAATGCACAGCGAGTTATTCGAGCAGGATTTGGCCCAGAATGACGACAATCTCAGCTGATCTGGTTCATTGGAGCACTCACCCTTGGAAAAAACGTGATGCAGGTTTTCGCAGTTAATCATCCCTTTGGTCAGGGGTGTTTTGACAGTCTTCAGTTTGAGAGGTGCGGGCTGATTAGATTGGAAGGATGGTACTCCGGACGGCGGCTGGAGGAGCTCGAACTTCCGAAGTGCTTCATCGGAACCGAAGAGATTCCGTTGTTCCAGATCTTTCGGACCTATAGGCCGGATGTCCTCGCCCACCGTAAATCACTCGACTTATTCCAGGGCTTCACTTTCACCTACCGACTCCCTCAAAACAACGACAGTTTAACAACACACTTCAGGCTCAGTTTTAAGGGAAAAGTCTTCTTTGAAATCACGCAGACATTTGAAGTAACTGAGCCAGCCTATAAGCAGTTGCTCGATGAGCAGCGGGTCCTCCACCGAGAGGATATTTATAGTTTTGGTGCTCCCTCCACAGCTGTCAATGATGAGATCTTTCATCTCGCCAGAATGCTACCCGGTCCAATTCTCGATTTCGGTTGTGGTACCGGTGCACTTGTCAAAAAGCTGCGCGATGAAGGAATAGAAGCATTTGGAATTGAGATAGAACGAGCGGCAATTGTTGAGGGCATATTGCCCGAAGCCAGAAAGTTCGTGCATCTCTATGATGGCAATTTTCCTTTGCCTTACGAAACAAACCAATTTCAAAGCGTCTTTGCCTCAGAAGTAATTGAGCACATTACGAATTATGAAACCGCGCTGAGCGAAATAGCCAGGATCGCAAGTCACCATTTCACAATCACCGTGCCTGATATTAGTTCCGTTCCCGTTTGCCACCACAACTTCGTAGTGCCCTGGCATATCATCGATTCCTCTCACGTTAACTTCTTCACCCAGACAAGCCTGGAACGGCTGCTTGGAAAATACTTCTCGGAAATCCAATCAGCTCGGATTTGTAAGGTAGGGACCAATGACTCGTGTTGGTTTGTTAGTTTGGTGGGAATTTGCAGAAAGTGAAGGTTGATGGCTCGCAACAACAGCTGGGCAGGTCTGCGACATATGACCCTGCTTGCTTCACAAACTTATGGAATCAACCAACTCTCGGTGCCGAAGCGCAGCCCCCCAGGTCCGCCGCAGTAGCTAATACGCGGCCGCCTCCATACTTAGCCTGATCTTCAATGTTCGCTCAATACAGAACAGCCACGCTCGCTGATAGGGATAGTGATTTGGCACGTTTTGGATGAAAGGCAATCGGTGCATTCGGGTGTTGCTACCTAGCTGGTGGAACCGTGTAGGCATCTTCCATCATGAGCAACAATAGTCGCGGATGACACCTTATTGCCTGCGCGTGAGTCCACCAAAACCTTTACTTCGTTAGATCGACACAGTATGCTTGCGTTGTACCTCAGTTGCGCCCTACGAAAATACTTGAACGCAATTCCGTGACCTCTCAATGAAGGTGCCGATGCGACAAAGGCGCTCATAAATTCATCCATGTGAAAGCTCTCGCCTCGGGCTTTGCAGATTTCCTGGCGAAGAGATCTTTCGGCTCAGTTACTCCGACCTCCGATCCACATAGGAGTTTTTCGTGTTACTTAAACCCCCTCCTCTCGAAACGCCGTGTAGCAATCACTCTCCCTGCCTTCATCCTTATTGTTATTGGGCTCCTTAATACTATCAATCGTAGTGGGGAAATTCTTGCTCAAGAACAGAGCACCAATGCAATGGGCAGTACGACTCAACTTGCCGTGGCTACCGGGTGGCAATATCCTGTTTCACCCTATAACCCAGGATCCTATGCTGGCAGAACATTCTTCTGCTGCGCCGGAAGCGCGAATGGTAGGCACCTCGGTGAAGACGAAGCAGAAGTTGAGGGGACGCCTATACGTGCAATTGCTTCTGGAGTGATAAAGATTTATAGAGCGGCCGACGGATGCGGAGAGTTAGCTGTAGTGATCGAGCACGATCTTGGGAGTGCACGCACTTTCTCGAATGGCTATGGTGACCCTGTAAGTACGCGATATATTCTATCCATCTATGGACATTTGCGTAAGAGTCAACTGCGTGGCGGAGTTGAGACCGGACTAATAGTGGGTCAAAACATAGAGGCAGGCGATATCGTTGGCTACGTCAATGATGGTGCGCACAACGGTGATGGCGGGGAACATTTACATATGGGTAGTCGGCTGTCAGATGCCCTTACAGCCCAGTCTGCAGACCCGTCCGCTTGGTTTCGCGGATACGAAGAGAGTACTAGTTTCGGAACCGACTTTGCCGCTGCTTCAGCGGTAATCTCACAATTGATCACGCACTATGAAGGTTACCTTGACAACGTCGGGTGCAGCACGCTTGATGGTTGGTCCTGGGACAACACCCAACCAAACACCTCTGTTTCAGTAGACGTTTACGACGGCACAAACAAGATCCTTTTTGCAGTGCCGGCCGATCAACTTCGTCCAGACCTCGTTGGCAGGTATGGAAATGGACGTCATGGCTTCAGCATCCCGACGCCACAAAGTTTGCGGGACGGTCAGCAGCATACTGTTTGGGTAAAGATCGCTGGACCTGATCACAATCTATCATTTAGTCCCAAACCAATTACTTGTGGCTATGTCGGGTACCTCGACGCAGCGGACTGCAATGTGATACGCGGCTGGGCTGCTGACACTACGCGTGCGAACGTCCCACTGAATGTAGGTATTTATGATAGTAATATTCTGGTGACTACCGTGACCGCGAATCAGCTTCGACCCGATGTTGGTACTATTCTGGGTGATAATGGTCTGCATGGCTTCAGTATTCCGGCGCCAGCCAGCCTGAAAACCGGCTCACATACTGTCAGTGTCAGGTTTGAATCGACTACAACAAACTTGCCTAATAGCCCAAAGACTATCTCCTGCAGCTCTACACAAGCGGATTACATTGGATATCTGGATGTGGCTGATTGCGCTAGCATTTCTGGCTGGGCCGCTGACCGCAATCGCTTGAACACTCCGATCAATGTCAGCCTCTATGACGGCTCAACTCTATTGACTACAGTTGCAGCTAACGGCTCGCGTTCCGACGTCGGTAATTTCCTGGGAGACAACGGTCTCCACGGCTTCACCATTCCAACTCCCGCTAGTTTGAAGAATAATCAGGCCCACTCAATCAGCGTGAAGTTCGAGACTAGCAGTAACAACGTTACAGGTTCGCCAACGTCTATAACCTGCGGCCCGAGTTTCATTGGTTATGTCGATGTAGCAAACTGCAATACGATTTCTGGCTGGGCCGGTGACCGCAATCGCTTGAACACCTCAATCAATGTCAGCCTCTATGACGGCTCAACACTACTGACTACAGTTGCAGCTAACGGCTCGCGTTCCGACGTCGGTAATTTCCTGGGAGACAACGGTCTCCACGGCTTCACCATTTCAACTCCTACTAGTTTGAAGAATAATCAGGCCCATTCAATCAGCGTGAAGTTCGAGAATAGCGCTAACAACCTCATCGGTTCGCCAACGTCTATAACCTGCGGACCAAGTTATATTGGTTATGTTGATGCAGCAAACTGCAATACGATTTCCGGCTGGGCCGCTGACCGCAATCGCTTGAACACTCCGATCAATGTCAGTCTTTATGATGGCTCAACGCTCTTAACAACAGTTCCGGCTAACGGCTCGCGTTCCGACGTCGGTAATTTCCTGGGAGATAACGGTCTCCATGGTTTCACGATTCCCACTCCAGCGAGCCTGAAGAATAATCAGCCGCACTCAGTCAGCGTGAAGTTTGAGAGCGATAGCACTAATCTTTCAGGATCGCCCAGGTCAATTACCTGCGGCCCGAACTACATTGGCTACGTGGATGGAGCGGACTGCGCCTCCATCTATGGCTGGGCGGCGGACCGTAATCGACTGAACACTTCGCTCAATGTAAGTCTGTACGATGGCTCAACCCTCTTGACAACAGTTGTCGCTAACGGCTCGCCGTCCGGACGTTGGCACTTTCCTCGGCGATAACGGTCTGCACGGCTTTTCGATTCCTACACCTAATAGCCTCAAGAACGGGACCCACTCGATCCATGTGAAATTTGAATCCACTATTTCCGAGTTGAGCGGCAGCCCCCGGTCACTTACATGCGTCATCAACCCGCTGGTCAACTCACTTCTTCCGGGAAATCCAGCGCGAAAGGACACGGACCAGAATGTCGTGATTAATGGCAGCGGTTTTCAGCCGAATCTGACGGTGACGTTGTTTTTTCCGGGAGGCGGTAGCACAACGTTAAGCGGCGACCAAATTCAAAATCTAAACTCCACCAGCTTTACGCTTGTGGTAACACTTAATGTTACGGGCACCTACGGGATGCGCGTCAACAACCCTGACGGCGGACAGTCAAACGTCTTTAACTTCCAGACGATGAAAATAACTTCAACATCGCCGACTAGCCCTCCGCGAAGCAACTCTGATCAGTCAGTCGATGTTAATGGGAGCGGTTTCCAGCCGAACCTGACAGTGACGGTGTTCTTTCCCGGAGGCGGAAGTGAGACTCTCAGCGGCTCACAGATTCAGTTTCAAATTCCACCAAATTTACGATGATCGTCACTCTGAATGTGCTGGGTCAGTATAGCATTCGCGTTAATAACCCCGACGGAGCCCAATCTGAGTTGTTCAACTTTAGTACCCATTAATGTCACGAGGCGTGCAAATGGCGACGATCATTTCAGTGCACATCAATCTCAATCCTCTCTTCAGGTTCGTAATAACCATTCCTGAAGGTTTTTTGAATTCTGAGAGATAGAGTATGTCTGCCCGGTACCAGGCTCGCTGTGGGAATAGATCCGGAGAACCCTGAGAACCGGTAACGCGGATTCTTGTGGACTTCCGCGACATCGGGACGGTCCAGTCCATACGTGGCCGGAATCTCCGTTTGCCCGTCAACCATGATATACACATCCGCGGCTTCGCTCTCGCTGTTCACATCAACAGCCCAGCCCGTGAGTGAGATCTCGCGAGTCGTCTGCCGGTTGATGACAACCGAAGCACCTTTGGATAAGAGTTGGCCGTTAAGCAGATCTATATAATAGAGCGTCTTTCGCTCAATTGCCGGCCTTGTAACGGGCTCCTGGCTGAGAACTACATACTGTTGCATGTTTCTATAAAACGAAAGGTTTAACTTTTGGGCCTCATCCAGCTTTCTGCCAATAGGTTCCGGATAAAGCGAGGGACAGACTGCATCTTCCTTGCGAGCATAATACTTCTCGATACATACAATGCCTCTTGTTCTCTGCTTAGCAGCTACTTCGTATTGGGAAAACTCCCGCCAGTTGTTTTCAAACGTGAAGAAGCAGAACACCCAGAAAGCCACCAGGAACAAGGCCCTCAAGTTCTCTCGGTTTTGCAGAGCAATGCTATACGCAAGCGCCGTTAAAGGTATTAGCATCATTCCGATTTCCGAATATCGGGAGGCCTTGGCTTGCTCGGGTCCGAAGTTCGCTCGGCCCATGGTGATAACCGAGAGCGCGGCAACAATACATGCCACGGCCGCGTAAACAGCCCATGAAGAATTTGGCAACCGTCCTTTCCTCTGCCAAACCATCCACGCGATCGGGGCAAGAACAATGGCCAGGCAGAACAGATTAGGCAGAAAGGCGAGACCATCCAACCCAAATCCCAAGCCAATAATATTTGCAAAATAACTCCAGAATAGCGGGGTATAGGGCAACGCGAGTGATGGGTGTGTTGCTACTGCGCGATAATCTACAAACCATAATGCCATCGCCATGCCGACAAGTCCGACAACCACTAACAACTGTTGTAGTTCTCGCTTGCGGTCCTGAGGCGGTGAGGCAGAGCGAGCGCGTAACAACTTAAACAAGCCAAATATGAAGAGACAAACAAAGCTCGAGATTAGACCGCTCGACATGGAATAAATCGATAGAATCGCCATCGCTGAGCCAAGAAACATGCCGGACCATCGCTGTTCTTCCTCGTACCAAAAATAGATCGTGGCAATCAAGAAGAGTAGAGAGAAATGGAATTGCATTTGGAATCCCCAGAAATGGTTTTCCCAATTTATAGGTGAGAGCATGAAGGGAGTGAAGCTTAAAACAACCCATGCCTTAACCTGCGGCACAAACTTCCGCGCAAATAATATGACTACGACCAGCAGAACGCCGTAAAGAAGGAAATTGATAGTTTGATGAGTAACGAGATTCCAGCCATTGAGCCTGTACAAGACCCAGGTAAACAACCTGGTTGTGACAATGCGGTGCTCGTTATGTTGTGAGAAGAGCCACCTGAGAGAGAAGCCTGCTGGCAGTTGATTTGGATTCAGTGCATCCCATTCGTCCCAATAGGGGATATTGACCGCGTAACCCTGCAGAATTATAAAGTGAATTGCGTATAGACTGAGGCATGAAAGTAGAGCGAGCCTAAGCGCCAACGTTCTTAGCAATCGCCTTGACCTCCCGAGGTTCGGAAACCGAATTCAACATGTCTCTATGATAGTCCTTCTTCGAGAGCCATTTTTCAATAAAGCAATAAAGAATGATGAATAGGTATCGTGAACCCATCTCTTTCAAAAGCAGTTTTGATTGGCCCGTTTTTCGGTTAGTCCAGTCATTGGGCACAACAACATAGCTATATCCTCGAACGATTGATTTCAGTGGCAGTTCGATGGTTAAGTTGAAGTGGTGACTGAGCAGAGGTCTCAAACCATCGACCACAGGTCTTCTATAAAGCTTGAATGCATTGGTCACGTCGTTGTAGCGAAGGCCAAAAAGAGTTCGGATGAAGGTGTTAGCTAAGCGATTGAGGATCATCTTGAATGGTGGATAATCGACAACGTGCGAATCATGGTTAAAACGGGTTCCGAAGACGCAGTCTACGTTTCTTTCCTCCATTACTCTGAAAAACTTCACCAAGTCTTCAGGACGATCTGACGCGTCCGCCATGTAAATAGCGACCGCATCGCCCGAGTACACCTCCAGGCCCTTGCGCACCCCGAAGCCGAAGCCATGAGGCGGCGTGTTGTTAATGTAATTCAGTGTGGGAAATTGGTGCTGAAGGGAAATCAGAATCTGCTCCGTATAATCAGATGAATTGTCGTTTACAACCAAAATCTCGTGCTCAATACCTTCAGCGCTCAACTGCTCGTAAATACCGCGGATGGTGCCTGCGATACAGCTTTCCTCGTTATGCGCGGGAATCAAAACAGAGAGCTTCATGATGCTTGCCTCATCGCCCTTTCCTGCGTAGCGGTCACAATCTCTTCAATTATTCTTGTCAAATCGTAGCGGAAGGACCATTCGGAATAGTCTTGGCGGAACCTTCGAACGTCACTAATCCACCAAATGTGATCTCCCGAACGCGCTTGATCTGAGAGCTTATAGTGAACCGGTTTTCCGATCAGACCCTCAATGATATTAATTGCTTCTAACACAGAACAGTTGCTATGGCGAGAACCTCCTATATTATAGACTGCACCGGGCCGGGGATTCTCAAAGAAGCTCCAGAAGGCATTAACCAGATCGTATGAATGAATGTTATCCCTGACCTGTTTTCCTTGGTAGCCGTTAATAGTGTAGGTCTTACCAGTGATCGCGCACTTAACGAGATAGGCGAGAAACCCATGCAGCTCAGCCCCCGCGTGTGCCGGCCCAGTGAGACACCCGCCCCTGAAAATACCAGTCTTCATTCCAAAGTAACGCCCATATTCCTGAGCTAAAACATCAGCAGCCACTTTGCTAGCTCCAAACAGACTGTGCTTGGATTGATCGATAGTCATCGTTTCGTCGATACCGTGCTCGAAGTATGGATGTGATTCATCGACCTCCCAGCGAGTTTCCTGTTCAACGAGCGGAAGGTCGTTTGGTTTGTCACCGTACACCTTGTTGGTGGAGGTAAAAATAAAGACGGCATCAGGACAATAAGTGCGGCTAGCCTCTAACAAGACCAATGTCCCGTTCGCGTTAACCGTAAAGTCTGTGAAAGGTTCCTTAGCCGCCCAATCGTGGCTTGGCTGAGACGCCGTGTGAACGATGAGTGAAATGTCGTTGCCCCTCTCGCTAAAGATTCGGTTGACACCGTCCACATCCCTGATGTCAGTCGGCATGTGGGTAAAGTTTCGCAGGGACGTTTTTAGCAGCTTGGTATTCCATTTCGTTGAGCCGTCAGCGCCAAAGAAATACTCACGCATGTTGTTATCAATCCCAACAACGTGCATACCCCTGGAATGAAGGAACTTTGTCGTTTCGCTTCCGATCAAGCCGGATGAGCCAGTAACGATTGCAACGGACATCTACTCGTTCTCACGAATCAGGGTCGATTAAAGATATGTTTTAGTTGTTCGTCGTTTTCTCGGATCCAGCGAGTTATGTCTTCAACAATGTGTTGTAGTGAGCGCTCCGGGATCCAATCAAAAGTCTTTGTAGCTTTGCTATGATCTGAGATGTATAGCGGCATGTCAACCGTCGGGCTTTCCGGTTCTTCCGCAACGACTGTTTTATTGCCTACGACCTGCTCACAGAGCGAAGTAAACTCAACCAAAGACGTCGAAATTTTATGACCACCGCCCACGTTGAAGACCTGTCCCGAACACTTGTCTATCTGTGACAGTTGCTTTACCAGCAAAGAGAACAAGTCATGCGGGTGAAGAAGATCTCTGACCTGTTTTCCCTTGCCGCCAAAGCCGGTGTATTTCAGAGGGTTCTTGAAATAATGGTTCGCAACCCAGAGGGTGAACACGCCCTGATCGATCTTACCAAACTGGCCCGCCCCAGCCAGTACTCCGCACCTGTTGATAATCGCTCGCAGCCCATAAGCATTGACGTACTCTTGGATGATGAGTTCTGACGCCAGCTTTGTCGCTCCATAGAACGACCTCGGAAGATCGGTGGGAAAAGCCTCGCTTATGCCATTGGTGGTTATGCCGCGAGATTTCTGTTCCTTTGCTATCTCAAATCTAGTATCCGCTTCTATTAAGTTGATTTCTCTAAGAGGGGCGATGGAATAGACTCTCGAAGTCGATAGAAATAGGAAATTACCAACTCTTCTTCGTGCGAACTCAAGAGCGTGAAGTGTGCCATTTAGATTGGTTTGAAGGACATAATTAGGCGAAGCCGCCATTCCCGCCAGTACACTCGGTTCGGCCGATGCCTCGATAAAAACATCGAAGTCCCCCTCCAAGTCCTCAAGATCTTGGAACTGTCTTATATCGCCGTGAACAAACTGGATTCCGTGATACTTGAAAGAGTTCAGGTTGAGTTCCGAGCCGCGCCGTCTCAGGTTGTCTAGAACTACCACTTCCGCAGATGAATCGTGCTGCCTGAAGGCCAATGCCAGACTTGAACCGACGAAGCCTGCTCCCCCGGTGATAAGTAGTCTCATGGTAAAATGTTATGAATCTGAAGAAGAGTGTGGACTTAGCGGATTCAGTTGTATCGATTGAATCGTTGGTAAATAGTGACGCGAAGCCGGCGCATTGATGTGGGCCGCGGCCGCAAGAGAAACGCTTTTCAATAGCAAGGCAGTGACCAACAAACCTTACTGCCTTGAAGCTGTCAATCGCTGGAGTTGGTGCATGGTCACCCGCTGCTGAGCGTTGATCTTGACTTGTGGGATATCTTCTACCGCAGACTCCACATAGTCCTTGGGGAGAATCAGTGAATCGTCAAAATCTGGAGGCACAGACTCAATGTCGAAATCTACGTCACTTAGGCCCTGATATTTCAAGATTGAGTTTGTCCAGGCAAAAAGCCAAAACTGGAAAATGCCAGCTAAATGTTTGTGGCGGCGAGAG
>Ga0137372_10002154_pt1 | contig 19018 bp, 17 predicted proteins | sample SagtaG_6_FD_104911 | JGI IMG/M metagenome (GOLD analysis project Ga0137372, IMG submission 104911) | Vadose zone soil microbial communities from Sagehorn Ranch, Mendocino, California, USA - Sage1_R_60_16 metaG | ecosystem: Environmental > Terrestrial > Soil > Vadose zone | place: USA...
CACAGGGACGGTTTGCTGCTGGTCAAGGGGCCTGTGGCAGGGCGCTGATCCGGTCCCAGGCGGTGATGATGTCAGCGGCCCAGGGCCATGTTGCCTGGATGTTGAGACGGCGCCGGCGGCCGCTTCGGGTCAGCCGGGCGGCGGCGTGCAAGATGCGGTACCGAAGGGTCTTCGGCAAATTTGCTTTCGGCTTCCAGGTTAGGAAGGTGGCCGGCGCCGTCGATCACGAGTAGCTCGGGGCAGGCGAGGATCTCGGCGGTCACCGCCTGGTTCGACTAGGGATCTTCTGAGCCCGTGCAGACAAGGCGGGGATGTCGAGCCCGGCGAGGAGGCCGGTAGTCCGGTCGCTCGGCCCGGCCGCGGAGCGCTGCTGCTGCGCCAGCGGGCGGGGCTGCAGACAGCATGGTGTCGATGCGTGCGCGGATGGCGGGCGGACAGGCCGGACCGTAGGCCGGTGTGCATGTAGTCCACGAGGACCCCCATCCCGTCACGCTCGACCGCGTCGGCTCGACCGCGTCGGCTCGTTCGCGCCGAGTCACTCGCTCGTGCGGTGTCACTGGTTCCGTGGTTGTGGTGACGAGGCCGATCGCCCAGTAGCGCTCCGGCCGCGACTTTGCCAGTTCCATCGTCACAAGACCGCCCATGCTCAGGCCGACGGTCGCCGCGCGCATGATCCCAAGGTCGTCAAGCAGCCCCTCGACGTCAGCGGCGTACTCACGCATCATCACCGAGTGCGGTGTGGCCGGGCTCTCGCCGAAGCCCGCAAGTCGGGCGCGAACACGCGGAAGCCGTCGCGCAAGGCGGCAAGCTGCGGTTCTCACAGGGTGCGATTGAACGGGTGGCCATGGATCAGGACGGCGCAGTCACCGCTGCCGACATCGTCGTAGGCGAGTCTCACCCCGGCGAGCGTAGCCGCAGAACCGATCCAGCGGCGACACCCAGCCGACACCTATCCAGTCAGGTCAGTCCGCCGCCGCGTGGCAGTCCGGATTTCGCACGTAGTGCTGTATTTGTTTTGCGTCTGACTTCGTGAGCTAGTTCTCGGCAGAAATACCCAGCCACCAGACGGCGTGTCGGAGGAGTCTGGAGGCTGATCATCTTGTCGGATCGGATCATGAACTTGCGGGAGCCGCGGCGGCGGTTGTCGCCGAGCGAGAAGTACGAGCTGTTCGTGTCGGTGCTGACCGGGCAGGCCACGCAGCGGAAGGCTGCGGCGAGGTGGCAGGTGGACCGGTCCACGGCCCAGCTGCGCGAGTCGAAGAAGAAGCTCGCCACCGTGGTCAAGGCATCGGGCACCAACCTCACCGGCCTGTTCGGCGTCGGCCCGGTAATCGCCGCCATCGTCATCGGCGACGCCGGCACCGTGACCCGGTTCCCGAGCCGGGATCACTACGCCGCCTGGAACGGCACCGCCCCGATCGAGGTGTCCTCTGACGACAAGAAGATCCACTGGCTGTCGCTGCGCGGGAACCGGCGGGTCAACTACGCCATCCACATCGCTGCGGTGACCCAGATCCGCCACAAGCACAGCCACGGCCGCGCCTACTACGACAAGAAGATCGCCGAAGGCAAGACGCCCAAGGAAGGCGCTGCGCGCCCTCAAGCGGCGGAATCAGCGACGCCATCTACGCCCGCCTCCAGGCCGACGACCGAACTACGGGATCGGACGTGTCTAGGCGTCTGTCAAGCCCACGCCACAGGGCATTGGGCTCGCCAAGGACGTGCGGATGACCTCGATCAGCGCGGCCCTGGTGCTCGATTCCATCTTCACACCCCGGCGTCACCCCTGACCCGCCTTCAACTGGACGACGGTATATCGGGAGAGGTGGACTCCAGCTGCGCCACGACCTGCTCCCTATAGCCTCCAGGCAGCGCTTTCAGCTCGTCGTGCGTTCCCCGCTGCACGATCCTTCCTTCTTCCATCACCAAGATGAGGTCGGCATCGGCGATCGTGCTCAGCCGGTGGGCGATCACAATCCTCGTGCAGCCGAGCGTGCTGAGGTTGTGGTGCACCATTCGTTCGGTGACGGAGTCGAGATCGCTCGTAGCCTCGTCGAGCAGCAGGATGGTGGGGCGATGGGCCAGGGCCCGGGCGAGAGCGAGCCGCTGCTGCTGACCTCCGGAAAGCGAGGCACCTCCATCCACGAGTGGCGTGTCGTAACCCATCGGCATGGCGACGATCTCATCGTGGATGCAGGCCAGCTTGGCCGCGTCGACCACCATCTCGAGAGGCATCGCGGGGTTGCTGAGAGCAATGTTCTGCCGGATGGTCGCTCCGAACAGGTAGGGCCTCTGCGTGACCATGCCGATCTGCCTGCGCACCGACTGGAGCTCGAGCTCGGCCAGGTCACTCCCGTCGAACAGGATCCGCCCGGACGTGGGGGGATACATGCCGAGGAGAAGGTGCGCGAGGGTCGACTTCCCGGAACCGGTGCGCCCGACGATGCCCAACTGCCGGCCAGGCTGGACCTCGAGCGAGACATCCTTCAGCACCGCGGGTGCCAGCGGCCCATAGGCGAACGAGACGCCCTCGGCCCTTACCCGCCCGGAGAGGCCATGAGCGGTTGTTACCTTCTGCCCCTCCTGCTCCCGGGGCGTGTCCAGCACTTCGTTGATGCGCTCCATGTAGCTGCGCAGTATCTGAAGTTTCAAGGCGGTCTCGATCAGGGTGGCGAGCGGCATCAGAAAGCCGGCCGCCAGGGCAGCGGCAGCAAGCATGGTCCCGAGCGAGAGGCCGCCGTTCAGAACCAGGAACCCGCCGTAGACCAAGATGGCCAGCGGCGAGCCCAGCTGGAGCGTGCCCGTGACGGTATCCACGGACGCCTCCAGCCGTCCCCGGCGCAGTGCAACGTTGACCTGGTCGACGAACAACCGCTCCCAATGCTCGGCCGCCCGCCGCTCGGCACCTGCCGCTTTGAGGGTCTCGATGCCGGCCAACAGCTCAAAGGTGTAGCTTTGCGACTTGGCTTCGACCTGCAGGCTCTCCGACATCAGGTGCTGGTTCCGCCGCCGCGCGAGCAGGAGAACCATCACCTGCAGCAGGCTCAAAACCAGCACGAGCGCCGCCAGCGGAGGGCTCAGCATGAATAGCAAAACAAGGTAGAGGCTCGCCAGGCTGCCATCAATGAGAGCCGAGATGGTGCCGGTGGTCAGGGACTCGCGCACGACGGTGTGGCTTTGGAGGCGCATCATCAGGTCGCCGGCGGACCGCACGAGGAAGAATGCATACGGAAGGTTCACCAAGTGCTCGACGAAAGCCGTCGACAGGCGTACGTCGAGGCGCGTGCGCAGTTGCAGCAGCAGGTGGCTCCGCAGCAGTGTCGCGAGGAAGAAGTAGCCGACGACCGCAACCATGGCGGCCCCGGTCACCAGCAGCAGGTGCTGGTCGTTGCGCGGGACGATCTCGTTCACCAGCAGCCCGGTCAGCAGTGGAAGCGCAAGTGCCAGCAGCCGCAGGAGCACCGATCCCACGAGCACCCTGGTGAGCCTCCGGGACTGGCCGAGCAGCGGCCGGAGATACCGCCAGGTGCCCTTGGTGTTCAGCTTGGAGCTCTGGAAGTCCTCACCCGGCTCGAACGTGATAGCGACACCGGTGTAGGAGCGGCGAAAGACTTCCATGGACAGTCGCCGGCGTCCCACAGCCGGATCCATGACCTGCACGCCGTTTCTCCGCAGGCGCTCGAAGACGACGAAGTGCGTGAATTCCCAGTGGAGGATCGTCGCGGGAGGCAGGTGCCCCAGGTCGTCGAGGTCCGCGGCCACGCCCCTCGCGCGCAAGCCATACCGCTGCGCCGCCTGCGTCACGGCCAACGCGTCGACGCCGTCGCGGTTGGTGCTTGTCATCTGGCGCAGCTCGTCGAGCGGCACCTGCTTGCCGTGGTAGGCAAGCACCATGGCCAGACAGGCAGCGCCGCAGTCGGCCAACCCCATCTGCCTGACCCAGGGCACCCGCCGACGCATTAGGAGCCCCCACCTCCCCCCAGGATCCCGCGCAACTGCCGAAGGAACAGATTGAGGATCCTCTGCGAGCGGAGTACGACGACGGCCCGGCCCTCGTGCCGCAGCGACGACCGCAACGACGCCACGTCGGCGTGCGGCGCGAGGACCCCCGTGACCAGCATGGCCGGCTGGGAAGACGAAGCGAAGCCGGCCCGGCGGACGCCAGCCTGATCGGCAACCTCGGCCCTGAGCACCCGGGCGGCAAGAGGCCGCCCCTCCGGGCCGTCCACTTGGAGGCGGACGAGCTGGCCACGCCGGAGATCCGGGGAGGCGGCGTCCGGGACGAGGGCCACGAAGGTCCGTTCCTGCACGTTGATCAGGGCCGGCCCCGAGGTGGTCTCGGAGGTGCGAGTCGTAGCGGTGACGACCGCACCTGCCACCACCAACGCCAGCACGATCCAATACAGCCACCCGGTCCACGGAGGTTCGACCCGCAGAACGTTGCCTTGCCGCGGTCCGCCGGTTCGGAACTCGAGCGCCTCTTGGCGAAACAAGGATGGTCGTTCGGTCATGGCAAGACGGATTGGCGCCCAGCCTGTGCGCTGTAGGCGCGGTCGAGTAGTTCGTAGAGCACGAGCTCCTGGGCCCGCTGGGCGGAGCGCAGCAAGCGGTTGACGTGCATGTGCGCGTAGCTCATCGCCATGTCGGCCAGCGTCGCCGACAGACGTCCGGCCTGGCCAAGCCGACGCAGCTCCGCCGTCACGGGAGCGAGCTGGAGCGATCGCCGGCGCAGCGCCTCCAGTCCCGCGGCAAGGGGCGCCGGCGGAGCCTGTCCCGGATCCAGCAACGCCTCCAGGCGGGCCCGCTCCGCCCTGTACCGCTGGCTCACCCGGCCTCTGAAGTTCCCGTCGATACCGAACTCCCGGCCGTAGCCCTCCCGCGCCCGTCGCGCAATGGACCGCTTCTCCTCGAGCGTGAGCCCGAGATCGTTGAAGAGCAGATCCATGCCGCGCATGGCCAGACGCCAGCGCAGGTCGAGCCCGGCATCGCCGCACAGCGGCCCCATGATGGTGAGCACGGCCTCGCTGTCGGCGGCGAACACCTGCTCGGCCAGCTCGACCCCGCGGTTGCCGCCGTAGCGCTCGACCTCCCGCTCGTAGGTGTCCAGCTGCATGCGCCACAGCTGCCCCGCCTCCAGGAGCGGGGCCGCGGCTGCTTGCAGCCTGGGCAGCACCTCGGCGTGGAGCCGCCTGGGTTCGCCGTGCAGACGGAGTCGCAGGTGCCAGTCCGGATCGGCATAGCGGATGAAAAACCAGGCATTGGCGGCGCCGGAGGCGATGCAGGACCGTACCAGTGGGCCCACCAGGTGGTTGAGCACCTGGTCGGCCGTTCCAGTCCCCGTGTAGAGCTTGGCGTAGAGCCACTCCGAGCCCGGTGGGAACCGGCGACGGACCAGGTTCCTGGTCGCTTGCGGGGCGGCGTTGCCGGGTTCAGGTCGCGGCGGGGCTGCCTGGACGAACGGAACGACCAGCTCGTGCACGAAACGGCCTTCCGGGCCGGTGACGCACAGTGCATCGGGGCCGGGGAACATCTCGACGAGCACCGCCTGGCGCCGCCCCCGGAGCTGGTGAACGAGCGCCGCGACGCTCAGCACGTTGTCGAGGTCGATGACAAGCTCTCTGTCAGGATCGGCGAGGGCCACGAGGGCCACGTAGCGCGGCAGCCGCCGCTCGGCGCGCCACGCCTGCACCGCGGCGAATTGGCCGGCACCGCGTGCCTGGCCGAGCGCCTGCAGTTCGGCCTCCGTGACGTTCCAGCGGGCGCGGCGCAGCACCAGCCTTCCGCTGACGACCCGCGGCAGGAAGGGGGCATCGTTGAGCGGGCCCCAGTCCCACGCGAGCCAGGGTACCGCGTCCTGGCGCTGAAGCGCGCACAGGAAGCGGTATACGCCCAGGTTCCGCCACTCCTCGTTGTGGGCGGTGGTGAGCCTCGGCACGACCTCGTGCTCGAGGCGGCGGGAACGCAGCACGATGCGGCCGTCGCGCACCGACACCAGCAGGCCGGTGACGGGAATCTGGCGGTCGGCCGGAGCGCCGGAGCGGCCAAGGTAGGGAATCTCGTAATCGCGCAGCACAGGACGGCACATGGTGTTGCCGATCCGGCCGTCGGGAAGGTGCACGATCTCGGCGAACAGCCGCTCGGGCCGTCGTGCCTCCTCCGCCTGAAGGTGGGCGCGGACGAACTCGTGCAGGGTCTGGTCGGGGTGGCAGAAGCGGCCAAGCAGCGCGGCGCCAGGGGGCCCACCCAGATAATGCAGGAGGACGCGGAAGGCACCTTGCGCGATGGCGCGGTCGGACTCGGCCGCCACCGTAGCCCTCACGTAGAAGGCATCGGGAAGGGGACGACGCTGCTGCGAGGCCAGCGCCTCGAGGTCGGACGCCTCGAGCGCGATCTCGCTGGCCCCTTCGGCCAGCGCTTTCGCCAGCTTCCCCAGGAGCAATGCATCGCGGGCGGTCCATCGCCGCGCCTCTTGATCACCGCCGCGGAACGGGAGCCCGGCCAGCAGCGGAGAAGCCTCGGCCAGAGGCGAATTTGACCGCTCGAAGCCGATGCCGGTCTCCTCGTCCAGCGCTTCGACTAGGGGGATCTCCCGGGTCTCGTAGCGCTGGAGGAATTCCTCTCGAAACCGCGACAGCCCGTCAGGCCCGTGCGGGGGGGCCAGCTGATGAAGGATCCTGACGCCTCGCGTGATCTCGGAGACGACCCGGCCGCCGAGCGTGGCCTGCTGGGCGGGTTTGACCAGGTCGACCTGCACCAGACGGGACAGGTCGGGCTGAGCGGGGAGCTCCCCAAGGACCGAGGCGACGGCTCGATAGCGGTCGGGCGAGGCCCCTAGCCCCTCGGCATCGATCGCCTCCAGGGCGGCCCGCGCCTCGCCGACCCGCTCGCCCATCTGCGCCGTCTCCGCGTGACTGCTCAAGTTGGCGACCAGGCCGTGCACCGGCTCGTCTCCGGTGACGAGCGGGCGGGCGTCGGTCACGAGGAGCTGGTTGTCGGCCAGCTCCGCCACGTACGCCTCGGCCTCGGCCTGGCTGATCTCGCCGTCCACCAGCACTTCGGCTACGGCCTCCAGGGCCGCTCCTCCCTGGGCGCGTTCGAGCGCCGCGGTGAGATAGGGGGTCTTGTCGACGGCGACGAGGTGGTAGGAGCGGCCGTCATCGCCCAGCCGGGCTTCGGCCAGACGCAAGCGGCCAGCTGCCTCGTAGAGGCTGGAGTTCGGCTCATACACGAAGATCTTCCGGAGCTGAGGGTCGCGCTCGACGGCCTCGGCCAGCGCCCACAGGTAGTCCATGTCGAGCCGGCTGTGACGTTGGTACCGCTCCCGGGCCTGCAGGTGCAGCCTGGTCTGCGCGTCGATGGTGCCGGTGGTCCATCCCGCGAACAGGCCAAAGGGGGTGGCTCGGGCCGCCGCTCGGCTGACGTACGACACCACGGCGGGCTCGAGCTTGCGGCCTTGCTTGCTGTCCGGTTCCTTCTGCCAGATCTCGAGGGCCTCGTCCAAGCTCGGTGAGGCGACGAAGATCGCTTCTCGTACCTCGGGACGGGCGACCAGCGCCAGGAGCCGGGCCCGGAGCCGGGCCCGGTCCCGCTCGAGGGCCGCTTCCAGGCCCCGGGGGTCACCGAGCGAGCCGACGGCCTCCAGGCCCTCACTCCAGGCCGCCATCTCCTCGAACGGCAACAACGGCGTCCGCAGGACGAAGAACCCCGCCGGGGTGAATTGCTGGCCGGCGCTGCCGCGTTCAGTCATCTGGCGTGCCGGGATCAGGCCTCGGGGCCGAAACCAGGAACATCCGGTCCCAGGCGGGCTCGACGGAAGTGGCCGCAGCCAACAGGACCAGGGCCACCCCGGCGGCTCCCTCGACCACGTCGATGCCGGTCCACGTCCACGGTTCCCGCTGGGCCGGGTCCCAGCTTCCCTGCACCCACGAGCCCCCGTTGTCTCTGGCCAGGTTGTCTCTGGCCAGACGGTAGAAGCCGAGCGTGCGCTCGAGCCAGTACAGGGCGGCACGGCGGAGCTTCGGTTCCCCGGTGGCTTGGTGCATGCGGTTGTAGAGGTGGGCCAACCCGGCCGCTCCGTGGCAGAAGCTGGCGTTGACGACTCCTGTCTGCGACGCCGGCCGTTCCGCCGCCCGGCAGGCGAGCGCCACCGCCGCTTGCTCCCAGCCGGCATCACCCACGCCTCGAGCCGCCATCAAGAGGGCGGCCGCGATCCCCGGATCCCCGTAGCACCAAGCGCAGCGGGCTGGCCAGGGCTGGAAGCCCGGCGCCACCCAGACGGGGAAGGTCGGGCCCGCTTCGGCCGGCACCGAATGCGCCAAGAGCCACCTTACGGCCCCCTCGAGGAGCGGGCGCACCGTCGCCTGCTCGGCCCCGGCGCCGCAGATGCTGCCAAGAAGGGCGATGACCCCGGCCACGCCGTGGGCGACGCCCAGATCTACGCGCCCCGACGGGTACTGCTCCCGGGATTCTTGGTGTATCTCCGCGGGTGGCGTCCACCAGTAGAGCCCATGCTCGTCGTGCCGGGCGCACTCGTGCAACCGCTCGACCACCCGGCGGAGGCACTCGATCGCCAACGGACGCGGGTACCGTTGCAGGGCGTACACGCCGAGACCAGTGAGGCCCACGACAAGGTCGTAGGGCGCCGACCACGGGTTAGCCCGCGACAGGAATCGCAGGAGGGCGTCGTCGACTGCCTCGCTGCGGTCCTCTGCCTCCGGGTCCAGGAGGCGGCCCACCAAGTCGGCGGCCCACGCCACCCCGGTGAATCCTCCCCAGAGGGAAGCGTTCATCGCCTGCGTCGCCACCGCCTCGATGGCCTGGTCCAGGCACTGCCATGCGAGGACGTCAGCCTGCGGCGCACGGCGGGTCCGGGCAAGCCAGGTGTAAAAGACGGCTAGACCGGCCTGTCCCCCGGCGAGCGAAGGTCCTCGCTCGCCGGGTAGCGACGTAATGGACTCCGCGATGGCGTCGACTGCCTGCAGAGCCTGCTGGGCCGTCGTTGTTCCCGACAAGATAGGTCGCCAGGAGCATCCCGGGATGGCATCATCCGGCTCCGTCATACGCCCAGCCCGGATCCGCTCACCGTACAAGCCGGCGCCGGGTGCAGGATTGCCTTGCACTACGTCGCTCACTCCACCTCCTTGCGAGCTGCGCCGCGGTGTCTTCCTGCGGGGGCGACCGTGTCGCCGTCCGGCCCGGAATGGGGACCAGGCTGCCCACATACACGTGCGCTGCCTGATCCCTCCGGCTTGGAACTGTTCTGCCAGCAATCATTACGCGTTCGGGTTACTGGCAGCCCGTATTACGCGTTCGGGTTACGAGCAGCCCGACGCCTTGGTGTTCGGGCAGCTATTTGGTCCTCCGTTCGGCGGCTGGTTGGAACCACTTTGGGCGCCACCGACGACCAAGGACAGTTCCTGCTCGTCGAGTGTCCGCAGAGTCTCCTTGGACAGTGTTAGCTTCTTCATTAAGCCCTCCTCTGGACATCTGGAGTAAACCGCCGCGCGCACGGTCCACATGTCGAACGTAGGGCGAGCCGCGGCCGGCAACCTCAGTAGCGATCTACTGATCTTTTGCGAGCTGTGCGTCGCCCGGCTACTGAGAGCGGTGCGTCGCCGGGCTATGAGATCCGAGGACCGTGGCGAGCTGAGCCCGGTCTCCGACGCCGAGCTTGCCGTAGGCCGCGTAGAGGTGGCTTTCGACCGTGCGCACGGAAAGAACGAGGCGCTTGGCGATGTCGGGGTTCGACAGGCCGTGGCACGCCAGGGTCGCGACCTCTTGCTCCCGTCGGGTCAGCGCTGCCAAGCTGGGCGTTTCTGCCAGCGGCGGGATGAGAGCGGCATCGGAGCCGGACTGATGGCGGGAAAGCCGGGTGGCCTTTGCCCGCGCTGCGACCGCGCGAGTCACACAACCCGACGCCGCCCAGCGCACGGATGCCTCACCGGCAGCCTCAGCCGCTGGCGAGACCCCCCCGATAGCGGCGAAGGCATCGGCCGCAGCCTCCAGGGACGCCGCATCGCCGGTGCGCACCCCGCGCGCATATGTTGCCGCCGCGGCCGGCCAGGGCCCGTCCAGGCCAGCGGCAAGCGTCTCGAGGCGGCGGGCCACGTGCCTGGCGCCGAGGCGGAGGGCATCGTGGAAGGCGAAGAGCGCATAGGCGGGCTGGCCACGGCTCTCCTGTTCATCGGCCGCGGTGATGAGCTGGCTAGCTGCCCTTGACCGCTCGCCGGACGCGGCCGCGACCCAGGCCCGGGCTCGGGTTGCGTCGCCATCGAAAACGGCGAACTCGCCATAGCGCCGCACCATCGACTCCTCTGCCCAGCAGGCCGCCTCCGCGGGCTGGCCAAGTAGCGCATACGCCTCAGCCACCAGCGACAGGCACCAGACCAGGCATCCGAAGCCATCGTTGGCGCGTAGCGCGGCGGCGGCTGCGATGAGCTGTCGCAGGGCATTGCCGGGCCGGCCCTGCAGCAACAGCACCCGCCCCAGCTTGGTGCGTGCATAGGCCAGGTCGCCACCGCCCACGATCGGCGCAGCACCGGGTTCGAGCGGCCGGGTGAGAAGAGCCGTCGCCTCGTGGAGCCGACCTGCCAAGACCATCGCGTTGCTCCGGGTAGCCCACACCCATCCGGTCGCTTGAGGCAGTTCTTCGCGCAGCCGAAACGCCGCTGGCTCAAGCTCGTCGCACAACGCGAGCACCCAATCCGCCCGGCCCGCGAACACCATGCACGCCCCCACGGGGGAAAGGGACCGCAGCCGCACCCGCACATCCATTCCTGGAGCAATAAGAGGGCCACCGATCGCAAGTGCCTCAGCGAACAACCCGGCGTAAACGAGCAGACGGGCGAGGTCGGCACGTGCGAACAGCCGCCGCGCCGGATTGTCGACGGATGCTTCCGCCTCGTCCAGGACACGCCGCGCGCCCGCCAATCCACCGGTCCCGTGGAACATCGCCCAGGCTCGCTCGCGTGCGAGCAGTTGTCTCGCGGTGCAGTCGGGCTCCGTGCCGACGAGGCAATCGAGGACTCCAGCCGCCTCGTCGAACCGCCCCAACTCACTGAGCGACGCACCGCGCAGCCACCCGGCCTCGAACGACGGAGCGACGTCCAAAGACGCGCGAGCCAGCCGCGCGGCCAGCTCGGCGTCGAATACCTGACGCGCGCCGCGCGCGGCGCGCGTCAGCAATCCGGCATCCACGGCGCTCCCTGACTCAACCCGCCAGGTAGCCAGCCTCAAGACATCGCCCCGGCGCTGGCCGCCGGCCGCCTCTAGCGCATCAGCCAGCAGGCGCTGCAGGCGTCGGCGCTGCAACACTGGCATCCGGGCGCGCAGCACCTCGCCGAACAGCGGATGGGCAAGGCGCACCTCTGCCCGCCGGCCCGACTCCTCGACGACGATCGTTCCGCGCCGTTCCTCGTCGGCGAGGTCGATCCCAGGGACCAGAACCTCCACGAGGTCAGCACCGAGCGGCTCGCCGACCGCGAGCAGCTCGGCCAACAGCCGCCGATCACCATCCAGCCGGCCCATACGGTCGGCGACCAGTTCGGCGAGCCGAGGTCCAACCCTCCCATCCGGTGCCCATCGCCACAGCCCGCCGAGCCGAGTGAGTGTGCCGGCTTCCACAGCGTCGGCCACGAGTTGCCGTAGAAACAGAACATTCCCGGCGGTCTCGCACCACAGCCGGTGCAGCGTTTCTGGCTCGATGTCCCCGCCCAGCGCGGCAGACGCGAGCGCGCCAAACTCCGGCTGGCCAAGCGGCTCCAGTTCGAGCCGCGGGACGGCGCCATCCTTGTACAAAGACACCAGAGCCGACGGCGGCTGCTCGCCGGTGCACATCGTCAACAGCACCGCGGCCGCACCCGAGGTCGCCAGATGATGTATGAGCGCTGCCGACACCTCGTCCAGCAGGTGGGCATCGTCAACCACAATCAACATCGGCCGGCCGCCGGCTCGCTCCACCAGAATTGCCGTCAACCGTGACAGCAGGGCCGTCCTACCCTGGAACGGCCTTCCCTCATCGGCGAGGCCCAGTCCCGCAACGCCACCCAGCGGCAGGTCGCGGGCGGCCGGGGTGGCCGTTGCCCTGGCCACATGCCAGCCGGGCAATGTTGATGAGACCTCGCGGGCAAGACGCGTCTTACCCACACCGGCGGCCCCGGCCACGACAGCCCCGCCCTGGTCCGTAATGGCCGCCCGCAACGAAGCCAGCTCCTCGGCGCGTCCTATCAGCGGTAGCCCTTCGCCGCGCCCCATCAGCCGCAAGTCAGCACCCCCCCGGATATCGCGGCAACTCGGCGAGCACGCTACCGGCGTTTCGCCGATGACCCGAGTCGCTCGAGAACTGACCGAGGGCGGCGGTACTCCAGGCATGTCAGCCGGGACTGTACTGTCCGGACCGGCCAGTTCCGTCACGCGGTGTGAAGTAGTTGGACACCTCCTGTCCGCGGACCGAGTTACACCGTGAGCGCTCCATGAGGTTCGCGGAGCGGAGAGCGGCCCCCCGCTGTTGCGGGAGATCGAGAGACCGCCAAAGCATTCGTACGGTATGTGCGCCCGAATTGCGGACTGATGATTTGAGCATGCAGCGCCTCCGTGGACTGACCCATGGAGCTACCATGCCCTGAAACGGCCCTACAGCTGTCGCTCGCCTAGCCAGCCCAGCGAACCCTCCCTGGAAGTTCGACCTTAACATCCGGCTAGTGGCGCGTCCAGGCTGACCTGCTGATAAGCGCACGGCGCGGGCTTGAGGAGCCAACGGCGTTCCGGAATTTCTCTCTGCAGACTTCGTGGCGGTGGCGGTCTATACCAATTCTGTCGTCCGCATGGCGCGTTCTCTTAGGGCCTTAATTTTGGCTTGACACAGGGAGGCTTATTCACAGATCGGGCTAATTGAATAGAAAATTCCTGAACTGCGGCGCGCCTACGTGAAAGACGGCCCGTTTCTCGAAAGGATTGGGTTACCACACTCAAGCCAAGAGAAACGAACCGCCGAGAATGTATCATACCACGGGATTCAGCAGGGATGAGATCGTCGAGCTGTGCGCGATAATACACTCGGCCGAGCTGGAGCCCGGGATAAGCTACTAGCCGCCGATCCTCGGATTGTTCAAATCAGTGGTCGTAGCCCTGACGTATATGCGCCGCAATCGCGTCCAAGCAGAAATCGCGGAATCTTTCGGGGTCTCCCAGCCTACGGTCAGCCGCGCAGTCACGGGAATGACGCCATTACTGGGCAAGGTACTTGCCGAGTACGTTCCGACGGCTGACGAGCTCGATGAGAAGACGCAGTACATCGTGGACGGCACGCTGCTTCCGTGCTGGTCATGGGCCTCGCATCCGGAACTGTACTCCGGCAAGCATAAGACCACCGGAATGAACGTGCAGGTCGCCTGCGCGCTTACCGGAAGCCTCGCGTGGATTGCCGACCCGGTAGACGGAAGTCGGCATGACTCCTATTGCCTGGGTGAATCCGAGGTCCTCCTAGCGTTTGATCCTGGCAACTGGGCGGGTGACAAAGGATATGTCGGGAATGGCATGATCACTCCTGTCAAGAAGCCAGCGCACCGCGATCTCCTCGACTGGGAAAGAGAATTCAACAGGCAGGTCAATAAAATTCGCTACGTCATCGAGCAGGTCATCGCTAACTTCAAGACCTGGCGCATTATGCACACCGATTACCGTCGGCCGCTCGCGACATTCACCACCACTATCTCAACCGTCATTGCCCTGCACTTCTACAAGATCGGCTGAATAACCCTCAGGACTGCACGCGACGTCTAGCTCGGGGATGGCGCGCTGGGGTTCTGGGCCGCGCTGCGCGAGGTGTTCCCCGATACGAAAGAGCAGCGGGACTGGGTGCATTATGCCGACCTCGGGATTATGCCGACCAGGGATGAGGAACCGCTGGCCGGAACGGGGAAGAACTCCGATTAAATGGAGACCCCAAAGTTCCATTATGCCGACCTGCGGTCGCAGGCGGTGGGTCAAGGGCTGGGAGATGTGCCGCTTGTACAAGAATTGTGCTTCGCGCCGCGACTGGCATGGCCACGGATCCCAGGCCGCGCAGCCCGCGGCGGCGCAACTGATCCTGGTCTTGCCCTCTGCTGTCCGTTCTTCCACCGGCCGGTGCGTCGCCGTGTGGCCGGGGCCGGTGACGGTGGTTGCCTGCATCAGTCGGCTTCTTCCCAGCGGGTCTCGCCGGGCGTGCTGGTCCTTCTTCCCAGCTGACAGGCTTCAAACGCGGCCGTGCGGCCGGGCCAGCGGGAACCGCCACCTGATCCCCCGACGGGCACCAGAAACGTCGCCGCGCTCTGGCCGCGGTCGCTCCGGAAAGGCCGGGCTAGCAGAATGCCGACATGGTCACCGCTGGCCTTGGAGGTTGGGCATCCCCGGGGTTGCCTGCTGGGCTGTCGCGGGCCGGCGCGGGCGCCGGTCACGTTGTGGATGAGGCGGTTGCGGGGGCACTGTTGCGTTGGTCGATCGCGGATGGCTGGAGACTGATCTGGTAACTGCGCCTGGCACGACCTCAGTGTTCGCTGGCTTCCGGTTCCCGCGTGAGGTGATCTCGGTCGCGGTCCGCTGGTACCTGCGGTACGGATTGTCCTACCGGGACGTCGAGGAGCTGCTGGCCGAGCGCGGGATCAGCGTCGATCACGTCACCATCTACCGATGGGTGCAGCGGTTCACGCCGGAGTTCATTGAGGCTGCCCGGCCGTGCCGCCACTGTCCTGGTAACCGCTGGTTCGCCGACGAGACCTACGTGAAGGTCGCTGGTCAGTGGACCTATCTGTACCGGGCGGTCGATCAGTACGGCCAGGTCATCGACGTGCTGCTATCAGCCAGGCGGGACCTGGCAGCCGCCCGGCGCTTCTTCGCCCGGGCGATGCGCGCGGGCACGATCCCAGCCGAGGTCACAACCGACCGCGCCCCGGCTTACCCGCGGGTCCTTGACGAGCTGATTCGTTCCCTCGGCCCTGCACACAGTCGAGCAGTACGCCAACAACCCGATCGAGGCCGACCACGGACGGCTAAAGGCCCGGCTCCGGCCAATGCGCGGGCTGAAACGCCACCGCTCAGCGCGGGTTCTCGCCGCCGGTCACGCCTTCGTGCAGAACCTGCGCCGCGGCCATTACGAGACCGCCACCCACGCCCCTGCCGGCGACAAGCTCCGTACCGCTGCTTTCGACAACCTCGCTGTGACAATCTGACCACGAGCGCTGCCGGGTGGCGCTCCAACGCTGCCCGAGGGTGGCACAACGCAACAGCCCCCGTAGATCTCCTGGCGGACCATGTCTGGGCTCTTGGACCGCAGCACCCGCCCGGGGCCGCGCAGGAACGTCTTCAGCTGCTTGTTCCCGGTCTCGTGCTCCCACCTTTGGTGATAGGCCTCCGCCAGCAGGGGGGCCGGGGCTGCTGTCACCTCGGTGATCGTGGTGACCAGGGCGATCACCTCGCCCTTCCCGTCACCGTCCCGGTCAGGGACCTCGTACTCGATCACCCGGACGTAGCGGGCCTGGCCCTCGTCCAGATCCTCCCCGGCGCGGGCGGCCCCGATGAGCCGCTGCCGGGCCTTGCCGCGGATCTTCGGGCTGACCAGCACCGAGGACTACGACCCGTCGGGCAGGATCTGCAGCACCGGCAGCGTGAGGTCAGCCTTCACCCGCCACAGCAACTTCGCGCCGGAATCCGCCGCCACGCACCAGTCCGCCCAGTTAAAGAAGTTCCGGCCGGCGATCAGGAGCCAGTCGTCCTCCAGCCGCCGGTAGAGCTTGCGGGCCAGCGACTGCTCCCCGGCGCCCTTGCCCGCGACCGCGCCCATCGCCGCATCCGCCACCGCATGCGAGGCGCACTCGCTGACCGTCACCACCCGCACCTTCGGGAACGCCGGCCTTCCCGCGTCATCAGCCCCGGCACCGGAGAACCCGAACGCAGCGGCATTCTCCGGCGTATCAGGGGCATCCCACTCAAACCCGTCCATGGCCATCAGCCGCCAGCCGCCCAGGAACGCCCCAGCGGTCTCCTCCTCAGCAACGGGCACCGCCACCTCGGCGAACAACTCCTTCAGCGGCTCGTATCCCAGCCGCTGGCGGGCCTGGGTGATCCCGCCCGACGTCGGCACGCTCCACGAATCATCCCAGCAGCCCCACGACGCCAGCGTCTCCGTCACCCGCGCCGCGACTTCCTCATAGTCATCGTCGGCGAAAAGAGCCAGCGCCATCACCAGGTACACCATCACGTGCGGCGGGAGCTTCCCGTCCGACCGCCTCGCCTGCTTCCCCGCCGCCGTGACCGCATCATCGACGGCATCCCGGGGCACGAACGCGGCCAGCACCCCCAGCGACAACCAGTCCGTCAGCCGACCGCCAGCAACCACCACGCCATTGTCTGCCATAAGCCGCGATCATGTCGGCTACCTGCCAGAACACCACGGAGCGACACACCCCGACCAAAGATCAACTTAGGCTAAGCGGCATTGCTGCGAGGACCCTCCGGTTCAGGCGTTATCGAAGGTGTGCAAGGCCGGACCGTTTCGGCTTACCTCGCCAACTTGCCGACGAGTCCTGGTAGCGCCCGGCGTGCCAGGTGCTGCGGGCGCGGTGAATAGGAAATATCAAGAAAAAGACCTGTTTGCCGTCCTGGCTTTGCAGTTAAATTGCCGGACCTATGTGGATGTTTCGCCGTTTGCCAGGTCGGCGGAATGCTTTTGACGGATGCTGAAAACGATGAACATGTTTCGGGCACGGCGCTGACCGCAGTGGTGTGGCGGGCGGAGGCGGTGCCTGGCCAGCAAACGCGCGGGGATGGCTTGCTGGCATGGACGCAGCGCTCGGGCCTGGGCTGTGTTGTGAAGCCGGGCCGGGGCGGGCTGCGGTTTGCATTCTACGGCCGGGTATCGACGGAAGATCACCAGGATCCGGTCACGTCCCGGGCGCGTCAACTGGCCCAGGCGGCGGCTCTGGTGGCCGGGTTCGGGTGGATCGTGGCGGAGTTCTTTGACGTGGGGTGGAGCCGGGTGCTGCCGTGGGCGCGCCGCCCCCAGGCCGCCGCGCTGCTGGCGGCGCTGGCCGACCCGGATTGTCCCTTCGACGCGATCGTGATCGGCGAATACGAGCGCGCCTTCTACGGCAGCCAATACGCGCTGATGGCGCCGCTGTTCGAGCACTACGGCATCCAGTTGTGGATGCCCGAAGCCGGCGGCCGGGTGAACTTGGCTGCCGAGGGTGATGAGCAGCTGATGCTCACGCCGGGAATGCAGTCCAAGCGGGAGATCACCCGCACCCGCATCCGGGTACGCGCCGCGATGGCCTCCCAGGCCCGTGACCAGGGCCGCTACCTCGGCGGCCGGCCACCGTACGGGTACCGGCTGGTGGACGCAGGCCCGCACCCGAACAAGGCGCACGCCGCCTGGGGGAGACGCGCCCAGCGGCTGGAACCGGACCCGCAGACCGCGCCGGTCGTTAGGTGGATGTTCGCTCAGCGCCGGGCGGGCCACAGCCTGGCCCGCATCACCAGAGCGCTGAACGACGCGGGTACCCTATGCCCGTCGGCGGCTGACCCGGGCCGCAACACCCACCGGGCCGGTGAGAAATGGACGCTGACCACGGTGCGGTTGATCCTGGCCAACCCGCGTTACACCGGCCGCCAGGTCTGGAACCGCCAGCCCAGCAGCCACGAGCTGATCGACCCGGCCAACACCGGCCTGGGCCACCGGCAGGTCCAGCGCTGGGCCATGCCAGACGGCTGGGTCATCTCCACCCACCCGTCCCACCCGGCGCTAGTAAGCGAGGAGGACTTCACCACGGTGCAGGGCATCCGCGCCGAACGCGACACCACGGCTACCTCCGGCCGGAGGTACCTGCTCGCCGGGCTGCTGCGGTGCGGGATCTGCGGGCGGCGCATGGAATCCTGCTGGGCCAGCAACCGGCCCGCCTACCGCTGCCGCCACGGCCATTCCAGCGCTGTCGCGCCGGACCCGGCCCGGGCGAAGAACGCCTACATCCGCGAAGACCACATCCTGCCGCACCTGCCCTGCCTGCATGCCTGTTTGACCACTGCGGCTTCTCCGGCCGGGCGCAGAAGACGCCGCACCCGGCGGGGTATCGAGGTCTCACTGCGCGTCAGCGAGACGGATGTGATCAGCTACCTGCGTGCCCAGGAGATCACGCTCACCTTCGATCCGCGGACCCGGACCCTGAGGGCAGACACCCCGAACGCCATGACCACTGTTATCAGCCGCGCAAGCTAACACCAGGGGCGCTCCACGCCCGCCAACCAGCGAACGCCGAGGGAAAGGAGCCGATCACCAGGCAGATCGCCCAGCACTGGCGGAAGCCCAGGCCCGGGTGACGTCTCGCCGTGCCCGGAAACAGGCGCCCATGTACAAATTGCGTGTCCGAGAGCGAGTCGACCCCTACGTACATACCTGCCCTGACGGGTGAACTCGTTCTCGGCGGTGTCCGGTGAACGGGCAGGCAGACCGGTGGATCAGGTGGACGACGACCGCCTGCGTGGCACTGCTGGCGCTAATCGCGGGCACCGTCTCGTACCTCCACATGCACGTGCTCGTCGCGTCGCACGGGCAACCAGGCTGGGTCGCCGCGCTGACCCCGCTATCGGTGGACGGCATGATCGTCGCAGCGTCAACGACGCTGCTGGCGGACTCGCGGTCGGGCAGTCGTGGCGGCGTCCTGCCGTGGGCGCTGCTCGTCGTCGGCAGCGTGGCGAGTTTGGCAGCCAACGTCGCCGTGGCTGAACCAACAGTGACCGGTCGGGCGATCGCCGCGTGGCCCTCCTTCGCGCTTATCGCGGCGTATGAGCTGCAGCCATGACGCCACCGCCTTTGCCTGCCGGCATCGGGCCGCGAGCGTGAGGGCGGTAGTGCCGCTGACGTGCAGCCGCTTACGACGTGGTGCGCAATTAGTTTTGGGGTGTCCTCGCCTGGGTGGTGGGGTGATCGGCTGGTAGCGGCGTGTTACCAGGCGGCGGCGCGGTCGGACACCAGCGAGCCGATGGCACGGAC
>Ga0137372_10002155_pt1 | contig 19013 bp, 18 predicted proteins | sample SagtaG_6_FD_104911 | JGI IMG/M metagenome (GOLD analysis project Ga0137372, IMG submission 104911) | Vadose zone soil microbial communities from Sagehorn Ranch, Mendocino, California, USA - Sage1_R_60_16 metaG | ecosystem: Environmental > Terrestrial > Soil > Vadose zone | place: USA...
CCGGTGCAAACCGAGCCGATTCGCCGGACCCGTCCGGCGATCTTTCTCAGCCAGCGCACGACGTCACTGTTTATTTCATCCTGCTCGATCGCGCTGCCACCTGCTACGAGTAGGGTGTCGATCTTTCCACTCATTTCCCGAAACGTTTTATGCGCGGTGATGCGCAACCCACAGTTCGCAACGAATGATCGGTGGGAAGAAGTGGTGATGACTTCTACAGAATAGATTGGGGGCGAACCGGGGTTTTGTTTGCCGAACATTTCGGCAGCGCGAGCAAAGACTTGGAGCGGCCCGACCAGATCGATGATCTCCGTCCCCGACGCGGCCACGAACACGATCCGCCGCGTTCGCGGTTGAACCGGGTCCTTACTATTTAGGTCCGAGCCGGACTGGTGGTGTTTCCTTTTCACGCGCTTGCCGCATCGTCTTGTCACTGATCACTAGTCACAATTTTTTATCGGCTGTCGCGAATTTGTCCGGGGCCGCGTCGAAAGTTTTCTTATCGTCGTCGGAGCAGAAGTAATAAGTCGTGCCTTTGTAGACAGACCTTGGAGCGGTCTTTAGATCGACATCCATTCCGCACACAGGACAGAGTGGATGTTCAGCGGTGGATACAGGCGCGCTCGCGTAAACCTGATTGGAATCCGGGTTCATCCAGCCTTGCCCCTGATATTCCATGTTGTAGGCAGTTTTCTGGGCAACGTCGCGGCCGTAATAGCGCTCGACCACGCGGAGCGCGAGATCGATGCCCGAAGAAAGTCCGCCAGCGCTGGCGAGATTGCCATCTTCCACGAAGCGAGCACCGCGCTTGAGGCGCATATCCGGGAATTGCATGGCAAACGAGACAAACGCGCCGTGAAATGTGGTTGCGGCTTTGCCCGACAAGAGTCCGGTCTTGGCTAAAACAAACGCGCCGGTGCAGACCGACATCGTGACGTCAGTGTTTTTGGTCGATTCACGAATCCATTTCAGCATCGCCTCGCTCGGCTTACTTTGGGCGGGGATAACGATGACTTTTGGCGCGGGCGCGTTGGCAAAAGTGTAATCGGGTATGATCTGCATTCCGCCACCGGCGTGGATAGGGGAAGTCGTGTCGGAGACCGTGTAGAGACGGAACGGGCCGTCCTCGAGGCCGGGAACGTTGACGTCACGGAAAACTTCCCATGGCCCGCAGAAGTCGATGATGACTGCGCCGTCTGAAATAACGAAGGCAACCGGGATCTGGCCTTGGGCTGGAGGCTTGAGCGAGTTTGCTTTGCCCGCTTGTTTGTTATCGCCGGAACTGCCCGTGGTTTCGATCGGAGCTGCGTTCGCGGAAAGCTGACCGATAACGAAGAGAGCAAGCGCAGCGATCAAACCCGATCTCGCCGCGGCATTGACTAGATCTTTTCGATTTATGGAACTTGTTCGGGCATTCATGGCAGCAATCATCTCGCAACCGCGATTGGCAGCAATGCCAATAATCACCACGTTTCTGCCAAATGGCTACTTTTCTCTAGCCTTTGACTTCCGGATGTCGCACTTGACGCAGTGCCCGAGGGTCGTCGACGCAAGCGACGCAGCCTCCTGCGTCCAGTCCAGCTGGCGGAATATTGACCGGTTGCTGCGCGAACTGCCAGATGGCGATGACCGCGCCGAGAATCAAGATCGGATAAATTGCCATCTCGATGACGTTGCGGCTCTTTTCTTCCGAGCGAATCAGAAGCGCGTAAGTGGACTCTTTGTGTTGATCTTCCAGTTGATCTGTCGTGCCTGTTTGTTCTTTCATGACAGAACTTTCTGGCGGCGCGTCACTGGCCGCGATGACAAAGGCCATCAAATTTCTGCCACATACGGCATCGGGAAGGTGAGACATTTCGGACGCGATTGGGCCCTCGCGTTTGTCATGTCGATCATTCCCGACACAACGAAGTGATTCGCGTCGCCGCGATGCGGGAATATCGCGCTCCCGGGAACCGGGCGACCGCTCGTATCCGATTCTGTGACGCGCAGTCTCATCTCGCAAAACAACAAACAAGAAGAGGTAAATGTATGAAAAAGCTTCTCTTAATTGCATTGGTCGTAAGCGGATTGGCTTTCGTTGCCGGACAGCGTTCTGACGCTCAGATCACCGCAGGACTTCCCGGCGTTGGGGGATTCAGCGTTGGATTTCCGGGCGGCTATTATGCCTATCCGACGTACTATAATTATTATCCGTACGGGTACTACCGGCGGCCGTACTACTCTTATTCTCAGCCGTATTCATATCATTACAGTGGCACCCGATACTCCTGGTATAATGGGCGTCGAACTTACCACCGCCATCATCGCCATCATTATCACAACCGCTATTGAGCTGACATAACGTTAAAGCGTTACATCGGAAGCAGGCGCAAAACGCAACCGCTGTCGTTGAGATCGCATCAATATTTAACATTTCACAACATCGCCAGCGGATGTTTCCCGCCTTCGGCAAACCTACGGCGCGACAAGCAATTTCGGGATCGCCTAACCGCGCGATCTGCGAAAGCGCGGGGGAGGGACGCAAGCGGTGCTATCCATAGATGACTGACGAGCGCATCGAGAAGACCAAATCAGCTGTTGAGTCTGCCGGAAATATCCCGGCCGATAAGAAAGCTGAGTTGCTGGGCTTGCTGTCGAAGCTCAAGCCAGCCATCGCCAAGGTTTCACAGACTCATCAAGAGGATGCCCAGAGCATCGCCCGTCTGGTGGAGGCTTCGGCCCAGGAAACGATTCGCGCCCAAAAAAAACCGGAACGGATCAAGAGACTTTCGCACGAACTGAAACAATCCGTGGAAACCTTTGAAGCGTCGCATCCGGAGCTCGTCGCTTTTGTGACTGAATACAGCGGGTTTTTGTCCGCGATGGGCATCTGAGAATCCTCGAGGCCAGACCTCAGCCGCCTTCGCGCAAACTCCCGCCAACGCGCATGCTTTGGCGTGACAAGAGAGCGCGCCCCGGCGATTTTGATTTTCGCCGGCGATTCAATCAAACGTGTATATACACATTTCATTGGGTCGCCCCTAAGGCAACTCGCCTTTGCGCAGCGAACAGCGAGCCGTGGATTCAGTGGGGCAGGACGGCGAGGTGCGAGCGGTCTCGTTCTTATCGCGGTCCGGCAAACACTTTCTGAACCAGCGCTTCAAAGCGCGGCTCGCCGCGCAACGGATCGAGCATCGGTTCGACCTTGATGAATGCGATATTGTATCCGTCTCGCTCCTCGTAAGTTTCTTCGAGCAACTGTATCGCCTCGTCCTTCTGGCCGAGTCCGATATGGATCAGGGCGAGATTGGATGGCGAAACGTAACGTTGCTTTGATGATTCGCGCAGTTCGCGCAGCTGTTTAAGAATCACCAGTGCCTCATTTTTCCGGCCGATTTTTGCGTAAAGATGAGCAAGCAACGCCGGCGGCAGCGGGTCGTCATTTAGCGCGATTGCCTTCTTGTACTCGGCTATGGCTTCTTCGCTGCGGCCGTTCAGTTCCAGCGCGTCTCCCAAAGTCCAGTGGGCGTAGTAAAAGCCCGGATCCATCTCCACGGCTTTGCGCAATTGCTCGATCGCCTGGTCGTATCGGCGAGCGCTGGTCAGGACAGTCCCGACATCGGCATTAATGACGATGGAGAGCGGATCGAGCTCCAGCGCGCGCTTAACCTCGGCGATGGCCTCCTCGAATTGGCCGAGCGGCACGAGTCCAGTTTCGCCATACCATTGGTGGGCGGTCGCATAGTTAGGATTCAATTCAATCGCGCGCCGGAATTCACGATTGGCTTCCGCAAAATTGAGGTCGTAGGCGACAAGCGCGTTTGCGAGCGTCGCGTGGGCCTCTCCGAGGGTGTTGTCCAACTCGAGGGCTTTCAGCGCGGCCGCCTTTGCTTGCGGCAAACTATCTTTTGGACTGCCCTCGGCGTAAGCGGAAAGCAAAACGTACGCGTCCGCCAATCCGGCATAGGCAAGCGCATAGTTCGGGTCTTTGCCGATCGCCTGGTTAAAGTAATCGATCGCTTTTTTTAAGTCCCTGCCAGTGCGTTTGTTCCAGAAATATCGGCCACGCAAATAAAGTTGATGTGCTTCCGCGTTCTCGGTGGGACGAACAGCGATGGCCTGCTGCTCCGAGCCGCTGAGCTTGGCTCGAAGCGTGTCGGCAATCATTTTGGCAATATCGCTCTCAGCCGCAAAAACGTCGGTGAGATTTCGATCGTACGTCTCCGCCCAAAGATGCGCATCGCTGGCGGCATTGATTAACTGGACAGTCACGCGAACGCGATCGGCGGTTTTTTGGACGCTGCCTTCGAGGATGTTCGATACGCCGAGCCGTTTCGCGATCTGCGGCAGATCATCGGGCGAGCTTTTGTAACGCTGGGTCGAAGTGCGCGAGATGACTTTCAAGTCCGCGATCTTGGCCAGACGCGCGAGGATTTCGTCCTGAATACCTTCAGTGAAATAGGCGTTGTCCGGATCGCGGCTTAGGTTTTCAAAAGGAAGCACCGCAATCGATTTCGCTGGGAGATCTAGTGCGCTGGCTGGCGGAGGCGAAACCGGTTTGCTTCGGCTTCGAAGAAGTTCGAACACAAGCAGACTGGCCGCGAGCAGAGCGATAGTGACGATAAGGGCGACAAACTTCCGGGGACTCCAGGACGGGAGCACCTCGTCAGGGGGGACGTCCTCGGTGCGTTTCATTCCTTCCGGTGTCGCTTCGAAAGCCCAGGAAATAAGCACCGCCATGGCAAAGCCAAGAATCAGGAACACCACGAACCCTTTCATAACCCAGGTGGGTGCTTCAAAGGTGGGAAGCAGAATCGACGCTGCCTGAATCAGTAGCCACGCGACAACCGCGTAAGTGACAGCAACTCTGTAAACATTGCGCCGTTTCAGTTCCCCGAAGAAATACTTCGGATTCATCGCATGGCTTTTGCCACACGCTCAGGGCGCGGGCAAGAAGGAGATGAACGTGGCGGCGTTTTCATTAGGGTGCTAACCGGCTGATCGACTCGCGTGAATCATAAGCGGCTATAGTATGAGCTTGGGTGGTTCTGCTAGGACCAACCGACCAGAGAGAAGTGGGACCTGCAAAGGAGAATGAAGTGAAGTCCGCGCGGCAGTTCACATGTTGATTATAAACAAGGCCAGCCACCGATCGTGACCGCTTCTTAAGCGAGCTTTGATAGACTGTGGCTTGACGGCAGGAAGGGCGGTGCGGCACGCTAGGGTTTGTGTTGATTCATCGTATTCGACCGGTTTCGCCGGCTTTAGCGCCGCATGTCGAACATCTCTGGGTGGCGCGCGGTTATTTGCCGGCGCGCTGGCGTAATATGATTTTACCCGACGGGGCAATGGAGTTGATCATCAACCTCGGCGATCCGCAGAAGCTTTGCGCGCTGGATAGTCTGGCAAAGCATACCATTTTCCGACATAGCTGGATCTCAGGCGAAAGAACAGCGCCGATCGTGATTGATGAAATCGGTTACGTGTATCTGGTCGGCGTTCGGCTGCGAGCGGGCGGTGCGTGGCCGTTTTTCGGAATTCCCCTGCGCGAATTCACCGATCAAGTGGTGGAGTTGGAAACGATCCTGGGCCGTGAGATTGACGATCTGCGCGACTGGTTGGGCGAAGCGCCGGATGACGATTCGCGGTTTGATCTGCTGGAGTTGTGGCTTGTCCAACGTGCGCGGTCTCGAACGCAACCGACGCGCTCGGTCAATTATGCGTTGCGGATGATCCACGGTGGATTGGACGCGGTGCGGATTGGCAAGATTGCGGGCACGATTGGGATCAGTCACAAACATTTGCTCCGTGAGTTCGATCGGTGTGTGGGATTAACTCCGAAGTTGTTTGCCAGGCTCTGCGCGTTTCAACGCGTGATTCGATCCGTTGGACAAAAGGCAGAGGTAGATTGGGCGGACACCGCGGCAGCGTGCGGCTACCATGATCAGGCGCATTTGATCCATGAATTTCGCGCGTTCAGTGGATTGACTCCGGCTCACTATCTGACAAAGCGCGCGCCGTTTCTGAATTATCTCGAAGTCGAGTAATCTGCGCTCGCGCGAGAACAAATGTCAATTTTCTACAATCCTCGCATCGCGCAGGCTGACAGAATGTAATCCATGAAACGGATACAAATTCCTAAAGTTGTTGCGTCGATCGGCGCTGGCGCAATCGCGGTCCTGTACGCTCACGCGCAAACGTCCGCGCCGTCGGCAGCGGGACTGGAACCGATCGCTTTTCTGACCGCCCATGAATGGGACGCCAAGCTGCCCGATTCCCCGGAGGGAAAGAAGAAAAAGATTCACGCGCGATTTACCTGGACACAAAACCGTCAGGCCATTCGCATCAGCAACGAACTTGTCACTGATGAGAAGGCGAGCCCTTACATTGACGGGCTTTACGCGTGGGACCCGCAGCAGCGTGTAATCGTCTTTTGGTATGTGGGCGCAGAAGGAAGTCTCACCAAAGGCTCGGTGAAAATGGAAGATGGAAAACTAGTACACGAATTCCAGGAGACACAGCCGGACGGAAAGACAGCAGAGTTCGTGGCGCGAGTAACGCCGCATGGAAATGAGGCGTGGGATAATGAGATTTTCGCGCGAAAAGCGAATGGCGTGACACCGCTGGTCAAAGTGCGGTACGAGATCGCGCGGTAGGCGGTGGCCGGACTGCCGAGCTCACACCGATTTGCGTCCTAGTTTTCGATGTCTTTGTCCGGCGCCTTTTGTGCGTTCACGATCTTAGACTTCCCTTCGGCATCAAACTTCAGTGTGAAAAGAAAAGCCGTTTGACCGTCGCTCGCTTCGTTGCTCGCTCCGGCCGAATAAACGTAAAGAATTGCGGTATCGGCATCAATCCAATTACGCACTTTGAAGACGACCCGGTTGGGGTCGGAACGCCAAAGACGGGGCGAGCGGACGCCTTTCGGCAAGTGCTTGGCCAGTTCCGCGAACGACTCGCTCGGCGATTCCTCGTTAATGGGCGAATGCAACAACACCCACTCTTCGCCGCTACCTCTTTGCCATTCGGATGAGGCACGGAACGATCGTCGCCCATCAAATCTAACGCACGTTGCGCCGTGCTCGTCTTATGAATTTCTGGCCAGTGACCTTCAACGCACTCGTATCGCCATTGTTTGTCGGCTGACAACGAATTGTCATCATCGTCGGCAATACCGTGCGAATTGATGAGCGTGACGGCGAAGAGCAGATAGAAGCAACGTAGCGGCTTGTTCATGCTCTATATCGTAAGCGGCTACACAAGATGCGTGACTGTCGAGAAACAAAAAAGGGGTCGTATCTAAACATTGAGCATTTCAACTTTGCCATGCGATGGATTTGAATTGCTAAAGGGCACAAATGAGGGGGACAAGACTCGAATTGTAGTTCATACCGAGATCTTGGTTGCTATCAGGGAAAGGTGGAATACGGAAAAGCTTAACTTTAAAGGGGCGCTCAGCCGAAGTGAAGATTCAGATGGATGGTGGCGTCGCGAGGACGCCAGCGGTTGGAACCAGATGATCCAGCGAACGGAATTCAATCAAGAGTGTATACACATTCAGTTAATCCGATGGTGCGTGTTTATTTGAACAGGCTTCGTTTTTGACTTGTATCACTCTCTATAAGCCAACAAGATTGTCGCTATAATCACATGATTAGGAGCTAACGCGTGCGCGTGGTCCTTCGCAGCGAACGCAAGATGAAGATTCTCACTTTTTTATTTCTATGTTTCGCGTCAGTCGCACTCGCGGACGACTTCAAAGCGATTGACGGGAAAGAATACAAGAACGTTAGCCGCTCGCATCTTTTTCATTTTGCAAGATCGGTCGAGGAAAGCGGAATGGAATAATTGCGACCGTCGAAATAATGGACTGTTACATTATTGCCGGAAACAGCGGTCAACGGAAAGCGCGAGCCCTTTTTTAGTTTGGTCTTACCGGACTGTCTCAAAATCTCGGTATCGGCTGTTAACGTTACGAAGCGCGAATCGTGGGTTTCTTGGACATTGTTGAGAGGTGACGCAGAACCCTCAGCCCAAGCGCGATCTTTAAGAAAGTTGTCTTTACTACCCCATATGTATTGCATCACGGAGTTTCCCAATTCGTCGAACAGCTTTCTGGCTTGTGGGCGATCCCCGGCTAAGCAAGCAAGTTGACAATAGGCGCTGAGAATTTCCAATGATTCGGGATATCTTTTCCGCATAACCTCAAAACCCTCGCATGTTTTCGGCCACGACGCGGTACTTTCCTGGAAAATGTTCTTGTAATAACCACGCTAGACGCTGACGACTCGCGCATAGATTTCCATGCCCAGACCGCCGAGCCGCTTGTCTCCTCATCTGTGGCGTATTCCCAATCGCCTGGCTGACCATGCCACCTTGGTAGGAGGTAGTGTGCCCTCGCCACATCATAGTCCCAGCATTGTGGCTCGAATGCCTTAGCTTCCGTAAAAATGTTCTCGTAATCAGAGCGGCTCCATCCCTGGCCCAGCGCCACCTGCATGTATACTAGCCACCACATCGGGCACTTTGGTTGCCAGTCTCTCACGTCATGTAGGATCTTCTGCGCTCGTGCTAAGCGCTGTGCAAACAGCTGCCAACCCCTGGCGAGTAACGGTATTCGCAAAACCGGGACCGCGACCGTGGAAAGCGTAATCGCAAAGAAAGTCCGCATGTGCGATAGGAGCGGTCACAGAATGGGGCATCGCCTTCTCCCAATCTTGGCGAATCTGCTCGTGCAACCGCCACATACTTTCCGGCTCGTCGTCCCTGCAGCCAAGCGCGTCGTAAAATTCCAACAGCTTCCACGCGCCGTTGCCAAATTTCGCTTTGCTTATACGCAGCTCATTAGCTCTTTTTCAAGGTCGTCGAACTTGCGGCTGTTGTAGAGCATTCGTGTTTCATAGCGAAACGCCACATCTTCGTTATAAATTTTGTCTGGTGAGGATGCTTCAGGTACTCTCTTTCGTGATTGAGAACCGCCCTTGTGCTCGGTGCGATCACAGCCGACGGAGCTAAACAGGAAAAACGTGAGTATTATCCAGATGCCGCATAGAAGACGATCAAATGTCAGCGCATCGCTAATTAGATCAGATCCGTGTCGATCTTTACGCGAGCGCACTTCGTATATGTGAGAGGTTTTCACGGTTTATTCAACGCAGCGGGAGGAGGATGTCAGAGATCGAACAGATGGCAAGAGTCGGCCCGGAGATTGCGCTGCGCAAAATCGACATCGTCAACTGGAAGACGCCGGTGGTGAAGCAATACAACATCCACTCGGTCCCGCAGGTTAACGTTTACAATCGCGGTGGCCGCCTCGTCGGCACCGTTGTCGGCGCCGATGTGGACAAGGTTAAGAGTTACGTAGCGCAAGCGAAAACCGGCGACTGATGGGATCACGTCGCCGTTCAACCCGGCAAGATCTTGTTTGGACAATTTGATCGCGACCGATCGAGCTCTTGCGGGATGAGCTTTGTGACTCCGCCGTTACCTGCGCCGGTGATTGCCCTTTAACTGCAGGTAATGGCTGAAGGTCCAGTCGCCGATGCTGATGCCCGCTTGCAAGCCATCTTCGTTTGCCGATCGGAAGTGAATGCCCCCGTACAGCCGGCTCGCTGCCGCTTCCTCCGCTGCATCGAGGCAGGTCGGAAAGCTGCGGTACACGCCAGGTAAAAAATCGGAGCCGATTGTGAAAGGCAGCTCTTCTGTGCGGTAAAACAGTGGGAGCACTGTCGCGGCTGCGCCGCTGAATGTGCTGTGGCCCGAGACGTAATCGGGAAACGGTGGCGTAACGATGAACGACGCCCAGTTCAGTTCTGGTTCGGCAAAGGCAATCGCGGTCACCGGACGCCAGAAGTGGAAGGTGTACTTGGCATCCCAAGCGCAAATGGCGGCGTCGGCCATGGCGATGTTCAATAAGGCAAACAACCTTGCGTTTTCTTCCAGCGTGTTGCCTTGTGCGGCGGCGATAATCTGCGCAATACTGTTCCAGTGGCCTGGAGGCGTCTCGGTGCCGGCGCCGTCGGCCCAGAATAACGCGATCTGGGTCTGGTCTTGCGTGCGCGTCGAGCCGACGGCCGCGCCGAGTTCCTTGTACCTCGTCGTAGTCCGCCGCGTACTGCTGGCTATCGAGGGAGGGCGGGCCCGGCGGACGGAACTGCGAGCTGCTGCTCATGCCAAATGGCACAACAAATCCCCATTGGGGCAGCAAATAGGGAAGAAATGCCGGAGGAGTCGGCACCCACACACCTGGACCGCTGCCGCCAGGTGGCTGGACTATGGCATTGGAACCATCGTTGGAGCGCGCGGCGAGGATTTGGTTCGCGACAAATTCACCCCACACGATGCCGGCGGTCTTTTGTGGCCCATTGGGGATTCCAGCGAGAATCGCGGCATGAAGTGCATCGAAGGTGGATGCAGCGGCGGGAAACAAATTGACGAGCGTCCCGTGCGCCGCGGCGCTGGCAGCAGCTTCACGCGACGCACTTGCCGACGCTTCGCTTTGCACCAGGTAAGGCTCGTGCGTGCGGGCAATGCCGTTAACCGCGTCGTAGATTGAGACCTGAAGAATGGCAAGACTGCGGGAGGCGATCGGTGGCGCTGTGCGGCCGGCACGAATCGCATCGAGGGCGGCGGTGTTCCAGTCGGTCACGACATCGCCATTGGCGGGGATGCTAGACGCAAGATTTATAGCGCCGATGCAAACTATAAAGATCAAACGTCTCAAAAAAGCGTTCATTGGGCATTCTCCTTTCGACGAACAGCGCCGCTTATACGCTTTAGCGAATTTTTGTGTCAAGCTTATTGCGAGCCACTCTTTGCAGGCACGACGATTGATGCGTCAGCCCATTCGTTTCAGTAGCGTCTTATCCCTATTGCGGTGCTGAGTTCGACCGCACACGGATTCATGCACACCGAGAAACCGGCCGCTGATGGCGCGAAAGAGTAGGAGGTAGCAAGTAAGAATTAGAAGGGAACCCGCCTTCGCCCACTTCGGCCAGGCAAGTGATGAGTCACAACATCGGCAACGATTCTTTCGATGTGGGAGGCGGGAATTCACGGTCGATGGCCCCAGAGTCTTCGTCGCTCAATCGAATCTCGACAGATTTGGCGTTGTCACGCACGTGCGCTTGGTTGCCCGCTTTTGGAATAGCGATAACACCGGGTTGACGCAGCACCCAGGCGAGCGCGATCTGTCCCGGGGTTGAGTCGTGGCGTTTCGCAATTTTCTTGAGCGTTGCGTTCTTCAGCAGGCCTCGGCTGTGTCCGACAGGCGAATAGGCCATGATCGGAATTTTATTCTTTTGGCTCCAAGGCAGAACGCCGGATTCGATCTCGCGATGTTCGAGATTGTAGAGGACCTGATTCGCCGCGCAGGCCGTACCGTTTTCGATATCGAGCAGTTCTTTCATATCATCGAGATCGAAATTGGAGACACCCCAACGTTTGATTTTTCCGGCGGAACGAAGTCTCTCAAATGTTTCCACCGTTTCCGCGAGCGGCGTGTTGCTACGCCAATGCAACAAGTAGAGGTCAATGACCTCGATGCGCAGACGTTTGAGGCTGCGCTCGCATGCTTTCGGCAACTTCGTGCGCGAGGCGTTGTGCGGATAGACTTTTGTGACGACGAACACGCGGTCGCGTTGGCCGTCGATCGCGTCGGCCACCACTTTTTCCGCGCCGCCTTCGCCGTACATTTCGGCAGTATCGATCAAAGTCATTCCGAGATCGATTCCCAAACGCAACGCCGCGACCTCATCTGCATGCGCGCTTTTATCTTCGCCCATGCGCCAGGTTCCTTGACCCAGCGCCGGAACAAATTCTCCATCGGACAATTGAACTGTTTTCATAGCGAATTCGTCTTCAGGAATTATTCGTTGCTAAGACCGTTCATACGTGGGACGACACAGAGGTCCTGCCTCCATTTTAGCATCGCGCGTGGAGCGCACGATCGACCTTAAACCACGACTTTCGTCCGACTTCTGAATTGTGCGTTGGACATTTGCTCTCATCTCATTAAATCGAAAGACGTTGTCGTGATTTTCGGCACTGGGCGAATTGCCTGGCGTATGCGCGCGCTGATGCACGCGAGCGCGAATTATGATTCAGGAGCCGTTGTGTGAAACGTCCGGCCATGAAACGAACAACACTGCACTTCGTCGTCGTGTCCCTCCTGGGCTCGGTGCGCGCTGATCAGACGATACAATCGGTGTAGCAAGCTCTCACGGATCAAGGCTTTTACTATGGCAACGTTACCGGTGAAAAGAGCGCCGAGACTACTGCCGCGGTTCGGCGATATCAAATTCGCAACGGTTTGCAAGTCACTGGCGAGCTCAATTCGGAGACACTCCGCTCACTTAACCTGAGTTCGAATTCAGCCTCATCGCGTCAGGTCACCCGTACCTCTCCCGTCACTCAGCCAACCGGCTCCAGTCGTGATGACAGATCAGGGCCCCCGGTGGATTCGTCGCCCCGATCGTTTGGCGAGCCTGAGCGGCGGGCCGAGGTGAACCGAGCTCTCAGTGGCATGCCCTATGAGTTAGGGCCGGCTGAGATGCACGTGCGCATGGTGGCGGAAGTGCAGCGTCAGCTGGGGGACCGTGGATATTATCGAGGCGGAATTAACGGCAGATATGGGAGTCGCACAGCGTTCGCAGTGCGCACGTTCCAACTGCACTCGGGAATTTCGCCGACCGGCCAACTCGACACACGCACACTCGACGCGCTCGGGCTGCCTGCCCGGAACATGGCGTATTGGGAGTCGGCGCCTTCCTCGTATGGAAGCAGGGTGTGGGTGCACAAAAAATTCAAACATGGAAAGTGGAAAGCGAAGTGGAAGAAGCATCATCGCGGCGACGATGGCGATGAATACGCTGATGAAGACGAGCGGGGGAATGGTGATGGGCATGGGCATGGCCACGGTGGTGATGACTAGTCCATGCGGGGCATTCATTTTGCTGAAGGTGATATTTCCTCACCCGTGGGTTTGCTGAGGAAATATTTAGAAACTGTTCAGCGCTTTCGCGCTCGAGAATGCGGCTGCGAACGAGGAAGGAGTGACGGCTTCTCAGCCGTCATGTTTCAGGCGACGGCTGCCCAAGCCGTCGTTTCTTGAGATCGCCTTTGCAATTGGGAACGGGAATGAAGTACGATTACGAGCATGAGCACCCGCGTTCGCCAAGCCGCCTTTGTGACGAACCTCGGCGAGCCAAGGGCTTCGGCGTGGCAAGCGACGGCGAGAAGCGGGATAATCAATCACTAAATGAAATCATCTTACGACGTCGTAATCTTGGGCGCCGGTCACAACGGGCTCGTGGCCGCGAGTTATCTTGGTCGCGCGGGGTTGAGTGTGCTGCTTCTCGAGAAGAACAACTATATCGGCGGGGCAACGACTTCTCAGAAAGTGTTCCCCGATTATGACGCGCGGCTGTCGCGATATTCCTATCTCGTCAGTTTGTTCCCGGAAAAGATTATTCGCGATCTCGGGCTGAACCTCGAGCTGCGCCGACGCGTCACTGCATCGTTTACGCCATATGTGCAGAATGAGCGCCACGACGGTTTGCTCTTGAGCAATGTCTCCGAAGAGATGAGTCGTCGTTCGATATTCGACCTGACCGGGAATGACACGGAGTACGAACAGATGAAGAAATTTTACAATCTCTCTCGCGTCTTCGCCGAGCAGGTCTGGGACACGATGCTGGAGCCGCTTGTTGCGAAAGCGGAATTCCGGCGGCGGTTCGATGTCGATGCTGTTTCGCGCGAAGCGTGGCGCAGCCTGGCAGAGGAACCGATCGGGAACGCGATCGAACGTTATTTGCAAAACGATCTGGTGCGCGGGCTCGTGTTCACCGATGCCAAGATCGGCGTTTTCACGCATCCGCACGATCCATCGCTGGTGCAGAACCGGTGTTTCATTTATCACGTGATTGGCAATAAGACCGGCGAATGGAAGGTGCCGGTCGGCGGCATGGGCGCCGTAGCGAGCGAGTTGGAACAGGCGGCACGCAAAGCCGGCGCAGAAATGTTAACGAATGTCGATATCCGCGCGCTCGACGTGAGCGGGAAAAACCGCAGCGTGGAATTTGAGGTTGATGGAAAGAGGGAGACGGTTGGAGCGCAATATCTTCTGGTGAATTTTGGGCGGAACGTGTTGGCGAAGTTTGTCGGAAAACTATTTCAGCCCGACTCCACGGATGAGGGTTCCATGTTTAAAATTAACATGCTCCTTCGCCGTCTGCCGAAATTGAAGGCGATACGTTACGCGGCGGCCGAGGCGTTCTGCGGAACGTTTCATTGCGACGAAGGCTACAAGCAAATGAATGTCAGCTACGATCGTGCGCACCAAGGCCGACTGCCGGACAAAATTCCGTGCGAAGTTTATTGCCACACGTTGACCGACGACAGCATTCTCGCGCCAGACCTGCGTAAACAGGGCTTTCACACCATGACATTGTTCGGCCTCGATACGCCGTGGAGTTTGTTTGCACGCGACAACCATACGATGCGAAAACTCGCGGAGAAGAAATTCATCGAAGGCATGAATCAGTGGTTGGAAGAGCCGCTGGAAGATTATCTCGCGGTCGCGCGTGATGGCAGCCTTTGCATTGAAAGCAAGAGCCCTGTCGATATCGAGGATGCTTTGGGTATGTATCGTGGAAATATCTTTCAGAACGCGCCGACTTTTCCTTTTGTCGAGGGAAAAGAACAGGCCGGCAGGTGGGGGGTCGAAACGGAGTACGAGAATGTGTTTCTCTGTGGCTCAAGCGCATTGCGCGGCGGCGCGGTCAGCGGTATTCCTGGGCATAACGCGGCAATGAAGGTGCTTAGCGTAGTCAAACAGAGTTCACAGTTGAGAGTTGAGGGACGGTAGAGAAAACATCGAACGGTCGACGTCCAATGTCGAAGTCAGAAGCTAATCCAGCTGATGTCGAGTCAATCGACGCAATTATCACGGCTGCTTACGATTCGATTTCAGGCCCGCCGGGTAAGCGTGATTGGAACCGAGAGCGCTCGTTGTTCATTCCCGGTGCGCGCTTAATTCCGACTGCGGAAAATGCCGGGGAGATAAGCCTCGGCGGCGAGATCACGCCGCACATGCTGGATATCGACGGCTTCATCGCGCGCGTCGGGGATTTCCTGGAGAAGAACGGATTCTTTGAGCGCGAAATTGCGCGGCGCACCGAACAATTCGGACATATCGCGCATGTCTGGAGCACGTACGAATCGCGCCACAACGTAGATGATCCCGAACCGTTCATGCGGGGGATCAATAGCATCCAGTTGTTCTACGGCAGCAGTCGCTGGTGGATCGTCACCATCTATTGGCAGCACGAAAGTACGGAGCATCCAGTTCCGGAAAAATATTTCTAGGGAAACAAACGTCCAACGTGCAATTCAGAAGGGAATCAGCCATCAGCGGCGGCTGTGGGCGGCAAATGCACTTACTTCCTTCGCGAATCTGTCGAGAATGATAGTGGCTGACTTGGGCGAATAGCGCAGCGCAATGTACGTATTCGAGATCTGTCGGATGCGCTCGGATTCCTTAGGCAACAATTGGGCGGCCCGTCTCGAGAAATCTGATGGACCCTCCCATGCATCGCGCCGCGCGCCAAGGTGGGCAGCCTTGCGACAAAAGCGCTTATACAACGCTTTAACCCGGTCGGCGCGCGCGCGCGTCCGCAGTTGCATCCAGACGGCATAAATTACGAGCAGAGCCGCGGCGACAACCAGGATTTCGGTGATCAGGAAGAACGAGCCGCGGTTGGCGATTCCCGAGGAGGCCAGCAATGCCTCCTGTACGTCGGCATCGAAACCAAGGAGGCGAGTGTCCCACTCGTAACTGACCGCCTCCCACGCGAGCCGAACGTTGGTGAATATTGCCGACCGGGTCAGCTCTGTGACGAACGCGCTTCGGCGAGTTCCCATTTCTTCGGAAGCGGTGCGTCTCTCCAGAAACGAGTTGAGATCGAGACTCGCTCGTCCAGGCGCAACTGCACTGGTTGGATCCACTCGTGTCCATCCACTATCCGGCAGCCAAACCTCGCACCAGGCGTGGGTGTCCGCCTGTCGCACGAGAAAGAATCGCCCCAGATCGTTGTACTCACCCCCCAGATAACCGACGACGACGCGCGCGGGAATTCCGGCCACTCGCATCAGGGTGGCGAAACTGGCAGCGTAGTGTTCGCAAAAGCCAACTCGACGATGAAAGAGGAATTCGTCTAGATCGTTCTTCTTGTATTCGCCCGGCGACAACGAATACCGAAACCCATTCGTCCGGAAAAACTGGAGCGCGTTGTTTACTGTAGCACGCGGATTGGAATTCTGGGCGGTCCAGGATTGTGCTAACTCGCGCATGGCCGGACTGATCGACGCCGGCAGCTTGAGCGCTGCCTGACGTTCATGCGGCTGAAGTTCCTTTTCCGTAACCTCAGGAGATGAAATGACCTGATACCGGCGCACTTTTCGAATCGGCGAAACGCTCCAGAGATAATTGCCATTCGCAAGCGTTGCGCCAGGAGGGGCTTCAAACGGCCGATCAAGCGCGAACATCCAGTGTGCACCATGCGGCGCGAGCGTAATTCGCTGTCGAATCGCCTTACCGCTTGAGGATTGAGCTGGTAGGGCGCGACCGTCGGGCGCGCCGAGCCTGGAGGAATGAGGGATTGGTAGGGGAGCATACGGACCTCGCCATTCCATACCTTCGCAATGCCACATGACTATCCCGCGCCAATACATCGGGCCAGGCGGTCGAGTTCTACTGTCAGGAAACTCTGCGCGGAAAGCGATATCCGAAGAATTTGCAAGAGATGCGATGCTGCCCGGAGAAAGTCGACCAGGAAAACCGGAAGTCGCCGAACGGGCATCGAGAATTTCAAACCGGAAACCGGTATTTATTCGGGGAAACAAAAGAAACAGCAAGACGACGAGCGGCGCCGCCTGAGCAAGGAGCTTGCAAGTCGCACTTAGCGGCGACCAGAAAGACCCGGGTGATGGTCCGCGATGAAACTGTATCAGCGCGACAAGTAGCAACGCGAATGCGGCCAGGAGACAAAGCGCGATCGCGAAGTCCTGAGACAGAAAAAATCCGCAAAGACAAAGCACCCAAGCCATCATTACCATGACCTGGAATTCACGCGCGGTGTGCGCTTCCAGAATCTTGAGCGACATTAGAACGACAAGAAGGGACACGCCCGGCGCAACGCCCTTCAGAGATCCGTAGCTGAAGAAAATCCCGGCGAGTGCCACTACCGCGAGAATCAGTTTTAAAGTTGCAAAGCGAAGGCGGTACCCTTTTGGTTCCATCCAAAATTTCATCGCGAGCGCGAGCAGAAACAGGCATGGGACCCAGGTCGCGAGAGAACCAAACATTGGAGGCAGCGTGAAGAGCAATGCGGCCGCCAGCCAAAGCAGCGGTCGCCGTGGAATACTCGTATCCCTTCGTGTCCTCACTGGAATAGGCTGAGTGCGCGCAGGCACTGTTGAAAATGCGATTGTCCAACAGCCGGTAGAATCTCAGTGCCTGGCAGACGAAGACCGTAGGGACGCCGCGTGCGTTCGGCTTCGATCACCCAAAGCGCGAGCTGCGACAGCCTATCTTCCACGTCCGCAAAATGGAAAGCAGAAAAATCGAGATGCACAGAGTCCTCCGCCTCGGCTGCAAATTGTTTGGTCATGAGCGGCTGCCCGCGCGCCACGGCTTTCCAATCAATGTGACGTTGCGACTCGCCGGGCACGTAGGCACGGACTCCCGCAAAGTCGTCGCCCTCTCCGAGGTCCGCTTGTGGCCGGCTATGGGGCGCGCGTGCGCGACTCAACGGGAGCTGAAGATCTCCCGCAGGTTTAGGATACACAAGATAGGTTTGAGAGGCCGCAAATTTCTTTAAAACGCGAACAAAACCGAGTGGATATGCACTTGTTAGGCACAACGTTCCTATCTTATGCTCGCCTCGCTGCCGTGCGGGAAATCGAAGCGCCACACGAGCGGCCTTGCCGGCCGGAACGTGGTCGATGCGTTTGCGCTCTCTGCCGGAGCCTGCCAGAGCGAGGTTAATTCCATGGCGTGTCGCACGGGATCGGTTCATAACTTCGACCGATAGCGAGACCTCCTGGCCCGCAAACGCCGGCTTCACGGATTCAAGCGCTATCGTCACATCTGCGAGATTGATCAGGGTGTGCGGAATTGAAACTAGAAAGACCGCAGTCAGGGCGAAGAGGAGCAGGTAAACTGCTGGACTATTTTGACTGGACGCCGCGTACCACATCGCGGCCAGAACAAACAGCAGGCCGGCAAAACTTGCGGTCGGATAGACGACTGAGAATTTTCTCTCTTTCACGGGACCGGCACGCTGTGCAGCAGGTTATCAGCCAGTGTGCGCCCGCTCTGTCCGGACTGCTCGATATCGTGTCCCAGCCGATGCGCCATGACTGCGATTCCCACCGCTTGAATATCTTCGGGAAGCACCATATCGCGTCCGTTCATCAGCGCCCAAGCCTGGGATGCATGCAACAAAGCGAGGCCTGCACGCGGGGACAACCCTGTGCTGTGACGTTGCCGCGAAGCATCGAGCAAATCCTGCAAGTAATCGAGCAGCGCGGATGAAGCGTGCACCTTTCGTACGTTATCTTGAATTTCGAGCAATGTTCGTATACTAAACACCGGTTTCAATTCCTTAAGCATTTCGCGGCGATCCATGCCCAGAAGCATGGCGCGCTCGCTGGCGCGGTCTGGCACGCCCAGTTCGATCCGCATCAGAAAGCGATCGAGCTGAGATTCGGGCAGCGGAAAAGTGCCGACTTGATGCTGCGGATTCTGCGTCGCGATCACAAAAAAGGGCTCGGGCAACTCATACGTCACGCCATCGATTGAGATGTGGTGTTCCTCCATTGCTTCAAGCAGCGCGCTTTGCGTTTTGGCAGTCGCGCGATTTACCTCGTCGATCAAGACGACTTGCGAAAAGAGCGGGCCGCTATGAAACACGAAGCGTTGCTCGCCCCGATCGAAGATGGAATTGCCGAGAATATCGGCGGGAAGCAGG
>Ga0137372_10002160_pt1 | contig 19006 bp, 14 predicted proteins | sample SagtaG_6_FD_104911 | JGI IMG/M metagenome (GOLD analysis project Ga0137372, IMG submission 104911) | Vadose zone soil microbial communities from Sagehorn Ranch, Mendocino, California, USA - Sage1_R_60_16 metaG | ecosystem: Environmental > Terrestrial > Soil > Vadose zone | place: USA...
CCCGGGCGGCCGGCGAGCGCCGCGCAGTCGGCCGCGGTGGCGGGTTCGGTGGCGCCGTCCGGTGTGGCCAGGTGCAGGCGCAGCCGCGCCGCCTGCTCGGCCATCTCCTCGACCCATTCGGGGAGCGACGGGTGCACGGCGGTGCACAACCGCAGCCGGGTCGCTGCCACGCCGGGGCCGGGTCGGCTGGCGGCGATACCGTCGCCCGCCCGGCCGGGCTCGGCCTGGTGCTCGGCGGCTGGGCAGGCTCGGACGGGTTCGGTGGACCGAACCACGGTCCTTCGGCGGGCCGTGCTGGCTGAGGTGGCGCGGGTACAGGTGGCGGCGCAACCGGTGCCCGCGCGGGCGCGGCGGGCGCCGGCGGCGGGGCGGGTGCCGGCGGAGGTACGGCGGCCGGCGGTACCGGTGCCACCCGGGCCCGGGCGCTGGTGGCCGGCAGCTTGTCGATCGGGGTCAGCACCGGCGGAGCTGGTGGCGCCGGGGGTTGCGGTGCAGGCGCGGGTGGCGATGGCGGCGCCACGGGTGCCGGGGCCGGCGGTGGCGAGGCTGGTGGTGCAGGCGGCGCCGGAGCCGGGGCGGGTACCACCGGCGAGACGACCGGCTCCGGCTCGTACTTGTGCGGAGCTGCCCGTACGCTCGCCCGCCCCTTCTGGGTGGTCGGCTTGACCGGCTGCAACTTCGGCCCGGTCGGCGCGGGCGCGGGTCGGGGAGCCGGCGACGCGGGCGGGGCCGGCGAAACGGCCACGGTGTCCGGCTCGGTGGGCTTTGTCGCCTCTGGCGGGGTGGGAACCACGGCCGTCGGAGGCGCGGGCGGGGTGCCGGGCAACGCCTCGGTGGCCTCCGAGCCCTTCTCGGCCGGCTCGGGGCCCGGCTGTGAGTCAGACAACCCCACCCGGCCCCTCCTCGCCTCGCCCCGTAAGTTTTCGGTCACACTAGTCGGGGCTGTCCAGGTGCGGCGATGGGAGTGTCAGATGGACTTCGACGTCACGGTTGAGATTCCCAAAGGGCAGCGTAACAAGTACGAGGTCGATCACCAGACCGGCCGGATCCGGCTGGACCGGACCCTCTTCACCGCCACCCAGTACCCCGCCGACTACGGCTTCATCGAGGGCACCCTGGGCGAGGACGGCGACCCGCTGGACGCGCTCGTCCTGGTCCAGGAGCCGACCTTCCCGGGATGCCTGATCAGGTGCCGGGCGATCGGCATGTTCCGGATGACCGACGAGAAGGGCGGGGACGACAAGGTGCTCTGCGTCCCGTCCGAAGATCCCCGGCAGGAGCACCTGCGCGATATCCACCACATGCCGGAGTTCGACCGGTTGGAGATCCAGCACTTCTTCGAGGTGTACAAGGACCTGGAGCCGGGCAAGAGCGTCGAGGGGGCGAGCTGGGTGGGACGCTCCGACGCCGAGGCGGAGATCATCGCTTCGCGCCAGCGTTACGAGCAGGGCATCGCGGACGGCACCTACCACGATCCCGGCGTTGCTCCCAACGCCAAGCCGCTGCACTGACCTCGGTCACAGGTCGTAGTCCATACCGTGACCGGTCAGGTAGCGGACGTACTCGGCGTCTTCGACGGCCGGATCGGCCAGATGCGGGCACATCCGGCCGGTGCCCGGCAGGGCGACATGGCCGCAGGCAAGGACTTCCACGATCGCTCCCGGTCAGCCGACGAGGTCGCGCATCCGGGCGTACAGGCCGAGGACGGCGCACGCGATCGGGATCACCGACGTGACGCAGAGCGCGTCGAGAATGTCGGCGGCCCGGCCGAGATAGGGCCCCGGGGCGCGGCGGCGGTAGCTGGCACCGGCGAGCACGGCGAGCAGTCCCAGCCCGACGAGTGCGCCGGTGGTCACGAGCCGGGGCACCGCTCCGGCGTACCCGAGCAGGGTCAGCCCGCCGCCGAAGCCGGCGACCAGCAGCGGGACCCGCTGCCGTACGGTCGGGAAGAGCCGGGCGCGCAGCAGGAACCCGAGTGCCGCGACGGCCACGAGCAGCCGGCCCGCCACGCCGCCGGCCCAGGCGACCACCCCCGACGCGCACAGGGCGGCGGCCGCGTGCCCGAAGAGCATGCCGGTGACCAGCTCGTCGGTGCGTACCACCGCGGCGTAGACGGTGGCCCGGTCCGGCCGGACGTCTTCGTCCGGGGTCAGGACGGGCAGCGGCAGCCGGCCGAGCCTGATCGCCAGCAGCGGGTATACCGCGATCCCGGTCACCAGCACGGCGAGTACGACGGCAGCGGCGCCAGCGGCGGGCTCCGACAGGGCGATCAGCGCACCGAGCACACCGAAGCACCCGGCGGTGACCGCGCCGACGAAGACCCGCAGCCCGTGCCCCACCCCGACCGCGCCCACCACCCCGGCGAGTACCAGCGCGGTCGACCCGACCAGCACGGACGGTACGGGCAGCAGGAGCAGCCCGCCGACGAGCGCGTACGGCAGGGCGTAGCCGCCGACGGCGGCCCCGGCCACCCCGTCGCCGTATCCGCGTGCGGCCACAAGACCGGTCAGCATGAGCAGGCCGGCCACCCCGAGCGCGATGGCTCCGGACAGCTGAGCCGGGGACCGGGCCAGCCAGACCGCGCCGAGCAGCAGCGCGACTCCCGCGACGACCAGACCGGCCAGCCGGGTCGCGGTGCCGTCCCAGGTGCGCCCGACCCGGCGGGCACCGCTGGCGATGGCGTCGACCACGTCGTCGTATTCCAGCTCCGGCCAGCCGTCCCGGGCGGGTACCAGGTGCAGGACGTCACCGTCGCGTACCCCCTGCTGGGCGAGGCCGGCCCCGGCGGACAGCGCGCCGCCGTCGGCCCGGCGCAGCAGCCAGCCGCCGTGCGCCTGGCCCGCGTCGGGCAGGCCGTCACCGGCGTGCCGGAGCAGCTCGGGCAGCAGCTCGGCGACGGGCGCCTGCTCGGGCAGCGCGACGTCGAGGCGGCGCCGCGGCGCGTTCACGGTCACCCGGGCCAGTCCGGTCACCGGCATTGCCTACCACAGTCGGCGCCCGGCTGGCGGCCCGGACCCGGGTTATCCACAGGGGGCGCGAACGGGTCCGGGCGGCCCCTAGCATGGCCGCGTGGCAACCGTGGTCGTGCCGCGCCGGCCCCGCCGGCCCGCGCCGGAGATCCCCTCCGGCGAGCTGGCCGTGCCCGCGCCGCCGGAGCTGCCCCGCCAGCTCGGCTCGCGCTGGGGGCAGCTCCTGTTCGTGCTGCCGATGCTGGCCGGTACCGCGGCGACCGCGATGATGTTCGCCGGGCGGCAGGGCGGCGCCTACTCGTATGTGGTCGGGGCGGTCTTCGGCGTCTCGTCGCTAGGCATGTTGGCGACCAGCTTCGGTTCCGGCGCCGGGCAGCCGCGCCGGGCCGAGATGATGGCCGCCCGCCGGGAATACCTCCGGCACCTGGCCGTGCTGCGGCGCAAGGTCCGGGAGACCGCCGACCGCCAGCGCTACGGGCTGCACTACCGGCACCCCGATCCCAACAGCCTCTGGTCCACTGTGGACAGTCACCGCCTGTGGGAGCGCCGGCCGGGGGACGCGGACTTTGCCGTGGTACGCGTCGGGCTCGGTCCGCAGACGCTCGCCACCCCGTTGGTACCCCCGATCACCCCGCCCTCCGACGCCCTGGAGCCGATGACCTCCGGCGCGCTGCGCCGGTTCCTGGACACCTACTCGGTCGTGCCGGACCTGCCGGTCGCGGTCTCCTGCCGGGGCTTCGCCCGGGTCCACCTGTCCGGCCCGGACCAGCCGACCCGGGCGCTGGTCCGGGCGATGCTGGCCCAGCTGGCGGTCTTCCACCCGCCCGACGACCTGCTCATCGCGGCCTGCGTCGGGCCCGAGCACCGGCCGGAGTGGGACTGGCTGAAGTGGCTGCCGCACGCGCTGCACCCCACCCGGACCGACGGGCTCGGACCCGTACGCCTGGTGGCCGGCTCGGTACCCGACCTGGAGGCGCTGCTCGACGACGTACTGGCCAACCGGCCCCGGTTCAGCCCGACCGGGCCGGGCGACGCTCCGCTGGTCGTGGTAGTTCTGGACGGCGGCTCGCGGGCCGGCAGCCAGCACCTGATGACCGAGGGCGGCCTTGCCGGGGTGGCGCTGGTCGACCTGGACGAGACCGCGCCCAGGCTCCTCGACCGGGCCAGCATCGCGCTGACCGTCTCCGGCGACGGCGCGCTGGCCAGCCGCTCCGGCGACGAGGAGGGCGTTGTCGGCAGCGCGGACCGGCTCGAACTCCCCGCGGCGGTCGCGCTGGCCCGGCAGCTCGCCCCGCTGCGGCTGGCCGCCAGCCGGTCCGGTGATACCTCGCTGCAATCCGACACCGGGCTGACCGAGCTGCTGGGCATCGTGGACGCGGACGCGTACGAGGCCCGGGACGCCTGGGCCCCACGGCCACAGCGCAGCCGGCTACGCGTACCGATCGGGACCGGTACCGACGGGCAGCCGGTCGAGCTGGACCTCAAGGAGTCCGCGCAGGACGGGATGGGTCCGCACGGCCTGGTCATCGGGGCGACCGGCTCGGGCAAGTCGGAGCTGCTGCGCACACTTGTCCTCGGGCTGGCCGCCACGCACGACTCGGAGACGCTCAACTTCGTGCTCATCGACTTCAAGGGCGGGGCCACCTTCGCGTCGATGGACCGGCTGCCGCACACCGCCGCGATGATCACCAACCTGGAAGCCGAGCTGCCGCTGGTCGACCGGATGAACGACGCGCTGGAGGGCGAGCTGAACCGGCGCCAGGAGCTGCTGCGCCGGGCCGGCAACTTCGCCAGCCTGCGCGACTACGAGAAGGCCCGGGCCGGTGGAGCGGCCCTCGCCCCGCTGCCGATCCTGCTGGTGGTCTGCGACGAGTTCTCCGAGCTGCTGGCGCGCAAGCCGGAGTTCATCGACCTGTTCGTGCAGATCGGCCGGGTCGGCCGGTCACTCGGGGTACACCTGCTGCTGGCCAGCCAGCGCCTCGAAGAGGGGCGGCTGCGCGGACTGGACACGCACCTGTCCTACCGGATCGGGCTGCGTACCTTCTCCGCGATGGAGTCGCGCAGCGTGCTCGGCGTCCCGGATGCATACGAGCTGCCCCGCACGCCGGGGCACGGATACCTCAAGTCCGGCACCGAGCCGCTGGTGCGATTCCGAGCCGCATATGTGTCCGGGCCCTACCGGCGCCCCGGACTGACGCCCGCCGCGCCGGGACGGGTGCTCGACTACACCACCCACCCGCTCGCGCTGCCCGAAACGGCCCCAGGGCCGGCGGCGCCTGGACTGAGGAGCGAAGCGACGAGGGAAGGCGTCGCCTCGCAGGCCCTGGGGCCCGCGCGAGCGCAGGCGAGCGCCAGCGAAACCACCCCAGGGCCGGCGGCGCCTGGACTGAGGAGCGAAGCGACGAGGGAAGGCGGGGCGAGCCTGCTCGACGTACTGGTCCGGCGGCTCACCGGCGCCGGGGTACCGGCCCACCAGGTGTGGCTGCCACCGTTGCAGCAGCCGGCCGGGCTCGACGAGCTGCTCGGGCCGCTGAGCACCGGGCCGGCGCTCGGGCTGACCGTGTCCAACCCGCAGCTGCGCGGCGCGCTGCAGGTCCCGGTCGCGCTGGTCGACAAGCCCTACGAGCAACGCCGCGACCTGCTCTGGCTGAGCCTGTCCGGCGGCACCGGTCACGTGGCCGTGGTCGGCGGGCCGCAGAGCGGGAAGTCCACCCTGCTTCGCACTGTCCTCTGTGGACTGTCGCTGACCCACACGCCGGCCCAGGTACACGTCTACTGCCTTGACTTCGGCGGCGGCGGGCTGGCCGGGCTGAGCGGGCTGCCGCACGTCGGCGGGGTCGCCGGCCGGCAGGACCCGGCCGCCGTGCGCCGTACCGTCGGCGAGGTCGCCGGCCTGCTCGCCGAGCGGGAGCGGCACGGGAGCACCACTCGGGACGGCCGCTCCGACGTGTTCCTCGTGGTTGACGGGTGGAGCACGATCCGCGGCGAGTACGAGGACCTGGAGCCGGTGATCACCGACCTCGCCACCCGGGGCCTGTCCTACGGCGTACACCTGGTGGCCAGCGCCTCCCGCTGGATGGACTTCCGGCCGGCCATCCGCGACCTGTTCGGCTCCCGGCTGGAGCTGCGCCTCGGCGACGCCGCCGACTCGGCGGTGTCCCGCAAGGCGGCCGACAATGTCCCGAAGGCGGTACCCGGACGCGGCATCACCCCTGAGGGGCTGCACTTCCTCGCCGCGCTCCCCCGCGCGGCCGGCGTGGACGACCTGGTCAAGGCCATTGCGGCGGGATGGACCGGGCTGGCCGCGCCACCGGTACGGCTGCTCCCACCGGTGGTGCCCTACCGCACTCTGGACGTCGAGAAAAGCCGTGGGATCCCGATCGGCATCGCCGAGGCCGACCTACGCCCGGTGTCCCTGGACTTCGCCGCCGAGCCGCACTTCCTGCTCTTCGGCGACGGGGAGAGCGGCAAGTCCTCGTTCCTGCGGGCGCTGGCCACCTCGCTCGTCCGGCGCCACCCGGCGGACCAGGCGAGGCTGGTCATCGTCGACTACCGGCGCAGCCTGCTCGGCGCGGTCGAGACCGAGCACGTCATCGGGTACGCCTCCGGCGCGTCCCAGGCCGCCGACCTGATCGAGTCAGTCGCCGGGTACATGCGCAACCGGTTGCCCGGTCCGGACGTGACCCCGCAGCAGCTGCGCGACCGCTCCTGGTGGACCGGCCCGGACTGCTACGTCCTCGTCGACGACTACGACCTGGTCGCCACCGGCCCGAGCAACCCGCTCCAGCCGCTGCTCGACTACCTGGCCCAGGCCCGGGACATCGGGCTGCACCTGGTGCTCACCCGGCGTACCGGTGGGGCCGGCCGGGCGCTGTACGAGCCGGTCATCCAGCGGCTGCGCGAACTCTCCTCACCCGGGCTGGTGCTGTCCGGCGACCGCGACGAGGGGGCGCTGCTCGGCGCGGTACGGCCGGCACCGCTGCCACCGGGCCGGGGCTGGCTGGTCACCCGCAAGGAGGGCGCGCGCCTCATCCAACTCGGCTACCTGGCGGGATAAGCCCCCAGCGCGGGATAAGCCCTCAGCGCGGGACAGTGCCGTCAGCCCTGGGCGCACCGGCCGGTACCAACCGCGGCCGTGGCACCCCGGCCGGCGTCGATGACCGGCGCGGCCTCGGTGTCGCTGAGCGCGAACCCGGTCTGCGCATCGTCGGCCGCGGCCGCGAAGATCACCCCGAGCACGGTGCCGTCCTCGTCGATCAGCGGGCCGCCCGAGTTACCGCTGCGTACCAGGCCCCGGATCGTGTAGATGTCGCGGGTCACGGTCTGCGCCTCGTAGATGTCCGGGCCGCGGATCAGGCCGAGGTCGCGGATCCGGGCCGGCTGCACGTCGAAGGGGCCGTCCAGCGGGTACCCCAGGACGATCGCGTTGTCGCCGCTCTTCGCCGGAACGGTGGCGAAGCCCATGGCCGGCGCGGTGAGCCCGGGAACGTAGATGACCGCGAGGTCCTTCTCGGCGTCGTACGCGACCACCTGGCCGTGCCGCTGCCGACCACCGGACTCCACCGAGACCGAGTCGGTACCGGCGACCACGTGCGCGTTGGTCAGCACGTGCTGCGGTGCATAGACGAACCCCGATCCCTCGATCCGCCGGGAGCAGGACGACGCGGTGCCACGTACCTTCACCACCGACCGCTGCGCTCTGGCGAGCGCGGCCGACCCGGACAGCCGCGGATCCGGCGCCGGTACCTCCCGGACCTGGGTCGGGTCTAGATCGCCGAAGACGTTGGGAAAGCCGCTGGTGTCCACCGAGTGCCGCAGCGCGTCGGAAAGCGTCTTGGCCTGGCCGGGCATCACCGCGTTGATCCCGTGCAGCAGGGCGCTGCTGCGTACCGACCGGGAGAGCCCGGGGATCGGTGACGAGCCGAGGGGCGCCGCCACCAACCAGGCGACCAGCAGCACCGCGACCACCGAAACCAGCGCACCGCCCAGGTCGTCGAGGGTACGGCCCGCCTGGTTGCGGATCGAGGAGCGCAGCCGGGCGCCGAGCAGACTCGCCACCGCCTGCCCACCGATCGCCAGGGCCAGGACGGTGAGCAGGGACACGAAGACCCGGGAGGCGCCCTCGTTGAAGTTGTTCGCGAAGTACGGCCCCAACTGGAGCCCGATCGCGGCACCGCCGAAGAACCCGACGAAGGACAGCAGCCCGATGACGAAGCCCTGCCGGTAGCCGTTCACCCCGAAGACGATCATGAGACCGATCAGGACGACGTCGACGAGGCTGCCATACATCCGTTCAGGGTACGGGCCGGTCTCCAGCCACCGGAAACTCGACAATTGGGGCATCGTCCCACGGCAGCGCCCAGCCGGCCAGGTCGAGCAGCTTGCTGAGCACCGCCGCGGTGAACCCCCACACCAGCATCGAACGGACCCGGAAGGCCGGTCCGATCCAGCCGCTCGGATGGCGTACCCACAGCCGGTTGGCCGGCTCGACCAACTCCGCCACCGGTACCCGCTCCACCCGGGCCACCTCGACCGGCTGCATCGGCGCGACCGGATGCGGCGCGCGCCACCAGGCCAGCACCGGCGTGACCAGGAAGTCGCTGACCGGGATCCACAACGGCGGCAGCTGGGCCAGCACCTCCACGCTCGCCGGGTCGAGCCCGACCTCTTCGGCCGCCTCGCGCAGCGCGGTGCCAGGCGCGTCGGCGTCGCCCGGATCGGCCGCGCCGCCCGGGAAAGCCGGCTGCCCGGCGTGGTTGCGCATATCCGCGGCTCGCTGCAGCAGCAGCACCTCCGGGCCGCTTTGCGCATCGGTCGCGCCGAGCAGGATCAGCACTGCGCTCGGCCGGCCACCTTCGGCCGGGACCGGCAACCGGGTGAAGTCCTCCGGCCGCGCCTGCGCCACCCGCTCCAGCAGCGGCCGGAACCACTCGGGTAGCTCGACGCTCACCCGGACACCCCGAGGTAGGTCTGGGCCAGCCGGGAGATGCCGGCCTCGTCCAGGGCGGTCGAGTTGTAGACATAGCGCAGGCCGCCGTCCGCGTCGACGAACAACGTCACCGGTAGCGCACTGCGCTCAACCGCGCTCAACAGCCGGCGCTGGTCGTCGAAGAGTGTCGGATAACCGACGCCCAGATCCCGCAGCAGCGCCGTGCCCGCGGTGCGGGTGTCCCCGGTGTCCACCCCGATCACGGCGACCCGGTCCCCGACCCGGGTCGCGTAGGCCTGGAACGCCGGCAACTCGGTACGGCACGGGGCGCACCAGGACGCCCACAGGTTGACTACGGCCGGCCGGTGCAGCCGGGTCAGCCGTACCGCCCCGCCGCCGGACAGGCACTCCAGCGCCAGGTCGGGGATCCGGGCCACCGACGGGACGGGGCGGGCGGGCGCCGCGACCGACGGTGCCGGCGGCAGGCAGGATCCGACCGCCGGCGGCGAACTGTCCACAGTGGACGGAGTGCAGCCGGACAGCGCCACGAGCAGCAGGAGAGCGACCAGCCTCACGGCACCGGTACGCCGGCCGCGGCGGCCAGCTCGGCCACCCGGGGTCCCTTGAGCAGCTTCACCGCGACCAGCGGATCGGTCGGGCCGGTGCCGTAGGACGGGCACCACTGGGTGAGCGTGCACGCCCCGCACGCCGGCTTGCGGGCGTGGCACACCCGCCGGCCGTGAAAGATGATCTGGTGCGAGAGCATCGTCCACTCGCGCTTCTCGATGAGCCGGCCGACCGCAGTCTCGATCTTCACCGGATCGGTCTCCCCGGTCCACGCCCACCGGCGGACCAGCCGCTGGAAATGGGTGTCCACGGTCAGTCCGGGCACGCCGAACGCGTTGCCGAGGATCACGTTGGCCGTCTTGCGCCCGATGCCGGGCAGGCTCACCAGATCGTCGAGCCGGGCGGGCACCTCGCCACCGAACCTCTCGACCAGCGCCTGCCCGAGCTTGATCAGGGAGTCGGCCTTGTTGCGGAAGAAGCCGGTCGGCCGGAGCATCTCCTCCAGCTCGGCCCGGTCGGCCGCGGCGTAGTCGGCGGCCGTGGGATAGTGCGCGAACACCTTCGGCGTCACCTCGTTGACCCGCACGTCGGTGGTCTGCGCGGAGAGGATCGTGGCGACGGCCAACTCCAGGGCGTTGCGGTGGTCCAGCTCGGTGTGCGCGTCCGGGTGCGTCTCGGCCAGCACCCGGGCCATCCGGCGGGCGCGCCGCTTGCGGGCCAGATCAGTTTCGGGGGTACCCACGCCAGTGAGCCTACGTCGGAGGGCTGACCGTTCCGTCGGCGGCGATCCGCGCGCCGGTCTTCGGGAAGTCCGCCCTGCACAGGCTGGACACCAGCGAGATGGCCTGCTTCTGCGGATCCATCCGGGGCGCACCGGGCGCGACCATGTGCGTGGGTACCAGCGTGCCGGCCACGTACGAGCCGTTGCGGCGCAGGGTCAGCCGGAGGATCCCGGTCACACCCACCACGCCGGTGTACCCGAGCGCGTGGTACCCGGCGAAGTTGCCCAGGCTGTAGGCGATCAGCTTGCCCTGGTAGAACTCCACCGCGCGCATCACGTGCGGGCTGTGCCCGATGATGACGTCCGCGCCCGCGTCGATCATCGCGTGGCTGAACGCGATCGGGTCGCCCCGGTTTTCCCCGAGGAACATGTCCGTCCCGGGTTTTACGTGGGTGTGGTCGGCACCCTCGCCGCCCATGTGCACCTGGACGATGACGATCTCGGCCTGGCTCTTGGCCTGGCGTACCAACTCCTGGCCTTTGGGGATGTTGACCAGGTCGTTGGCCCACGGATAGGGCGCGAAGCCGAGTACCGCGACCTTGATGCCCTTGACCGTGACCACGGTGATCATCCCCGGCGGCCCGGTGTACCTGATCCCCGCGTCGTCCAGCGCCTTGCGGGTGTTGGTGTGCCCGGCCGGCCCGAAGTCGTATGCGTGGTTGTTGGCCAGGTTGACCAGCGCGAACCCGGCTTCCTTGAGCACCCCCGCGTACGACGGCGGAGAGCGGAACGCGAAGCAGGTCCGGCCGGCGGTCGAGGCCGGGCACTTGCCGACCCCGGTGTCCTCGGTCAGCGGCTGCTCCAGGTTGGCCATCTGCAGGTCGGCATGCAGGTGCTCGGCGACATCGTTGAAGAAGCCGTGGCCGTTGTTGGGCGGCAGCCCGGTCGGTGCGGCTCCCATGATCACGTCGCCGACCGCGGAGAGGGTGAACCGGGCATTGTCGTCGGCCGGGGACGCGGACGGCGCGGCTGCCGCCGGGGCACTGCTCGGGTCCTGCGCGGCGGCCCGGACCGGCTCGCGCACCTTGAGGTAGGCCACCACCAGTACGCCGATCCCGAGTACCACGACGACCGCGGCGGCGAGCATCGGGACCAGGCCGCGGCGACGCCGACCAGGTCGGTTCGGGCCGTGAGCAACGGTCATGTCGGGTTCGTCCTGGGGCCGGGGGATGCTGTCCTTCCGGACCCTATCCGAGCCGGACCAGCACCGGAGCCCGGTGACCGGGGTGGCGTCCGGTACGCCGGTCGATATGCCTAGACTGGCCTGGCGCGACGGCTTCGCGCAGGTGCGGAGGTGCTCACCATGGACGAGGTACTGGCGCGTAGCGGCATATTCCAGGGTGTCGATCCAGACGCGGCCGACTCCCTCGTCAAGGAGTTGGAGACGATCGAGGCCCGCAAGGGTGAGGTCATCTTCAACGAAGGCGAACCCGGGGACAGCCTGTACATCGTGCTGTCCGGAAAGATCAAGCTCGGCCGCCGCGCCGCGGACGGCCGGCAGAACCTGGTCTCCATCATGGGACCGTCGGACATGATCGGGGAGCTTTCGCTGTTCGACCCCGGGCCGCGCACCGCCACCGCCACCGCGGTGACCGACGCGCGGTTGGCCCGGCTGCGCAAGCAGGCGCTGCGGCCGTGGCTGAACAACCGGCCGGAGATCGCCGAGCAGCTGCTGCGGGTACTGGCCCGGCGGCTACGGCGGACCAATGACATGCTCGCTGACCTGATCTTCACCGATGTCCCCGGGCGGGTCGCCAAGAACCTGCTGCAGATGGCCGGCAAGTTCGGCAGCCGGGACGGTGGCGTCCTGCGGGTCACCCACGACCTGACCCAGGAGGAGATGGCCCAGCTGGTCGGCGCGTCCCGGGAGACGGTCAACAAGGCGCTGGCCGACTTCGCCTCCCGTGGCTGGCTGCGGCTGGACGGCAAGAGCGTGATCATCCTCGACCCCGAACGGCTGGCCCGCCGCGCCCGCGTGTGACGACGTCCCCGCGCGAGCGCAGGCGAGCGCAGGCGAGCGCCAACGTATCAGCACCGAGGCGGGCGGCGTCTGGACCGAGGAGCGAAGCGACGAGGGAAGACGTCGCCTAATGAGCCTCGGTGCCGCGCGAGCGCAGGCGAGCGCCAACGTATCAGCGCGCGAACACGGCCGTGGTCTGGCGGTTGGGGCCGGTACCGGCGAGACAGCGGAAGGTGCGGTCACCGCCGGCGAACGCCTCCGGGCTCGGCGGCAGTACGTCCACCTGCCAGCTCCGCGCGTCCAGGTCGGCGAGCGTGAGGACGGTCGGGTTGCAGACGCGGGCCACGCTCTGCTGGGTTTTCACCGCGGGGTACCGCACCGTGGGGGTGTCGCTCGGCAGTAACCCGATCGCGAACACCTCCCAGGTGTGCGGCTTGGTGCAGGGCAGGCTCCGGGCCTGGACCACGCCGGAGCTCACGGTGAGGGTGTCGAAGCACTGCGGCGAGCTGGGGCAGGACGCGCCGACCATGCCCAGCATGCAACCGCCGATCCCGATCGGCGGCTGGGACGAGGCCGCGGTACCACCACGGCGTACCCCGGCGAGCAGGCTGTGCCGGTCAGGGCCGCGGTGGCCCAGCCCGTACCACATGCCGGTGGCGAGAAGGCCGAGGACCAGCACCGCGACGCCCGCCCCGAAGAACGGCCAGAGACTGCGCCGGGCTGGTACCGGGTCCTCCTGCTCCCCCGCCGCCGGGGGCGGCGGGGGCTTCGCTGCCCCGCCCAGGTCGTCGGTCAGCTCGGCTGGACGCACCTGGGTCGGCATCGACCAGGCATCCGGCTGGCTGACCGGCTTCGGGGTCACCCGTACCGCGTCCTCGGCCGGTACCGCCCCGGGTTGCATGGCCAGCGCGGCCAGCCGGTCGCGCAGCTCCTCCGCGCCCGGCCGGGCCTCGAGATCGTTGGCCATCCCGGCGCGCAGCACGTCGACCAGCTGACCCGGCACCCCGGGCAGGTCCGGAATCGGCTGATCGAACAGCTCCAACAGCTCCAGCAGGCTCGGGTCCCGGTCCTCGAACCAGCGCGGCGGCTTGCCCCGCAGCAGCGCGTAGAGGGTGGCGCAGAGCGCGTAGACGTCGGCCGCCGCCGACGGCGTGCACCCGGCCCGGAACATCTCCCGCGGCGCGTACGCCGGGGTCAGCACGTCCATCGTGATCGACAGGTCGCGCATCTCGGCGAGTACGGCCAGCCCGAAGTCGGCCAGCGCCGGCTCGCCGAACCCGGACACCAGGATGTTCGCCGGCTTGACGTCCCGGTGCAGTACGCCCAGCTGGTGCGCGTCGGCCAGGGCGTCGGCGATCTTCACCCCGATGTCGCGCACCTCGAACGGGTGCAGCGGCGCGGCGCGCAGCCGGTCGGCGTACGAGCCGTCGCACAGCTCCATGATCAGGTACGGGTGCCCGTCGGCGGTGTGCCCGGCGTCGAACAGGTCCACCACGTGCGGATGGCTGGACATCCGGCCGGCCGCCCGGGCCTCCCGCATGAACCGGCGCCGGTCGTGCTCGTTGTCCAGGCTCCGGTTCTCCACCTTGACCGCGACGTCCCGCCCGACCGACTCCTGCACCGCGCGGTAGACCGTCGCATACCCGCCTCGCGCCAGCACGGTCAACCCGCTGAGACCGGGGACCACCGGCGGCGGAACCGCGGGTAAGGGCTCATCCACGAGTACGAAAATACGCCTGCCTGGTGACGACCCGGAGTCACCCATCGGTAGGGTGTTCGACCCGGAACCTATCGTCCGCCGAGCGACTCCGTCGAGGCAGTTTCCCGCAGCGACTCGACCAGCGCGTCACTCGCCGCCCGCTCGCTGACCTGCGGCGACCCGTAGGCCACCCGGACCGCCTGGGCGGCGACCGCCATCGCCTCGCCGCACTCTCCGGTGGCGGCGAGCGTGCTGGCCAGCTCCCGCAGCGCGACGACCCGGCTGCGAACGTCTTCGCCGGGCGTACCGACGGCCTGCCGGGCGTACCCGAGCGCCTCGTCCGTACGGCCAGCGATGCGCAACGCCCGGGCATACAGCGCGATGCCCTGGCGTCTCGGGAACAGCAGTGCGGCTCCGGTCGGCTCGGCCGCGACGGGGGCCAGCGTGTCCAGCGCGAAGCCGGTGTCACCGGCGGCCAGCCGGGCCGCCCCGAGCAGGACGCGCGGGCCGACCTCGGCCGGTTCGAGCACGTTGTGCGGCTCGACCACGGCCAGCACGGCACGGGCGGCCACCTCGGCGGCGGCCGCGTCGCCCCGCTCCAGGTCGACGAAGCCGCGGATGGTGCCGGCCATCCCGATCAGCAGTGGATGCGCGGTCCTCTCGCCGTAGCCGAGCGCGTCGGTCAACAGGTCGTACGCGTGGTCCAGCGAACCCAGGCCACGCGCGATGGCACCGCGTACCACCAGGGCGAAGCCCCGGCCCCAGTCGTCGGAGGCGGCGGCGAAGTCCCGGTAGGCCCGCCGCGCGCCCCGGTCGGCCTCCTCCAGCTCGCCGAGTTCGGCGGCGGCGAACGCCTCGACCGCGCGTAGCGTGCCGACCGCCCACTGCTCGCCGACCTGCTCGCCGAACGGCAGGAAGACCCGGGCCAGCCGGCGGGCCTCGGTGAGCCGGCCGGCCAGCAGCCGGGAGAACGCGGTGGTCCCCCGCAGCCAGGCCCGGCCAACCGGATCATGCTGCTCGGCGAAGAGCCGGGCGGCCCGGCCGAGGGTGGCGTCGGCGCCCGCGAAGTCGCCCCGGGTGGTGGTGACCCAGGCCAGGTTCTGCAGGGACCAGGCCTGGCTGCGCGGGTCCTGGGCGGCGACCGCGATCTCGTAGGCGCCGGCCAGCCGGGAGCCGGCCTGGGCGAGCCGGCCGCCGAGGAAGTCGGCCATGCCCAACCGGCGCAGCGCCTCGGCCTGGGTCCCGGGAATGCCGGCCCGCTCCGCCGCGGCCAAGGCTTCCAGCCAGGTGGTGTACGACCGTTGCACGTCCCCCATCAGCCGGTATGCCCGTCCGGCGATGAGTAGCGCACTCGCCCGGATCGCGGCGTCCTCGGCCGCGTTGGCGATGATCTTCTCCGCCTGGCCGAGCGCGTCCACCGGCCGGCCGAGCTGCAACAGCGCCCGGGCGTGTACCAGCTCGTCGGGCAGGGACAGGGTGTCGCCGGCCAGGGCGGCGGCCCGCTCGGCGTAGGACACGGCCTGCGCCGGCTCGCCGGCGGCCAGGGCCCGGCGGGCGCAGCGGCCGAGGGCGGCGACGCCGAGCGGCGCGACCGCTCGGGGCTCGGCCTCTGGACGCAGCCCGACCGCGTCCGCCAGCGTGGCGGCCCGCTCGACATGCTCGGCGATGAACGTGTCCGCCGCGTCCGCGGAGGGTGCCCCGGCCGCCGCGGCGGAGGCGAGTGACCCGGATCCGGACGCCGCCCATCGGGCGAGTACCGCGTGCCGGTCGGCCAGGTCGGCCTTGCCGATGCCGGCGTACGCGGCCTCCCGCAGCAGCGGCGTGGCGAAGCTGTACCCGCCCCGGACCCGGTGCAGCATCCGGCGCTGGAGCAGCTCCTCGACCGCGCGTTCCAGGTCCAGCGCGGCGACCGCCCGCGGCCGGGCGTCCCGCCGTTCCCGCAGCGCGGCCAGTGCCCCGGTCGGTACGGTGTCGCCGACCACCGCGGCGTCGCGCAGCACGGAGCGCGCCTCGGGTGGCAGCGCGTCGATCCGGGCGGCGAGTACGGCCGCCAGGTCCCGGGAGAGCAGCCGCCCGCCGAGCGACCCCGGCGCCAGTATCCACCCGGGTGGCTCGGCCGCCGCGCCGCCGCGCGCCGGCCCGTCCGGGACCGGCGCAGCCCGCGCCGAACAGGCCGTGAGCGCTCCGCGCTCCAGCAGCAGGGTCACCAGCTCGGCCAGGTAGAACGGGTTGCCCTGGGCGGTGGCGAGCAGCCGGTCCTCGTCCGACTGGGGCAGCCGGCCGCCGGTCAGGTAGGAGCCGAGCAGGCGCGCGGCGTCCGCGCCGCGCAGCGCCGGCAGCGCGGTGACCTCGGCGTCGGCGATCCTGGTCAGCACCCCGGCGGTACGCACCAGCTCGGGCCGCCCGTACAGCAGCACCAGCACCGGCCCCGCCAGCCGGGACAGCATGGCACCCAGTGCGTCGATGCTCTCCGGGCTGGCGTCGTGCAGGTCGTCGACCATCACCACGGCCGGGGTCTCGGTGGCCAGGCCGGTCAGCAGGTCCGCCACCGCGGCCGGGATCGCCTCCAGGTCCAGCTGCTCCGGTTCGCCTCCGGTCAACGCCGAGCCGGCTGGTTCGCCGTAGCCGAGGAGGGTCATCAGCATCTCGATGTGCACCGGTGGCAGGTCGGGAGCGGCCTTGGCCAGCCGGGCGGCGAGGCGCCGCAGCCGCTCCTCGACGAACGAGTGCTCGGCGAGCGAGGCGCGCCCGATCACGTGGGTCGGCCGGGCGACGGACAGGTCGTCGGGGAGCCCGATCGCGATCCGTACCAGGTCGGCCAGGGGCGCGAGCCGGCGCAGCTCACCGAAGGCGGCGCAGCGTACCGCGTACACCCGCGGTTGGCGTGGCCCGATGTCGGAGCGCGCGACGAACCGCTGTACCTCGGCGGCCAGCCGGGTCTTGCCCAGCCCGGCCTCGCCGGTGACGATCAGTACCCGCGGCTCGCCCCGGTCCGCCACCTCGGCCAGCCGGCTGGCCACCCGGGCCAGCTCGGTCTCCCGGCCGACGAACGGCGCCTCGTCGCCCAGCCCGGAGCGGGTACCGGGGGCGTCCAGGAGGCCCAGCAGCTCGTACGCCTCGACCGGTTCGCGCTTGCCCTTCAGGCGCAGCGGGCGCAGGTGCCGCCACGAGGCGAGGTGCCGGGTGCTGGTGGAGGTGCGCTCGCCGGCGTACACCCCGCCGATGGCCGCCGCGTCGGCGAGCCGGGCCGCGGTGTTGACGGTATCCCCGATCACCGTGTATTCCAGCGCGGCCTGCACGCCCGCGACCACCGGCCCGGTGTTCAGCCCGACCCGCAGGCCCAGCGGCGCGCCGCCGCCCCGCTCGTCGTCGAGCACCCGCCGGACCGCGCGCTGCATGGACAGCGCCGCCCGGACCGCCCGTTCGGCGTCGTCCTCATGCGCCACCGGCGCACCGAAGACGGCCATGATGCCGTCACCGGTCAGCTTGTCGACGTGCCCGCCGAAGGTCTTGACCGCCCCGGCGAGGGCCGCCATCACCCGGTCGGTGACCGCGCCGACCCGCTCCGGATCGAGGTCCTCGGCCCAGGCGGTGAAGTCGGACAGGTCGCCGAAGAGCACTGTGACCACCCGCCGCTCGGTGGCCGGCAGGCTCGCGGCGGCCGGGAGCGCGGCGCCGCAGTTGTGGCAGAACCGGGCGCCGGGTACGGCAACCGTCCCGCACACCGGACACGTCACGGTGTGTCCCAACGCACATTTCGGGCCGATGATTCCAGGTAGGCCAGCTGCGCCCGTACCGACATCTCGGCCGCTGGCCAGAGCGCCCGGTCCACCTCGGCGTAGACGCGTTCGACCACGTCACGTGGGGTACGGGCACCGCCGGCGAGTGCTTCCCGGACCTGATCCAGCCGGGCCTCGCGGTGCTCCAGGTAGGCCCGCGCCGCGGCGCCGCAGTCCTCCAGCGCCGGCCCGTGACCCGGGAGTACGGCGATTCCGTCGAACGCCGCCAGCCGCCGCAAACTGGCCAGATAGTCCCCCAGGTCGCCATCCGGGTACGCCACGACGGTGGTACCCCGGCCGAGGATGGTGTCCCCGGTCAGCATCACCCGCTCCCCGGCCAACTCGACCCGGAACGACACCGAGTCGCCGGTGTGCCCGGGCGTGGCGAGCAACTGGATGTCCAGCCCGTCGAGCACCCGGCGCTCCTCCAGCCGGTCCCACACCGCCACCCCGCCGAGCAGGTCGATCAGGGCGGGCAGCCCGTCCACGTGGTCCGGGTGATGGTGGGTGACCAGGACCAGGCTGGGCTGGTAGCCGGCCAGCCGGGCCAGGTGTGCCTCGTCCAGCGGCCCCGGATCGACCAGCACCGTACGCCCGCCGGGCGCGGTCAGGATCCACGAGTTGGTCCCGTCCAGCGTCATGGGGCCGGGGTTGTCCGCCCGGACGAGCGTGGCCCAGTCCGGCAACCGGTCCAGCGGCCGGTTCACCGGAGTGGTCAGATGGCCCGTCATGCCGTGATCGTACGTTTCAGCCGAGTTCGAAGATGACTTCGACCTCGACCGGTGCACCCAGCGGCAGCTCGGCCACCCCGACCGCACTGCGGGCGTGCCTGCCCGCCTCACCGAACACGGCGCCGAACAGCTCCGACGCACCGTTGATCACAGCGGGGATGCCGGTGAACCCGTCAGCCGCCGCGACGAACCCGGTCACCTTGACCACCCGGGCCACCGCCTCCAGCCCGACCAGCGCGTCGACCGCGGCCAGCGCGCCGAGGGCGCACACCCCGGCCAGCTCCTTGGCCCGGTCCGCCCCGACCTCGGCACCGACCTTGCCGGTGACCAACAGCTCACCTGCGACGATCGGCAACTGTCCAGAGATGTACACGTGCCGCCCGGACTGTACGGCCGGCACGTACGCCGCCAGCGGCGCGGCCACCGCGGGCAGCTCCAGGCCCAGCTCGGCGAGGCGGGCCCGCGGCCCGGTCACTAGGGCACCATCCTTCCGACGGAGCTTTCTGAGAGAGTCTCTGTTGGAACTCGGCGGGGGCCGGGAGATGGCTTGGTGCGGTCGCCCTTCGAGGGCCAGCATGACACCGCCACTCC
>Ga0137372_10002180_pt1 | contig 18909 bp, 18 predicted proteins | sample SagtaG_6_FD_104911 | JGI IMG/M metagenome (GOLD analysis project Ga0137372, IMG submission 104911) | Vadose zone soil microbial communities from Sagehorn Ranch, Mendocino, California, USA - Sage1_R_60_16 metaG | ecosystem: Environmental > Terrestrial > Soil > Vadose zone | place: USA...
CCCCACAACATCCTCGATAAAACTGGATGCTTTTTTTATTCCAGGGATGTATTTCGTAGGGTGGCCGCATCGATTGCGTAAATCGAGGCCCTCCCCCAACGTGCCCTTCTCGCCTTTATCCAAAATCCCAAGCTCTTGGAAAGCGAGCAGAGCGGTCGCGTCGCGGACATAGGCGAAGTCTTCAAGTTTGTTGACCGACCGAGCCTTGGGGTCGTGCTTGGTGATGGCTGCGTTAAGAGTGGCGGCGTGTTTTGCGAGGGATTCCTCCTGCAGAGTCCGAATGGCTCCGGTCCAGAGAAAAACGATTGCGGCACGAATAGCCCCGACGCTCAGGCACTTGATTGCCTCCAAGATGTAATCGCGCACCACGCTGTCGCTTACCTTCGCCGCCAAAGTCTGTAGCGTCGCGACGTCATTCTCGGTCTCCGGCCCAGGCGCGGGCAGGTTTAGCCTGCCTCGAACGTGCGTCTCCCCCGACGTCGTTAACTGCCACAGGCGCTGGTTGCCGGACATTCCGGGGCTGTCTACTAATGCCCCGCTCTTGTTTAGGACGTCGGCCACGTTGATCTTTGAGGCCTTGGGCGCTCTGGCGCGTAGAAGCTCGTCGCGTATTTCCTCTGTGGTGAGGGAGGGTTTGTCGCGGTGGTGCTGGTGGTAGTAAAGAACCGCGAGGCACACACCCCGTTGAGAACCGGGCCCAAGCGGCGCGAGGAATTCGGCTAGCGTCATGACTCATTGCCCTGGACTGGCCGCTTCTTCGTCCCCTTTATTACCTGGTAGGTCTTCTTGAAATATAGCTCGCCGTGGACGGTTGGCTTGAACTCGCTTCTGCCGGTGTGCTGAAACAGAGCTTTCCCGTCTCGCTGCGCCTGTTTCAACGTCATGTCGAGACTACTCGGGATTGTGACGCCGACCGACTCGGCTATCGCTCGCATTTCGTCAAGCTTGAATGGCTGTGCTCCATACTGGCTGTATAGCGATGCTGCAATTAGAACAGCATTGTCGGACGGTTTCCCGTCGGGGTACTTGGCGAATAACTCGACGGTTTGCGGCTCCGAGACGTCGCCGTCATTCGGCGATGCGTCAGCCGAGGGCGCACCCTCCGTGCTCTTGTAGGGCTGCCCAGTTACATACCCAGCGAGGAGCGAGAAGGCTACCTCGCGGATTGCGGGGTCTAGCTTTTCGATGACCTCATTAACTTCTTTTAGGCGGCTCACTCGTTCTTGAAATGTGCTGTTCTCCATAACACCCTCATCTTAATTTCTTTCCAAATTCCTAGCGCCCACCGGGCTGTGCGATCCCGAGACCGTCCAGAAAAGCCTCTATCTTATGCGGCATAGCGCGATAAACCCCGGACCTCGGTGACTGGGCGAACTTCTCCTCAATTGCGTCCCTCCCTCGAGCGCGCACCTGATTGGCGGGAAGCCCGGTGAACTTGGAAATCTCGAAGACGCTTACCTCCGGCGAAATTGCCGGATCCATTTCCGACCCTATTGCTCGCGCCGCAAGTGTAAGTTTGACTTGTTCCTTTCCCGACAGCTTCGTGTTCCGGATTTCCACGCGCCCGTCTTTGTCGATACGGCAGTGGGCCAGCGCCTTTCCCACCACGGGCTCAAGGCGAGACTTCAGTAGGTTTTCATCGACGATGAACTGTTTCTTGAGCTCTTCGATGCTCTGCATTTTCCCCCCGTAAGGCGGCGATCTAAAGATGCGGGAACGCCTTTTAGCTCGGATGCAATTATCCGAAAGGGTCGGGTCAATGTCAAGTAAATTAAATGCTACTAAATATAGTCTCCTGTACGTTTCCCTGTAGCTGGTTTGCCGGTTCTCTGCTGCCGCGCTCTGCCGCTGGCGTTGCACAAGTAGGCGATTGCCGGATGACCGGCGAAAGACCGAGTGACTGCGTACAGACGCGCCTCGGAGCTTCGAATAAATCGAGCAAATATGGCTTCTATCGCGGCGATGCGACCCGACCGCGTGTTTCGACGCGATTCGCGGACTCCCGCTTCTTGTAGTACCCAGAGTCTTCTCGGACGCCAACTTGACGACTCGCCTCCCATGAAAGGGCCAATTACCTGCTCCGTTCGCGTACAGGCGGGTGGCCCAGGCGCTCCACAGCTCCACATCCATTGCTCCCGGACGCTCCACCGATCCCCGCTTCACCGGATTCCGCTGCAGGTAGCGCAGCTTCTCGACGTGCTTACGCGCGCTCCACACATTGAAATCATAGAAGCGCTTCTGCCCACCCGGCTCCCGTGCCCGCTCCCACAGGACACCCTGCTCGACCGCGGCTTGTTTTCGGGCCGGAGGGTACGTCGCCGGATTCCGGCTTGAGCCTGATACCCTAAAAGGCTAGGATGAAGAGCGACCACGGAGAATCGGCCATGCAAGTCAACCTGCCTCCAGATCTTGAAACGCTAGTCAATAAACTACTTTCCAGCGGTGGTTACAGCAGCGTCGAAGATGTCTTCCGTCGCGCATTGGAGGCTCAGGCCGCCGAAGAAAGCTGGAGCGACGAGGAACGGCAGGCCTTGACGTCCCATATCGAAGAAGGGTTCTTGCAAGCCGAGCGGGGCGAACTGATTGACGGAGGTCAGGCGCGCCGCGAAATTCAGGCGATGAAAGACAACTGGCGCCAGGAGCGTGCGTCCAAACCGCGCGCCTGAACCGCTTCCCTGGAACAATGAGCTCCTATGCCCTCACGCCACTCGCCAAGGCCGATATTTTCGACGTCTGGTCCTACATCGCCGCCGAAAGCAACTCGGAGGAGACGGCCAACCGCGTCGAACAGGCGATCTACGACGCTTGTGCGTTCGTTGCGGAGGCTCCCATGCGCGGGCATTCTCGTTCCGACCTTACTAGCCGTCCGCTGCGCTTCTGGACGCTCACCCGATATCCCAACTACACCGTCGTTTACCGACCCGAGACGGCTCCCCTTCAGGTCGTGGCCGTTCTGCACGGGAAAAGAAATATACGGCGTGTCCTAAAACGGCGCCAATGACTGAGCATCCCAATCAGGCGGGTGGCCACTTTAGCGGGGAATGAACATTGACCGGAGTAAGTGGGGGTGCGCAACTTCTCGCGCTTTTCGAGAGGTGGCCGGCCGAACCGCCGACACCGTTCGACGCCGCTTTACGCGGCCGGAGGTCGGATCTTCACCTTCAGCACTTCCCAACTCCTTCACTCTTACCAGACCTGCCGAGCCAGGAAGTAGGCGCGGAAGCCGCTCCAGCGCCCGAGTTCGGGCCACCCAACTGCGCTTCAGCTGTCTTTTTTTCGAGGCTTCGGCGGCAGCGGCATTTCGATGAAGTCATAGCTTCCCGCTGTCGCTGCTTCGACTTTGGCGGTTATCGTTGAGCCGTGGTCGCGCACTATCGGCCAGATATTGGACCCGAGCACGACGAGGGCGAGTTTCCGGCCCGTCAGATTTTGCTGCTGCCGGATGTTTTGATCGGAGGTAACCAGCACATTGAATCCCTCCGCTTCAGCAGCCTTGAGAAGCTCGCCGTTTTCACACTGGGGATGCCACTGCATTTCGACAAACGTGCGCACGTCATGCCCGGACAGGAAGCGACGCACGCCGATAGGAACGTTCTTGTCAAACAGGATGCGCAACGCGGTGGCTCTGTGCGTACGTCAAAATCGTCTCGACGCGATCAGGCGTCAATTCAAACTGTTCGGCGATTTCGGAAACGCTCATGCCATAGTCGAAGTTATCGACAATCGCGTTGGCCGGCATCCGAGTGCCGCGCAGAACAGGAGCGCCGCTTTGCACTCCCGGCTTGATTTCGACTAACGGGCATTCCGACCAGTCGATTTTCTCTTGTGCAGCCATGGCGACCTCCCGTCCATTATCATTCCATGCTTCCGCTCAAAATGCCAGTGTTAGGAGGGTGGGCCACTTTTCCGTGGAAGTGTAACGCGGTTTTGTCTTTGAACTTCGACCGAAACAACTGGGGGTGCCGGGTGCGACTTCGGCAAAGCTCTGTACCGGACGACGATTGATTTCCAGCGCCCACTCCTGAAACTTCACCCTCACCGGTCCCGTCTCTCCATAACAATAGGCTCGGAAACTGCTCCACATCCATTGCTCCGGACGCTCCACCAATCCCCGCTTCACCGGATTCCGGCGCAGGTAGCGCAGCTTCTCGACGGGCTTACGCGCGCTCCACACATTGAAATCATAGAAGGGCTTCTGCCAAACCGGCTCCCGTGGCCGCTCCCACAGGACACCCTGTTCGACCGCGGCTTGTTTTCGCTTACGGTTCACGCGCCTGGAGAAACGCTCCTTGACCACCTTCACCACCACCGACGGGTCACCCTCCTCGGGCTCCGTGATGAGCAAGTGAAAGTGCTCGGGCATCACCACCTATCCGTGAACCACGAAGCGGTACTTGCGTCGCGCTTCCTCCAGGATTTTCACAAATAGGTCGCGCCGCCACGCCGAGCCCAATTCTGGTTGGCGACGGCGAGCAACTGCTGGTGAAGAAGTGCAGATCGTGCGCGCCATAATAGCGATGCAGACGCTTGGTCACGCCATCAGAGTAATCACAAGCGCTGGAGCGTGACGGCGATCCCGACACAGTTCGATGGTGACGAAACCCACACATTCGCAAAGGACGCGAATGTGTGGGGTACCCGCCCAGATCAGGGGCACACCGGAAACTGACCCACGGCCCGGGAATTCAGGATTCGTCGGGCGGCTTTGGAGCTGGTCTGGGAATGTCGGGATCGAGGCCGGCTGCGGTCATGATGGCGCGTCCCAATTCCTCGAAAGAAACCACTGAGGGTTCGCCGGTGACAGGCACAGTACTGGGCGACCCCTCGTCCGTGCTGGTGGGGGCGACGAAGCGATAGCCTCTTCCGACTACGGTTTGAAGGCACTGCGGCTGGGCGGAATCGTCATCGAGCGCCATGCGAACCTTGCGGATGGCGGTATTGATGCCCTGTTCGACATCGACAAAGACGTCCTTGCCCCATAGTTCGCTGGAGATTTGCTCGCGGGTCACGAGCTGTCCCTTCTTTTCGACGAGGAACATCAGCAACTGAAGGGGCAGCCCCTCAAGCTGGACTGGCTGGCCGCCGCGCGAAAGCAGAAAGCGGCCGAAATCCAGGACAAAATCGTCGAAACGGACCTTCTTCTCGGGCACGAAGCCTGCCTTCCCGGAAAGTTTCCAGCACGCCTGAAATTCTGGGCTGTGGCCGCAACCGTGTCAAGCCAGCCCAGGTGGAAATTCTTCAGATCAATTCATTCGGCTTCAGACCGGCTCCATGGACGTGTTACGAAATTCGCTGCAACATCACCATCAGTTAACGGGTTTGCTCGCCGAGCTGGAAAAGAGCTAGCGAGCCAGGGTGTTGGAGGGTTCGGGACTCCGGGGGGAAGGCTCCGAACCCCTCTCATCCGTAAAATGAAAGGGTTTGGGCTCGCCCACAACAACTACTCCACTCTCCGCTTGCCATCGTTTATTAGCCAGCCGATCTCCTTCCTAGTTTACCTAGCACCCAAACCCAAGAACCCAATGTATAGCCGGGCTCCCGCAGGCATACCAAAAAACGTAATTTACATCCCAAAATTCATATCAAAACTCCGCGAATCTCTCTATAATTGCGGAAGTGATTGTCTGGCAGCGACTTATTTAGTGTGTTCGGGAGATGGCGTGGCAGTGAACTTGCTTCAGCTTGACCTACGGCGAACATCTGGCCGCGCCGCAGCGCCACGACCGGAGCCCATGAACCGCGAATTTCAGGCCCGCTTTACAGCCATTTTACTGGGGCTGCTGACCATAACGGCAGTTGTCTTCGCCGGCTACAACTATCGGGTCGAGCGCCAGTATCCAGTCCCTGACGATGGGGTATGGTGGCTGGAGCGAAACAGCCACTTGGTGGCCGACCATCTGGACCTGAACGGCCCGGCTGCCCGGGCGGGCATTCGTAGCGGGGACCGTGTCGTCAGCGTGAATGGCCGCAAGGTCGAGAGCGCAGCCGCTCTAACACGACAGCTCTACTATTCTGGCATCTGGTCCAAGGCGACGTACTCGCTGGTCCGGGGCTCGGTTCCGCTGGATGTGGAAGTCATTCTGGCGCCCGCCGATCGTTCCATGAACGATTGGCTGCGGCTGATCGCGCTCATCTACCTGGGAATTGGACTCTACGTGCTGTTGCGGCGATGGACCGCCGTCGGCTCCACGCACTTCTACATCTTCTGCCTGGTCTCATTCGTTTTCTACGCGCTCCACTACACCGGCAAGCTGAACGAATTCGACTGGCTCGTCTACTGGAGCAACGAAGTGGCCTGGTTGCTGCAGGCGGCCCTGTTCCTGCACTTCGTGCTGACTTTCCCGGAGCGGGGCGGCATGGTCCGCCGGCACCGCTGGGCGATTCCACTTCTGTATGTGCCCGGTGCGCTGCTGCTCGCGATGCATGTGCTGGCGATGGAGTTCCTGAAGGCCAGCGAGCGCCTGCGCTGGGACCTGGACCGCATTCACTGGGGTTACTCCACACTGTTCTTTGGGGCGGCGGCGGCCGTGCTGGTGCACAGTTATCGGGGCGCGAGCACCCCGATATTGCGTCAGCAGCTGAAGTGGATCACGCGGGGCACGATCCTGGCCATCACGCCCTTCACGTTGTTCTACGTCGTGCCCTATCTGTTCGGATCGATGCCTTCCGCTGCGATGAAGGTGTCGGTATTGTCGCTGGGACTGCTGCCCCTGACCTTCGGCTACGCCATCTTCCGCTACCGGCTGATGGACGTGGATTTGATCTTCAAGCGCGGGATGGCGTACACGCTGGCGGCAGCCGCGATCGTCGCCGCCTACTTTGCGGGGGTGGCTGGAATCGCCGAACTGGTTCACAAGAGCGTGCCCAGTTCCGGCCCTTACGGGCTGATGCTGGCCATCGTGGTCACCGCGCTGCTGTTTGATCCGGTGCGCAAGTGGATTCAGGACAAGCTCGACCAGTTCTTCTACCGGACGCGCTACGACTACCGGCGCACCCTGATTGAGTTTGGCCGCGAGTTGAGTTCGGAAACCGATCTCGACAAGATGCTCACGTCGGTCGTCGACCGGCTGGCCCGCACGCTGCTGGTGGACCGCATCGCCATTTTCCTGTCGAACAGCGACTCTTCTCGCTTTGAATTGTCGAAGTCGTTCGGACTGGCGCATATCGCGGGCCTGGACCTCTCGTTCCTGGCCAAGCCACGAATCGAGGACGCCGCCGGCCACATCTTCTTTGAGAACACCCACCTTTTGCCGCGTGAGGACGCCAACGCGCAGGAAGCCATCAGCCGGCTGGATTTGAACTACTACATTCCTTGCCACGTGCAGCGGAAGACGATTGCGTTTCTGGGCCTGGGGAAAACCATGGAAGGCGACTTCCTCTCCAGCGAAGACGTGGAACTGCTGGAAACCCTGGCCGGATACATTGGCATCGCGATCCAGAATGGCCGTCTGTACGCGTCGCTGGAGCAGAAGGTTGCGGAGTACGAGCGGCTCAAGGACTTCAACGAAAACATCGTGGAGTCCATCAACGTGGGCGTGCTGGCGGTGGATCTGGAGGACCGGATTGAGTCCTGGAATTCGCAGATGGAAGTCATGTATGCCCTGCCCCGGTGGCAGGCGCTGGGGCGCTCGCTGAGCGAAGTGTTTCCGGCTGCGTTCGCGGAGGAGTTTTATCGCGTCCGGCAGAATCCGGGAATCCACAATCTCTACAAATTCCGCATGGGAACGCCGACCGGCGAATCGCGCACGGTCAACGTGGCGATCGCCCCGCTGGTCACGCGCAAATTCAACGTGATTGGGCGGCTGGTGATCATGGACGACATCACCTCGCGCATGGAGCTCGAGGCCCAGCTTTCCCAGGCCGACAAACTGTCGTCGATCGGATTGCTGGCGGCCGGTGTGGCCCACGAAGTCAATACCCCGCTGGCGGTGATCTCGTCTTACACGCAGTTGCTGGCCAAGCAGTTGCAGAGCGACGCCCCGAAAGCGGCGCTGCTGGAGAAGATCACCAAGCAGACTTTTCGCGCTTCCGAAATCGTCAATAACCTGCTGAACTTCTCGCGCACAACGGGAACCGAGTTCACCGAGATCAGCCTGAACAAGGTGATCGGTGACACACTCGCATTGCTGGAACATCAGTTCAGAGTCGCCCACATCGAAGTCCAGCCCGAACTCCACGAAGACCTGCCGCCCATCCTGGGCAACGCGGGACGCCTGCAGCAGGTCTTTTTGAACCTGTTCCTGAACGCCAAGGACGCGATGAACGGGGGCGGGGTGCTGAAGGTGGCGACTTTGAACGGCGATTTTGTCAGCGTTCGGGTCGCTGACACTGGATCGGGCATCGCGCAGGAGAACATTCAGAAAATCTACGATCCCTTCTTCACCACCAAGACGGCGCCGGCCGAAGGCCAGTCTCGCGGCACCGGTCTTGGACTTTCTGTCACTTACGGCATCATCCAGGAGCATGCGGGCAATATCCGCGTGGAGAGCCGTCCAGGGGAAGGAACCACCTTCACCCTGGATTTTCCCCTGACCAGGAAGGCCGCCCATGTCTGAAGCCGCCGTTATATCGCAGCGAAGCATATCGGAGAACGCTCCCGAAACGCTGGGCAGCGTGCTCATTGTTGACGACGAAGCGGAAATCCGGGAGTCGCTGGAGACTCTGCTGCAACTGGAGGGCTATGCGGTTGCGACCGCAGGCAGCGGCCGGGAGGGGCTGGCGCAGTTGGGGGAGCGGCCCTTCGACGTGGTGCTGCTCGATCTCGCCCTGCCCGACAAAAGCGGCATGGACGTGCTGGCCGAGATGCGGCTGCTGAACGCGCAGCAGGCCGTGATCATGGTCACCGCCTACGGAACGGTCGAAAACGCGGTCCGTGCCATGCAGTTCGGCGCCACCAACTTTATCCAGAAGCCCTGGGACAACGAAAAATTGCTGGCCGACGTGCGCGCGGCCGTGGCCCGCTTCAAGGCGGAAGAAGAGAACATTCAGCTGAAGCGCGCCCTCAAGCAGCGCTACAACTTTGAAAACATCGTGGGCAAGAGCGAGGCCATGCTGAAGATTTTCGACCTCGTTGCCCAGGTCGCCCCCAGCCGTTCCACCGTGCTGCTGCAAGGCGAGAGTGGAACGGGCAAAGAACTGATCGCCAAGGCGCTGCACCTGCATTCTCCCCGGCGCGAGCGGCCGTTCGTGCCGGTGAACACCGGCTCCATGCCGGCCGACCTGCTGGAGTCCACACTTTTCGGGCACGTCAAGGGCGCCTTCACGAGTGCGATTGCTTCCAAGAAAGGCCTATTCGAGATTGCCGATCACGGCACGCTTTTCCTGGATGAGATCGGCACCATGAGCCTGGACATGCAAAGCAAGATTCTGCGCGTGCTGCAGGACCGCAAGTTCATGCACCTGGGCGGCGTGCAGGAGATCCAGTCCGACGTGCGCATTATCGCGGCCACCAACGTGGACTTGCGGCAAATGGTGCGGGAAGGCCGGTTCCGCGAAGATCTGTTTTACCGTCTGAACGTGATCGCCATCGACCTGCCGGCGCTGCGGCAGCGGCGCGAGGACATTCCGCTCCTGGTGGAACACTTCCTGAAGAAGTACTCGGAGGAGAACGAACGGCCCAAACGCCGCATCACGACCGAAGCGCTGCGGCCGCTGGTGAGCTACTCGTGGCCGGGCAACGTTCGCGAACTGGAGAACGTGATCGAACGCGCCGTGGTTCTCTCTTCCGACATCGATGTGGGAATCGATCTCATGCCCGACCACATCGTGGGCCGCGGCACTCCGGTTCCGCGGCTCGATGCGGACCCGGGAGCCTCGCTGTTTGACATCATGGAAGATTGCGAGCGCCGCATCATCATCGACATGCTGGAAAAGTGCGGCTGGAACCAGACCGAAGCGGCGGAACGCTTCCACGTGCCGCTGTCGACGCTGAATCAGAAGATCAAACGGCTGACCATCGAGATCAAAAAGAAGAACAATAATCACCGCGAATAGAGCTCAGCCGGGAGGTTGTGTGGGGCGGGCACTCCTGCCCGCCCAGGGCCTCCGGCTGGTGCATGCGTTTGGCGGACAAGAGTGTCCGCCCCACATTAAGGTAAGGACTGTACGAAAACTGTTTCATCTTGACAAGTCGTTGTCAGCAAGAGCAAAGTCATAACATTTCGCGTATTCCCTTTTTTCGGGTCCCGCTTCTCAAAATCCCTCCGAAGGAGAAGTCAGCATGAGGCATCACGGCAGTTTGTTGTTTGCTCTGGTGGTCGTATTCCTTGCAACCTGCGCCTCGTGGGCGCAGGCTCCGAAACAATTCACCATCCTGGTCCCTGATACGTCAGTCGTACGAACTGAGGACCGAGGCCTCCGGGCTCATACCAATCACTTGATCCGTCTGGACGCCAAGCCTGCCTTCGTGGGAACCTCCCCAGCCGGCGAGACCCCGGCAACCATTCGCCCGGTCTATAACCTGACCGCCGGTGGTGGGTCACAAACTATTGCCATCGTGGATGCTTTTGACTATCCGACTGCGGCCAGCGATTTGAACACTTTCTCGAGCACGCTCGGGCTGCCCGCCATGCCGGACTGCGGCAGCAATGGCAATGTGGCGCCGTGCTTCAGGAAAGTCTTTGCAGCGGGAAGGAAGCCCAGGACCAATTGCGGATGGGCGCAAGAAGCTGCGCTCGACATCGAGTGGGCGCATGCCATGGCCCCCAATGCGAGGATTGTGCTGGTAGAAGCGGCCAGTAACAGCTTCGCCAACCTGTTCGCTGCCGTGGACGTGGCCACCGCCCAGGTCACAACCGGGGCCGGCAGAGGGGAAGTTTCTATGAGCTGGAGCGGCTCTGAATTCTCGACCGAGGCCAGCAACGACGGCCACTTCCAGAACGCCGGTGTGGTCTATTTTGCCTCGAGCGGAGACACCGGTGGCGTGAATGGTTACCCTTCCGTCTCGCCGTTCGTTGTTTCTGCGGGTGGGACTACCATTAACCGCAACCCTCCCAACAATCCTAACGGAACCTTCGTTAGTGAAACCGCGTGGAGCGGAAGCGGCGGCGGCCCCAGCGCATTTGAACCGAAACCAACCTATCAGTCGGGCGTGGCCGGCACCAGCGCCACCCAACGCTCGGCGCCGGATTTCTCCTTCGACGCTAACCCGAACACCGGCGTTTCCGTCTCTGACAGCACCAACTGCCAGGGATTCAGTGGCTGGCTGGTCTTCGGTGGCACCAGCGTGTCCTCGCCTTCGCTGGCCGGAATCGTGAACCACGCGGGGGGATTCGCGGCCAGCAGTACGGATGAACTCACCACCATCTACGCCAACCGCGCCAACACCGCCGATTTTCGCGACATCATTTCCGGAAGCGCCGGCAGCTTCAGCGCTGGGGTCGGATACGATTTCGTGACCGGAGTCGGCAGCGATCAGGGGCTGGCGGGTAAGTAGAGTCACACTGTGTGGGGCGGGCACTCCTGCCCGCTCCAGCGCGGTCGGATGGTACATGCATTGGGGCGGACAAGAGTGTCCGCCCCACACACCGCCACCCTGCCCTCGTGGCGGGTTGGGCCCGATTTTCCGTGCCGCGCAGCGAGGACACTCTTGCCAGCGATGGCCCTCAAACCGACACTCAGGCTTGGGCCGCTCGATTTGCTTTCACATAACTGTCGATGCTCTGCGTCAACTGTGAGTCCACCTCGTCGGCGATGATCATGATGTCAGGCAGTACCGTACTGAAATCCAGGCGGCCCAGGTTGCGTTGGATGGTCTCGAAGATGCACACTTGCAAGATTCGCGACTCCTGCACCATCAGCGGTGCGCTGTAGCCTTGACGATAGCGGAGTTCCCCGTGCGCCACCGCCGCAGGAGAGTCGCTGGCAATTGCTTCCACGAATCGGGTCCCCCGCAGACGCACAACGATCTCGCTCATGATTTCATGGAGATGTTGTGTACGCTGCTCTTCGGTAAGCTGGAGACGATTCAGTGCTTCCACCCGTCCCACTCGCATCAACCAGCGTTGGATCGTGGTCTTCACGTCACGCTCCAGAATGGTCGCGATGCTCTCTTTGCGTGGCTTGGAAAGATGTCCGCGTTCCTGTGTTTTCCGTTGGATGAGTTTAGCGAGTTGTTCAACTTCGAGGGGTTTCACGAGCACTTCATCTGCCTGCAGAAGAATAGCGGCCATGGCTCCTTGCACGTCAGGAAAACCGCTGACCACCAAGGTCAACACCTCGGGTTGGGCGTGACGCATAGCGGTTACGACCGCGAAGCCATCGCCGGGATCGGGCATGTGAAGATCGGTCAACAGAACGTCGAAGTGTTGGGTAACGATCTGGTTCAGCGCTTCAGTGACACTGTCTGCTGGCACCACCTCAAAGTCATATAGTTCCAGCAACTCTTTCATCTTGGCAAGGAGAGTAGTGTTGTCGTCGACCAGGAGAATCTTCGTTTGCTTCATACGAGTACCTCCACTGTTGCTTGCTAAAGAGGCGCGATGCTGCTCAACTACGTAGTCGTTCGTCTTGCGGGGATGGAGCAGGAGTCAACTGCCTCGTTGGAAGCAACCCACATTCTATGAATTATAGCGCTAACCGTGTTCTTCGGGAAAGTGAGAGATCTGCATTTTTGCGCCGAGCAGCAGATCCCTCGCTTCTATCGCGATGACAATTTTGAAAGATGTCGCTCGTACATCGCACCGCACTTGACTTTCACCACGTCCTTGTAGGACATGACTTAGGTAATTGACGACCGCCTCGAATCGTTGAACTCACCCTCGGAAGCAATGCACACTACTATTTAAAGTCAGGGAGAAGCAAAAACATGGAAATTCAACCAGAAACTGCCATGGCTGGCCGGCGCAGCAGTCGCGTGTCGATTGCGTTTCCGGTGGAGGCCTCGGGGATTGATCCCGAGGGGAAGGGCTTCTGCGAGACGACCAAGACGGACACGGTAAGCCGCTACGGTTGTTGTCTCTCCCTGCCGCGCTTGCTCCAGCCCAAGCAGCAGATCCGCTTGCGCCGGGTTGGCACCGACGAACAGGCCGTAGGCCGGGTCGTGGCCCAGATGGGTTCGCATGCCAATGGATACCTCTACGGAGTCAGCATGCGCACGTCGTGCGAAACCCTGTGGGGCATCCGCTTCTCCTCTTTTTTGCTCTACAAGAAGATTCTCGACAGCCTGCATGACGGCGTGTATTTCGTAAACCGGGACCGCCAGATCACGTACTGGAATGAGGGAGCCGAGAAGCTGGCTGGATACAGTCCCGCCGAAGCGGTCGGAAAAACCTGCTTCAGCGATTTCCTGGGGCACGTGGATGAGACCGGCAAGTCGCTGTGCACCAGCGGATGTCCTCTCAGCAGCGTGATGGCGGACGGGCAACCCCGGCAAGTCGAGCTCTACCTCAGGCACAAGAACGGGCATCGCGTGCCGATCAGTGTGCGCGTCCTGCCCATGCGGGACAGTGCCGGTGAGATTGTGGGAGCGGCGGAAGTCTTCAGCGACTCCACGGCCAAGCAGCGAGCCGAAAAGCGAGTCAACGAACTGGAGAACCTGGCCTTCCGCGATGCCCTGACCAACCTGGCGAATCGTCGATACCTGGAACTGAAAGTGGAACAAGCGCTGCAGGATCATCAGCAGTTTGGCCGGGAATACGGCCTCCTGCTGCTCGACCTTGACCATTTCAAGCAAGTCAATGACAACCACGGTCACGATTTGGGAGATGCCGTGCTGAAAGTGGTCGCCCAAACTCTGGTCCAGACCCTGCGCCCCGTGGACCTGGTCGGCCGCTGGGGTGGGGAGGAGTTTCTGGTCTTGATGGCGGACGTGCAGGCTCTAGCTTTAGGCGATTTGGCCGAGCGTTGCCGGGTCCTGATCGCGCAGTCGTCGGCTGGAAACGGCGCATCCCGAGTGGCAGTCACAGCGTCCATTGGCGCCACCATGCTGAACCATGCCGATACCGCGCAGGCGGCGTTTCGCAGAGCGGACGAGTTGATGTACCTGAGCAAGCGCTCGGGTGGGAACCGAACCACCACGGGGTAAAGCATACCGAATTCCGTCCGATGGGTTCGTCTACCGTCCGAATCACCTGAACTCGGATAGCTGTTGCACTATCGCCAATTCACCCATTGCCAGGGCCGTGAGTATGGGGCTCCGAAAGGCAAACTTCTATCGGTGATGGCCATCACATAAGAGGATCCCTGCTCGTGTCAGCCTATGTCCGGTCGCAGTGTCGCTGCGACGCAAGTAAGAATAAGGAAGGCCCTCCCCAATGTTACTGGCAGAATTGTTCACATCGATAAAAGAGCGCCGTCGTCTCTCGGCTCAGCAATCTTATGAGGAAGGGGCCCAGATTACGAGACGGCTGAAAGAGTTGCTTAGCGTTCCCAATCCGACGCTGGCCGAAACGCCCTCCACCAACGCACGCAGCGACCCCGACCCCAACATGCGTGTAAGGCCGACCATACTGAGACCATAGCCACTGGCATAAGGTACCCGCACTGGAGCCCGTGGTGAAACTCCAATCTCTAGCCAGGACGCCGCATCTGCATTTACAAACCGAGCTAATAGCCCTCGATTATCTCATCGGGAAACCGCGATATGCCGCCGCGCAAGAATTCGTTGACGAGTCTGGTCGAATGTGCTGCGGGTACCGGATCAGGCCAGTTTCGCGCGTACCGAGCGCTCGAGTCGCAGCTGGGGTCCATGTTCCCATTCCCGTACGACCGTGATCATGACTTCGCCTTTGTCGCGGTCATAGAGGACCCAGTTGCAGGGATAGGCCGGGCAGCGGGCGGGAGACGGATTCGTCGTTGCTATATGGGGGCGGGACCCGGCCTTCTCTGACATAAAACTCCTCTTTCTAGAGCCCGCAAATCCTGGCTGGGCTCTGGGTTCTCGGTGAACGCTTTTTACAACCACGAACACCGTAGGCGCAAAATTATGTCAGGACGGAAGAGATGACAATCGAGACAATTACTACTCTCCGCAGGAAAGACTCCTTAGTCTGAGCCGGGAAATCCCCCAGAGAACCCTCAAAAAAGCACTAATTTCTCATTGGCCGGGCCAGTCCCTACACCGCAGAGGCTAGCCTTTTGCCGCTCTGCTATAGTTTCTTTCACAGGCTATGGCGCTCGAACTCGAACTGGTCTCGCCCCTTGACGTAGCCAAGGATATCGTGCGGGCGGTCCAGGAATACACCCTCCTGGCGGCGCAATCCCTCGCCAACCTGTTCCGCCGGCCACTCTATCTGGGGGACATGCTGCAGCAGGCTGACCTGATCGGTTTCGGCTCGCTGCCCATCGTGGTGCTGACCGGCCTCTCCATCGGGGCGCTGCTGGCGCTGAACTCGGCCAATACGCTGCAGCGATTTGGCGGGATCACGCTCATCGGCCAACTCGTGTCGCTGGGCATGGTCACCGAACTGGGCCCGCTCATTACCGGACTGATGGTGGCGGGGCGGAACGCGTCCGGCATGGCCAGCGAACTGGGCTCGATGATCGTAACCGAGCAGATTGACGCCATGCGCGCCCTGGGCACCGACCCCAGCAAGAAACTGGTCACGCCGCGCGTCGGGGCCACCTGCTTCATGCTGTTTTTCCTGACCATCATCGCCGACCTGCTGGGCCTGATCGGAGGCTGGGCCGTCGCACATCTGCTGTTTGGCCTCGACTCCCGCCAATATTGGACTTCGACCTGGCAGATCCTGGTCTTCCGCGATGTCTTTACCGGTCTGGTCAAGCCGGTGTTGTTCGGGTTCATCATCGCCACCGTGGGCTGTTACTACGGCATGTCCACGCGCGGCGGCACGCAGGGAGTGGGCCGCTCCACCACCCAGGCGGTGGTCGCGTCCTCGGTGCTCATTCTGGTAGTGGATTTCTTCGTCACCAAACTGATCTTCGCAGTGCTTGGTTACAGGTAAACGATGGCAACCCCCACTCTGCCCAGCGACAGCCGGACGGCCGCCCAAAGCGATTCTTCCGCGCTCGCCATCGTATTCGACAACGTATCGCTCGCCTTCGAAGAAAATGTTGTGCTCGACCACGTTTCCTTTCACCTGCCGCATGGCGAAACCAAGGCATTGTTCGGGATCGCAGGCTCGGGCAAGAGCACGATCCTGAAGCTTGCGATGGGATTGCTGCCGCCGGATGGCGGACGAATTCTTCTGCTGGGCGAAGAAGTCACCCGCATGTCGGAACAGGAATTATTCGAACTTCGCCGTCGCGTGGGCATTGTGTTTCAGGAAAGCGCGCTGTTTGATTCGCTCACCGTGCGCCAGAACGTGGCTTTCCGGCTGATGGAGGAAGGAATCTCGGAGGAAGAGATTGAGCGCCGGGTGCGTGAGGCGCTGCGCTTCGTGGAACTGGAACAGACGGTTGACATGTTTCCGTCCGAACTGTCGGGCGGAATGCGCCGCCGGGTCGCGATCGCGCGCGCCATCATCACGCAACCGGAGGTGATCCTTTACGACTCGCCGACCGGAGGACTGGACCCAGTGACCTCGAACACCATCGTCGAGTTAATCATGAAGCAGCGCGACGTCTACAAAACCAGCGCGCTGCTGGTGACCCACCGCCTGCAGGACGCGTTCACCATGGCGACCCACCAGTTCGATAAGGACACAAACCAGATGGTAGCGCTGCCCAAAGGCCAGCTTTGCGACGTTGCCATGAGCTTCCTGCTGCTGCGCGACGGCAGGGTCATCTTCGACGGCGACGCACATCATCTGGTTGGGTCGCGCGATCCCTACATTCGCGAGTATATTTCGTAGCTACTTCGGCCCGCCCGTCGCCGTCTGTTTCTCCCGGAGGAAGCCTTCCACGTTGCTCTTGTCTACGACCGATGAACCGGTATCGACGAAAGCCGGGACCGGCGAAAAGCTATCCTTGGACCAGTCGGTGGTCAGGGAGCTCAGCTTATGGTGATAGAGATCGTCCAGCATCTTGAGACCGACATAGGTCATGGTGTAGGGCTTCTGTGAGATGGTGGCCGCGATCACTCCCTTGCGGATAAACTCCAGCGTGTCGGGATCGGTGTCCATCGCGACAATGACTTTGTCGGTCACTTTGTTCTGGCTCAGGACGGTCGCGACTTCTTTTCCGCCCAGCGCATCGAGGCATACGAACCCGTCAACCTTGTCCTTCTTGTCTTTTTGTTTGGCTTCCTTGCCCAGGATCTCCGTGGTGGTATCGAAAACGATCCTTGGATCGCCGGCAATATCGACCACCCGAGTAATCTTGATCTGGGGATAGCTCACCAGCGCGGCGCGGTAGCCCAGCATCCGGTCCGCCATATTGGCTTGGCCGGGCATGGTGAAAACCACCACATTCCCTTTGCCCTTGAGCTCGGCTGCCAGCCGCTGGCCCCCGGCCAGTCCGGCTTGATAGTTGTTCGTCCCGATGGAAAACAGGCGTTTGCTGGCGGGAGCGTCGGAGTCGACCGTGATCACGGGGATGCCCGCCGCGATCGCGCTGTCGATGCTGTCCTTCAGCAGCTTCGCATCGGCCGCCGACACCAGGATGCCGGTGGCCTTCTTGCTCACCGCCTTCGCAAACGCTTCTTTCTCAGCCTTAGGATCGAATTCATCGGGTCCAAGAAAATCGGCCTTCACCTTGAGTAGAGAAGCAGCCTGGGAGAACCCGGCGCCCGCCGCCTTCCAGTACGGCACCTGAATATTTACCGAGACCAGAACGTAGTATTCGTCCGCCGAATGTTCGGAGCCGCAATTAGGGAGCGCCATGAGAAACAACAGAACTGAGACAAAGACAGAAAATTGGCGCAGGCGCAGCATGGGGATCCCTCCTCTAGAAACGCAGTCGAAGGCCACTCAGAGAGCAGCAGGGATTGTAGACCCACAGCCGCCCGCAAGAAAAGGGTTTGCTCGCGTGGGGCGGACACTCCTGTCCGCCCTGCGGATGGAAAATCTTCGACCGTGCGCTCAAGATATTCAAATTCCCTTCTCCGCTTTCCTTTTCCCGCCTTTCCCCGGCAAAGCTGCGGGATTGTCGTGGATGCGCTCGCGGAATCCGCCCTTCATCCCGGTCGCCAGTCCGATAGTCGATTCCCCAAATTTATCGCGCAAATGGTCGGCAGCCGCGAGCGCTTTCTGCCATCGATGCTGCCGCGAAGGCTCGAGCAGATCCATCTGCGCGGGGCCAATTTCGAAATTCGAGGTCTGCACGCCCAGCAGCCGTACCGGCGTACCCCGCTTCCAGTTGTGCATGAACAGCCGCCGCACCTGCTCGTAGATTTCCGTGTCAAGCTGCGTCGCCTGATCGAGGGAGTGCGCGCGGGTAAGAGTCGTGAAATCTTGGTACCGAAGTTTTAGCTGGATGGTACGCGCGAAATATCCGCCCTCGCGTAACCGCCGTCCCACCATTTCCGACAGCCGCATCAAGGTGGACTGCAGGCTCTCAATGTCGGCGGTATCTTCGTTATAAGTATGCTCGTGGCTGATGGATTTTGGATCGGTATGTTCGCCGACTTCGGTGTCAAACCATCCCCCCTCATCTTTGCCGCGCGACTTCCCGGCCAGCGCGAGGCCCCACTTGCCGAAGCGCTCTTCCAGGTCGCGCTCTTCCAGCCGCGCCAGGTCGCCGACGCGCTCGATTCCCATCGCGTGCAGCTTCTGCTCCATAACCCTGCCCACGCCGGGAATATCGCCGACATCGAGCGGCGCCAGGAACTTTGCTTCCTGCCCGGGAAGCACCCACAGCACACCATTGGGCTTGGCTTTCGCGGACGAGACCTTCGCGATCAGACGCGACGTGCCGATCCCAACCGAACAGTTCAGTCGGGTCGCCGACTTCATCTCCGCATGCAGCCGGTGCGCGCTGCCGAGCGGAGGACCATGCAGACGGTCGGTGCCCGTCATGTCGAGATAAGCCTCGTCGACGGACGCCATCTCCACCAGAGGAGAGAAGTGTCCC
>Ga0137372_10002192_pt1 | contig 18865 bp, 19 predicted proteins | sample SagtaG_6_FD_104911 | JGI IMG/M metagenome (GOLD analysis project Ga0137372, IMG submission 104911) | Vadose zone soil microbial communities from Sagehorn Ranch, Mendocino, California, USA - Sage1_R_60_16 metaG | ecosystem: Environmental > Terrestrial > Soil > Vadose zone | place: USA...
CAGGTTCACGATCCGGCGCAGCTCGACCCGCCGGGGATGCACCATCCGCTCCAGCCTCGCAGCCCATTGGAGCACTCCTCGTCACCGCGGGCGCAACTTCCGTTGTCCGCCCAATCAAACTGAGATGGGCTCTTTGGTTCCCGCCAGACCTCGGACGAACGACGTCCCCCCGACCTCTCGAGCCGCCCGTGCGCCCCAAGCCCCCGCGTCGCGCTCTCGTTCGATTGTCTGCCCAATCAACGAGACTATTATTGTTTGCATGCTCGGCGGCCTGATTGTCAGACCGAGGCGCTATTGTCGCTGAATGAACAAGAGCACTGCACGCCTCCCGCAGCTCACACTCACCCTCCCCGTCCGCGGCGGCAAGCGGCGTGGCGCCGGCCGGAAGCCGAAGCGCGGGCGCCCCGGCGTCTCGCACCACGGCCGCCGGAGGACGGCGCGCCGCTACCCCGTGCACGTGACGCTGCGGGTCCAGGAGCACGTGTGGAACCTGCGCAGCCGGCGATGCTTCCGGGTCATCGAGGACGCGCTCCGGGCCTCGCGCGAACGTGGCTTCGTGCGCGTGACACACGTGTCGGTCCAGGGCAACCACCTCCACCTCATCCTAGAGGCGGAGGACAACGCTGCGCTCGCGCGCGGCATGAAGGGGCTCGAGGTTCGCGTCGCTCGCGCGCTCAACAGGCTCATGGCTCGTCGCGGCGCCGTCTTCGCCGACCGCTACCACGCGCACGTGCTCCGCACGCCCGCCGAGGTCCGGCACGCCCTCGCCTACGTGCTCGGCAACTTCGCGAGCCATGCGCGACGGCGCGGAGAGCAGGTCGGCTCGACGTGGCTGGATCCGTTCGCGATCGATCCTTCACGTCCTCTCGCTGGCTCGAGCCCGGCGCTCTCCGCGCCGCGGACGTGGCTGCTGACCACCGCACGGTCGACGAACGCACAAGACGATCGGGCTGGCATTCCGCACCATTCTCGGACCCGAGATGACGCTCGTGAGGTCACGCGATCGAGCTGAAGTTGCATCTGTATGTGAAGGAGAAGGCGCCGGACCCACCGAGTCCCCCGCGAGCAGCACGCGGAGGAAGCCTGCGCGCTCCAACCAGCCGATCCACTGGCCCGAGCCGGCGCCGGGTCGGAAGGCGACGACGAAGAAGTGCTCGACGCGGGCTACGGATGTCTGCCCAATCAAAGCGCCCGGACCCGCCGCGGATCCCACAACGAACATCACCGAGACGGCCCGTCTGGCGGGCTGAACGTGGTCGGAGGGCCGCTACCTCGCCCCGTGCCCCGCCGCGAGCTTGAAGATCTCGGCCAGCAGCCCGCCGGCGGTGAGCGCGCCGCCCACGCCGGCGCCCTGCACGATGAGCGGCACCTCGTAGTGACGATCCGTGGTGAAGGCGACGTAAGCCTCGACGCCCTGCAGCCCCGCCGCCCGGTGCGCGGCCGGCACCTCGGCGGGCCCCACGTGCAGGTCGGCGCGGTCGCCCTCGACCTCGATGCGCGCGAGGTAGCGCAGGACCGCGCCGCGCTCCGCGAGCGCCGCGCAGCGGGCAGACAGCTCCGCGTCATGGCGCCGCAGCGCCTCGTAGAGGTCCTGGAGCGAGCCCGGGGCGAGGACGTCGGCAGGGACGAGCGGCTCGGCCTTCACGTCCTCGAGCGACACCCGCAGGCCGAGCTCGCGCGCGAGGATCACGGCCTTGCGCGCGGCGTCGAGGCCGGAGAGGTCGTCGCGGGGATCAGCCTCGGTATATCCGAGCTCGCGCGCCCAGCGGACGGCGAGGGAGAGGGCGAACCCCTTCGTCAGCTCGCTGGTGACGAACCCGAGCGTGCCGGAGATCGACCCCTCGATCCTGTGCACGCGATCGCCGGTGCGGACGAGGCTCGAGAGCGTGTCGAGGACGGGGAGGCTCGCGCCGACGGTGGTCTCGTAGTGGTGGTGCCGGTGGTGCTGCCGGCGCGCCGCGACGAGCGCCTCGTGCGCGGCGAGCGGCACGGCGAGCGGCCGCTTGTTCGCGCCGATGACGTGCACGCCGCGCCGGAACGCCTCGGCGTACACGGCCTCCATCCCGTCGGCGGCGGTCACGTCCACCAGCACCGGGATGGCGAGCCGTCCGACACGGTCGAGCACGGCCCGCGCGGCAGGCAGCCCGAACGGACCGGTCTCGGGCGCGGCCGCGAGGAGCTCGCGCCAGCGGGAGAGATCGACGCCGCCCTCGTCCAGGAGCGTGCGCCGGCTGTCGGCGACCCCGACGACGCGCAGGGCGACGTCGTAGTCGCGCTCGAGCGCGGCGCGCTGCCGGCCGATCTGGTCGAGGAGCTCGCCGCCCACCTTGCCCTTCCCCAGCACGAGGAGGCTCACCTCCTGGCGGTCGAGCGCGCGGGGCGTCGCGGTCGGCCGGGAGATGGTGGCGCGCCTCGCCGGCGCCCGCCCGCGGAACTCCGCCACCACGTCGGAGAGCCAGTCCACGTCGATGAGGAACGCGTCGTGGCCGTCGCCCGAGGCAAGGCGCACCAGCCGGGCGCCCGGGATGCCGTGCGCGATCTCCTCCTGCTCGTCGGGCAGGTACAGCACGTCCGAGTCGATCGAGACCACCAGCGTCCGCGCGCGGACGCCGCGCATGACCTCGTCGTAGTCGCCACGCGCCCGCGCCACGTCGTGCGTGTCCATCGCCCGCGTGAGCGCCACGTAGGTCGCCGCGTCGAACCGGTCGACGAGCTGCTGGCCCTGGTAGCGGAGGTAGCTCTCCATCGCGAAGAGGTCCGCCGTCTGGAGGCGGCGCCCGAAGCGCTCCTCGAAGCTCGCCTTGTGCCGATAGGTGCACATCGCGATCATGCGCGCCGCCGAGAGCCCCGCGGCGGGCGGGTCGGAGAGGTCGTAGCGCCCGCCCTTCCAGCGGGGGTCCGCGTAGATGGCCTGCCGCTGCGCCTCCGACAGCCCGATCGCCCACGCCGAGTGGTGCGCGCTCGTCGCGATCGGGACGATCGCCTCGACCAGGTCCGGATACGAGAGCGCCCACTCCAGCACCTGCATGCCCCCGAGCGAGCCGCCCACCACCAGGCGCACGCGCCGGACCCCGAGCGCCGCGAGCAGCTCGCGCTGCACGCGGACCATGTCGCGCACCGTGATCGGCGGGAAGTCGCCCAGCCATGGCCGGCCCGTCGCCGGGTTCGGCGACGTGGGACCCGTCGTCCCGTAGCAGCTGCCGAGGATGTTCGAGCAGACGATGAAGTCGCGCTCCGGATCGAGCGCGCGCCCCGGCCCGAACATGCCCGTCCACCACCGGTCCGCGTCGGCGGAGCCGGTGAGCGCATGACAGACGACGACGGCGTTCTCGCCGGCCGCGTCGAGCCTCCCCCAGGTCCGGTATGCCACGCGCACGCCGGGCAGGGCGCCGCCGAGGTCGAGCGGCAGCTCGCGAGTCAGATCGATCCAGCGCGTCTCGGGCGCGATGAAGGCGGCGCGCGCCGGGGCGCGGGGATCGTCGGGCGGCGGCTGGGAGGACATCGAGGAAGGTCCGGACGTTAACCGCCGCCCGGAGAGGGGTCAAGATAGCGCAGGACGGCGGACCACGTTTCGGTGAAGACGTCGCGCGATGGCTCAGCGCGCTGCGCCGACCGGCTCGAACGGCGCCTGGATGCGCGCGCGGCCGCCGACCACCTCGATCGTCCCGGGCTCGTGCACGTCCTCGCCGGCCAGCTCGTCCCGGAAGACCTGCTCCGCCTCACGCTCGTCCCACGCGCGCACGTGCGCCGTCCGGCGGTCGTGCCTCGACGTGAAGCGGCAGACGAAGATCGATTCCCTCATGGTCATCATTCGCTCCTGACGCGGACGTGGACATCGTACGAGGCCCTTCCGGCGGAGGCACGGCCCACCAGGGACTGCGCCGGCGTGGAGAGGGCGGCACGGGCGAATCCCCAAGCCGTGACGCGCCCTCCGCCGCTGCGGCGGCGAAGGTGACATCTTCGTGACGACACGGATCGTGCGGGGCCTCGCCCGCGGCGGGCCCTCGCGCGCCTGCACGACGGGCGAGGGCGCGCGGCCACATGACGCTTGCCCGTCCAGAACGCGCCGTTACAACGGCCGCGTGACCGACCTCGCCGCCGCGCGCTGGCTCTTCGGGACGTCGCTCGCGTTCCACATCGTCTTCGCCGCGGTCGGCGTCGCCATGCCGCTCTTCATGGTGCTCGCCGAGTGGAGGTGGCGCCGGACGGGCGTCGAGGTCCACCTCGACCTCGCGCGCCGCTGGGCCAAGGGCACCGCCATCCTCTTCGCGGTGGGCGCCGTCTCGGGCACCGTCATCTCGTTCGAGCTGGGCCTGCTCTGGCCGCGCTTCATGGCCTTCGCCGGGCCGATCATCGGGATGCCATTCTCGCTCGAGGGCTTCGCTTTCTTCGCGGAGGCGATCTTCCTCGGCATCTACCTCTACGGCTGGGAACGGGTGAGCCCGCGCCTGCACCTCGCCTCGGGGGTCGCGGTCGCGGCGAGCGGCGCCCTCTCCGCCTTCTTCGTCACGCTCGCGAACGCCTGGATGAACAGCCCCGCCGGCTTCGAGCTCGTGCACGGGCGCGCGACGTCGGTCGAGCCGCTCCAGGCGATGTTCCCGCCGGGGTGGGCGCACGAGGTGATCCACGTCCTCCTCTCCTCGTACGTCGCGACGGGCTTCGCGGTCGCCGGCATCCACGCCTTCTTCCTGCGCCGCACGCCTGGCAGCGCCTTCCACCGGGCGGCCCTCGCGATCGCGCTCGGCGTCGGCGGAGCGGCGGCGCTGCTGCAGCCGCTCTCGGGCGACCTCTCGGCGCGGCAGGTCGCCGAGACGCAGCCCGTGAAGCTCGCCGCGCTGGAGGGCCACTTCGAGACGCGGCGCGGGGCGCCGCTCCACATCGGCGGGCTCCCGGACGCGGAGCGGCGGACCACGCCGTTCGCGCTCGAGATCCCGCGCGGGCTCTCGCTGCTCGCGTTCCACGACCCCGACGCCGTCGTGAAGGGGCTGGACGATTTCCCGCGCGACACCTGGCCCGACACGCTCCTCGTCCACCTCGCCTTCCAGGTCATGGTCGGCCTCGGGTCCATCCTCGCGGCGCTCTCGCTCGCCGCGGCCGTCCTCGCCTGGCGCGGGCGGGCGGTCCCGACGCAGCGCCGGTTCCTCGGCGCCGTCGTCGCCGCGGGACCGCTCGGCTTCCTCGCGCTCGAGGCGGGCTGGCTCGTGACCGAGTGGGGCCGGCAGCCCTTCACCGTCCGTGGCGTACTCAGGACCGCCGACGCGGTGACGCCCGTCCGCCACCTCGCGCTGCCGTTCCTCGGCTTCGTCGCGCTCTACCTCTTCCTGGCGGTGATGGTGGCGCTCCTCCTCTGGCGGCAGATAGCCCACGCCGGCCCTGCGCCCGCGCACGCCGCCGCCGCCGCCGCCGGGGCGTCGCCGTGACACCCGCCGATCTCCTGGGCGCGGTCATCCTCGCGGCGCTGGTCGCGTACGCGCTCCTCGCCGGCGCGGACTTCGGCGGGGGCATCTGGGACCTCCTCGCGGCGGGTCCCCGCAAGGGGGAGCAGCGGGCGCTCGTGGAGCACGCGATCGGACCGATCTGGGAGGCGAACCACGTGTGGCTCATCCTGGTGGTCGTCGTGCTCTTCACCGGCTTCCCGCTGGCGTTCGCGGCCGTCTCGACCACGCTCTTCACGCCGCTCGTCCTCCTGCTCGTCGGGATCGTGCTGCGCGGCGCGGCGTTCACGTTCCGCGCTTACGACGACCGCGGAGATCGCGTCCAGGCGCGCTGGGGACTCGTCTTCTCCGGCTCGAGCGTCCTCGCGCCGCTCCTCCTCGGCGTCATCGTGGGCGCGCTCGCGTCGGGGCGCCTGCGCGTCGCCCCGGACGGCACCCCGCTCTCGGCGCCGCTCGCCGCGCTCTCACCGTTCACGGCCGCGACGGGGCTCTTCGCGTGCGCGCTCTTCGCGTTCCTCGCCGCCACCTATCTCGCGGTCGAGGCGGAGGGCGCGCTCCGCGACGACTTCCGCGCCCGCGCCCTCGTCGGCGGCGTCGCCGTGTTCATCACCGCGGTGGTCGCAGCGGCGCTCTCCTGGTCGGAGGCGCCGGTCGTCTTCCACGGGCTCACCGGTCGCCGCTGGTCGCTGCCGCTGCACGCCGCCACCGCGGTCGCGGCCGTGGGCGCGTTCGCCGCGCTGCTGGGGAGGCACTTCCGGCTGGCGCGGCTGGCGGCGGCGGCACAGGCGGCGCTCATCGTGCTGGGCTGGGGAGCGTCGCAATATCCCTACCTCGTCGTGCCCGACGTGACGCTCGCGTCCGCGAGCGGCCCGCGGGCGACGCAGGTCGCGCTGCTCGTCGCGCTCGCGGCCGGCGCGCTGACGCTCTTCCCCAGCCTCTACCTGCTCTTCCGCGTCTTCAAGGGCGAGCGGCCGTTCTCGGTCGTGGATCGCCGGCCCGCGCGCCGCGCCTAGGAAGGATGGACTCCGCGCAGGCTACTTGCGGCTCTTCCGCCGGCCGCTGCGGCGTGAGGTGCCGGCCCGCGCCGTCGTCGACGCCCTGCCGCGCGCCGCCGCGCTGCGCGACGTCCCGCTCGACTTGCCGCCCTTGCGGCCGATGCGAGAGTAGAACTCCGGCCCGCGCCGCTCCAGCGTCCTGCGTCCACCCTTGCGCCCGGCCTCGCGCACGGTCGCGCCGCCGCTGCGACGAGAGGTGGTGCGACCTGCGCTGCGGCCGCGCCCCGTGCCGCTCGTCTTCCTGGTCTTCGGCATTCCGTTCTCCCGCGACTGGTCCGCCTCCCGCGCCACATGTTGGGCACGGCCATTCCGCGAGGCAAGCGCGCGCCTCCGTGGCCGCCTCCCGGAGAGGGCGAAGCGAGCGACGAATTCCGCCAGCGCCGCCACCTCGCGGGGCGTGAACCAGGGCAACGCGCGTGGCGGCTCGACGTCGCTCACGACCGCGACGACGTGCGGATCGCGGGTGCACAGGAAATCGGCGTCGATCGCCGTACGGTGAACCTCCACGCGGGGCACCGGCTCGTCCTTGAACCCCTCCGCCACCACGAGATCGACGTCCGGAAGGAGGCGGGCCATCGCGCGGATCCCGTCCACCGGTGGGCCGAAGTAGGCGAGCTCGGCGGGACCCTGCAGGGCGACCGCGACGGCGCCCGCGCGCCGCAGGCGAGCGGTGTCCTTGCCAGGACGGTCGAACGGGTGGACGTGCCCGGAGCGCTTGAGCGCCGCGACGACGAGCCCGCGGGCGGCGAGCTCCGGCAGCAGCTTGACGAGCAGCGTCGTCTTCCCGGCGCCGCTCGGGCCGGAGAAGGCGAGCAGCGGCGCCTGGCCTGGCGCTCGCTTCACGCTCCGTCCTCCTCGAGGATCCACGTCTCCACCGGCGCGTCCTGGGCGAGCTCACCCACCCCCTCGCGCACCCAGACGAGCGCGTCCGCGAGGGCCGGCCCGCGCATCTGCGCCGCGTCACGGCCGATCGGGCGCACGCGGCCGTCGCCCTCGACGCGCGCCCAGATGAAGCGCGCCCGGCCGGGGCGGCCCGAGAGCGCCTCCGCGAGCGGGAGGCGGAGCGCGCGCCGGAACGGACGTGCCGCCCCCGCCAGGCGCAGGAGCGCGGGACGCGCGAAGACCTCGAAGGCGACGAGGCACGCGGAGGGGCTCCCGGGCAGGCCGAGGACCGGCCTCCCACGAGCGAGCGCGAACAGGAACGGCTTCCCCGGCTTCATCGGTACGCCGTGCACCCGCACGTCGCCGCCGGCGCGCGCGACGGCCGCCGGGACGTGGTCTCGCGCGCCGATCGAGACGCCGCCGATGGTGACGACCGCATCGCTCGCCGCGAGCGCGGACTCGAGGGCCGCGGAGAGCTGCTCGACGTCGTCGCCCACCTCCGCCGCCTCGACCTCGGCGCCGAGCGCCCGCAGCGCCGCAGCCACGGCGGGGCCGTTCGAGTTCGGGATGCGGCCGGTGACGACCTCGTCACCCGTCGAGAAGAGCGCCACGCGCGGCCGCCGGACCACGTCGACCTCGCGCGCGCCGACCGCCGTCAGCAGCGCGAGCTGCCGCGCGCCGATGCGGACTCCCGGCGCGAGCGCGAGCCCGCCCGCCGCGACGTCCTCGCCGGCCGGGCGGACGTTCTCGCCCTGCCGCGGCGCGTCGCGCACCTCGACCTCTCCGTCGCGCTCGCGCGTCGCCTCCTCGCGCGCGACGGCGTCGGCGCCGGGCGGAATCGGCGCCCCGGTGTAGATGCGCACGGCCTCGCCCGGGCCGATCGCGGCGCCCGGAGCATCGCCCGCAAAGACGGCGCGGACGACCCGGAGGCGCCCTGGGGCATCCGCCGCTCGCAGCGCGTACCCGTCCATGGCGGAGCAGGTGAACGGCGGCGCAGCGCACGCCGCCATGACCGGCGCCGCCAGCCACCGCTCCAGGGCGGCGGAGAGCGCCACGCGCTCCGGCGGAAGCCGCTCGAAGCACGCGAGGACCTCGTCGCGGAGTCGCTCGAGCCTGTCCATGCCCGCATGATGGCACGGCGGGCGCGCGCGTGGAGCGGCACGGTCCACGATGCAGTGGGTTGTCCCGGCATCGAGGGACACGGCGCTCGGACGCTCCTCGCCACCTCCACCGGCCACGCTCGCAAAGGTTGCGTACGTGACGGCTTGATCTCGGCCAAAGCGCAAGCCGTGCATCATTTCGCCCTCAAAACGCGGGCCTAGCTCATGCAACACGACGCCGATCAAGCGTTTTCTCGGAGGTGACCATGCTCTCGACTGCTCCTGTGAACGACTGCAACGTCTGCTCACTCGGGATCGCCTCCCAGGGCAAGTGCCGCCTCACCCCGACGACGCGGGAGTCGGGCGCGACCCTGTGTGCCCAGGGCGAGCGCCCGCGCACCGTCTACTTCGTCAAGGAGGGCTTCGTCTCGCTCTCCGCCGTGAGCCCGCGCGGCAGCGAGGTGCTCCTCACGCTGCGCGGCCCGATGTCGCTGCTCTGCACCGAGTCGCTGCAAGGTGACCCCTCGCCCTACGAGGTCCGCGCGCTCTCTCGCGTGAAGCTGTGCGGCGTCGCGGGGGACCAGATGAGCGCCTGGGTCGGCCCGGAGAAGAGCCCGGCGCGCGCCGTCCTCGACCTCCTCCTCAGCGAGGGGAAGCTGCAACGCGACGAGGTCAACTACCGCCAGGGCGACTGCCTCTCGCGCGTGGCGCGGTTCGCGCTGGCGCACGCGCGCTTCCTCGCCGACCGGCCCAACGCGGTCCGCAAGCAGGTCGTCGCGCGGCTGCTCGGAATGCGCCCCGAGACCCTCTCTCGCTGCCTGACGCGTCTGGAGCGTGACGGCGTCGTCGACGCATCACGCGGCGTCCGGGTCCTCGACGCGCGCCGGCTCGCCGCGATCGCGCTCGAAGACGCCAACGCCTGAACGCGTTATAGATCTCGAGACGACCTGACCGCGAACGAAGGATCCTTCCATGTTTGGACTCCGACTCCCTGAGCTGCTCCTCATCCTCCTCGCGGTCGTGCTCCTGTTCGGCGGCAACAAGCTCCCACAGCTCGGGAAGGGCCTCGGCGAGAGCGTCCGGAGCTTCCGCAGGGCGCTGAAGGAGGCGAAGTCGGACGAGGACCAGCCCACGAAGGATCCCACGCCCAAATAGCTCCGCTGCGCTGCTTGGGAAACGCGGCCTACGCATCGCCCGGCGCGGCGCGCGAGGCCGCGTGGTGTTCTTGATGGCTCAGCGCTCGACGCTGCAGCCGACGCAGCGGCGGACCTCTGGCAGGGCGCGAAGCCGATCCCGGCCGATGGCGCCGCCGCACACCTCGCACGTGCCGTACGTTCCCTCTGCGATGCGCGCGAGCGCCGCGTCGATCTCGCCGAGCTCGAGCGTGTCGCGGCCTGCGATCGCGCGGCGGCGTGAGCTGAGCAGCCGCGCCGCGTCTGCGGTGACGTCCATGCGATGCGCCCCCCGGGGAGCGACGTTTCAGGAGCCGTGCCGATTCGGATACAGCAAACAAAACGGGCGCTTGCGCCATCAGGGGTGCTGCGAAATCTGCGGCTGCGGTGACAGCCGCCGCACCTTCTGCGGAGCGCGCACGCAGGGTAAGCCGCCCGCGGGGTCAGCGCAGGGCGAGCAGGCGTCCGATGCGGTGGGTGGCGCGCAGCACGGCGAGCCCGAGCCGATCGAGCGCCCAGCGCACGAGCCGTGAACGCCCCGCCAGCTGCTCGGCCGTCACGAGCGGTGTACGCGCGGCGAGTCGCTCCATCCACGCCACGCCCTCGCGCGCAACGGCCGCGTCATTCACCTCGACGAGCGCCTCGAGGTTCGCGAGCGAGAAGGGGTCGAGGTTGAAGCTGCCGACGAGGAGTCGGCGGCCGTCCATGACGGCCGCCTTGGCGTGGAGCACCGTCTCGGTCCACTCGTGGATGCGGACCCCGGCGCGGAGGAGCTGGCCATAGAGGCTCCGCGTCGCCGCCCGCGCCAAAGAGACGTCGCTCCGGCCGGGCAGGATGAGCGTGACGCTCACGCCGCGGCGTGCGGCGGCCGTGATGGTCCGGACGAGGCGCCGGTCGGGCAGGAAGTACGCGTGCGCGACGAGGACCGACCGCCGCGCCCCCCCGATGGCCTTGAGGTAGCGTCCACGCAGCCGTCGCCCGCCGCCGAGGCCGGAGAGGTGGATGCGCACGGGGCCGTCGTGCGGCGGCGGCACGCGCGCGTCGCGAAGCCGCCGCGACAGCCAGGTGACCGGTCCGCCGCGCAGCTCCAGCGCCAGATCGAGCCAGTGCGGGACGTCGCGCTCGCCGACGTACCCGTACTCGTCGCCGATGTTGATGCCGCCGATGAACGCCACCGCGTCGTCGACGAGCAGGATCTTCCGGTGGTTCCGCCGAAAGCGACCGGCGAGGAGCGCCACGAGCGGGTTGTAGATGGAGACCTCGCAGCCCGCCTCGCGGAGGCGGGCCGCCACCTCGGCGCCGTCGGCGGCCGAGCCCCACCCGTCCACCATCACGCTGACACGCACGCCGCGCCGCGCCGCGGCCGCGAGCGCCTCGATGAAGCGCTGGCCGATCCCGTCGCGAGCGAAGGCGTAGACCTCGAGGCGAATCGCGCTCTGGGCACTGTCGATGGCGGCGAGCATGCGCGGGTACGCCTCGGGCCCGCCGTCGAGCAGCGTCGCCGCACGAGCCGCGGTCGCGGCGCCTGCCTCCATGCCCGCTTTCCCCCCGGAAGCCATCCGCGACAGCGTACCGCAAGACGCGCGACCTGGTGGGGCGCTGCGACGATCCTGGCATCCCCCGTGTACGGAGGGAAGGGCATCTTGGGTGGAAGGAGGATCGCCATGAAGCGCATCCTCGTGGGCGTGGACGGGTCGGAGCCGTCCTACAATGCCGCGCGGCTCGCGGCCGAGATCGCGCTCCGCTTCGGCGCTCGGCTCACCCTCGCCTATGTCATCCCGCGGCTGCTGCTGCCGCCCGACGCCTACGGGCTCACCGTGGCGGAGGTCGAGGACGAGCATCGCGCCTTCGCCGAGAGGCTGCTCGCGGACGCGATGACGAAGCTCGGCGAGGGCGGCCTGGAGGTCGAGCCGGTCGTGCTCTTCGGCGCTCCGGCGGAAGTCCTCGCGGAGGCGGCGCTCGCGGAAGACGTCGGCCTCGTGGTCGTCGGCAGCCGCGGCCGGGGCGCCGTCGCGCGCGTGCTCCTGGGGAGCGTCAGCGACCGCCTCGTGCACATCAGCTCGAAGCCCGTCCTCGTGTCCCGGTGACGCGCGCGGACGGGCGCTCGCGCCCGGCGCCGAAGTTGTGGCAGCATCTCGGCTGGGCCCCTCCGGGTCCGGCGAGGTGTGCGCATGCGGGAGCCCGAGGAAGCGGTCGCGGTCGAAGGCAGTGGGATGCGGGCGCTCAGCGTGGGCGACTTCATGACGCGCGAGCTCGTCACGATCCAGGAGTCGGACGACCTGGCGCTCGCCGAGCAGATGCTGCGCCTGGGCCAGATCCGCCACCTGCCGGTCGTCCGCGCCGCGAAGCTCGTCGGGCTCATCACGTCCCGCGACCTCCTGCGCTCGGCCGCGTCGCGGCCGGCGAAGACGACGCTCGCGCACGAGGTGATGACGCGGGAGCCCACCACGGCTCGCCCGACCACCTCGCTCGTCCACGCCGCGCGCGTCATGCTGGCGAGCAAGTTCGGGTGCCTCCCGGTGTGCGAGGAGGACGGCACGCTCGTCGGGATCATCACCGAGGCGGATTTCGTCCGCTTCGCTGCCGACGTCGTGCAGGATCTCGATCTCGTCGCGGAAGCGATCGGATCGCAGAACCGCGCCTGACGCCCGGCGGGCGTCTTGTCGTGCGCTTGATTTGATCTCGGGCAAGCGGGAGCCTAGAACCCACCCAGGCATGGAAGAGACCTTGTTCGAGGAACTGAAGCGCTACGTCGGCTGGAGCGAGGCGGATGAGGAGGCGCTCCGGAGCCTTCACGGCGTCGCGTCGCCGCGCTTCCCGGACATCGCCGAGGTCTTCTACGCCACGATCCTGTCGCACGAGGGCGCGAAGCAGTCGCTCACGGGCGGCGAGAGCCAGGTCGGCCACCTCAAGATCACCCTCCAGCAGTGGCTCGATCGGCTGCTGCGGGGGCCATGGGACGAGGTGTACTACGAGGCGCGCTGCCGCATCGGGCGCTACCACGTCCGCATCAACCTTCCCCAGCACTACATGTTCGGCGCCATGAACGTGGTGCGCAGGGAGCTGAACGGAATCGTGGACGACGCGTACGCCGCCGACCGCGGGCGGCTCGCGCTGGCGCGCCGCGCCGTGGGCCGCATCCTCGACCTCGAGCTCGCGATCATGCTCCACACCTTCCGCGAGGACCTCCTCGCGCAGCAGGCGCGCGTCGAGCGGCTCTCGACCTTCGGCCAGCTGGTGGGCTCGATCGGCCACGACCTCCGCAACCCGCTCGGCGTCATCGAGACCTCCGTCTTCATCCTGCGCGGGCGCATGGGCGAGGACGAGCGCGTGAAGAAGCACCTCGACCGCATCGGCGAGCAGCTCGGGGTGGCGAACGGGATCATCACGAACCTCCTCGACATGATCCGGAACAAACCGCTCGTGAAGGAGCGGGTGAAGCTCGACGCCGTCCTCGCCGGCGCGGCCGACTCGATAGAGCGGCCGCCCGCGATCGCGGTCGTGGTGGAGGATGTCGCCGGGCTCGAGGTCGACGGCGATCCCGTCCAGCTGCGCCAGGTCTTCGTGAACCTCGTCGGCAACGCGGTGGACGCCGCCGGTCCCGCGGGTGAGGTGCGCGTGCGCGGCGGGAGCGCCGACGGGGTGGTGACGGTCGTCGTCGAGGACACCGGCCCCGGCGTCGACCCCGCCACGGCGCGCCGGCTCTTCGAGCCGCTCATCACCACCAAGGACAAGGGCATCGGCCTCGGCCTCGCGCTGGTGAAGCGCATCGTCGAGCGCCACGGCGGCACCGTCGCGTACGAGGCCCGCGAGAGCGGCGGTGCCCGCTTCACCGTCCGTTTTCCCACGTGAGGTGCGCGATGCGCCACTACCTCGTCGTCGACGACAACCGCGCCTTCGCCGAGAACCTCGGCGAGATCGTGGGCGACCTGGGCGACGAGGTGTCCGTCGCCGAGAGCGGCGAGCAGGCCCTGGCGTTGGCGTCGAAGCGCCACTTCGACGCCATCGTGACCGACATGCGCATGCCGTTCATGGGGGGCGCGGAGCTCGTGCACCACGTTCGCCGCATCGACCCGGGCGTCGCCGCCATCGTGGTCACCGCCTACGTGCGCGACAACGACCTCGACGCCGCGCGCCGGGAGGGGCTCCTCGCGACGCTCCCCAAGCCCGTCCCCATCGGCCGCCTGCTGGAGCTGCTCGCGGTCGCGCGCCGCGACGGGCTGTGCGTCGTCGTCGAGGACGACGTCGCGCTGTGCGACAACCTCTGCGAGGCGCTGCGCGGCCGGGGGGTCGCGGCGGTGCCCGCCGCCTCCGTCCTCGAGACCGAGCGACTCGGGCCGGTGAAGCCCTTCTGCGCGCTCGTGGACCTGCGCATCCCGGGCGGCCCGGCGGGCGAGGCGATGCGCAGGGTTCCGGAGAAGTTCCCGGGGATCCCCATGGTGGTCGTGACCGGCTACCACGACCAGCCGCCGCTGCCGCACGTCGCGTTCTTCTCGAAGCCCTTCGACACGGGCGCCCTGCTCGACGCGGTCGAGCGGCAGTACCAGGCGCGCCACCCGACGGACGCATGACCCAGCCCCAGAAGAAGCCGCGCGTCCTGGTCGTGGACGACAACGGCAGCCTCGTCGAGAACCTCACCGAGATCCTGGACGACGCGGGGTACGCGGTCCACGGCTACGGCACCTGCGCCGCCGCGCTCACCGGCGCCCGCGAGGGGTTCGACGTCGCGCTCGTGGACCTGCGCCTGCCCGACGGCGACGGGACCGAGCTCGCGCCGCGGCTCAAGGAGGCGTCGCCCGACGGCGAGGTCGTGCTCCTCACCGGGTTCGCGACGCTCGAGTCCGCCGTCGCGGCCGTCCGCGCGGGCGCCTGCGCCTACCTCGTGAAGCCGTGCGCCACGCAGGAGCTCCTGGTGACCGTGGAGCAGGCCATGCGGCAGGTCCGGCTCCACGGCGAGAAGCGCGAGCTATCGCGGCGCGCCCAGATGGCGGAGAAGCTGGCTGCGGTCGGGACGATGACGGCCGGGCTCTCGCACGAGATCCGGAACCCGCTCAACGCCGCGGCCCTCCAGCTCACCGTCCTCGAGCGCCGCGTCCTGAAGCTCGGGAGGGACGTGCAGCCCCCGCTCCTCGAGCCGCTCCACCTCGTTCGCGACGAGATCCGGCGCCTCGACCACATCCTCGAGGACTTCCTGCAGTTCGCCCGGCCGCGCGACTTCCAGCCGCGCCCGGTCGAGGTCTCGACGGTGGTGACGAAGGTGCTCGATCTCCTGGAGGGCGAGGGGGAGCGGCGGCGCGTCACGCTCTTGCGCGAGTTCGAGCCGGTGCCGCCGGTGGCGGGGGACGAGGAGCGGTTGCGCCAGGTGGTCATGAACCTCGCGCTCAACGCACTCGACGCGGTCGGCCGCGGCGGGACGGTGCGGGTCTCGTGCCGGCTCGAGGAGCCCGACGCGCGCGACGTCGCCATCTACGTGGACGACAGCGGGCCCGGAGTCCCCCAGGACGTCCGCGACCGCCTCTTCGAGCCCTTCTTCACCACGAAGGCGCAGGGCTCCGGGCTGGGCCTCTCGATCGTGCACGCGATCGTGACGCAGCACGGCGGCACGATCACGATCGAGGACGCGCCGGACGGCGGCGCGCGCTTCGCGCTGCGGCTGCCGCGGGCGAGGTAGCGACCACGGCTGGCGCGCGCCCGGGCCGCTCTACTCGACGCTGCGCTCGGGCTCGCCGGCCTGGGCGGCCTCCTCGGCCTCGCCCGCCTCGTCGCGAGTCGGGGCGCCGCCCGAGGCGTACTCCTTCAGCCGGTACTGGATCTTCCGCACGCTGATGCCGAGGATCTCGGCCGCCCGCGAGGTCGAGCCGCCCACCATCTCGAGGGTGCGCAGGATCGCCTCGCGCTCGATCTCGTACAGCGTCGCGCCGGGGATGAGCGCGCCCGGGGCACGCTCGCGCGGCCGCGGGCCGCGCAGGGACGGCGGCAGGTCGTCGGCGGTCAGCTCGGTCGTCTTGCACAGCACGACGGCGCGCTCGACCACGTTCTCGAGCTCGCGGACGTTGCCCGGCCAGTCGTGGCTGAGGAGCGCGTTGAGCGTGCCCGGCGCGAGCCCGCGGATGTCCTTGGTGTACGCCTTCGAGTACTTCTCGACGAAGTGGCTGACCAGGGCCGGGATGTCGCCCTTGCGCTGGCGCAGCGGCGGCAGCGTGACCGCGACGACGTTGAGGCGATAGTAGAGATCCTCGCGGAACTTCCCGGTCTTGACCTCGCTCGCGATGTCGCGGTTCGTCGCCGCGACCATCCGCACGTCCACCTTCAGCGTCTGGGTACCGCCCACCCGCTCGAACTCCTTCTGCTGGAGGACGCGCAGGAGCTTGATCTGGATGGAGGGCGAGATGTCGCCGATCTCGTCGAGGAAGAGCGTGCCGCCGTCGGCAAGCTCGAAGCGGCCCTCCTTGCGGCCGATGGCGCCGGTGAAGGCGCCCTTCTCGTGGCCGAACAGCTCCGACTCGAGGAGCGTCTCGGAGAGGGCGGCGCAGTTCACCTTGATGAAGGGCTTGGTCGCGCGCGGCGACTCCTCGTGGAGCGCCTGCGCGATGAGCTCCTTGCCCGTGCCCGACTCGCCCAGGATGAGCACCGTGGCGCGCGTCGGGGCGGCGCGCTTCACCACCTCGTAGACCGCCTGCAGCTCGGGGGCGTCGCCGACGATGTTGTGGAAGCGGTACCGCTCGCGGACGCGCTCGCGCAGGTTCGCCGTGTCGCGCTGGAGGCGCAGCTTCTCGAGCGCCTTCTCCAGGACCACGAGCACGGCGTTCACGTCGAGCGGCTTCACCAGGTAGTTCTCGGCGCCCGCCCGCATCGCCTCGACCGCCGCCTCGACGCTGGCGAAGGCCGTCATCATGACGAAGACGGCGTCCGAGCCGCTCTCTCGCGCGCGCTTGAGGAGCGTGATCCCGTCCATGCGCGGCATGCGCACGTCGGCCAGGATCGCAGCCGGGGCGAACCCCGGTAGCAACGCCAGGGCCTCCTCGCCGTCGGCCGCCTCCGCGATCTCGTAACCTTCCTCGGAAAGGATGGTCCTCAGCGCGACGCGTGCGTTCTGCTCGTCATCGACGACGAGGATCCGTTCCTTGGTCATGCGCGGAGCTGTTTTGACGACCGTCATTCCCACCTTTCGTGCACTCGGCCGTGACCCGATTGCGCAAGTCCTGCATGGTATGCACGATTTGCGTTCCGCGATCCAGGGCCGGTGCCGCAATCAGAGCGTCCGGCCCCTCTGGGGCGGCGGGACCTTAGCACGTCATCAGCTCTCGGGATTTCTACCCGCGCGCGCCTCCAGGCGTACCCTGAGCTCGCCTGCGAGCCGCCGCCCGCGCGGCTCCTGCGGACGCGCGAGAGCGCTGCGGGAACATGGCCACGTCAGCGCGCGGCTTTGGCGATCCGACCCAGGCGATCGTACGGACGCCACCGGAAGCGCGCGCCGAGACGCTCCGCCTCGGCGCGGCATGCGTCCTCGGAGAGCCCGGGCAGCGCGACGCAGCTCGCCGCGACGTCGAGCCCGCCCGAGACCGCAGCTCGGATGAACGCGCGAGAGGCGTCGAAGGCGCGCTCGCCGAAGCGGCTCGGGCAGACCCGGGCATACGTCGCAGCGTCGGGCGCGTTCAGCGAGACGCTCACCGCGTCGAGGCCGGCGGCGACGAGCTCCGGCACCACGTCACGCCCCTCGCGCAGGCTCGCGAGCCCGTCCGTGTCGACGCGCACCCGACCGACCCCGCTCGCCTTGAGGCGGCGCGTCAGCTCGAGGACGTTCGCGAGCCGGCGCGTGGGCTCGCCGAGGCCCGTGAAGACCACCTCGGCGCGACCGCCGAGCCCCGCGGCGAGCGCGTCGCGCCAGACCTCGTCGGCCGAGGGCGGGCGCGCGAGCCTGAGATCGAAGCCGCCCACCACCCAGTCGCCATCGCGGATCTTCGGGCAGAAGGTGCACGCGAGCGTGCAGGCGCTCGTCAGGTTGAGGTAGAGCGCGTCGCCGAGCTGATAGGCGAGGACGGGCGCAGGGGGCGCGGCGTGCGGCACGGGATGAGGCTTACTCCGGCACCGGGAGAAGCTCAACGGGGTGGCTACTCCGCCACCTCGCGCTGGCCGCTGCACGTGAGGCAGAACCGCGCCTCGGGAATGGCTCGCATGCGCTGCAGGCCCATGGGACCGCCGCACGACTCGCAGCGCCCGTAGCTGCCTTCCTCGATGCGGCGGAGCGCCGCCTCGACGTCCGCCAGCTCTCGGCGCGTCAGCTCGGCGATCGGCTCCGGCTGAGCCTCCCAGTCGCGCCAGCTCGCCGCCGGGTCCGCCCGGACGGCCGCCTCCGCGGGGCCGCGGTAGAGCGACTCGCGACGCTTGAGGAGGAGGTTCCGGGCTTCAGCTTCGATGCGGCTCATCTGGCGTTGTTCTCGTCGGAGGCCGACGACCGGCCGGTCCGTTTCGAGAGCTGGCTCTTCACATGCCATGCCGCTGGACAAACCCTGGATTTCCGGACCCTTGTCACGCGGAAGTTGCGTTCCACAGGAACGGCAACGCATGCCTTGCGCGCCAGCGCACACCCTAACGCGTGTGCCTCCGCGACACCGGACGCTATCCCGGAAGCGCGCGGCGGATCGCACCGTCCTGCGCGAGGTCGCGGCACGCTCCCGAGGGCTGTCGCGTCATCGGGTCGTAGATGCGCACGAGCGGCGCCGCGAACGTCTCGCGCGATCGGACGGGCGAGATCGAGCGCCCGAACGACCCGTCCTCCAGCTCGAGGAGCGTCCCCGGAGGGTAGCGCCCGAGCACGTTCACCATGACCTGCGCGAGCACGGGGTGGTAGGCGCGTCCGGCGGCCCGGGCGATGGCGCCGAGCGCGTCGGCGGGCGAGACGCGGGAGCCGTACACGCGGAGCACGGTCGTGTAGTCCTCTGCGAGCCGCAGCACCTCCCCGAGCGCGGAGGGCTTGCCGCGCGGCTCGACGTGGTCGCGGTGGTGGTCGAGCACGGCCCGCAGCCGCCGCAGCTTCGCCGGGTGGAAGCCGCGCTGCCGAAGCATGAGCCTGGCGCCCTCGGCAGGGTGGCGCGCGAGGCCCTCCGGCCCGGCGGCGGTCTCGGGGGGCAAGCTCGCGTAGCCCACGTCGTGGATGAGCGCGGCGATGCCGAGGTCCTGCAGGAGCGCGTTGCCGAGCCCGGCGGCCTTCCCGACGAGGA
>Ga0137372_10002200_pt1 | contig 18843 bp, 12 predicted proteins | sample SagtaG_6_FD_104911 | JGI IMG/M metagenome (GOLD analysis project Ga0137372, IMG submission 104911) | Vadose zone soil microbial communities from Sagehorn Ranch, Mendocino, California, USA - Sage1_R_60_16 metaG | ecosystem: Environmental > Terrestrial > Soil > Vadose zone | place: USA...
ATTCGCATCGATCAGAAACCACGGGAGCCCGTGATGGGAATTGAACCCATGACCCCAGTCTTACCAAGACTGTGCGCTACCGCTGCGCCACACGGGCAGGCTTTAGGTGATAGGTGGGCAGTGAGGGATTCGAACCCCCGAAGTCGAAGACAGCTGATTTACAGTCAGCCCCATTTGGCCACTTTGGTAACTGCCCAGAATGAGAAGCGCCCATCGGATAAATCTAAGCACATCCGCTTTGCCCGCACCATTTATCCTAAGCCAGGCTAACTAACGGAGGGTACCGAGGGAGAGACTCAACACCTGTTACTCTCGTCACGAGGAGCACGAACTGATACCCCCTGAGTGATCGACCAGACCATTATAGCCGACGCTTTCTGCCATGTCAAGCATTTTTCGAGGCGATACCCTAGAGTGCTCCTACCCTACTTCGGCCTACTCGCAATGCTAACAGTACCGCAAACGAAATAGCTAACAGTACTACTGAAAGCGCAACTGCCGACTCCAAATCAACCTCAGCGGCATTATAAACAGCTATTGGCATCGTCTCCGTAATACCAGGAAAACTGCCTGCAAAGGTAATTGTCGCTCCTAGTTCCCCAAGCGCACGCGCCCATGCTAGGCCAGCGCCAGTCAACAGTGCCGGGCGAATCAACGGCAGTACTACTCGCCAGAATGTATAGAACTCCGAAGCACGTAAGGTATGAGCGGCTGATTCATAGCGTGGATCTAGTTGCTCAAGTCCTGCTCGTGCGCTATTAACGAAAAAGGGTGATGAAACAAACATCTGCGCCATCACGACTGCTACTATTGTAAAAGGAATGCTAATTCCCAGTGGAGTAAGGTAGCGGCCAATCAGGCCAAAACGCCCAAAAGTAATCAGCAATGCTACACCGGCTACTACAGGAGGAAGAACTGTTGGCATCGTGACCAGGGTCTCCAGCAATCGCCGCCCAGGGATGCGAGTACGTACCAGTACATATGCCACCGGCAAGCCGAATAACACTGTCAAAATAATACTTACAAACGTAGTAACCAGGCTCAACTGCAATGCCTGCAACACTTCTGGCTGTTTAATTGAATTCCACAACAATGCTGGCGGCTCCCGTATTAAAAGAGCCACTAATGGTATTCCTAGAAAAAGAAAGAAGCTGCCAGCTAGAATACCTACTACTATTCTGGCTGGCCAGCGTGACCAACGTTTCCCCATGTATGATTAACCGTTACAAAGTGCCATAGGTGTAGGAGATGTTATCCACTTATGATGATAAAGTTGTACTTCTTTAAAATAGCCTGTCCGTTTGGTGAAAGCACAAAATCTACGAAAGACTGTGCGTCTGACGGGTGTGGTGAGCTTTTGATGACGGCGATTGGATACTGTGCGATTACATTGTAGGGGTCAGGAATATCAATGGTTTTCACCTTGCCTGCCACTGCCGAAGTCACATCTGTTACATAGACGAATCCTGCATCAGCTTCACCCAACTGCACCTTTTGCACGACAGCTTTCACATTTTGTTCTTCTGAGACGACATTTGCCAGCACTTCGTTCGCAAAGCTCGATCCATAATCAGGCGATTGTGACAGGTTGGCCAATGCCTGTCTCGAATATTTGCCTGCTGGAACAGCATTGGCCCCAATAACGATCTTTAAGCCCTTTTTGGAAAGGTCCTTCAGCGAATTGATATTACCTGGGTTGCTCGTGGGAATGATCACCACCAGTCGGTTCTTGACAAAAACCTGGGGAGTATTGACTAAACCAGCATTACTGGCTTTCTGCATGTTTGTCTGATCTGCCGAAGCAAACACATCAGCAGGAGCGCCATTGGCTATCTGTTGCTCCAAAATTTGTGAGCCATTAAAGTTAAACTTGACAATCACGTTGGAATGCTGCTGTTGATAAGCCGTGTCTATTTCAGTAAATGACTCCGTTAAAGATGCAGCCGCGAAGACATTCAAGGTAACATGTGCCGGTGTCGGGGTAGAAGTGCTATTCGTACTCGTAGTGGTTGAACTTCCACATGCTGCCAACAATATGCAAAAGCTGAGAAATAACAAAAATAAGCGTAAGGATCGTTTCATGGGGCCTCCTCGGAGGATATGTAACGTATCCACCGTCTCTATAAGTGAGTATTCATATATTGAGTATAGAGAAAAAGGTATGCAATGTCAATGGGATACAGACAACAATATGGAACAATTGAGCTACGCTTGATCTTTCGGTTATAATTTCAGAGGACGAAATTGATTATGAATATTCGCACCGGAAAGGCTATCGTATGTTACTCGAGGCTGAAATCTATAAAATGCTCGTCAACGGAGATGAGTGGGGTCAATGGCGCGGCTACCAATTGCCTGTTAGCGATCAGTATGTCACTATCTGGACGCCAAGAGGTACACGCAGGCATTGGAAGCCACGTAAGTGGAAGCCTGACTTCTTTATCTCCGAAAATCACTCCCTCTCATACTTCTGGCCAGGGGCCTGGTATACAATACACATCGCTTATCGAGAAGATGGCACATTCTCTGACGCCTATTGCGATATCGTTTTGCCAACACCTCCTTACAACAGCACCTCGCGCGAACTCGTCTACACCGACTTATACATAGACGTAGTGGTGCGAGACGATTATAGCGTTTTTACCAAGGATCAGGAGGTCTTTGACCGTGCCGCACTGCGCTACCCGATCGTTGAAGAGTCACGCCAAAAAGCCTTTGCAGCGCTTGACTGGGTTGAAGAGCATGCAAAATACTGGACTGGCCCTTTTGCCGTTATGCCCCAACGTCTGCCACGCACAGACTGGGAAACACTAACTACCCAGGAAATACATACAGCTATGCGTTTAGCACTCAATGGTCAAGCTGAAAATGATACCAGACGAGCTACATAAAGAACTGGCGAAATATAATATAACAGCCAGAGGGGAAGTGGCTCTCCGCGAAGCCCTGGAAACACACGTCGATACGTATACCCTCATCAAACTTGCCCCCTGGCCTGCGCGCCGCTGGAAATGCAGGTATCGCTTGCTTTTGGGTGAGAAAATGCACGATGCACAAAGTGCCGCGGAAGCTTATGCAATGGCCCTCCTCGCTACCCTGGAAAATTCTCCTGAAATCAGATAGATTCTCTACAATCAATATGCCCTGGCATAACATTGCCTCCAGGTCTCGCTAATGCTATAGTATGCCTATGCGAATTACTGCTCTGGAACCACAGATGAACAACCCTGATCGCATCAACCTCTTTGTTGATGGGCGTTTTCTGATGGGCGTCAACACGGTCATCGTGCTACAGATGGGACTCAGATTAGAGCAGGAACTTTCGCCTGAACAGTTGGAACAGTTACACAGCGAAGAAATTGAGCAACGAGCTGTAGATCGTGCTCTCAACTACCTCTCATATCGCCCCCGCAGCCGTGAGGAAGTGCGTCGCTATCTGCGGCGCAAAGAAACTCCCCCAGAAATTATCGAGACTGCGCTGGAGCGTTTAGATCGTCTCGACTTCGTAAATGACCGCACGTTTGCCGGATTCTGGATAGAGTCCCGCGAGCACTTTAGTCCTCGTGGAGCACGTGCGCTGAAGAACGAATTGCGCATGAAAGGTGTCGAGCGCGATGTTGTGGATGAGTTGGTGAACGATGAACAGGATGAAGAACGAGCCTTACGTGCGGGTCGCAAAAAAGCCATGACACTGGTAAACACCCCCAACATCGACTATGCGACATTTCGGAACCGTCTCGGTTCCTTTCTACAGCGTAGAGGGTTTGGCTTCCAGGTTGTCACGAAGACTGTGCGGGAATTGTGGAAAGAATTGAAAGAAGAGCCAGAGGAAGAGTTGGATTAGGACGCACAACGTGTGTTATTGATTTGTGATCTCAAGGCACTTCACAAAGCAGCTTGTGTAGTATATAATTACATAGGTGCATCAAATCCCAAATTTACCTTGTTCAGGGCGGGCTTTGCTTCGCCTCTGCAAAGGCAGACCAGCGTGTATTTGCAGAGGTGTGAAAGCATGGTCCGCCCTTTTTAGTTCTGAATAGCGGCCTTTAATTATCGGTTGGAGTTGCTGTTGGTGACGTGGTATCTGCGGGGGTTGGTGAAATGCCATTGCCTTGATCTGTAGTTGGCGTAAAAGTTGGTGTTGGTATAGGAGGCAGATGAACGGAAGGCAGACTGGTCGGATAGATGGATATGATTTTAATTCGTTGTGGATCTCCTGGAAGTATATCGCTCTTCCCTTTCGTGAAATGAATGATTATTGTATTAGGGTCCACGCCCTGCAGATGGGCAAGGTAATTCAGAGCATTCTTTAGCGTTCTGCCTTTCAATCCATCCGGTATCGCCTGCAGTTCTGATGGCGGAAATTGGTATTGCACGATACAACCAGCAGCAATTTTGATATTGATGAAACCAGAATCTACTCCCTCGATAACCGGTAACCCTGTCGTGATCGATGAGGGAAGGAGCAGATAGTTCTGCCCGTACTGCTGGGCTTGCCGCGTCACTAATTGTTGTGCCATATGCACGACATCTTTTGTAAGTATATAGCCTATACTTCCCTGTTCCTGCACGGTCACAGTTACCGTTTTCCCTGTTTCTCTTACTCCAGGATGAGATGTTATCGAAAGCATTTGGAAATTGATAGGACTAACCGCTTTGCCACTGATGCTTATAGTCTTATTCTCTAATTCTCGCGTGATTTCCTGTTCCAGTTTTGGTTGTATCTGGCTTACCAGGCTATCTACATCATTCTGACTGACTCCTCTTTGACACTCAAAGAAACCAAACGTGCAATTCACCTGCCCCGTAGTTGGTCCCGTCATTGATCTTTGTTCGTTGCTGTTTAATGGTCTGGCGGGAATTGACTCAGTGCTGGGATTCGCGTTTTGAATCGTAGGATCAACTTTAATAGTATAAACCTGGTTGATCACATGTGCTTGTGGGCTAATGTTGATGTTTACCGAGGTAGTTGTGACTGCCTGATATGTATAATACCCTGTACCGATAACAGCAAGTAACAGGATAGCTGTGATAGCGGAAAGCAAAGGAAGCAGACTACGCCGCTTACCACTGGAAGTAGTTTTGCCTGGCTTTGACCGTTCATCTACTGGTAGCTGTCCCTGCTGTTTTACAGGATCAAACCAGGTAGTAGGCGCATTATAATCCTCGCGTTTGAATGTACTTTGCGACGGTGGGGATATTGCCGCAGGAATATATCCAGAATGTTGTAATGACACAAGTTCATGCTCTGAGACGTCAACGTTTTCGTCAAGTAAAGCATTTGATGGTCTATTGAGAGCGTTGCTGAGATGCCTTGAAGAAGACTGACCTGGTGATACAGGGGCGGAAATTACCCGTGAAGGCGCTTGAGGTGAGGTCATCAGAAACTGGTAGGCTTGCTCAAAGTTTTGTAATACCTCGTCAGCAGTAGCAAAGCGATCTTCAGGACGGTTAGCAATGCAACGACGCACAACATATTCCAAAGGCTGAGGCAGTTCGGTCGCTTGCTGATCCACTGGGAAATTGCCAGTAAGCATCTGATAAAGAATCACGCCGAGCGAAAAAATATCATTACTCGGAGCCGAAACGCCTGATAGACGCTCTGGAGCCATATATGCGATCGTGCCTAACTCATTGCCAGCGGTTGTCAACGGAGGGCTGACTGTGCTTCCTTGAACGGATGCAATGCCAAAATCGATCAGACGTACGTAAAGCTGCCCATCTTGCTCGTCAAGAAGAATGTTGGTTGGCTTGAGATCGCGATGGATTACACCTCGTCGATGTATATATGCTACTGCTTGCACCAGAGGACCAAATAAAAGCTGCACTTCTGTTAGCGTTAAAGGACCTCGTTTCAAATGACGAGCCAGCGTGCCACCCTCAATATAAGGAGTAACGAGAAAGAGACGCCCCTGGTCCTCACCAAACTCAAACAAAGGTAAAATATGTTCATGTTTGAGATGTGCGCTAACTTCAGCTTCGCGCAAGAAGCGCGCGCGCGCCGTGACATCATGCACAAGGTCCGAACGAATAATTTTAATTGCTACATCGCGGCCAAAAGCACTTCGCTGGTGTGCGAGATACACCTCGCCCATACCACCCACATCGATGCGGTGCACAAGATCATAATTACCAAAACGAGGTAAACTCTCTTCTTGCATTGTTTGGCCAGGCTGCTCTCTCATAATAAACTTTCAAATAGATGATTCAATAGCCCTATATGAATAGACGTTCGAGATAGCAAAATTGTCAATTATCAGGTCAACGAGAAAGAATACTTTGACCTGCATTGAAACAAGTTGATAGAGTATTGCTTCGTCTGAAGTATAGCATTTGAAAAACATAAGAGGCAAGTAAACTGATGCGAATTTCTATACCTTCACTTCTTTCTTCTGGCTCGTATCCACTTCCTCAGATATTAACGGTGTAGGTGATGGCTGCTTCGTTCTCAACTTTCCCGTCATATACATGAAGAAAGCCAGCATGAAAAGCGCTTCAGCGATATTTACTAAAGAGTAAGATGGTAGTGAGATAGAGCCGATAGTCACATTCGTATTGTTGAAGAATGAACCAATTTGCCCTGGAAGAAGTGTCAGACCCCACGAGCCGTTCCATATTGCATGTTGCAGTACAGCGTAAGTCCAGCACCCCGCAACTTTCAGCCCGCGATGCTTTCCGGGATGAGTAAGATAATACCATCCAAGGGTGACCATCGCCGCGCCAAAACCATGTAACAAGCCCGATCCTGTACGGATAAGCGCAATACTCAGCCAATCCTGATAACCGGAGCTAATGTAACCTGTGGTCTCGATGAGATTAAATCCAATACCTGCTGCAAGACCCAACACAAATGCCTCAGCAGCGCTCCGTACGCGCCCAATGAATATGATAACCGCTAAGGGCTTGACTGACTCTTCAATCAAAGGGGCCATAACAGCAACTACTATTAGAATAATGTTATACACACCTGGGTTCTGGCAGTTCGGAGCATTGGGTTGGTCCACACAAAGCAGCGGATTCGTGACCTGCCCATGCACAAGTAAAAGCTCAAGAATAAATTCGAACACAGCAGCAAGCCCAACACCTAGAGTAGCTCCGCTTACAATTGCCAGAGTAAACCGCCGCCAACTTGTTGGCCAGGGAGAATTTCTGGGAAAGTGCAGTCGTCGATCTCCCAGGGCCAGTATCGTAAGCGCAGGAAAGATAGCGGCAAATGCAATCAATATTCCCGTGACAGGTGGATAGGTAACTGCCATTCCACGTATCTGGAGCCAGTAAGCGGCACCAATCACAGCCAGGTAGAGCAGGAAAAATATCCAGAACCGGGGCATGACGAAATCAGTAGAAGGTCTCCTCAAAAACACTGAGCGAATACTATGATACAGCCCGAAGCCTCCTCCTACAATACCCGCACAGGCAAAGCCAATAAAGAGCATGATTGATGCGAAGTATTCGCTGGCGCTCAAAGTTGAATGAGGTACTACCGTAATGAGTGCGAGCAGGCCTATTGCGCCCAGGCCAGCTAGCAATACCAGGATCGATCCAATCAGAGAGGTGATACCTATAGCTAAGAGATAAGCGTCACGTTTTGGTAAAGGTGGCTGCCAGGGATAAGCATACATATTAGCAGCATAACCGTTGTAACCTGGATAAGGAGGAGTTATTGGAGCGTAAGGTGGAGGTGATACATATCCTTGATACGACGGATAACCCGCATTGGGCGTATAACCAGGCCTTTGCAGAGGATATCCTCCAAAGGATGCATAATTTGGAGTCGGCGGTGGATAGTTGTGCCCTTGCGGCGAGTAACCCTGAGTCTGATATCCAGGGTAAGGAGAGTATGGTGGATACGCAGGTTGAAATAGAGGCGCTTCAGAGGGATGCGAAGCCAGAGAGCCAGACACGTGTTCGCGATAAGTCGTTTGGGGATCAACATGTGTATCAGGCGCAGCATCGATGGCAGGACGACTGAGCTTCTCAGTGGGAGTATCAAACCCCACTGGTTTTTTAAATTGCATTCCTGACACAAATCGCGATTCTTGCCCGCTCCCTTGTTCCCAGGGTCCCCATAATTCAGATGGAGGCTGGCGTTCTGTCCCGTCAGGGTCAGGCACCGGCTCTTGATTACCTGAACTCAAGCTTCTATGCCTTTTCTAAAAACCTACTATAAGCAATCGATTTCCTAGAAAGCATACAGCAGATTGAGGGATTTGGGAAGGGCAAGATGAACCGGGCGCCAGGCAAAAATTCATCGTTCAACTTGTATTATTTCGATATTGCCCAGACCTTGCAGCGCCTCCTCCAGTTTTTGATGCATTGTGTCTGAGTAATGCATTGTGTTATCCTTTGGAGTCAGTAGCGCTTGCCATTCGCCATTCGCAACAAGTATTTCGTAATGGTCGCGACCGGGCTGATCTCTAATACAGTTGTAGATATCCATGACGCGTATCCTATCATTAGAGATAGACTTTTCGTCAGAACCGCTGAGTTGCAGTGTAATCCAGATCTGGTATTGTTTGCGGTTCATTTCCTCTTCAATTGCATGCAGTTGCTCAACAGTGTTGCACAAAATACCTGGCTCATCGCGGCGCACTTGCACCTCACCGCCTACAATCACCACCGTATCTTCAGCCCATAGTTCTGCCGTCTCTTCATAAATCCTTGGGAAGATAGTTACACCAATAGATCCGGTCATATCTTCTAGCTGAACGACGCACATGGTATCGCCCTTCTTAGTAGTGATGCGGCGCGCATCAGTAATCGTGCCACCCACTACGACCTTCTGCCTATCCAGTTCTTCAGTGATCTGAATAGTATGATGCGTCACTCGTTCTTTTAGGAGATCGTTCACGTAGGTTAACGGATGCTTTGAAATATACACACCGATCAGTTCTTTTTCCCATGCCAGTAATTGCTTGCGCGAGATCTCATCAGCATTTTGGTTGAGGGTAAATTCGAACGCGTTGGTTATTTCTTCCATATCTCCAAAGAGGCTAACCATGCCTCGTTCTTTAGCCATGCGTTCGCTCTTGCCAAATTGCATTGCTCGCTCGACAGCATCGAGCAATTGGTGTCGTTTACCTTCTGCATGCGAATCCATTGCTCCGGCTTTAATCAGGGTCTCGATAGCTCCCTTGCCAACAAATTTGGGATCGACACGCGTGCAGAAGTCCGCCAGCGATTTGAATGTCCCGCCGTTATTACGCGCTCTCACGATTTCACCGATAGGTCCCTCTCCGATACCCTTGATGGCAAGTAAACCAAAACGCACTCCCCCATTTTCTACGGTAAAACCTCTATCGCTATGATTTGCATCAGGTCCAAGCACTTCAACGCCCATGCGCTTGCACTCGGCAATTGCGTTCGCAATTTTCCTGGCATCCGATGCCTCAGTGGTCATAGTCGCTGCCATGAACTCTGCTGTATAGTTGGCTTTCAAGTAAGCAGTGTAGAATGCAACAACGGCGTAACTGGCAGCGTGGGCTTTGTTAAAACCATAGCCACCAAAAGGTTCGATCAGTGTAAAGAGTTCTTCGGCTATCTCTTTTTTGACCCCATTTTTGATGCATCCTTGCACGAAATCAGCTCTATAGCCTTGAACCTCATGCACAATCTTCTTGCTGAGCACTTTGCGAAATTTATTGGCTTTACCCCAGGAGAAGCCCGCCAGACCAACGGCGATGAACAACACCTGATCTTGATACACAATCACGCCGTAGGATTCATTTAGCCATTCCTCGAGCCGCGGGTCGAGATAGGTCACTTTCTTGCGGCCATGCTTGGCGTCAATAAACTCGGGGATGCTATCCATCGGGCCTGGCCGGTAGAGCGCAATCATCGCCATGATATCCTCAATTCGGCCAGGCTTGAGTTGCTTAATGTACTCGGTCATCTTCGGACCTTCGAGCTGGAAGATACCAGTCGTCTCACCACTTGCTAACAGGTCGAAGGCCTTTTGACGCCTGGCATTCTGTTCTTCATCATCTGGCACGGGATCGAGTGGAATTTTCTCAAGCACAATTTCCTCGCCGCGCGATTGCTGAATATATTTGAGCGCATTATCGAGAATAGTCAGGTTGGAAAGGCCCAGGAAGTCAAATTTAATCAATCCCAGTTCTTCCAGGTGCGCCTGCTCATACTGCGTGATACGACCCTTGCTGGCATCTTTGGGATCGCGTGATTGCAGCGGCACAAAGTGTTCCAGCGGTTCATTGGCTATAATCACACCAGCCGCGTGAACGCCGGTGGAGCGTACAGCGCCTTCCAGCTTTAAAGCCTGGTCAATGATCTGCTGCGCAACACGGCTCTCCTTGTACAGATCATTCAGCTCTTTGACTCCATCCAGCGAACCTTGCAGCGTGACTTTCGGACCTGTTGGTATGAGGCGCGTAATACGATCTCCTACCTCCTGTTCGCCCATCACACGCGCTACATCCTTGACCGATGCTTTGGCTGCCATAGTGTTAAAGGTGACCATCTGCGCCACGCTGTCTTCGCCATACTTGTGAGCCACGTATGCGATTACTTCTTCACGCCGATCATCCGGAAAGTCCATGTCGATATCAGGCATGTCTGCGCGTTCTGGATTGAAGAAACGCTCAAAAGGGAGTTGGTAGCGCAGAGGATCTACATTGGTGATGCCCAGCGAGTAAGCCATTATGCTGCCTGCTGCCGAACCACGAGCGGAACAACGAATGCCTCTCGAACGGGCGTAGTTCACAAAGTCCCACTCGATTAAGAAATATGGCACGAACCCTTTTTGAGAAATCAGGTCGATCTCGTAGTCAAGTTGTTTCTGAAAGGACTCGGTCATCTCGCCAAAGTGTTCTTTGATGCCCTCAAAACAGAGGGCGCGCAGGAACTCTTCTTGTGAAGAGTACTCCGGTGGGATGATGTAGTTAGGCAGTTGTGCTTTGTAGGCCAGTGGATCGATGCTGCACTGCTCTGCAATACGTACGCTGTTTGTCAATGCTTCTGGTAAATCAGGGAAAAGACGCGCCATCTCTTCCGGACTTTTGAGATAATACTCGTGGCTATCAAATTTCATGCGTTTCGGCGAATCAAGCTGTTTGCCTGTCTGAACGCAGAGCAACACATCGTGCGAAGCGGCATCCTGTGCATCAACGTAGTGGAGATCATTAGTAACAACCATCTCAACCTGCAAATCTTTATGCATGCGATAGAGCAATTGATTCAAGTGCCCCTGTGGGGAAGGCTGGCCATCTTCAAACGTGCCGTTATGCTCTTGAATCTCCAGGTAGAAGTTCTCAGGCCCAAAGACATCCTGGTACCAGCGAGCCATTGTATATGCTTCATCCTGTTTTTCTTTGAGCAGCATTTTGGGGATCTCGCCGGAGAGGCAGGAGGAAGTAACAATGAGACCCTCGGCATATTTCTCCAGCACTTTTTTATCGATACGCGGTCGCAGGTGCCAGCCTTCAGTATTGGCAATCGTGGTCAATTTCAAAAGGTTGTAATAGCCAGTATTATTCTTTGCCAGCAGGAGCAGGTGATGATAGTCATCGCTGAAGCGTTTGGAGTGATCATGCATATCTCCGGTCAAATATGCTTCGATGCCTATGATGGGGTTGATGCCGCCAGCCTTACACGCCTTGTAAAATTCAATCACGCCATACATGGCGCCATGATCGGTGATCGCCAGGTGCTGCATCCCCAGCGCCTTCGCTTGCTGGACAAGTTTCTTCGTGCGGCTAAATCCATCAAGCAGCGAATACTCTGTATGGACGTGCAGGTGAGCAAAGTCGGCTGTCATAAATAAATATCCTCCGCCTAATGTGGTTCTACATAAAGCATAAGAACATGCATTCTATTTGTCAAGGAAATAGCAATGTGAAATATCTGCTCTTTTTGACGATTCTGTAGAAAGCAACGAAACTTAGAGCTCTTTTGGAGGGACTTTTGGGATTGCCTGGCAAATTTCAAGATTGGCTTCAATGTCTCCCTTGTGCTTCGAATCTCACTGTGCATAGAATGCGGAGGCAAAGTCGAGATTTGCATCCTGCTGAAAGGGCATTGCGGTCCCATACAACCCTGGAGCATAACGGTTCGTATAAACACGGATGCCTGTGTAGAAATGCTTTTTCGTCTTCACAGACATCGCACACAAATCATATCAAATCCGCTTATAGAGTTATTATTACAGTCAGCACGAACTGAAAGAAATCCATACGAAAAAAGTTCATACGCTGAGCGTAGTGATAATGATTAAGCGGATTTGATATCAAAAGATAATGGTTGGTTAGTGGGAGAAATACGCATTATAGATAAATAGATCAAGGGAAGGAATATTCACTATGGCGAGCAAAATTGATACCGTTGGGGTTTCTCTTCCGACTGTTAAGGAGAAGACGCGAGCGGTTAGCAGCCTGCGTTTTGATTGGATCATGGTCATTGTCTCTGTCTGGTGGCTCGGCGGCCTCTTTATAGATGGTTGGGCGCACAGCAACATCCCGCAACTGGAGACTTTCTTCACCCCCTGGCACGCTGTGTTCTATTCCGGCTACCTGGCGGTGTTCATCACCCTGATTGTCAAGATATTGCAAAATCTGCGGCAGTCCGCGGTGAGCACGGGAGGCACTGCTCCTTCGCTGGTGATGCTTGTGAGGAACAACCTGCCCGGCAATCGCTGGACGCAGGCGATTCCGACCGGCTATGAACTGTCTCTGCTGGGCGTCGCGATCTTCGGCGTTAGCGGGATCGGCGATCTGACCTGGCATATCATCTTTGGGATTGAGCGCAGCACTGAGGCGCTCCTCAGCCCGACGCACCTGGGGCTAGCGTTGGGGATAGGTCTCGCGCTGAGTGGTCCGCTGCGCGCCGCGTGGCGCAGATCAGGGGGAACGCCATCCTGGGGGCAACTCGGCCCCGCCATACTCTCGCTCACCTTCACCTTCTCACTGTTGACCTTCTTTACCGTGTACGCCTCGCCGTTGATCACGCCCTGGCCGATTATCGATACGAGCAATTCGCCGAACCGTGGAATCACCGATATTCTGCTGATCACGGCCTTGACGATGGGCTGTGTGTTGCTGGCCCTGCGGCGCTGGCGGCTGCCCTTTGGAACCTTTGCCTTCATGTTTGGATTGAATGGGGCGCTGATGGTGGTCTTCTCCCCAAACTCATTACTGGTCTCTGTCCCCACCGCGTTGCTGGGCGGCCTCGCGGCTGATATCGTGTACCGCATCTTACAGCCGTCGCTAGATCAACCGGCCAGCGTTCGTCTTTTTGCCTTCCTGGTACCAGTGATGTTCTATGCCTTGTACTTCGTCGATCTGTCCATCGTAGGGCCGATCATTTTTCAAGGCGGCATCATTTGGTCCGTGCCTTTCTGGGCGGGCGCGCCGGTAATCGCCGGCATTACCGGTTTCCTCCTGAGCTATGTCATGATTCCGCCCGCGCGAGTTGCCGAGGAGAAGGATGAGCCTATCGGGTAGCTGGTAGAACTTCTTGTGGTGAGATTACGTTTTAGGAAGAGGCTGCCTCGCAAGCTTTTGTGTCCAGTCCTTATTTTCTCAACGGTCGCGCTTAAATGCGCTCGCTGCCGGGCGATAGGGGCGGATCATCCACAAAGGGCGGCGCAAGCCATCTGGCCGCTGTGTTTGTGGACGGGTCATGGCCAGCCATTCCTGGTAGACCATGTGCGCTTTCTTGGTATCGACATACACATCACCATAGGCATCTTCATAGTGAGCAGGTTCAACGGTAACCTTCTGGTGCCAGCAATGCATGCCACTGACCGGGTCTGGATGAACGGGAAAGGTGAGATTTTGATGCACTCCGCCCTCGCGCCAGAAGATGCGTGCAGAGTCTGGATCGTCGCTTGCAAACGGTTGAATGCCCTGTAACTGGCGCATACGCCAGATGCCATCACTGACCTTTGCAAGCTCAACCAGCGCTGAAGCCCAGCGGTCGGTTCCTTGGCCAGTCTCGAGACGCCAGCGTCCCAGATGATGCGAGCAGGCGACGATGCCTGGGCGAATACCATCGGTCACCCAGGCACGGTTGACGAAATAGCCGATCTCGGTCGTAACACGTGCCAGGTCGCCCGTCTGCACACCGATGCGTTCTGCATCGATAGGATGGATCCATACAGGATTGGCATTTGAGATCTCGTACAGCCATTTTGCGTTCCCCGAACGAGTATGGATGAGCGTAGGCAGGCGAAATGTGGGAATGAGGAGATACTCTCCCATGTCATGATTGATGGTGTCACGGTGAACATGACTGTGAATGTAACTGGGAACGGCGTATTCTGGCCAGCTCCATTCCTTCAAGGTAGAAGAATAGAACTCCAGTTTGCGAGATGGCGTCGGGAAGCCTTCGTAGACCTTCCCATCAATCGTGACACCAATAGGAGCGCTATTACGCGTAATCGTGCCGCTGAGTGTATCGACCTTAGTGCCTTCCAGGTCAACGGATTTCAATTCGCGCTCATTGAGGGTGAAGACGGGCGCCTGGTCTACGGGTATTTCAAAGGAACCGTACATACGCATGTATTCCAATGGTGAAAGCTGTTCCTGTGCAGCGGCCTCAGGTAATCCAGGCACGCTATTCTCGAAGATCCAACGGTAGTATTCTTCGATCGCCAGCTTGTGTCCAGGGCGATAGGGTGACTCGAAGTACTTCCGTATGCCAAGACTACCATCCGGGTCGATGCGCCAGGAGAGTTCAATCCAGAACTCGTCCTCTTCCCACACTTCCCCTGGATTCGCCTGATAGGTATAGTCGATAGGATCGCCATTGCGCTCTTTGTAAACGCGCAGAACAGGCTGGCGGAAGCCGATCCAACGTGCTGCATGCGTTTCTTGACTCATCAGGTCATGACGTTCGCTGCCAACGCCCATTGGAAGCACGTAATCGGCATACCATGCAGTCTCACTCCAGACGGGCGTCAAGGCCGCGTGGAGTTCGACCTGCTGCTCGTTAGTTAGCATCTCGATCCAGGCGGTGCCATCGGGATTGGTCCAGACGGGGTTGTAGACACGAGTAAAGTACGCTGCGAGCTTGCCCCTGCCCTCCTTGAGGAAGTACGGTAACAGAATGCTCATCTCATAGTTTGCCAGTGGATACTCTGGCGGAAACAGCAGTTCATTCCACACTTCGGAAGGACTCGGCTTGAGAAAAGGCGCTGGCACGAACTTGTTCCAGGCGTTGGGAGCCGTTCCACCAGGAGTCCCGATGCTGCCAGTAAGGACCGAGAGAAACCATAAAGCGCGTGCAACTTGCCAGCCACCAAGGTTGCCGGCAGTAGCGGCCCGCCAGGTATGCGCGGCAAATGCAGTTCCCGCGTGACCTATTTGGCGAGCGATGTCAATGATCGTTTCCTCTTCTAATCCGCTCTCGTGGGCGGCAAAGGACGGAGTATATTCGGCGTAGAGATCGAGTAAAACGTCGATGAAGTGATCAAAGGTCTGTGCTTCGGTGGGATGTTCGGTTGCCAGGTACTCCTGCCAGTTGATCCAACGTTGCATATAGTCACGGTTGTAAAGGTTCTCAACAAGCAGAATGCGCGCCATTGCCAGCAGCACAGCCGTCTCCGAACCAGGCCACGTCGGGAGCCAGTAATCGGCCATGCTAGCAGTATTCGAGAGGCGCGGATCCATCACAGCAAGTTTGGCCCCTTTCATCTTTCCCTCGATAATACGTTGTGCCTGTGGATTGAAATAGTGGCCCGTCTCCAGGTGTGAGCTGATGAGTAAAATAAAGCGCGCATTAGCATGATCAGGGGAAGGACGATCCATACCGCACCAGATCTGGTAACCAAAGCGTGCCGACGATGAACACACGTTGGTATGACTGTTATGCCCATCTACGCCCCAGGCGCCCAGGACACGCTCCATATAGCCATCGTGGCCTGGGCGCCCGACATGATACATGACCTCGTCGCGACGGTCTTCGATGATGGCTGCGCGGATTTTAGTAGCGAATGTGTCCAGTACCTCATCCCAGGTGGTGCGATCCCATTTGCCCTCGCCACGTTTCCCCGTACGTTTCAACGGGTAGAGGATGCGTTCAGGATCGTTGACCTGGTTGATGGTAGCAGGGCCTTTGGCGCAGTTGCGTCCCCGGCTGCCAGGGTGATAGGGATTGCCCTCGAATTTTTTGACACGACCGGTTTCCTTATCCACGTAGGCCATCAGACCACAGGCGGCTTCGCAGTTAAAGCAGATGGTGGGAATGATGGCATAGTGCCTTTCAACTTTGCGCGGCCAGGCTTTAGCGTCGTATTCGACCCAGTCGTGCCAGCGGTTGGGTGGCGGGCATGAGGCCAGGTCTCGCACGGTCATCTGTTCCCCGCTCGGCGCAATGTGTTGCTCTAAAGGTATTTCGGTCATGTCTATCTCCACTTAGATTTGTAGCAGTTGTAGCAGTTGTTGCACTTGTAACGATTGTATCGGTTGTAACAAGACTCATCACCATCCGTAGGGGCGACCTTCATGGTCGCCCGTGGGTGGGATGGGGCGTGCTGCCCGGCATCTAGCCCACATCATGGAACAGGGCCAGGCCCCCATCCCCGGCGGGTGACCATGGAGGTCGCCCCTACGGCTTGTCTTCATTGTTGCCCAATAGGCATCCATGGGCATTTCGTTGCATATCAGCTTAGTGGAACTATCTGTCCGGCTGTTACGAAACAATGCTCGTAAGCGAAAATACCAACCAACGCAAGGATGCCTGCAAAGGCTAATAGCGCTGGTTGTGCGGCTGGTATAACCAACGCAATACAAAGCATTGCAATGGGCAGGAGCGAACCAAGAGCAAAGAATAGACCCCAGAAAATATCTTTGAATCTGCCACTCCTCATGTAGTGTGCGGCTGTTGCAACATGACTGTTGCTGTGCGAACCGAAGACTTCAATCATGATCAAGAATATGTGTAGTATGATTGCACCAAGCATAATGATCGTGAGTGACGTGCTAACGGAGCTTCCAATAGAAAGCGGCCAGGAGAGTAATCCCAAAGCGGAAGCGCCTGCGATAACTGCCTGCACGAGCAAGATGGGAAGTAAGAGCGGACCTTGCCAGAAATCACGTCCCTCAGCCTGTCCAAAAAGAAATGCCGTATAACCTGCTCCTGCGGCTCCGAAAAGCATGGCAGGGATGAAGAGCCAGCGCAGCACATCTGTTAAACCGAGTAGAGCAGCAACAAACCAGGCAGCTTCAATAAGGCCAAAGATGCCAAGGATATAACCGCCCCAGACGAGCCATGAAGTTGGATTCGGCTTGAATACAAGAAAGAGTGCCCGACCAGGTCTTTTCAGGTCGGCAATGAGCAATACCAATGTCAATGCGGTGAAAAAGCCTCCGATCACGGGTGCACCGATACCTAGAAGGTTGTACATTGCGCTGTTCAGTGTACCATTCAATCTGTACAAGGCCAGCACAAATGCGGCTACAATCATAACGCCAGTGCCTATCGACTTGGTACCCAGGTAAGTTGAGACTTTCCAGCCCCACGGCGCTTTATTTTTGGGCGTGTCATAAACGATGTGTGCCTCAGTGGGAACTCGTCGCTGAGGTTCGAGCGGTGTATATGGTTTTAATTGGTTTATGGTTTTGAGAGTCCGAAGCGACTTACTTCTGTCAAGCTCTTTCGTTCCATGTTGATCTGGATTCAGCAATGTGCTCCACATTGTCATCTGTGGCAGTTCCTCGACGGCTATTTCTGGGTTGATGGCAGCTTCTTCCGCACCTAAATAATAGACGTTCGGCCCTGTTCCTTGCTCTGGTTTGCGCGTGCGTACAGGTTCGCGAGCGACGATCCTGGCAATTTCGCTGTCAGGATTATGCAGGTCGCCTGCAATGATGGCCCGTTCGGGGCAGACCACCACGCAGGCTGGCTCGATACCAACTTCAGTGCGATGGGCGCAGTAATTGCACTTTGCGGCAGTGTGGCTATAGGGATCGATGTAGAGCGCGTCATAGGGGCATGCCTGCATACAGGATTTACAGCCAATACAGCGCGACGAATCGAAGTCCACGATGCCGTCCTTGCGCTTATATAAAGCTTTCGTGGGACAAATAGTCACGCATGGGGCATCATCACAGTGATTGCATCGATTGACGAGAAAATAGCGGCGCGAGTTGGGAAACTCGCCTTTTTCGATGTATTTGACCCAGGTGCGATTGACGCCAATCGGAATGTCGTGTTCGGCTTTGCAAGCCACAGTGCAGGCATGACAGCCAATGCACTTGCGCTGATCGATGACAAAGGCGTATTTCGTCATGGTAGCTTCCCTCTCGTTGGTGATTAAGGGAACGTATCTCTTGCTATCAGTGTAAAAGAGAAACTAATGTTTGTCTAGGTAATTTTTTGTCAACCTTCATAAAGATTGTATCTTTTGAATTTTCCTGGCATATTTATTACCATAGGTTCATAAGTTTCATATTAGAGAGGAGCTACTATCGTGTCACCGCTACTCGCATTGCCCGCTGTCGATGGTGTAGAGATCACTACCATAATGGATAACTCGCTTGATTTGCTAATGTCCTCAACTCAAGTGGCACATCGTTTCCCGCTGCCGCAATATGGCTTCATACGAAATCAATTGCGTGCCGAGCATGGTGTTTCCTTGTTGATCACCGTAATCGACCAGGGAAAGCGTGAGACGATCCTTTTTGATACCGGAGTGACACCAGAAGGCGCATTGCGCAACCTCGAAGTGCTGGGCATCGATCTCAGTACCATTCAAGCTATTGTCCTGAGCCATGGCCATACTGACCATACGCACGGACTTGATGGCTTCCTCGATAAGCTTGGCAAACGGCACATGCCCATCTTGCTCCATCCAGATGCCTTCCTCAAGCGCCGTATTATCTATAACGA